>Ga0268263_1002037_pt1 | contig 14446 bp, 13 predicted proteins | sample Biomet5_FD_190358 | JGI IMG/M metagenome (GOLD analysis project Ga0268263, IMG submission 190358) | Microbial communities from bioreactor (seeded with sewage sludge) at LBNL, California, USA - Biofuel metagenome 5 (SPAdes) (version 4) | ecosystem: Engineered > Bioreactor > Anaerobic >... | reverse complement strand
AGCGGCTGCAGGCCATTGGCTGCCCGCTCTTTGTTGACGATCTGCAGCACCTTAAGTGCGTAGTCACTGTTTTGGACTGCGGTCACGTTAACAGCGGCAACATTGCCCGACTCAGCAAAGGCCGTCGGCGCGCCGATAAAAGTCAAGGTTGCGACCATGACCAGCGACAACAACAAAACGCATAGTTTCTTCATTGCACATATCTCCTATCTATCCATAAATACTGCATATATATCAGAATACGGGCCGTACTGCCGCACACCTTCAACCAGATTATAGGCACGAACTTTTACGAAACAGCGAGTGCTGCCCGACAAGCCGTATATGGTCTGCTGAAGCATGCCGCCGCCCCTTACGGTTACTGTTTTTCCGCTGGCGTCAGATGAGTATTTCGAATAGCTTATCTGATAACCGCTGCAGCTAAGCTCCTTCCAGTACATCTTCACGCTGCTCTTCGTCGCCTGCTGTACCTTATAGAGATTCACACGCGGCGGCCGTCCATTATAAATAGTTATCGTCTTGCTGACAGTAACGGACGGATCGGTTTTCAGCGTTGCGGTGAACACAGCTTTGCCGATGCCCTGAGGCAGTATCCTGCCATTGCCCATCACTGTAAATATTTTCTCGTTTGAAGAAGAATAGTTGAACAGACTGCGGTCGAGAGAATATGGCGTTCCATAAGCCCAGACGATCTGCGGCCTGATTCCGTCGGCATCAGAAAGGCTGATCCTGCTCCCTGTCGTTGAGGAATACTCAGGCTTTACCATGGTCAGCGATACATTGACTGGCATAGTCACGTTCTCTTCCCCTGACGCTGCGGTTCCATCGCCTGCATCATAGCCAAACTCCATTGTCCAGCAATAACCAAGCTTACCTTTAAAACAGCCTATTCCAACTGACTTGTAGCTGTCGCTGAAAAGATTCTCTTTATATCCGGTCAGGTTTGACCAGGCATCCACGGCACCTTCAGCATTCGTTCGGGTATTGTTGATGTTTTCTGCTGCAGTTTTGGCTGATATTGTTGAAAAACTGCTGCCGTCAGGCCTTGTCTGCCCATAGTACACTGCAATTTCTCTCGCCCTCTCCATTGCTGCCGACTGAAGCTCGCTGTCCATGACAAATGGCTGAAGACCCTGAGCCGCTCGCTTTCTGTTCACTAGCCGCAAAACCTCCTGAGCATAGTTTACATTCTGTACACCAGAAACGGTGACCGTTGCATACGTATCGGCGTAAACTGCCGGCGCTGTGGCAAGGGTCATAGTCATCGCCATAGCGACCGTCAAAAGTAATGCGCTGATTTTCTTCATATTCTTTCCTCCAAGTTTCTGCTCTTCACATAGTTCAGGCAGATACAACAAAGCCGCCAGTACTATTTTTAGAACTGGCGGCATAATTTCATTTTGCTTTCTCCCACAGTCGGCTTGATGTCATTCGCCGGCTTTGATGCTCGCTGATCATTCTTAGAAAGTCGCAACCTCCGGATCAGGCTCAATGGCCGGCACCACTTTGATGCAGTGGAGCACAGGTCCGACTTCGCCGTAGACTTCGTCGTATTCGACTTTGACCTTCGCTTTTATAGTCACCCATCCGCCGTGAGTCAGTGACTTTGCTGCGCCTTTCCAGTGGCAGACTAAACCGGCAAACTGGATGTCCTGTACGCAGCATGTCATCACGTGCCGGCCAAAGACGAATTTATCGTCAGGCATGCCGCCGCCCAAGACGCTGCGGCCTTTGACCGTAATGGTCTTGCCCTCATACTTGTCCTGCTCGTCGTTGATGTCGCGGTACCACTCGGCGTAGTCGCTGTCTTCTACCGTGAACTCCGGCGCATTGATATCGTATGGCAGCGGATCTTGTATCTGATCCAGTTCCACATCGTCCTCACCGTATTCGTAAAGTATCTGAGATTTGCGGTTGATGGCCCTGACGATCTTATGGTATGGCATCTTGTCGAAGCCTTTCTTGCAGCGGTTGAAAACCACCATTTCTGCACTCTTCAGCTTATCGACTGTCAACTGGCGCATATTCTGATTGAACTGCAGGAAAGTCGTCGCATCAGCAAACATCATTTCCTGATATGTCGTCCACTCGTCAGGCATGTTATTGTATAAGGTGTCCAAATTCCACATGCCGTTGTACTCGACAACGACTCTCTCTGCCTTATGTTTGGCAGTCAGCCTCATCATGAGTTCAGTGGTCAGGTCCTCTTCATTTTCAACTTTTTCAAAGTATACGTTGGTCCCGAAAAAACGGCTTGGATGGTATTCTTCTTCACCTTCTTCGCATAGCAGGAACAAAGTCCTCTCTCCTGCGTTGAAGTCATCGCCTTCCATTGCATCCTGTATGAATGTGGTCTTACCGCTTTCAAGAAACCCCGTAAACAAATATACTGGTATTTCCATTAATTATTCCTCCGATAGCATTGCAGATTTCTTCTACAGTCCGAACAGTTCTTTGATCTTGTCCTGATGCAGCCCAGCACCAATGACGCAAACCAGACCTGTCGTCTCGGCGCTGCCGTTTCTTACATCCGGCTCGCCAGGAACGTAGTCAAAGTGGATCCACTTGCCGTCAGTACCTTCTACGATGCCCTTGGCTCTTAAGACCATGCCGCACTCTTCCTCATTCTGCAGTCCCTCAAGAGCTGTCTGTATCTGCTCTTTAGTGAACTTGTGAGAAGTCTCGGTTCCGAAGTCCTCGAATACCTCATCAGCATGATGGTGTCCATCGTGGTGATGATGGTGGTGATGGTGATGCTCATGTTCCTCATGATCGTGATCGTCATCATCGTCATCATGGTCGTGATGGTGATGCTCATGCTCTTCATGATCGTGATCGTCATCGTCATGGTCGTGATGATGATGCTCATGCTCCTCATGATTGTGCTCGTCATCGTCATCGTCATGGTCGTGATGATGATGCTCATGCTCATGTTCCTCAGCCTCTTCAGCCTCGTGCTCTGCCTGTTCCTTATATGCTTCCTCGCGGAGATGGTCAAGTTCTGCAGACAATGTCTTCTTCTCTTCCATAATATCAAGGATCTGTTTGCCAGTTATCTGTTCCCAAGGAGTAGTAACTATAGATGCAGATGCATTGTGCTCTCTAAGCATGGCAACGCACTCATCAAGCTTTTCCTGTGAAAGGCCCGTAGTATGGCTTAGAATAATGGAACTTGCATTTTCTATCTGATTGTTAAAGAACTCACCAAAGTTCTTCATGTACATCTTGCATTTCTTGGCATCTACAACGGTAGTGAAGCCGTTGAGCTGTATCCTGTCGTTTTTCAGATCCTGCACGGCGATGATTACATCGCTAAGCTTGCCTACTCCGGACGGCTCTATTAGGATCCTTTCAGGATCATAGTCATCTATTACCTGATTCAGCGCTTTCCCAAAGTCTCCTACAAGAGTGCAGCAGATGCATCCGGCGCTCATCTGATTGATCTGTACGCCAGTATCCTTCAGGAAGCCTCCGTCTACAGCGATTTCGCCGAATTCGTTTTCTATCAGGACTACCTTCTCACCCTGATATGCTTCCTCAATTAGTTTTTTGATCAGTGTTGTTTTTCCGGCTCCAAGGAAACCGGAGAAAATATCTACTTTTGCCATTTTCCCTCATCTCTTTCTGTTAAAATATCTTTCTATGTGCTCTTGCACTATTTTCATAGTCTCATCCATTCCTCCAACGCATTTCCAGTCTGTTGAAAGATTGACCTTGACTACGTTATAGATCCAGTCCTTGTAGTAGTCCATTGCAGCATCAAAATCCATGTTCTTTGCCTTAAGTTCATCGACGTCGCACTGGGCAAATTCAACGGTTATCTTGCATCTCTGCCTTTCGCCGCCGTCCCGTCCCTGCGGAAAATCGATTACCGCAACATCCACATTGTTGAAAAAGGGCTTGTCTGGTCTGAGTAATACTTCTTTCATAGCATTTCCCTCCTATGCAATTATACACCCTGACTGCAAAAAAGAAACATTTTTGTTCTAATGCAAAGGGACCGCCGTCTGGAAGTCCTTGTTTTCCAGACGGCAGTCCCCTGCAAATGTTGTCTTATATTTCAATTGTCAATTACTAGAACTCTACTTCAGTTCCTTCATATATGCATCTGAAGAGTTTCTCCATTGCTGCCGGATCTATTGAACGAGGGTTGGATCCTGTGCAGGCGTCGCCAACTGCGTTCTCTGAAATTGCTGCAATCTTTTCTTCAAACTCGTCTCTGTTGATGCCGAACTCCTTTAGAGTTGTCGGGATGGAGAGTTTGTGATCCATTTCTATGATCATGTCTCGCAGATTCTGTATCTTCTCTTCACGGCTGCTGCCAGTGATATTGATAAAGTCGCAGATCTCTTCATAACGTTTTGCTGCAGTTTCATCTGCTGAATTGTATTTTATAACGTATGGCAGATACATTGCGTTTGCCAGTCCGTGAGTGATGTGTCCTGTTGAGAAGGCAGCGCCTGTCTTGTGTGCCATTGAATGTACGATTCCCAGCAGCGCGTTGGAGAAAGCCATGCCGGCCAGGCACTGTGCATAGTGCATCTGTGCGCGGGCAGCTTTGTCGCCTTCATATGATGCCATTAGATTGTCTTTGATCATCTCTATTGCTCTCAGTGCAAGCGGATCGGTGAAAGGTCCGTTGGCAGTTGAAACATATGCTTCGATTGCGTGAGTCAGGGCGTCCATTCCTGTATAGGCAGTCAGGCTCTTAGGCATTGTTTCTGCAAGTTCAGGGTCAACGATTGCTACATCCGGAGTGATGTTGAAGTCAGCCAGCGGATATTTGATGCCCTTTGCATAATCTGTGATAACTGAGAAAGCGGTAACTTCTGTTGCTGTTCCTGAAGTTGAAGGGATAGCGCAGAACTTTGCTTTCTGTCTCAGCGTCGGCAGGCTGAAAGGCGTGATAACGTCTTCAAACTTCACATCTGGATACTCGTAGAATATCCACATTGCCTTTGCTGCATCTATAGGTGAGCCGCCTCCCATGGAAACGATCCAGTCAGGCTGGAATTCCTCCATAGTTTTAGCGCCTTTCATTACAGTTTCAATTGACGGATCTGGTTCAACGCCTTCGAACAGCATAACCTCCATGCCGCCTTCCTTCAGATACTCAACAGCCTTATCCAGGAATCCGAATTTCTTCATTGATCCCCCACCTACTACGAGTATAGCCTTCTTGCCTCCAAGGGTCTTCAGGTTCTCCAGTGAACCTTCTCCAAAATACAGGTCTCTAGGTAAAGTAAATCTTGCCATTTATAATTTCCTCCGTTTGTTGAAATTTATTGTTAAAAATTAGTCAATATGTAGTGTGTTATATTTATAACATGAAATTGAACTCATGTCAATACTTTTGTCAAATATTTAACATGTATTTAACAAAAATTTCACAACCGATTTTTTCATTGAAATCTCAACAAAAAGCAGCATTGGTTTTTGGCAACCATGCCGCAATTATCCGAATACCATCGTGACTGATTAGGCAGTCTAAAATATGCTGAGATTCATTTCTCTGCTAAGCCTTTCCAGCATTTTCACGCCGGCCACGCTGTTTCCTTTTTTGTCCAGGCCCGGTGAATAGATGCCGATGCCCATTCGCCCAGGAACCACGGCCATGATGCCGCCACCGACGCCACTCTTTGCGGGAACGCCTACGGTTGCCGCAAACTCACCAGATCCGTCGTACATGCCGCTGGTCGTAAGGACTGCATTCAGCATCCGCGCCGCGTCTTCAGGTATCACTTGCCGTCCTTCTGCGTCTTTTCCGTGCATTGCCAGGAGCAAAGCAACCGCCGCCAGATCGCGGCAGGAGACTTTGATAGAACACATTGCAAAATAGACTTCAAGAAGAGACTCAGCATCACCGCTGAGCATCCCTGAACTCTTCAGCAGATAGGCCAGCGCACGATTTTTGTTGCCGGTCTCACGCTCAGAATTGAACACTCTCTCATCAACCGCCAGGTCAGGGTCTCCGGTTATGCGCTTCAGCATGGACAAAATCTTCTCAAACCGCTCCTGATCGCTGTCAGCTTTGATCATGCCGCACACCGCTATGGCTCCTATGTTGACCATCGGATTGATATGTTCGCGGAGCAGCAGGTGTTCGGAGTAGTCGATGGCGTTGAAAGGCTTGCCTGTCGCTTCCATGCCAACGTGCTCTTTCACGTAGTCGGTTCCATTATCGATGATTGCCTGAAGCAGCAGAATCGGTTTGCAGATACTCTGGATCGTAAACTGCTTTTCCCAGTCCCCGGCATGCCAAATGCCTCCATATTCTGATTCCGACGGTATTGAAACGCAGATTCCAATGTCATCTCTGTTGGCAGAAGCCAGCTCCGGGATGTAGTCTGCGACCCTGCCCATGTTGGTGTAGCTTCTGCATGATTCAAGTATCTCTTCTAACTGTTTCTGTAATTCCTGCATGTTTTCTCCTTTTGTCTGTGCATACATGTTTTCTCATATGCTAGCTTACTGCGGTCATGCCACAGTCTCGAAGATTAGTACATCCGGCTGTTAGCCAGGTGGTTCAGGTCATCCTGCATTATGGCAATGCCTATGATCGGGAACCCCAAGAGTGCAAGTATGATGTTCAACACTCCGTTATCGTGGCATGCGAAACCCCGACGGCCCAGCCCCTGAGCCAGTCTCGTGGTCCTCGTGTAGAACCAGTAAAGATAATAGATTCCCAGGCTCACGACAGAAAATACGATACATGCAAAGATGTCCTTGTCGATGTATAATTCCGGCTCGAAGCCGCCGTTATTATAATTCTGATTCATTGTTTTTCCCCTTGATTTATTTCCTCATTAATTACTTTCTGTCAATACTATTGCTGCTTTCTGATATTACCTGTCCCCGCTGCCAAGTTACAGAATGCTGTCATCGAATACGACCGTGAACGGGCCGTCGTTAACCAGCGACACCTTCATGTCTGCGCCAAACACCCCGGTCTCCACTACTGGTACCTGCTTGCGGCATTCGCTGACAATGTAGTCATAGAGCTGCTCTGCCTTGTCCGGTGCACCTGCGTTAATGAAGCTAGGCCTATTGCCATGGCTGCAGTCTGCATATAGCGTGAACTGTGAGATCAGCAGCAATTCGCCCCCAACGCTTCCCAGAGAAAGATTAGTCTTGCCATTTTCATCTTCAAATATTCTCAGGCCTATCAGTTTCTTAACAAACTTGTCAGCTATTGCTTCTGTGTCGTCATGTCCGATGCCTACCAGCACCAGAAAGCCCTGTCCGATCTTTCCTGACGGTTTTCCGTCTGCTGTAACTGATGCCTCTGTTACTCTCTGTATTACAAATTTCATCTGTCATTCTCCCTATAGTTTATTCCATTACATATTATACATTATTCGGTTATTTTTTCAATTGCTTTACCTGATATGCCTCGTCTTTATCATGGTCACTGTTGATTTTGCGAGGGAAATGAGTCATAATTAAAGGCAGATTATCAACAAACGGAGGTTTCAAATGGACAAACTATCAGAAAAAGATATTACATCTGCACTTAAAGATTCATCCGCATTCGCAAAACTGCCGCCAGCTGGAAAGCTTAAGCTTCTTTTCGAGGAAGTCAAGAAATACGGTGATGTAAAAGAGGCTGACTTCGGCTGCTGGAACGAGACTCCAGACCGTGATTCCGTCATCACTCAGGAAGAAAGATTCGATGAGATCATGGGAGTCCTGCAGATGAGTGCTCCAGGCCATACGCTGCAAGTCCTCGACGACCGCGGCCTCATGAAATTCTGCCTGCCTCACTGCCTGCCAATTAAACAGAAAATGTACCGCCGAACATATAATAAGATCCTCAGCAACATCGACAACTGCAAAGAGACAGATCTGGCCAAGCGCATCAACTTCTTCATGTTTCCTTTTGGGCCGGAAAATACCAGGCAGACACTAGAGGAATCAAATTTTGAGCCGGAGTGGATCCAGCTGATGACAGACGCCATTGATCAGTGCATGACATTTATTGAAATCAAGGACAAAAAATCATGCAGACTCTTCGTCGGAAAGTACGGACGTGACTTTTACCTATATATGTGTGACTACACTGAGCAGCTTTATTTGCTGATCAATGCATCCGAAAAACCTGAAAAGGGCAAACGCCGTCCTAAACCTAAAGAAATATTGGCTGAAGTCGAGAAGGAAGGCGATCCGCTTAGGATCAAAGACCTTGATATTTCAAGGTCCGATCTGGAAGCAATCGGCATTGAAGGCCGTGAATCACAAAACGCCATTATGGACACCCTGCTAAAGCACTGCGAAAAAATGCCGTCTGACAATCAGCATGATATCCTTTTGGGACTTGCCGAAAGATATTATTCTGGCAAATTTAAGAAGTGGCTTTGGACCAAAACTAGCCAAAAGGGTTAATTTACTAACCTTTTTTCGCTTTTTATCGTCATCTTTTCTTGTATCTTATTTCAGTACATGCTATAATTATTTGGTTATTTTGTAAAAAAACTATGTATTTTTCATTCGGCGCGCAATAAACAGCCGCGCAGTCAACGAAAGGAAACAAAATTGGAAAAGAAAAATGAAATTAAGCTTGAAAGAAAGCTGAACCCAATGAATGTATGGGCTCTAGCTCTCGGCAGCATCATAGGCTGGGGAGCCTTTGTCATGCCGGGCACGACTTTCCTTCCTAAGGCTGGCACTTTAGGAACAGTCATCGGCATGCTCCTTGGTGCATGCGTTATGATCATCATTGCGCTCAACTATGGTTATATGATTCAGAAATACCCTGTAGCCGGCGGTGAATACACATTTACCAACAACACACTTGGCAAAAAACATGCGTATGTCTGCGGCTGGTTCCTCGGACTGTCATATCTGTCAATAGTACCTCTGAACGCCACAGCTCTCGGCCTGGTAAGCAGAAAGCTCCTTGGCGGACTGCTGCAGTTCGGCTATATGTACACGATTGCTGGCTGGGATGTGTACGCTGGAGAAGTTATTCTCGCATCGGCGGCTTTGATACTCTTTGCCATTTTCTCAATTAAAGGCATCAGCGTGGCAGGCTGGCTGCAGACCGTAATGGTGCTGGCCCTCGTAGGCTCAGTTCTGGTCCTCTGTGTCGCAGCTCTGCTCAGTCCTGAATCGTCTGCTTCTAACCTGAAGCCGGCATATCCAGAAGGCACATCATCTTTTGCCGCTATCGTGGCAATCGTAGCCGTTGCGCCATGGGCATATGTTGGATTTGACTCCATCCCGCAGGCAGCGGAGGAATTCAACTTCTCACCTAAGAAAGCAAACGTTATCATGATACTGTCTATTTTGTTCGGAGCTTTCGTATATATTTCGCTGAACACCATCACCGCATCTGTGCTGCCTTGGCAGGAAATGCTCGACAAAAATTATGACTGGCCTGCAGGTGAAGCTGTAGAAATCATCATGGGCAAGTTCGGACTGTTATTCCTGGGCATTGCGCTTATCTGCGCCGTGCTTTCCGGGATCATCGGCTTTTATATGGCGGCCAGCAGACTGCTGTATTCCATGGCAAAGGAAGATGCCCTTCCTGCATGGTTCAGTGTCATTGATCCTAAACACAAGACTCCTAAAAATTCCATCCTATTCATAATGATCATTTCATTGCTTGCTCCATGGTTTGGACGCGAGGTACTCGGATGGATCGTAGATATGTCCTCTATAGGCGCCGCGATCGGCTACGCATATACAAGCTTTGCGACCTGGAGAACACTGAAAGCAAATCCTCAAGACAAGAAACCGCTGCTGAAGGTCACTTCCATTGTCGGCACCGGATTATCACTGGTATTCGTAGTACTGCTGGTCGTCCCTGGAATGCCGTCATTCCTAAGCTTCCCGGCAAGAATATGCCTGGTTGTCTGGATCATCCTTGGAGCGATATTCTACGCGGTTGATAAAAAGAGAAAGGAGCTCAGATAATATGAGCATTTTTAGAAAAGCAGTTGCCAAGACCCCTGCAACTGGCTCTGTAATGAAAAGGAAGGCCATCCTCGAGAGTGAATCCGTTGCCAGAAGAAGGAAAAGACTTCTGGATTCCATGGATGAAACTGATGCAAAATTCTCCAATCCTGACGACACTCCGCTGACAGAAGAGCAGCGCAAGGAAGTCGGGGCGTTCTGGAGTAAGTATTCCTACTCAATGAGGCCGCCTTACATGGCAGTACAGACTTCAATGAACAGAACAGGCGTGTTCGACCCTAAGTGCATGCCTTATATTTTCAGGAAACTCAATCCTGACGCGCTGACACCGCCTAGATACAAGTTCCCATGGCAGAACAAAGCATATCTGCCGAGAGTGTTCCCAGAAGCCAGACAGCCGAAAACCCTGGTTCGTCTTCTTGACGGCATCTTCCTTGACACAGATTTCAAGCATATCTCTATTGAAGACGCGGCTAAAATCTGTTCAGATCACATGGCTGACGGCAGTGAAATCGTCTGGAAGAGCAACTCATCCCCTGGAGAAGGCAAAACTGTCAAATTTTTCTCCGGAATGGACTATGATGCAATGCTTGATAAATTCAAGAAGACCAAGATAAGTACCACTGTCCAGGAAAGCATCAAACAGCATCCGTTCATGAACCAGCTCAACACCACGACGATCAACACTATGAGACTTACCACTGTAAGGCTTGGCGACAGGATCGTACCTGTTGCCGCTCTCATCAAAGTCGGCGGTCCAAACGCCAGAGTTGACAACTACGTACAAGGCGGCTGCATGTTTGGGGTAAACCCTGAAACAGGCCGTGCCAACGACTGGGCACTTGACAAAAAACATAACCGCATCAAAGTCCTTCCATCAGGTTTCGAAATTGGTGATGGCTTTGATGTTCCGTACTTCAATGAAATAGTCGACATGGCAATTCGCTGTCATTACACTATTCCTAATATAGGTATGATTGGCTGGGATATCGCTATTGCAGAAGACGGTCCGGTCCTCATTGAAGAGAACTTTGCCAGCGATATCAGAATACATCAGGCTGTAGGCGGAAGCGTATTCGGCAAATACACAGAAGAATTTCTGGACATCTACTATGTTCAAAAGTATGCTGTTCCTCAGTGTGAGGGAGACTACAGCTACGGTGAATTTATTGATCACGTTGAAATTCTCAGGTATTTCGGTCACGCTGATAATGTAAACATTCCAGCCGAAATCGGCGGAAAGCCTGTAACCAAGATCGGATCCAAGTGCTTCAAGCTTACACACAATGTCAAGGGTGTAGTTTTGCCGAAGAGTACCAAACACATCGGCCTAAGGTATGTAAAACCAGAACTTAGAGGAAAGACACTCACTGTCGACAGCACCGGCAGAGTGATCACCACAGAAGAATAATAAAATGCTAAACAGAAGTCCGTCGGCCCAATGGCTGACGGACTTTTGTTTTAGCGTGTCCATGCAGAAGAGGCAAAGGCAGTTGGTGTTGGCCTGCGTCTCCTCTGCATGTATTGAAAGGTATAGATTGATAGGCTTGTAAATGTTATACAAAATATAAAAGCAATTATCATGCCATCAAATAGTTGAAATAATTTGTTGAAATTTCAGTGTCGTTTCAATAAAACAAACGGCCAGAAGACCGTTTGTAAAGCTAAATATTTTTTACGTACAATTATTTTTCCGATTTCTGCATTTTTTCCAACTTATGCCTCAGCAGCTGCGGTGAAATTCCGAGGATCGACGCTGCCTCAGCCATGGTTGACGTCTGCCGCATGGCTTCTTTGATACTGCCTTCCTCTGTCTCCTTAAGGTACTGCTTCAGCGGCATGCCAGAAGCCTGATAGTCTTCCCATTCTGCAGCAGCGGTTTTGCCGTCGACTGGTCCTGAACACGACTGACTGAATCTGACTCTGATGTCAGACATGTTGATCACGTCTTTTCGCAGTCCGCGACAAGTTCCCTCTATAGTGTTCTTCAGTTCGCGGACATTGCCAGGCCACGAATAGCGGCTGAAAAAGTCACGCACCTCAGATGCCAGTGTTTTGACCGGTCTGCCGCTTCCCTCTGCATAAACATTAAGATAGTGATCGGCAATCAGCTCTATATCGTCGCCCCTGTCTCTCAGCGGCGGGAGTTCGAACTGCAGCACCGCCAGTCTGAAATAAAGGTCCTGTCTCAGCGTATTGCTGCTCATCAGTTCCGCAAGCGTTCTGCTGCAGGAGGCAATTATCCTCACATCCAGGAATATCTCCTCTGTTCCGCCAATTGGACGTATGCGCTTGTCCTCAATTGCTTTCAGTATCTTGCCTTGCACTGAAAGCGGCGCCGAATCGATTTCATCCAGGAAGAGAGTGCCGCGGTCTGCCATTTTGAAGAGTCCGTCTTTCTCCACCGCATCTGTAAAACTTCCCGGCTTGATGCCAAAGAGCATGGCTTCCAGTATATTTTCCGGTATGGCGCTGCAATTCAGATAGATGAAAGGCTCCTTGCTGCGTTCACCTGAATTGTGGATGGCTCTGGCAAGCATCTCTTTGCCCGTTCCTGTATGGCCTGTTATCAGAATCGGCGACTGCAGATCAACGATCCTGGCAGCTTTTTTCTTCACGTTGAGTATGGCGTGACACTGACCGATAATATCGTCCAGCTTAACCTTTTCCATAGCATCGGAGCGGCTGGACTCATCCTGCATACCCCTGGAAAGCACGCCTTTGCCCGGATCGTAATATGCAAATTCCACTGCACCGGCCACCTTACCTGTTTCGCTGTCGTCCATGACACAGAAAGTATCGCTTCGCTGGGTGACAACCTTGCCTCCCATCGTGTAAAGTTCCTGTGCAAAGTCCAGTTTTTCTTCCCCGTATTTTATTGCGCGCATGAGGGTGCTCGTCTCTTCGTCAAGGTTTGAATATAGCTGAGGAATTTTCTTTCCTATCAGATCCTCCGGATACAGATCAAAGTAATCCGGAGCCTTGATTTTAAAATATTCAATTTTACCTTCTTCATCGACCAGGAGAATATCCTGGAAGTTTTCCTGTATATCCGCTTTACTTTTCATATCTGTCTAATTTATACCTCAGAAGCTGCTTGGTGATACCCAGATCTTTTGCCGTGGCGGTCAGCTTCCTGCCGTCTTTCTCGTACTGGGTCATGATGATGTTTCTTTCTAGTTCCTGCATGTTAGCGCTCAATGATCCGCTTGCTTTTCGGCTTCCTTCATTTTCCATTCCTGCACTCTGCAAGATGTAATCAGGGATATCGTCAATGGTGATCTTCTCATCATCAGCAAAAGCAAAGGCACCTTCCAGCACGTTTCGCAGTTCTCTTACGTTTCCAGGCCACGAATAATTTTCAAATATCCGCATCACTTCTTCTTCTGGAGGAAGTATTCTGGAATTCATTCTTTTGTTGAAATAATCTACAAAATAGTTGGTAAGTTTTCTGATGTCGCCGTCTCGTTCTGCCAGCCTAGGCAGTCTGATGTATATGACCGCCAGCCTGTAGTATAGATCTTCTTTCATCCTGCCCTGACGTATGAGGTCGGCTGGCTCCTCGTTAGTCGCGGCGATTATCCTCACGTTTCCCTTGATTTCACGGCTTGAGCCTATCCTCCTTGTCACCTTGCTTTCCACAGACTGCAGTATCTTGGTCTGCAGATTGATGCTGAGGGAATTGATCTCGTCAAGGAACAAAGTTCCTCCTTCGGCGAGTTCAAACAGTCCAGGCTTGTCTTCAGCCCCAGTGAAACTGCCCTTCGTCGTGCCGAAGAGTATACCCTCCAGCAGGTTTTCCGGTATCGCCCCGCAGTTCTGTGAAATAAATTTTCTGTAGTACCTGCGGCTGCAGTTATGCAGTGCCTGAGCTATCAGTTCTTTTCCGGTGCCGGTTTCTCCGTATATGAACACCGTTGAATCGGTGATTGCATAGTCCTCTATCTTCTTCTTCAGAGCAATCATCTGCGGATCGCCGGTGATGATGTCGTCAATGACGTACTTGGTGTTATTGCCCCTGTAAATCATGTGTTCCGAATGGCCTTCGATATCTCCAATATGATTTCTGTCATAGAAGAAATCGCCAAACTCAATGGCCGCAATAGCTCTGCCTGTCTTGAATATCGGATAGGCACAGCCTGTCTTTCTGACTTTGATGCCACGGTGAGTCGTCATATCGATTTCAAATTTTTCAATGGCCTTTCCCGTCCTCATGACCTGAAGCAGCGGATAATCATTGTCGATATCGCTGTAAATATCCCGGAGGTTCAGCCCTGTTATGCTGGTCAGTCCCACCTTAAAATACTGAGGATTGCCAATGTCAGCCCAAATGATCCTGCCTTCAGTATCAACCAATAGAAAGTCCTTGTAATTTCCCTTATTCAGCATCTTCGCTCACCTCCGGTAACTTCAAATCTTTCTCTCTCTTATGGCGTCTCTTCACATCGTACATGCGGGCATCAGCCAGGGCCAGCAGTGCTTCCGGCGTCTGTTCCGCCGGTTCATCGAACCATGCGCCACCTGCACTTAG
>Ga0268263_1002031_pt1 | contig 14513 bp, 12 predicted proteins | sample Biomet5_FD_190358 | JGI IMG/M metagenome (GOLD analysis project Ga0268263, IMG submission 190358) | Microbial communities from bioreactor (seeded with sewage sludge) at LBNL, California, USA - Biofuel metagenome 5 (SPAdes) (version 4) | ecosystem: Engineered > Bioreactor > Anaerobic >... | reverse complement strand
GTGTCCAGAGAGCCGTGCTGCGACATAGGGAAGTAACTGCTTGAAATCTCAATATTCCCGTTTGCCGAGTGCACACCCTATGCACACCCCCAAGTTTCCGTTTGCTGAGTGCAGGGCGTGATCCACCTATATGCTCCATAGACGGGGCTTTTTCTTTGCACTCTACAAACGGCAGAAAACAAAAAAGCCGTCAGAAAGCCTTGCTACCAAGACTTTCTGACGGCTACCGTGTGCAAAATAAAAACGCCAGTATTGTATCAATACTGACGTTCTTATATGACGGAGGCGGCGGGAATACCGTTCTCGCGCAATTGAAACATGCCGGTTTTAACTGGAAAGATATGAAGGAGATTTTCGTGACTCATAAGCACGTGGACCATATCATGGGCATTATCTGGATGATCCGGATGATCTGCCAGTATATGGATCATGGAGACTATGAAGGCGAAGCGAATATCTATGCCTGTGATGAAGTAATCGAAATTCTCAGGAACATGTCGGAATATCTTCTGCAGAAGAAAGAAACCCGGTTTATCGGGGACAGACTTCACCTGATTTCTGTGAAGGACGGCGAAAACCGTCTTATTAACGGCAGAGAAATTACGTTCTTTGACATCCATTCAACGAAAGCAAAGCAGTTTGGATTTGTCATGCGTCTGCCTGACGGAGAAAAGTTCACGTGCTGCGGAGACGAGCCTTGTGCGGAAAGCTGCTATGGATACGCACGGGACAGTAAATGGCTGCTGCACGAAGCGTTCTGCCTGTATTCGGACGCGGATATCCTGGATCCGTACGAAAAGCATCATTCGACGGTCAAGGATGCCTGCGAACTTGCGGAAATGCTGAATGTCCGGAACCTGCTGCTGTACCATACGGAGGACAGACGTATTTCCGACCGCAGAAGATTATACGGAGAGGAAGGCCGCGGCTATTATTCCGGAAATTTGTTTATTCCGGATGATCTGGAAACGCTCCTGCTTTGAGTAATGTTGAACCTTACCATGAATTTGACATGATAAATGAAAATATCTAAAACAGAAAAGCGGAAGCGGAAAAGATGCTGTGATCAACGGTACTGCAGGTATTCCAGAAACCGTTTTACAGCTAGCGAAGCGGTCTTTCGGTCGCGCAGCGCAAGGCCGATATTGCGGTATGCAGGGATGTCCAGTTCCCTTACTGCAATATGATACGGGATGCGCTTCAGAATGAGCTGCGGCAGGATACTGACGCCGAGGCCGTTTTCCACCATGGACATCACGGCGTAGTCGTCCCAGGTCGTAAAGCGCACATGCGGGGTCAGACCGCACTGTTCAAAGATCTCTGAGATTTCCGCTTTAGCGCCCTTCTCCAGAAGCAGAAAGGGCTCGGTGCAAAGATCAGCGATCGGAATCTTATCCAGCTTTGTCAGAGGGTGGCCTTCCGGCAGAATCGCCATCAGTTTGTCCTGCTCCAGAAAGATCGTCTCAAATTCCGGCCGTGTCGGGAGCCGCAGAAAACTGCAGTCTACCCGGCCTTCGGCGGTCCATTCTTCGATTTCCGTGTAATCTCCCAGAAGCAGTTCGTATTCGATGTTCGGGTAATCCTTTTGAAATTCTTTGATGATCTTTGGCAGCCAGTGTGTCGCGGCACTGGAAAAGGTGCCGATCCGGATCATGCCGGACTGCAGGCCGTTTAATTCGTCTACCTCCATCTGGAGCTTCTGATATTCGGCACAAAGACTTTTTGCATACGGAAGCAGCTCCATGCCGTCGGAAGTAAGCCGCACGCCGGACCGGCTGCGCTCAAGCAGGGAAACGTGCCATTCCTTTTCCAGATCCGCTATCATGCGGCTGATGCCGGACTGGGAGTAGTGAAGCATCTTCGATGCCTTTGTAAAGCTGCCGTATTCTACGGTTTTGACAAATGCCATATATTTCAGAATATTTGCGTCCATATGATCGCTCCTTCTTTTGCATCTGAAATCGTGATACAAAACAGAATCAACATTCTTATTTACGATTTAATCATATACCCTTTCCGATGTGGTTTCAATCAGAAAAGCAGGATGCAGCTTCGGCGGCTGGTACGACAATAACGGCAGCCTGGTGTCGCGCGAAAAAGTATGGACGGATGAATATGGGACCGGCCGGATCCTGACCGCAAAATTTTAATTTGTGAATAAATATTCGAAAAGTTGGATATATCCTCTTAACAAATCGCGGAGAGGGGTATATAATCAGGCTTGTGGCAGCTGGTCCTGGTCAAAACAAGCATGAATGGCTGTGCTCCGGAGAGGGAACATCCGGAACTGCGGCAGATTCTGCGCCCGGGCATACTGCTGCAAAGAGGTGGGAGATATTTTTTTACAAGAACTGGTTACTTTACTGGAAATAAAAAAAGGAGAGTGAGTGTATGATTACATTTATCATCGGCCTTGTCATTCTGATCGGAGGAGCTGCTCTGTACGGACGCTTCTGCGAAAGAATATTTGAGCCTGATGACCGTAAGACCCCGGCCTACACGAAGCAGGACGGTATCGATTATGTTCCCATGAAAGAATGGAAAAACAGCCTGATCAACCTGCTGAACATCGCGGGCACCGGCCCTATTATCGGACCGATCCAGGGCATTCTTTTTGGACCGATCGCATTTATTACCATACCGATCGGCAATATTATCGGCGGTGCTGTTCATGATTATTTTTCCGGCATGATCTGCGAGCGTGACGGCGGCAGTCAGATGCCTGATATGATCAAGAAGTATACCACCAAACAGGTCTTTTGGATTTATGAGGTTTTTGTGTGTATTCTGCTTCTGCTGGTAGGCGCTGTATTTATCTATACGCCGGGCGACATCGCGGCTACGCAGGTTCTGGGCTTTGACGGAAAGCCGACGTCGCTTTCAACGTGGATTATCTATGGAATTATTTTTGCGTATTACCTGATTGCCACCGTATTCCCGATCGACAAGATTATCGGCCGTATCTATCCTGTATTCGGCGCGATCCTGCTGTTCTCTGCTTTCGGCGTATTCATCGGCCTGTTCGCGAAAGGCTACCCGCTGACCGAGCTCTGGGGCAACTGGAATACCGGTGTGATTAACTACAGTGAATATTTCGGCACGAACCACTTTATCCCGATCTTCTTCATTACCGTGGCCTGCGGTATTCTGTCCGGATTCCATTCCACACAGACCGCCATCATTTCCCGTACAATGAAAAGCGAGAAAGAGGGCCGCATGACGTTCTACAACATGATGGTTACGGAAGGCTTTATCGCTATGGTATGGGCTGCCGGCGCCATGGGCGTTTACAACCTTGGTCTTCAGTCCGCGAATCCGTCTCTGGCTACCCAGACGATCGGTATCGTATGTAAGAACATACTGGGCAGCGTGGGCGGCATTGTCGCACTTCTGGGTGTTATCGTTCTGCCGATCACATCAGGAGATACAGCGCTTCGTGCACTGCGTATGATGATTTCCGAATCGTTCCATATTGATCAGCGTACCAACGGAAAGCGTCTTGGACTGGCTGCCATTATTTTTGCACTTGTGGCTGTCATTCTGGTATGGGCCAAGTTCAGCGCAGGCGGATTCGCCGTTCTGTGGCGCTACTTCGCATGGTCAAACCAGGCACTGGCTCTGTTCGCACTGGCCAGCATTACGATTTACCTCATTGAGCACGACAAGCTTAAGTATGCATGGGTGCCGATGATTCCGGGCGTGTGGTATGCATTCGTGACCTTTACCTATATCGTGAATGCCAAGATCGGCTTCAATGTTCCGTGGAAGTTTGCATATATTCTGGGAGCAGCGTTTGCCGTTGCCTACGCGATCGTGACGATCCAGTTCGGCAAGAAACGTGCTGCAGGATTGCTGAGCAAGTAAAACATTCCTTTTTCCGATAAAAACAGCGTGATGCAAAACGACAGGCTTCTGCTGTGTGCAGGACCCGCCGGAACGGTACTCGCTCTTGCCGGCTATATACCCAAGAAAGCCGGCTGTACATTCGACGGATGGTATTCCGACGATTCGCTGAATAACCGGATCACTTCTGTTACGGTTGACAAGAATACGACTGTATATGCAAAATGGACTGCGAATAAAGGTCTTTCTCTGCTGCAGACGGGAGACGGAAGCAATGGCATACTTTTCGTGGTGCTGTTGCTTTTGAGCGGGGTCGTGATTGCGGTGATTTTGAAAAAAGACCGACAAAGTAATTGAAAAGACAAATATATAAGCGTGCGGACAAGGGCGGGGAAGGATTCTTCTTCGCTCTTGTTTTGTGATATTCAGAGGCTTTGCAGCATAAAAAGGGAATTAATTCCCTGCCCTGAAAAGGGGTGTAGATATTGCTTTGAAGAAGAGTTATAATAAGTTGAAACGAAAAATAATGTTTATAACATAAAAGATATTAAGATACGAATCATTTTGCAATTATTCAAATATGCCAATACAACACATGAGTATACGATAATGAGGAATGTGTATAGATGGACAATTCGGATCATATCAATGTTCTTTGGGCCAAGAAATCACATGATACGGATGAGCCGGCGTGGCTGCCGTTAATCGCTCATCTTTCAGACACGAAGAGTGTGATGAATTTTTTGTGGGAAAACAATTTACAGGATGCGGACAAAGATCTTTTATGCCGCAGCTTTTCTCCGGAACTTGATCATGAAACAGGACGCCGTGTTCTGCAGTTTCTTGCGGCATCGCACGACCTCGGAAAATCTTCGGCTGTCTTTCAGTGCAAAGTCTGCGATGACGGTTCCGGTGAAACGGACGCTGCACTTCGTAATAAGCTAATCGATGCAGATATTCCTGTGAAACATTATATTGAACTGCCAAAATATCAGATTCGCCACGCGCAGGCTGGCTTTGCGCTGCTAAAAGAAGGAGGCTGCAATCGAAATCTTGCTTCCGTAATCGGCGCACATCACGGGACCCCTGGAGCGATGATCGCCAAGACTTCGGACAGGGCAGAGGATTTTTACCTGGAGGACGCCGGTAAAGCAAAATGGCAGGGTATCCAGCACGAATTGATCCAATATATTCTTGAAATATCAGGATGGAAAACGCTTTCTGATTTACCTGAACCTTCTTTTAACATTCTGCCCTGGCTGACAGGGCTCTTGATTCTGGCTGACTGGCTTGCCAGTTCAGAAGATAATTTTCCGTTGATTTCCTTGCAGAAAACTGCATCAGATGTACCTGAAGAGAGGCTGGACAGAGAAAAGCTGGCCATTTTTGCCCGGGGCTGGCATTTGTCTGAAATTGAAACGTTTCAGGAACGGTTTCATTTTATACCGACGAAGATGCAGACAAATGTCATGGAAATTTCCGAGACGATCCCTGTGCCAGGAATTTTAATAGCGGAATCGGCTATGGGTTCCGGCAAGACGGAAGCAGCGCTTGCGGCGTCGGAGAGGTTCGCAAAGCGATTTCAGAAAACAGGCATTTTCTTTGCGCTGCCATCACAGGCCACTTCCGACGGAATGTTCCGGCGAGCGGAGCAGTTTATCGATAGTTTTCATGCGTCGGGAAGCTTTAACCTTGTCCATGGAAAGTCAGAATTTAATGAGGATTTCAACGCGCTGCCGCACTTTGGCAAGTGTACATCGGAAGATGAAGACGATGAAGAATGTATCGGTGTTTATGAATGGTTCCGGGGAAGAAAAACTGCATTGCTGGCTGATTTTGTAATAGGAACCGTCGATCAGCTCCTTATGGCAGGGCTGCAGCAGAAGCATGTGATGCTTCGTCACCTTGGACTCGCGAAGAAAGTCGTGATCATTGACGAGGTACATGCTTATGACGCTTTTATGAGCACATATCTGATGCGGACGCTGCAGTGGCTCGGAGCATATCACGTTCCGGTGATTCTTTTATCTGCAACACTTCCGTACAACAAGAAAATCGACCTGGTTCGGGCCTACTTGGGTGAGAAAGATACAGCGGCGCCGGAATTCTCAGACGCGTCAACCTGTATCACCTATACGGATGGGAAGAACATTTTGGAGAAAACACTGCCGGCTGAGAATTCGCGAAATGTATACTTTGAATCAATGAAGGAAGAAGAAGCATTTCAGCAGATCCAGGCAAGAATGTCTGAAGGCGGGTGCATTGGTATCATTCGGACTTCTGCCAAAGAAGCACAGGAAACTTATCGATCGCTCCGTAAAGCTTTTCCGAATACGGATATTATTCTGATCCATGCCGGCTTTCTTTCAAAGGATCGTGTGAAAATAGAGCGGGAAATCAGAATGAAACTTGGAAGCCCAAGGAATCCCGACGTAAAGCGGCCTCAGAAATGTATTGTTATCGGAACATGCGTACTCGAACAATCCTTAGATATTTGTTTCGACTGGCTTTTGACAGATCCGGCACCGATCGATTTGCTTTTTCAGCGAGTCGGTCGTCTTCACCGTCACGAAAGGAAAAACAGACCGCCGCTGTTTCGGCGAGCAGTCTGTACCGTAATCGTCCCGGAAGATGAGAAGAATCCATCGGAAAAGATTTACGGCAAGTATCTTCTTGACAAAACGAAATGTGTGCTGCCAGAGAAAGTGACGATTCCCGATGATATGCCTCATCTGGTTGAAGAGGTCTACGATCACGGCAGTGAGGATGATCCGGGGTATTCAGACTGGAAGGATAAGATTGCAGTACAAACGGGAAAGGCGAAAGATTTTCTTGTTGCCAGACCGCTTTCGTCAAAGAAACGGTTCCGGCAGGATATGACAAGTTTTATGAAGTCAGATCTGGCAAGCTTGTCGGAAGAAAACGGGGAGGCGCGAGTCAGAGATACAAATGGCTCCATTGAAGTTATCCTGTTCAGCAAAAGAGCATCAGGAGACTATATCATAACAAGCAATACTCCAATCGATTGGAGCAGCCTTGCTTCGGGCAAGGATCTCGCGGCAGAGACGGTACGTCTGCCATACAGTCTGTCGAACCCAGGCATGATGGATGATGTGATCGAAGCACTGGAAAGCATTACGAAGGCATTGGCTCTGCCGGATAATCCATGGCTGAAGGGAAGGCTGATTCTGCCGCTTTATGGCGGAAATGCAGCAGAGCTTTGTGTGAAAGGTGCAGGATACAGGATTTCTTATGATAACCATACGGGACTTTCTGTGGAAAAGGAGGAATTATAGTTGTCAACGAATCAACCGGAATTTAATCTGCTTGATGAACCGTGGATCCTTGTGTCAGATCTTGCTGGTTCACAAAAAAAAGTTTCTATGCTGGAATTGTTTGAGAAGGCTCAATGTCTGCGTATGATCGACGGAGAGTCAGAGACACAGAATATTTCGATTCTGCGCCTTTGTCTGGCTGTCCTTCATACGGTGATAGCCCGGTATGATATGGAGGGAAAGGAAAACCCGCTGGAAGATGAGATCGACGGAATAGACCGCTGGGGTGAGTGGTGGAACAGCGGACAGCTTCCCTTCCCCATCATTCGTGATTATCTTGGAAAATGGCACAGCCGGTTCGATCTGTTTGATGCTGATCATCCGTTTTATCAGGACGCGGAAGTGGGTCGTGAACTGGCGCAGGAATATGAGAAGAAGCCGAAAGAGAAAGACATTACCGAAAACGGAATAGCCAAAAACTATTACAGCGCAGGTAAACTTATCGGGGATTTATCAGAAAGCGGGAATAAAGTTCGTAATTTTCGCATGACAAATGTGAAAAGCCTTGCCTTTGACGAAGCTGCGCGGTGGCTGGTGAATTATCTGAATACAGATGATAAATCTGCCAAACAGCCAACTCCGAAAAAATGCGGGTCACTCGGTGAAATAGGCTGTGTTACGGTACATGGCAATAATCTGTTTGAAACACTGATGCTGAATCTTGTTTTGAAAAATGTCAATGAGGATGACATTCCGGTCTGGGAGAGAACCGATTCAATAAGAGAAAACAATGCGATTGCTGTGAAAGGACTTGCAAATTTATACACGATGCAGACACGCCGCGTTTTTTTGGACCAAAAGAATGAGCGGATTATAGGCATTAAATCAAAAGCGGGTGAATATGTTGAAAAAGTACCATTGACAGAACCGATGACAGCCTGGGTTAAAGACAAGAATGGAGGACAGTCAGACTTTATGCCGAAAAAGCATAATCCTGCGGTAGCACTCTGGAGGAATCTTTCGATTCTCCTGCTGGACAGTGAGATTGACAAGAAACCAGGGGTCATGAACTGGGCGGGAAAACTTATTGAAGAAGCGATCCTGAATGAAAGAACCACATTAAATATCCGAACGGTAGGAATCAGTTATGCCACGATGTCTGCAAGTATTGATGATATTTATACGGATTCCATTGGATTTACATCAATTCTTTTGAAAACGATCAATGAGGAACTTCGTAATGCAACACTGGAACAGGTAAATATATCCAGAAAATTCGCTGAAAGGTATGCAGATTTTGAAAAGGAATTGTATCTGGCTTCCGGCGGTGATGAAGAGAATCAGTCAGAAGTTCGAAATGAGGCGAGAGGAAAGCTGTATTCTCAAATGGATTTGCCTTTCCGAAGATGGCTTTTGAAAGTAGGAACGGAATATGTGTCATCAGATGATATACGTAACAGCTGGTGGAATATTGTCTGTAAGATTGCACGCAATTCTGCAGAAGATCTCATAAAGCAGCAGGATGATTCGGCAATTCTGGGAAAATATATTACACGGAATGTGAAAGGTACGGAGATCAGGGAAAAGTACAGCGCAGCAAGAGCATACAATCGATTTTTGTATTATACAACAAACCGTGAAACACTTTTTAAGGAGGGAAAGAGCAAACATGTCGAAAAGAAATGAAGTTGAGCTATTCGTCAGGCGGCAGATAAAGAATATCAGTTTTCTTTCACCGCCGAAAGCAGGAGCGGTTCTCGCAAATCTCAGGCGGGGGCTTGGCAAAAAACCGGGAGAAATCCCGGATATTTGGGAATGGGAGCTGGAAAGCCTTGATGAAAAGACAAGCAAGGCGGCCGGACCGACGAAAATGGAGTGGGCTGTTCATATTGCTTTGACTTTATTTGCGTATCATCAACAAAGTCGTGATGTGAAGGATAATTGCGTGTCGCAGGATGGAATTCGATTCGGAACGGCAGTATCTAAACTGGCCGCGGATGACATCGCACGCGAACGTATTCTTAAGCAGCTGAAAACGGCGGCAGGATCGGATACGCCGGAACTGCTTCAGTCACATCTTCGTCATATGACTGCTCTCTTTCGAAATGCAGGCATAGCCATTGATTATCCGACACTTGCCGGAGATATTTATGAAATGCAGTTTCCGGACGGAAGAAAGAAAGTCCTTCTCCAATGGGGAAGGGACTTTGAAATAACAAGTAAAGTGAATGACAATAAGGAGGAAGATTATGAATAACAAAAGAGTTTATGTTGACATCCATGTAATACAGACAGTCCCGCCTTCCTGCGTGAACCGCGATGATACAGGGGCACCGAAATCTGCAATTTACGGAGGTACCAGAAGGGCACGTATTTCTTCACAATGCTGGAAACACGCGGTGCGTGTTTATTTCCGCGATTTACTGGATCGGTCATCTCTCGCTCTAAGAACAAAGACAGCGGACAAAGCGGTGGCAAAGGTTTTAACAGACAGCGGGATGGAAGAAGATGCAGCTCATAAGAAAGCAGAAGAGGCAATGCTTGCATTACAGGTAAAATCATCAAAAGACGGAAAGAAGGATCCACTGTTTTTCCTCAGTAATGCACAGGTAAATGCGGTTGCAGAGATCATTATGCAAAATCCGGATATTGATTTAGAGGCAAAGCCGAAGAAAGAAGCAGGAACAAAATCAGAAAAGGACACAGAAGCAGAACAGAAGAAAAAGGCATATCTTGGACAACTAAAAGAAGCAATTACCCATGCACCGGGAATAGAAATTGCTCTGTTCGGAAGAATGGCAGCGTCCGATTCGACACTTAATATGGATGCGTCCTGCCAGGTAGCTCACGCCATTTCAACGCATAAGGTCATGAATGAGTTCGATTATTATACAGCAGTAGATGACATGAAAGCGAATGATAAAGAAGCTTCCGATCAAGGTGCCGGATTCCTGAGCACGGCCGAATTCAATTCCGCTACGCTGTACCGATATGCAACGATTGCGGCGCATGATCTGGCAAAGAATCTTGGTGACGATACAGCATCTGCAATATGCGCATTTACGGAAGCATTCGTTAAATCCATGCCGACAGGAAAAGAAAATGCTTACGCAAATCATACACTTCCTGACGCCGTTCTTGTGACGGTCCGCACAGACCAGCCGATAAATTTTGTCGGTGCATTTGAAGATGCTGTTGAGACAGAAAATGGTTATGTAAAAGCATCCGAGGAACGTCTTGTCCAATATGCAGAGAAAACATATGATGATTTTGCAGGAGCGCCGGCTGTTTCCTATGTTGTCGGCGGTCTGGACGGGGTCGGAGACAAAATGTCATTCAATGAAATGCTGAAAGAGCTGGAACATACTGTTACCGAACAATTATGTGAAATATAAAAGAGAGGACATTCATATGGCAACGCTTTTATTACGGCTTGCTGCTCCGATGCAGTCCTGGGGCGACGAGTCAAAATTTAACGAGCGGCTTACAAGACGGGAGCCAACAAAAAGCGGTGTTATCGGTATGATCGCTTCTGCGGCCGGAGTTCCTCGAGACGCGGATTTGACGAAATATACTTCTATGCGGTTTGGCGTTCGTATCGATCATGAGGGGACCGGTGTTTCAGAGTATGATTATCAGATCGTCAGACCGGCGTTTTTTCAGGAGAAGAAGCCGCTTATGCCGTCTATGAACGGAAATTACATACGTTCTGAAAATGGAGAGCTTGTTGTGAATGACAAGGATACGATATTGACAAGGCGGTATTATCTTTTTGATGCAGTTTTCCTTGCTGGTCTGGAGGGGGATGAATTCATACTCCGTGAGATCGCTGATGCACTTCAGCATCCCATGTGGCCGCTTTATCTGGGACGGCGTTCCTGCCCGCCGGCGGGGAAAGTTCTGCTTGGCATACGGGAAACAAGTCTGGAAAATGCTCTTTCCGGAGAACCACTGCAGGTTCCGGATAATATGGTCAGGCAGAAAAACATACGTATGGTGATCGAATCAAAAGAAATAGGCACCGATACATATCTGCAGAAGGACGAGCCTTATACATTCAGCAAGAAACGGCGCAGATTCGGACAAAGAGCATGTCGTGAAGTATATTTGCCGGTTCAGAGGGAAATCGATCACGATCCGATGGCCGCATTAAACTGATTTTTGAAAGGAGAGTCGATCTTGTATTTATCGAGAATGATACTAAATCCAGATAACCGGGAAGTCATGAGAGGGTTTGCCAGACCATCTGTCTTTCATGGAGCGATTGAAACCGCAACGCATCGCGGAAGCGGGAGAAACTTATGGCGAATCGATGCTTTTCAAAAGGGATATTGCCTGCTGATTTTAACAACAGAAGCACCAGATCTGACAAGTATGCAGGGTCAGTTTGGCTTCCCGGGGCAGAGTCCGCTTACAAAGGAATACGATCATTTTTTGCAGAAGATAGAGCAAGGCCAGCAATGGCAGTTTCGTATAAAAATCAATCCTGTGGTAAACCATCTGGGAGACCGCATTCCGGTAAAAAATTGTGATTTGAATGAATGGTTTATAGAAAAAGCAGAAAAGAACGGTTTTTCTGTAAATGAATCGGCCTTTTCATTGATTGAACTTAGAGACTATAGCTTTACAAAAAACAATATAAAAGAAGCGGTTCAGTTCAAAACGGCAACATTTAACGGAACACTGGTGATTTCGGATAAAGAAAAAATTCTTCTTGCGCTGCAAAATGGAATCGGTCATGAAAAAGCGTTCGGATGCGGACTTTTAACACTTGCCCGGATCAATGAGGAGAGAATCGTTGAGAGAGACCTACAATGCTAAGCCGGAATTAAAATCGCTGGTTCCGGTGCGAGACCGGATTACATTTCTTTATGTAGAGCATTGTGTTATTAATCGTGATGCCGGAGCAATTACTGTAACGAATGCGAAAGGGCAAGTCAATGTCCCGTCATCATTATTGTGTGTTTTGCTGCTTGGACCAGGATCAGAACTGACACACAGCGCCATGGAACTGATGGCAGATGCCGGAACAACGGTTGTATGGACAGGCGAGTTCAGCGTGCGGTTTTATGCAGGCGGAAGGCCATTAACGCATTCATCCAGACTTTTGCTGCAGCAGGCTGCGCTTGTTTCCAATACACGAAAACGGCTTGCAGTTGCGCGCAAAATGTACGCGATACGATTTGGACATGAGAAAGATACATCAAAATTCACCATGCAGCAGCTTCGCGGCAGAGAGGGAGCAAGAATGCGGGAAGTATACCGTACATGCTCGAAAAATTCCGGAATTCCGTGGGATGGAAGAGAGTATGATCCGGATGACTTTAATGCTTCAAATGATATTAACAAAGCGCTTTCTGCCGCAAATATCTGCCTCTATGGACTTGCACACAGTGTAATTGTGTCACTCGGATTATCCCCGGGACTGGGTTTCGTGCATACAGGCCATGAGCGTTCTTTTGTATATGATATTGCAGATTTGTATAAAGCAGATATTACAATTCCGACTGCATTTCGTGTTACGGCTGAAAGTCCTGAGGATCTTGAATCTTCAGTACGCCATGAATTACGTGATGAATTTTCAAACGGCAGGCTGCTTGAAAGAATGGTAAATGATTTATTCTATTTATTGTCAGATGAGAAAGCAGAAGAAAATCAGGATGCGCCGGAAACGGATGTTCTCAAACTCTGGGATGAAAAAGAAGGCGGAGTGAATGCAGGCGTTTTATATCTGCCGTTTGACGATGAAGAATGAGGGAATATTTTTATGACAGTAATTACACTTTCAAAATGTCCGCCTTCTCTTCGCGGTGACTTGACAAAATGGCTCTTTGAAATCGAAACCGGCGTTTATGTCGGTAAAGTTTCAGCTCGTGTTCGGGACGAACTTTGGGACAAGATCGGCAGGTGTATCAAAGATGGCCGGGCTGTGGCAGTATTTAACGCAAAAAACGAACAAGGATTGGATTTTCGTACAATCAATACAAAATGGGAACCTGTGGATTACGATGGATTAAAATTAATGATGCGATCTCTGCCGGTTATAAAGAAAAGACCGGAACAGAAAAAAGCAAGCAGAACAAAAACAAAAACTGCTAAAATCAAAACATTAAAGAAGCACGTCCCGGTACTACTTCCTGACAGTTTTGCTGTGCTGGATCTGGAAACGACCGGTCTTGACAACGAGAACGACCGCATTATTGAGATCGGCGCATTGCTCGTTCAGAACCATGCAGTTACATCGGAGTTCCAATGCCTGGTCAGTTGCGAAAACAAAGTACCGGAGAACATCATTGAATTGACAGGCATTACCGATGAAATGCTGATGAAGGGAGTTACAGAAAAGGAAGCAGTCAATAGAACGAAAGACTTTATCAAGGACATGCCGATTGTAGCTCATAATGTTCTATTTGATTTAAAGTTCTTTAACAGCGCTTGCCTGAGAAATGATATTCCTGTTTTAGACAATCCTTCTAACGATACACTTAAAATTGCACGTAAATGTTTAAAAGAAGTAGAAAACTATCGACTGGATACGCTGATTTCATATTTTGGAATTGAAGTAAAAAAGCGACATCGTGCAATACCGGACTGCTATATTACGTTTGAACTTTTTGAGAAACTAAATAAATTATTGTGATTTGAAAAAGGAAAGGAGGATATTTACTGACTTTTTTAAGTCTGTTCCCCGCGTAGGCGGGGGTGATCCTTGCTTCGGGCGGTGGATATAATGCCGTCGTAACTGTTCCCCGCGTAGGCGGGGGTGATCCTGCGATGGTTTTCGCGAGCAGTCCAAAGGCAAACTGTTCCCCGCGTAGGCGGGGGTGATCCCCGGCATTTGAGACGCTCGGAAGCGCGTTAAGCCTGTTCCCCGCGTAGGCGGGGGTGATCCCGGTCAGCCTGTCTTTATCTGCCAGCTTGTGAACTGTTCCCCGCGTAGGCGGGGGTGATCCTATGTCAGGATGATGGACAGTATGAGAAATAAACTGTTCCCCGCGTAGGCGGGGGTGATCCGCAGATCCAGCGGGAACTTGCAGAGCTCGAGGACTGTTCCCCGCGTAGGCGGGGGTGATCCCGTATCTGCGACCGGAACAAAGAGAACGTTTCTCTGTTCCCCGCGTAGGCGGGGGTGATCCCAATATTTGGCGCCGATTTTTCAAGATATCGGGCTGTTCCCCGCGTAGGCGGGGGTGATCCTTGGCCGGAAGACTCTCAGGAAGCACAGAGGACCTGTTCCCCGCGTAGGCGGGGGTGATCCTGAGCAGACTCTTGGACGGTGTGATTGACGATGCTGTTCCCCGCGTAGGCGGGGGTGATCCCGCAGTCAGTCTGTGCAATATGCGGAAAGCCAGCTGTTCCCCGCGTAGGCGGGGGTGATCCTATATACGTTGTATG
>Ga0268263_1002023_pt1 | contig 14547 bp, 16 predicted proteins | sample Biomet5_FD_190358 | JGI IMG/M metagenome (GOLD analysis project Ga0268263, IMG submission 190358) | Microbial communities from bioreactor (seeded with sewage sludge) at LBNL, California, USA - Biofuel metagenome 5 (SPAdes) (version 4) | ecosystem: Engineered > Bioreactor > Anaerobic >... | reverse complement strand
GTATCTTCTCCTGAAATATCACATGAACCATCTAAATTGTTTTCACACCATAAACCAATCCATTCAGGAATCTTATCCTCAGGAATTGATAACTTAGAATACTTATTTGCCACTTGTCCCTCCTAATTTGTACCTTATAGTGTATCATATGAACTGTAAAGTGGCAATAATATTATTTTGTATCACTTTTTTTATAATACTCTTCCCAGAACTTTTCTTCATTTGTTCCTACGCCTTCCGGAACTTGAAATTCACACTGCCCTAGTTCTTGAAAATTTACTATTTCTTTAAGTTCAGCAAAGGCAAGACGATGAGCAGCTTTTGAAAAGGAAATATCATTGTAATCTATTTCAATTATCTTTACTTCAATTTCATATCCCTCATTAAGGTATTGATTGATTTTTAAAGGTACCAACTTCGAGAAATTATTATGCAAATACATGTAGATATGACCACTGCTAGATCCCAACAATCTGTATGCCACATCCGTTGATTTCCCTACATAGAAACAATATTTTTCATCATCTTTAACTTTAAAAAACTCATATATTCCAACAATATTTTTATCATCGCATATGGTATCAGGGATGTGTATACCACGCTCCTCTGCTTCATTTTTCTTTTCTTTTAATGTTTGTGCCATCCTATACTCCTTAAATCATGTGCTATATTCATATCTTACTCTAGCTTAGTACAGCCTTTTTCATTTCTTTTTCCCCAAGGCAAATCTCTATTGCTATTGCCATGGTTGCATACAGATCACCCTTGTCGCCACCCAGGGCTTCAATCGCTTCCTGGATATCTTTTTTATCCCAACCCTGGCATCCTTTTTCCTTGAGATATTTTTCAATAGCACATACCGCTATACTTTCATGTTCTTTATAAGTAAACATCGCTGCACTCTCCTCGCTTAAATTCTTGTTAAAGTAGTATATCACATCCAGAATATTCAATCTATAATATCCCTTATATTCGAAATAATGAATCTTTCCCCTTACAAAACTATCAGGCCGCGTTCGTCATAAACGCTTGATTGATTACCTTCATGCCTGATGCATCGGTCTAGGCCCATAATAGTTGCAACGATGCCATCTATTTTTTCTACGGATCGTTCTTTATCTGGTTTGATGTTCCCTGCCGGATCCTGCCGCATAACCACATTCCCAGCCATCCACTTCAGCACCGGATTTCCACCATGAACAATGCTGCCCTCCATAAGGAGTTTATACAGTTCCTTGCTTGGAGGACTCATATCTTTAAAGCCCTGTCCAAAGGGCACCATAATAAAACCTTCATCTTCAAGATTCTGTACCATCTGAGTTGCATTCCATCTATCGTAGGCGATTTCCAAAATATGATATTTCGTTCCCAGATCTTCAATAAAAGCCTCTATAAATCCATAATGAATCACGTTACCTTCTGTAGTATTGATATAGCCCTGCCGTTTCCATACGTCATATAATACATGATCTCGGCGGCACCTCAATTCCAGCGTATCTTCTGGTAGCCAGAAAAAAGGAAGCACCATATACTTTTCATCACTATCCCTCGGTGGAAACACCAATGCTAATGCCGTAATATCCGAAGTGCTCGAAAGATCCAAACCGGCATAACATTCACGTCCCAATAGAGCCTCCATGTCAATATCTTCATTACCGCGATTATATATATGCTCTGGGATCCATGCGACTGAAGAACTAGTCCAGATATTAAGCCTAAGCTGCTTGAACACATTTTCTTCAGCCGGATTATCAAGTGCATCTTTATATGCTTCCCTCACCCTATCAATTCCAATAGTATGTCCAAGTGACGGATTGGCCTTATACCAGTTTGCTTCATCATTCCAATCCTCATCTTCCGTAAGACCATATACTACCGGATAGAATGTTGGATCATTCTTTTTACCTGCTTTGATATCAAGTGATTTGCTATGGAGCTCATAACAAATGCTCTGTTTATCCGTTCCTGCCGTAGTAATTATAAAAAACAGTGGTTGCTCTCTTGCATCGCCGGATCCCTTGGTAAGGACATCATATAGCTTTCTGTTTGGCTGAGCGTGAATCTCATCAAACACAAGGCCTGAAACGTTAAGGCCATGCTTAGTCCCGGTCTCAGCCGAAAGCACCTGGTAAAACCCTGAATTCCTATAATTTACTATTCTCTTCCCTGCTGTCATGATTTTGGATCTTCGAAGTAGCGCCGGGCTCATCTCAACCATTTGCCTAGCTACATCGAACACAATAGATGCCTGACTTCTATCACAAGCTGCACCATATACTTCAGCACTGGCTTCACCATCTGCATAAAGAAGGTATAGCGCTATTGCCGCTGCTAGCTCACTTTTCCCTTGTTTCTTCGGCACCTCAATGTATGCTGTAAGGAACTGTCTCTTATCGTCTTTTCTAACAATACCAAATAGATCTCTTACAATTTGTTCTTGCCAGGGAAGAAGAATAAATTTCTCTCCTGCCCATCTACCTTTTGTATGACAGAGGTTCTGTATAAAGTTAACTGCCCTGTCCGCCTTTCTTTCATCATAGTGCGATGTTGATAGCATGAAAGCCGATGGAAAATATTCAAATGCCATATCTACCTGCCTCCCAGAAGTGCTTCCATATCATCTCCCGGCTCTGAATCCTGTCCATCGCCTGTAATTCTCGATCTTGCTGATGGTGTCAATCCAAACTGCTCACAAAACTTTAGCATAATTTTTAAATTTGTCTGTGCGATGGACACCTGTGGTACCTGCTGGAGATATCCATTCGGTGTACGAACAATAGTGCCATGCTGCGTTAAAAACTCTTCTGCTTCCTTCCATCTTGCAAAAGCCTGACAATATCCTGCAAACGCAGCCATATCCATATCTGTGAGTAGCCCCATCTGCTCCAGGACTTTCCCCATCCTTTTCCATTCTTTCTTTGCCTCATCCTCAAGCCATGAAGGACAGCGAGGTGCTTTCTTATCTGGCCTTGGCTCATTTTTATTTAAAGTTCTTTTCCCCGGATTTCCTTCGAGAACTTTTAATTCTGTTGGCTTTGGCTTTCTTCCTCTCTGTGCCATTTGCATCTCCCTCCTTCCAATAAATTCACAATAAAAAAAGACCCTTTTGGCCTTAATATATTTCTACGAGAGAAAGAGCCTTTCGGCCCATTCTCATCTTTAATTTTCGTTTTAGTTATAATTCTCAAGAAGAATATAAAGTGCTATCTTTGCTTCTTCCGTTTTTGGCTCTTCATCCCATCCGCGATCGTAGTTGCAGACCACCTCGCCATTAATCCTGATTTGAAGTTTGCTAATTTTTCCTCCGTTGATTCCATAATTACTCGGCTCGTCGTATACTTTCGCATTATACTTTGCCACCGTCATTTTGTTTTTGTCTTTTGCATCTGGGATACCTATTGAACCCTCTTTCCAAAGACGTCTTGATTCTTCATTTGTCATATTCTTTTCCTCCAGCCTTACGCGTGCTATTTCCAAATGTATCCGAACCGGTTTTTTAATTCTTCAATATCCATCTTGCAGGCTCTTACCCAAAACTCGCTCTCATCATCCGGATCGATGCCTCTATCTCTGATTTCCGCTTCCGCTTCTTCAATCCGTTCTATGATTGGCCTTGCTTCTTCATTGTTGAGAATGTCTGCAAAAGTCATTTCTTTTTCCACCGGCCTAAAGCCGTCGCCTATAAGGTTATGTACTAGCCTTTCAAGTTCATCTGGGTCTTCGCAGCATACTGTGCCTGCGCTGTTAATGGTAAAGTCCCCAACGATGCATCTGGATGCTTTGCGTTCCGGCATCTCCCCGGCTATGTCTGAAATGGCGTTTATAAGGTTTGTTCTCTCCTTGCCCTTCAAGTTGAATCTTGCTTTTTTCATTGTGTTTTCCTCCTTGCTTTATATGTGCTTTTCTTTTGGTATGTACATATATCACTCTAAGCGCGTATAATAGCAAGTCATTTCTTCATATTCTCAATGTATTTATCCCCATACATAATGAAGGCGGCATACTCATCTTTATGGTCCTCAATAAAACATACCAGCTCGTTCAGATTGCGTTCAAAAGCAAGGCGCTGCACCATTACCGAATCAAACATGTTTGTAAGGCCGGTACTTCTGATTTCAAGAATCTGTTCTCTCGCCTTGTCTGTCATCGCAGGTATACGTTTACAAATATCTTCGCCATAAACAATATTTAGCCCTGAACCGTTATCCCAGTCAACCATAATGGAGCCGGTATCATCAACACCTGTTACGGTGCCTTTAGTCCCTTCAGGTGGTGCCTGCTCATCATCCATTCTTATAAGTTCCACTCTGCACCCGGAAGGATAGTTTTTTCGTATATCATTTACGATTTCTTTGGCTGGAAACATTATACGTCCCTCCCTTCAGAAGCACTATTTCTTTTTGCTTTCATTTCTGCCTTGAACTTTTCCGCTGCTTCCTCTGTCCTAAATGCAGCATATCCCGTAAGGCCCTTCATAAGAGCATTCCTGCTCTCTTTGTTTGCAGCGCCTCCGAAACCAAGTTGTACTAGCCATATTCTGAAATAGTATTTTTCATTTTCAGGCGTATGTCTTTCTGGTCTAATCCGTTTTGCTTCTTTTACCTTTTCAATCATTCGTGATGCAAGTTCGGTGAATGCCTTGTTCTTTTTTGGCAGCGCGCTACGCATAAAAGTAAATGTCACTGCATCATCCACAAATGCAATCCCTGTAACCCCACCTGCCGCTTCAATTTCGCTTAAGACCTCGGTTTTACTTTCAGTGGGATCGTTCTTCAAAACTTCAATAACAGCGTCGCTAACGTCAAAACAATCGCTGCTGGCTGCCTTATTTAGAAGATACTGCCTGCTTGCAATCATGAATACTAGATTGCGTATATTTGTTCCAGTAAAATCTTCTGCCGGGACTGTGATTTTAAGCTCCAGTTCTTCCTCCTCGGCATAGCCATTTGCAATAAGAAAGGCTCTAAGCTCATTCTCATTTTCATCATCTTCTGATGTGATAGTTCCATCTCTGTTAATCACAACGTTTCCGACGGAGTATGCAAATCCCGGTGCACCCGAGTACTTTGCCTCCTCGCCCATCAATTCTGCGATGGCATTTACCATCTGTTTTCTGTTTTCAGTGTTTGTTGTTATTCGCATCTTATGTGCCTCCTTTTCTTTTGGTAGTACATCTATCACTCTACGGGGCGCACAAGTCAAGCATTATATGCATATATTATTCTTCAATTTTCACGTCGGCATATGCCAGCTTTTCATCTCCACGAATAACAAAAACATCATCCTTTCCGGTAGCCTCCATATACCTGCTAACAATAACATTCATGAACTTTTCATCCATTTCTGCGCCGTAGCATATTCTTCCCGTCTCTTCACAAGCAATCAGTGTAGAGCCGGATCCAAGGAACGGATCCAGCACAATGCAATTGCTCATCGACGAGTTCTGAATCGGATATGCCATCAGTGCGATAGGCTTCATTGTTGGATGTTCCTTTGATGCCTTTGGCCTATCATATTCCCATATTGTTGTTTGCTTCCTGTCTGAATACCACTGATGTTTTCCTTTGATTTTCCATCCAAAAAGGCAAGGTTCATGCTGCCATTGATATGGCGATCTCCCAAGGACCAGCGCATTCTTCTTCCATATGCAGCAACCTGATAGATAGAACCCTGCATCAGTAAAAGCACGCCGGAACGTAAGTCCCTGCGTGTCAGCGTGAAAAACATATATAGATGCATCGTGCTCCATGCATTGCTCCATATTTACAAAAGCTGCAAAGAGAAAATTGTAAAAATCTTTATCAGACATGTTATCGTTTTGAATCTTACCGGCAGTTTCTTCAACATCAACGTTATATGGAGGATCGGTAACAACAAGATTTGCTTTCTTTCCGTCCATTATCTTCGTATAGGTTTCTGGTAATGTAGAATCTCCGCATATCACCCTATGACTTCCTATGAGCCATAGGTCACCCCGCTTTGCCTTCGTCGGTTTTCTTAGCTCCGCATCCACATCGAAGTCATCTTCCTTAATATCTTTGTTATGAATCTTTGAAAATAGCTGTTCCACCTCTGGCGGCTCGAACCCTGTCAGATCTATATTGAAATCTTCCTTTTGCAGGTCCACAAGCAGATCTGCAAGAAGTTCTTCATTCCATGCGCCAGTGATTTTATTTAGCGCAACGTTGAGGGCCTTAATTTTACTCTCGTCTTCAATATGCACCATGACACAATCCACCTCAGTATACCCGAGATCTTTAAGAACCGTTATCCTTTGATGCCCGCCAATTACTGTCATGTCATAATTCACTATAATTGGTTCTACATAGCCAAACTCCTGGATAGAGTTCTTGATTTTCTCATATTCGCTATCTCCAGCCTTTAGCTTCTTCCTCGGATTATATGAAGCTGGTTTAAGATCATCTATCGCAAGTTTTTTCCATTCCATCGCGCTACTCATTTTCTTCCTCCGTTTTTTGTACTCCCATTCCTTCATCATCAGAATTTGAAAGGAATCTATCTTTCACATAACAGCTATGCGAACAATACTTTCTGTTTTTATTTCCATATGACAAAAAGGTCCTGCCGCAATGAACGCAAGTAAGTTCATAGTATGCAGAATCGCTCCTCTTAATCCTATCTGGATGTTCAGCCCACCATTTTCTTCTGCATTCGTCTGAACAGAACTTCCTTCTTCTTCCTGTCGCTGCTTGCGATAATTCTTTTCCGCAATAGAGACAGACCTTTCCCATATCCATCTGTTCCTTTACATTCAATACAAGGGCATTCCCATATCCGCTCAGGCCATGTGATTTACAATAATTCCTGACAATATCACGCGAAAGCCCAAGTGCGGATGCAATAACTCTATATCCTTCTCCCTTGAGCCGGAGATCTCTGATTGCAGATGCCTGTTCATCTGTCATTTCATCACCTTCTTCTGCTATTTTGTTGCAAAACAAAAAGCTGTAAATCATGCGCCTTCCGCATCGATCTGCAGCTATAAAAATCAACTATTTATCAAATCTCAATTATCAGCGCATTGCTTTTCTTGCACGACTATTCATCACTCTAGGGCTGTGATTAGTCAAGCAATATCAGCGCCGGACCGCGTTTCATTAATATTCCCATTTCACCGCTGTTATGAAATTTTCGTGAAAAAATCACAACTGCCCGGTATCCCCTCCCCGTTATTCTGCGAAAATGCACGTTTGAGGGGGCGCCGGTCTAACCGTTGCAAACACTAGAGATTCAGACCGCCCCTACCCAGCAGTCAATACTTATATTCAATGTCCCTGTCTTCCGTCATAGTTTTGCTATCATGACACGATTTACATAAACTCTGCCAATTGCTCCTATCCCAGAAGAGCTTTTGATCACCTCTATGTGGAACGATGTGGTCAACTACTGTTGCCTCTGTGTATCTTCCCTTTGCCAAGCACCGAACGCATAGAGGATGGCTTCGAAGGTATGCTTTGCTTTCCCTTTGCCATCTTGATCCGTATCCTTTCTGCTTCGTTGTCTTTGTATCACAGACGTGGAGCGGTGCGTGTTCCTCGCAGTACTTCCTGCCATAAGAGACAAGCCTTGCACATCCCGGGTGCTTGCACGGTGTGTCTGGTCTTCGTGGCATCAGCGTCCTCCTTCCTTCGCACAAAAAGAACCAGCAGATCTCTCCACTGGCTTTTCATATCCTTTTGGTCATTTTAATAATATCACAGTTTCTTTTACAAAGCAGTACACTCTTAGTAAACCATCTCCGCGTAACCTATCCCCACCTATATGTCTTCTATTGATGCTACATTAACATCTTCCGAGTTTAATGCCCCAGAAGGGTATTCACAAATGCGACCATCAATATGAAAAAGTTTATGACAGCTTGTGCAGGTAATACGATCCGCATCAAATTCATATAAGGTCTCTGTCTCCACGGGGCGATCATATGTTGACTTATCAGCAAATTCACCAAAATCAACTTTATTAATAGAATTGCAATGAGGCCACTTGGTAGTACGTTCGAGACTGATTGGCCCCACTACATTTTCTTCTTTTTTGCCAGTTTCATTCTTGCCTGCTCCGCAATTATCTCATCAAATTTCTCGTTTTCGGAATTACACAATTGCTTCCAGCCATCTGTAAAATTACAGCTTGAATTTGATTTGTGCCGTTTATAACAATCAATACAACTATAAAAGAGGCTCCCCTTTCTATTAGCAAGCAGTGTCATTTTCCCTTTACAGTTTAGACATGTTACTTGCGGGTTTTCTGATGACCAATATGCACCCTGCTTATTTTGGTTGATTGCTAATACAATAACTATGATTTCTTTAGCGCCACTCTTTCTTAATTCCTTTATACATTCCCTTAATGTTGAACCTGTTGAGCATATGTCATCTATAAGAACAACTTTTCTCCCTGTCAGATCTCCATCATAATTAAATGCGCTTTGAACATTTTTTACCCGTTCCTCTTTTGATAACGACTTTTGGTCTGAATAATCACGTATACACAAAAAATGCGTGCCAATATTTTCAATACTACAAGTGCTTTCAATTCCATTAAGAATCCCTTGAAAACGTTCTCTTTTGTTCGGCTTTACTGGAACTGCACATACACAATCAATACCATCATACATCCGTTTTATAGTATTAACCGCTGCAGAAAAAATGTTTTCAAATTTCTTGTCAAATACTCCTGTGTATGGCTTGTTCGCTTTTTTGTTCAAATATATTGCTGAAGAGTATGGATGTAATTGACTCATATAGTGAGAATAACCATAATAACGTCCTAATACATACATAGGAACAACTTCGTCATCGACATTAAAATCAACAGATAACATTGTAGCAGGAAGATCCATTCCTGGAAATAGTGTCATTTCTCCATAGAACCCTGCCATATGTTGCTTTAAAGCAGATTTCAAATCCGACAGGCTTTTCCTTGTTAAATCCGGTGCTTCGCTTGCTTGTTCATATGAAATGTTGTCAGTAATCCAAATTGTACCACATAAAAAACTATTTGCTGTTTTCAAAAACTCATGGCTTGCGGACAAATATGCGATTTCTGTGTTTCGAACTTTTAATGCCGATAAAACTTTTGCATGTGTTATCTTACTAGGAGCAAGTATCTTTTCAAATTTCTTCATCAAAATTATTTTTTTTGCCCCAAAAATAATGCTAAAACGATCCCCTGTACCTTTATCTTTAGTTATGAAAACACAAGGGACAATACAATTTATATCATTCCAAATTGCCTCGTCATCACCATGGAAGCTGTCTATATCAACAACAATTCCTTTTAACTCTGTGATACATCTAAACATATTTATTCTCCATCAGGTATTTGATCAATCCATTTAATCTTTGCTGCCTTTTTTTCTGACTCGTCCGTTTGTAATAGGTCCTCAATTGTTTGTTGTTTGCATTTTTTATCAATCTTGAAGATATTGCTTTCAGCCAAAATCTCTAAAACATCTCTTGGATATGTGACTACTTTTGCACCTTTTTTTACATACTTTGCAGGCCAACTTATAGACTTCATTTTTAAAGCACTCTGCGGAATCAAAACTTCTCTCCCCTGTTTAAGAGCATAGTCTGCTTGCTTTAAAGCACCCGATGTTTCTCCGGCCTCCATAACAACAGTCGCTAATGATAATCCACTCATCACGCCATTACGCATTGGAAAAAACCACCTTTGCGTTTTATTTGCAGGAGAAAATTGTGATACAACCAGTCCTTTTTTTTCAATCGTCAACTGAACTTCTTTATTTGCTGCAGGATAATACTGATTTAAGTTTGTACCAATAACAGCTATAGTGTTGTATCCGTTTTTCAATGCCTCACTATGTGCTGTAACATCAATACCTTTTGCTAAACCAGATACAATTGTTATTCCATTGTCTCCAAGTTTTACTGTAAGTCGTCTAGTATTGTCTTTCGCTTTATCTGAAGCCTTCCTAGAACCAACCAATGCGACAGTACGTTTTTCAAATAAAAGTGACTTCTTACCGCGCAGATATAAAAATCGTGGTGCTTGGGCAGTTGCAGCTAATAATGGCGGATAATCTTGATTACCCCTTTTTATTATTTCATCAGTTTCATGTAAATTTGAAAAAGCAAGTTTTGCTATATTAAATTCTGTAATCAGTCTTTTAGCATCAACTTTAAAGTAGTCCGCATATTGTTTTATTACACTATCTGCATCAAGAAATATTGTTACATCTACTTTCTCGCTAAATTCCGAAAAAATAGGATCTAACCGTTGCTCAGTGATTCCAAGCACATTAATCAATGTCGCAAAGTTTAATGCTTCTTTCTTATCGTCTGTATCAAATCGAAACATACCAACTCCACCTCCTTGGCCTACTCTGGAAAATATCTTCTGTTCTTCTTTTCGTTTATTTAATTCAGTAATATGAAAAATTGTTCCTGACTCTGATTTTTTTAGAGGTATGATTTTTCCATCTTTAACCAAAGTATTCAGACGCTGTGTTGTTATACCTAAATAGCATGCCGCTTCTTTAGAAAAAAACAACTCATCTGCCAACTTTTTATTCATGATCTTACCTCCCCTTTATCTGGATTTTAGCACATGAGGTTTCAAACTGTCAACCCTTATCGCAGTTGCTCACGATAGCATGTACTCCACCATTTCTTTTTCATGATTATCGTATAACTCATCCAACTCCCGGATAGCCTTTCTTCTGTATTTGGCAATCATCGTCCGGGAGACGTGATAGATATTGCAAAGGCTGTCCCAAGTACAGTTATTTATAATCAGGTCGGCCATTATATCAGGAAGATCTCCTGACAGCGCTCGCAGGGCCGATTCAAAAAACCTGATCTCCTCAGACAAATCAAAATACTCTTTTTCTAGATGCTCATACCACTCTTTATTAATACGTTTCATTTTGTCTTTGTAGCTAACAGCTATCTTGGCAGTCTTGTTTGATGTGTCGCTTGTTTGTATCTTTTCTCCTTCTGGATGCTGAAAGAGCATCGAATCTATCATGTCGCATTCTTCAATCCCACGAAAATCCGTGATTTGGTTCTTCAGGCACTCCTGTTTCTGTTTCATCTTTGGGTATTCCCTGATTATCTTTTCTGTTCTTTCGCTCATAGCTGGCCTCCGATCTGTGCTCTAACAGCATCTATGAGTGCCGATTGCCCGGCATCCTTTTTTTCTAGCGCTTTCATAACATCCTCATCCAATGTTCCCTTTGTCACAATGTGATGAATAACAACCGTATCCTTTTGGCCCTGGCGCCACAGCCTTGCATTCAGCTGCTGGTATAGTTCAAGTGACCAGGTATGACCAAACCAGATGATGGTCGATCCGCCCTCCTGCAAATTCAGACCATGTCCTGCAGATGCAGGATGGATAAGGCCAATTTCTATCTTGCCAGCATTCCAGTCGGCAATGTCCTCTGAGGTATCAATCCTCCTAGCAGATTTGAATTTCGCTTCCAGCCTTGAAAGATCATGCTTGTACCAATAGGCTACAAGAAGCGGTTTGCCATTTGCTGCCTCAACCAGATCTTCAAGTGCATCCAGCTTTCTATCATGGATCGGCAGCACATTCCTATCATTTCCGTAGACTGCGCCGTTTGCCATTTGTAACAGCTTCCCGGAAAGAGCTGCAGCGTTTACCGCATCAAGTTCTTCACCTTTCAAAGACACCACCATATCAGCTTTGAAGGTATCGTAGATTTTTTCTTCTTTGGCATTCATTTTAACTTCCACGATGTTATCAATCCTTTCCGGCATCTTTATATGATCAGCCGCTTTCATAGAAATGCAGATGTCACTGATCTGACTATATATCGCATCTTCTGCTCCTTCCTTTGGCTTATATGAATATATGATTTCCCTGTTCCTCTTGTCCGGAAGGAAGAACCTATCTCTATACCCTGTTATAAACCGGCCGAGCCTTTTCCCCATATCCATAAGATATATTTCAGCCCACAGATCCATGAGCGAGTTTGGTGCAGGAGTTCCAGTTAATCCCACAATACGTTTTGTCAGTGGCCGCACCTTCCTGAGTGCCTTAAACCTCTCAGCCCTGTTTGACTTGAAACTGGAGAGCTCATCGATCACCACCATATCAAAATCCCATTTACAATTCTGCGTGAGCCACACTACATTCTCCCGATTTATGATATATAGAAAGACCTTCTTTGAAAGAGCATCTTTTCTCTTTTCCTTGCTTCCCAGCACCAGTGAATAGCTAAGCCCTTTAAGGTGCTCCCACTTTGAAAGCTCCCTCGGCCAGGTGTCTTCTGCCACACGCTTTGGTGCTATAATGAGCACCCGGCTTACATCGAATCGATCCAGCACCAGCTGCCATAATGCCGATAAGGTAATGACAGTCTTGCCAAGGCCCATATCAAGCATAAGGCAGCACACCTTATGATCCAAAATATAGTCGGTGGCATATTTTTGATAATCGTGTGCTTCATATTTCATCAATGATCCCTCCAATCATTTTAGGACTGTCGATGGTACAAACCAGAAAGCCAAGTCTCTCGATCTGATCCTTACGCCTCACCTGAAGTGGCCGCATCTGTTTACCCGGTGCCTTAAGTTCCACAAAGGCAATCTTGCCACCTGGCATCAGCACGATGCGATCAGGCACACCAGCAAGACCGGGTGATACAAATTTCATGGCGAGCCCACCACGTTTTTTAACCTCTTGTACCAGCTTTTTTTCTATATAACTTTCACGCATAACTCCTCCATGTTTCCCGTTGCCGTTTCCTGACCGCTTTCTACCCTATATACGTATACGCGTATACGCGTGTTGCCGATCTCCTTTTTTACTATATTTTTAATTACTCTCTATGATTTTCTAGGAAACAAGGAAACAAACACACCTTCAACCGTTGATATTACTGCTGTCTCGCATGTTTCCCATCCTTGTTTCCAATACGTATTTGGGAAGCAGACGGAAACAAACAATTTGTTGCCTATGTTTCCTGACCTTCTCTGACAAACGCTTTTTGGACTCCGTAAAGGGGTATCCGCATTTTCCCAGATGCGCTTCCTTCATACCTTTTCCAGCCAGAAATTTTATTCAGGATTGACTCCACTTCATATGAATCGGTCCGCTTTAAATTCTGTCGCTCTTTTCCAAAACACTCACACCAGATTTCCATTATGCAAACACGATCACGCTTCACTGTCCCCGCCAGATTGCCACCGTCGAACTCAGAGCCGGCGAGGAAGCTTCTTCTCTGGTACAGGTCCATCTCTCCCCATCCGAGCGGAAGAAGTGTATAAAGATAATCTTCCACAATGCCTTCCCTGTCATCTGACTCCATGGCATCCTGTTGCATGGCATAGGCATCAATTGCCTCCTGTCCGGTCAGGAACAGCTTTTCTCCCTCGTTGTACCTGTGGATTGCCTCGGCCCAGATCTGATCCACATCCTTTAGATCCCAAGGGTGGTGTGCGCCATTTCCCGATACATGAACAGGCCAGAAGCGCCGGTTCCCGGTTATGTCACGAAGGAATCCGCCTTCTGAATTTGTGCTTCCAACAACAATGGACGACCTCGGATGGCTTTCTACTACAACGCCATACGCCTGCCTGAATTTGTCATCCGTTCTTGTTACAAAAGACTTCACCGTCTCTACGTCCATCTTCTTTATGCCGGCAAGCTCTCCCAGCTCCAGTATCCAGTACCCTTGTAGTTTTTCTGCAGCAGTCTTGTCTTTCATATCTGATATTGAAAGACTATCTGAATACCAGTCTCCTCCAAGTATCTGAAATAGCGTGGACTTTCCGATGCCCTGTTTGCCGTTCAACACGAGGATCGAGTCAAACTTAATGCCCGGTTCATACACACGTGCCACGGCTGCTACAAACGTCTTCCTTGTAACGGAACGTACATACTTTGTATCATCGGCTCCCAGGTAATCCACCAGTATGGTATCGAGCCTCTCTGCTCCATCCCAGCGAAGGCCTGAGAAGTATTCCTTGATAGGGTGATAGACTCTCTCCGTAGACACCACCGCAAGCAACGCATCTTTAAATTTGGTAGGTGACCAGATGCCATACACCCTTTCAAAGTAAAGTTTTGCATTGGCCACGTCTGCATCGGCCCATCCCGGGTGCACCTGCTTCCACGGAAGGTCTCCGATCACATCTACTGTGCTTTTGAACTCGTTATATACGATCGATGAAAGGTTTGGATCAGAGCGGACTATAATGGCGATGTTATTAAGCGTGGCTTTTATCTTGCTCTGCCGGTCAAGCTCCAGCGCTGTTTGCCAATCATCCTCAGCATCTTCAAACTCACCCTTGGCCTTTGCCATACGTTCTTTTGCCAGCTGCGCTTTAACGTTCTTATCTTCTACAGCAAACTCAGACATTGCCTTAAAAGAAGGAAGGCTCGCAGCCTCAGCGTCTGGATCGCTTCTATCATCCTTTGATCCGTACTTATGGATACGGATAACATCAAAGGCATTCATAAGCCTTCCGCAGGCTGGATCAGTGGCATGATGGCTATATGCAAACTTATCTTCGTATATAACCACGCCTGCCTGCG
>Ga0268263_1002018_pt1 | contig 14612 bp, 11 predicted proteins | sample Biomet5_FD_190358 | JGI IMG/M metagenome (GOLD analysis project Ga0268263, IMG submission 190358) | Microbial communities from bioreactor (seeded with sewage sludge) at LBNL, California, USA - Biofuel metagenome 5 (SPAdes) (version 4) | ecosystem: Engineered > Bioreactor > Anaerobic >... | reverse complement strand
GCCTATTGGACGAATCCGCTGACCTTATCTACCACCTCGAGGTGCTGCTGGCCTCCCGCAGCCTAAGCCTCGACGACGTGGCACGAACGCTGGAGGCCCGTCACCGCAAGGCAACCGCCACCCCCGAGCAAATTCAAGCCTTTAAGCTGGGCGAAAAGCAGTGGGGGAAGTAAAACTGTGCTAAAGCAAACGAGAGCCTGCCAAAATGTGGGCTCTCGCTGTTTTTGAGATTTCTGATAATTACGTTAATGTAGGCTAGGCCACTTTTGCAATTTTACAAAAGCTAAATACTCCGATACTCTGTATTAAAACATAATTTCATGCTATTGACTCAATTGCGATAAACCATTGAATCTTCATTATTTTTAGTTAACATTAACTAAAACGCGACTCTTGAATTGTTGCAATTAGCGTGTCAACTTGTTCAACCGCTTTTTCATATCTTTCGGCCCAATTTCCGCTTAGCTCTACAAAACTCACATTGTTCTCTTTCAAAACTTGCCGATGCGAACGGTCCAAAAGGTTTCTTTCGAGTTCATTCAACCTTGTTCCGTCTTGCACATATTCCACATTATTATCGAGATATAGGTAAAGACTTGCACTGTTGGATTTGTAAATCTCCATATCAATCTCAAGTTCTTTTTGAAAGATGTATCGTGAATAAGATTTTGTGATGTGAATATCAGTATCAATAATAATCAGAGGACTGTTTCCCGAAATTGCTTGATCAATTCTCCTAGCATGCTCTTTAGCAACAAGATGCAAATCATCAAAGCTGAAAGAATTGGAGTTTGCAATTATATCTCGTCCAGCCTCTAAAACTAAACCACAATTGAAATGCTCTACAAGTTTTTTTGCCAAAGTTGTTTTACCAGTAGATTCAGTGCCCAATAATACAATCTTAATTGCAAAATCAGCTTTAACACTATTGGGTAAGAACTTCCAGTTCGCAAAAATATCGCGTCGAACAGCTGTTGCAGAAACAGGAACTTCCTTTTTGGGAATGTCAAAAGCAATGTGCTCAATATGCATGAAGGAGGCAACCAGTTTACCGTACTCCTCAGAGGTGATTACGAGCGAATAATCAGGAAATCTCTTCTTAAAGACGTTTGCCCATATTTCAGATACCTGTAACGAGGTTACTGAAGTATTTGGTAATTCACTCTCCAAATAGTCAAGAATTTCAACTTCAACATTTTTTCTCTTCGCAAATGATTCTTCTATCCAAGTTTTTCTTACTGTACCAGAAATTTTCTCTTTGTCGCTTGCACAAACCAAAATGGTAAGAAAGTCGCACTTGCTCAATGCAAAATTTATCATCGCCTCATGCCCTTTGTGAAAAGGCAAAAATTTCCCAAACACGAATGCTTTAATCATAATTCAATTGTTTTTTCCAATGATAAAAACCGTAGGTAGCGAGCAAAAGAAAAATAAAATATTCTAGAGAGAGAAAAAGCACCCCTTTTTTAAAATACAAAACCACGCAAATTGTATCAACCACAATCCAAAGATACCAGTTCTCTATTTTCTTTTTAGCCAGCAATACGGTGGCAATAATACTGGACACCATTACAAATGAATCGATGAAAGGATATGCTGCTTTTATTTTGAAATACGTTGGAAAATACAAATGAATGTTGCTAAATAAAAAACCTGAGAGCAATGCTCCAATGAGAATAGCTATCGCAAGGGTAATTCTACTTTGGAGATTTATTACAGAAATTTCATTCTTCTCTGTCATGGTATTCCATCGATACCAGCCATATAGGGTTACAATAAAAAAATAGACTTGTAAAAACATGTCGGCATAGAGCTGAACTTGGAAAAACAAAATAAAAAGAAAGACTTCATTCACAATTCCTGTTGACCAAGTGAGGATGTTGGCCCTTGAGGCAAAATAGACTGAAATCAAACCAAATAGTGTTCCAATCAACTCAGTATAGCTAATAGGGTAGCCCAAAACTTCAAAAACAACATGCTCTAATTCAAAAAAGTTCATTAAAATTATTTTTGAGAGGTGAAAAACTTGCTGGTTCATACACCAGATACTTCCATGGCTGCGTTACCAACCACTGAAAGGCTATTACAATTACTGATTTAGTGATACTGCTTCTGAAAATGAAAACTTAAAAAGTCTGTAGTTAATCGAAAAACTAAAAGATCAATTCACTTGAATAGCTAACAGTTTTCATTTTTCGCAAATTTCCTGGTGGGTGTATGGTAACCTCAATGTGGCAATCATTACCAAATAATTGGGTTAATGTATCATGAATATCTAATTGTAAACTTTCATTACTCCATCCGGTAAACTGTAGGTTATAATTAGAATCCTGATGAAGTTCAAATCCAATAAGAGGATAATTTGTCATTTGTCTGGAGATTTCAATATTGTTGATGAAACTGCCATTTCTTCTATATAAGGCAACTGGATTACGGGCCTCGAGATCGATTAAGAATGGTATACCATTTTCAATCTCCAACCGACAGAAGTCTCCTGTTCTATATCGAATTAATGGTAGAAATGGATTGATGCTTCCAGTAATCACCAATTCCCCTCTTTCCCCATATGGGAGAAGAGTATCACTCTCGCTATCAAACACCTCCAAATACAATTCAGGGCGTATTGCCCTATGCCGGTCGTTCTCGACGAATGCAACCATTCTACATTCGGTTAAAGAATAAATATCAATAACCGGACAAGAGAAAAAATCTTCCAACTTTTTTCTAATTCCATTTGTAAGTCTCATTGCCGAGGATACCATTGCCTTAGGCTTAATTCGAGGCTTTAATGCCAATAAATCCATAAAGGCAAAAGGATCTCCTGTTAAAATTTGTGGATTATACTTTTCAAGAAACTGGATTGTATGCGCAGGATTTCTCCAATCATCTGGATTTAGGTTAATTTTCAAAACGCCAGAACCATTAAGATAGGTTGATAGCGAAGCGTAAGTAAGCGTAGAGCTCTGAGAACAAACTAAGGCGATGGTAACGTTATCCGGTCTACCATCAAGGTTGATTTTGTAATAGTCGAGAATTGACTGTAGCTGGGGTAGCCAGCAAGCCTGTGAAACCGGATCGAACAGTACATCCATTGCAGCGCCCGTTGTTCCAGAGGTTTGGTATACCAGCAGATCTTCCAACTTTGATTCCGAAGAAACGAATTGCCAAGGAGCTGATCCAACTGTACTCCGATTAATGGTTGGCTGATCAAAAAAGGATTTTGGCCTGTTTTTATAGAACGGGACGGATTCTTGACATGCTAACACATAATCATCCAACCAACCTGGAACAGCGCCCCTGTCCCAGAACTTTTTGGGTCCACGTATCTTTGCAGCATATTGGTTCACCTGCTCCAATTTATCCTCATCCAACCTATCACCACTTTGAAAATTAAACATTGGAGCAAATTCATCTTGCCTAAGGCTCATCAAAAATGACAAGTCTTTTATGAGTGGAAACCTTTCCCTATCACCCATGCCTATAGCAGGTTTTTTATTCTCGTCCATATACATTTGCTGCTTCACGCGCCTTTTTTTCTGCCATTGCTCTTCTAATCTCCTTAACTCTTTGAAGCGACGCGTTTGTTTCCTTTAACACTTTCTGCCTTTTTATGGAATCCAAGGAATCAAACTTAACCGAAGCTGAATCAACCGTTTCACCATCAGGAACTATTTCGCACCGTTTAAGAGCCAATCTAGCAAACTCCTCTGCCCTATCGTCGTCCTCAACCCATTCGCGGTAGTTTACAAACTCGCATACTGCGGCCAAATCATAATATAAAAACTCATGAACACGGGGAAGCAATGTCGGATTTTGCCTGAAAGAGGGATAGAAAAAAAGCCAGCACCCAATTTGAATCGAGAATAGATGATTCTCATCAATTTCCCAGATACTGGGCAATGGAGGAAATTTAGAGTTTGGAGTATTAAAATCACCTAGAATTCTTCGGTAGGTATCTTTAACTAAAATCTCGGTTGGTAACAACTCGCCTGGATCAATTCCATATCGTTGTAATAGCGATTCGGGACAACGTTTCAGGTGATGTATTAAATTGAATATCTCCACGTTTATCCTTTTTTACTGTAATGGTTTTTTGAAAACTCTGCTGCAAAATCCAAAAGTTGCTGTTCATTGGTGACGAAATAAACAAACCATCCCATCCCGTTTAGCCGTTTAACCTCTTTCTCTCGCCATTCGCTATTTGAATGAAGAACAATAGATCCCACACCACCTGCATTTTTTAATGCTCTCTCAACAATAACCCAATTACTCTCCTCTACATTCTCCTTTTGGGCGTCGAGCATACTAAAAATATCATCATCTGAAACCAAAACAATATGCGACCTCGTTTTTAACGGTGAAGAAAATGGCGTGTTGAGTCGGGGTATACCAAACGAATAACCTGTTCCTAAATACGAAGTTAATACAGTAAGGATATCTTTCTCTGACGTAATAAACCCCTCACTTTCCATAAAACGACCCGGCTCCCCCGAAAGGCATCCCATTACTTTTGCTCCAGCTCTTAATGCCGATAAACCAATAATGGTGGCTGCCAGAATTGGCCAAGAAAACTGCACACGTGGATTTAGCATCGAGCCGGAACAATCTACGCCAATGTATACATCCAAGGGTATTGGAGTTTCTGAATCGTTCTCGTCGGGTCCATACACTCTTTTAACAATATTGTATCCCGGCAGCGTAATTGGTGAAGAAATGGCTGTCTGAATCCAATCTATCTCTTCAACAGGATCGCTTAAATCCCATCCTTCTGTTCCCTCCGGTAGTGTCAAAGAAACAGGACTATATGTTTCCAGCGGGAATTTAACGAGATGCGGTGAAGCGATCTCTTTGTAATAGTTACTGATTAATTCCTGCTCTTCAGCCTTGGGATTAACCTGCTTTTGCAAATCGATATATTTTCCTGGATTTAAATACCTCTGCTTTGGCCCCTCTCCAGCAACAGCAATATCCCCCAAGGAAGAACTATTCTTGCCTTTATCCAAACCGGATGTCCGTGGATCAACCGCTTCAGAAATACTATCTACATCGATCTCCGCTAGGCCTATTACCATTCCTCCGCCCTCACCTGCATTTTCGGAATCAAGCTGAAGAATTAGAGATTTTCGAGCCATTGTATAATCTTTTTCCTCCATTAAATATGGATATAATAGCGCCCCAAATCGGCCAGCACCTTCCAACCATCTTTTTGAATAACTGCGAATTAGCGAAGCGGCAACTGAAGCATCAGCATCAATCTGGGGTGAATATCGATATTTATTGTTAACCAGCTCCCCCTTGTTCATTTTCCACAAATACTCGTAGGTTCTCATGAATAACAGCCACATTGGAGAGTTTGATGGCTCATCGTTTATTTTCTTGTAAACTCCTGCCATATTTAGCCCCTTGATTCGCTGAAGCGTATCATTAATCAAAAGATCGGCATAAAGGTTTGCAACAAAAGGTGCTCTGTCTTCAATGTCGGCAAGGCTCCACCGGATTTTTGAAAGCAGTATGGCATTGTCATGAAGATTTGCCGGAGAATATATGTGATGTCCAATTTCATGGGCAAGAACTTCCAGCGCAAATAGCGTCAGATCATTATTGAATAGTTTTTCAATATCAATTACAATGCGATGATCGGTTAGTCGAATCATTGCAAAACTTTCAGTCAAGCCTTCACGGGCTGCCTCTTTTGAGTTTATGCACCACAGGGGTTCCCTAAGCCGTACAAAAGGATTCCAAACCTGCTTTGCATTAGGCCAACTCATCTTCCAGGCCTCGAGGATGCTATTTAAATGATCCCTATTGTTCATAACGACCAACCGTAAACGAATAAGTAGTGAGAACTTGTTCGCGTTAGCACAAGTGTAGTATTTAGCATAACGCTTGAACTTACATCCTCAAATGGAATTAGCGATCGTCCATACTTGGAGATAAATTTTTTTAAGTCAAAATTGTCCGACTCCTGTATTACCTGCTCTACTGAAACTGGAATATTGGGCAATAAAACCTTGCCAAAGCTATCCGCAAAAAGAAGGTAACTACCTTTCTTATCGGTTACAAATATTTCGTCCCCAATTTGAGCCACCAATGGTGGAGCTGTAAACCAACCTCCAAATCCAACAAAACCGCCAATTTCTCCAGCGAATGTAGGATGATCAAATATCGACCAATCGGACTGGAATGCAGATAATAATCGGGGATCCGAATCAACAACATGTTGTTTTAAATCACTTCTGAGCATGCTAAACTCAACTTCCGCCCTTCGTTTTAAATGCGCCATTCCACAGAGCCAAGCAAAAATTCTGCCACAGGTTAAAAACTCATCAACGGTAAAGCAGTGTTCGATAATATTTCCCATAGTTGCAATCCACGTGGAAACTTTTTCGGATTGAAAGCTTCTAATTGATTCCAAAGCGCTATCGATGGCCTTTAAAAACCGTGAAGGTGATACGCTCATTATGGCAGGGTTCCTTAAGCATAATGCCCAAGCAGTTCGATATTCATCTTCATATTCAACGCCCGTGTTATTTCCTAATATCTTTAGCAGCTCTGTATAAAAAGTTTTAAAGAGCTGGGGCAATTGAGCCGGATTACGTGCATAGTTATTTTCGATAATGGGTTCAATGCAATTTACCGTCCAAAATGATATTAGTGTATGATCTATAGGACCATACTTCATCACATTTTCCCAGTATAGCTGGTTGTAATAATCCGATTGCTCTTCGAGATGAGCAATCAACGGAAGAAAAGTTATCCTTTCCATTGAAGCCATCTTCTATAGTTGACATAACGCTGATGCAGGTATTTAAGCATTAAGATATCATCATGACGATATCCATAAAGCTTCTTTTCCTGAGACCATCGGTTAAGCAGTTTCTCAATTTCCAACAGCCGTTTATCTATCTCTTTTGCTGTCACATTCTCTAGCCCCTTCTTAAATTGGGCAACAAGTAGATCTAGAGGATCGTCATCATCCATATCTTGATTGTTAAACTCATCGCACGAGAGATCGAACAACGCTCTAAGCCAAACAATTCTATCGACCCTATAGCGTTCGTTACCCTGCTGGTCGAAAAAAGGTGACTCCAGATGAGGTACCAATGTATCATGCAAAACAAAAGGGAGTATTTGCCGAACATCCTCTAACTCAACCTCGCTATTCCCTCTAAAATATGCCAACGCTTTTGAGTATATAAGGAGCGTCATAATTTTCCTAACCGATACGCCATTTATTGTTTGTGAGCCAAGATCTTTTACCTGATCTTTTCCGGTATCCTGCTTGAACAATGTTCTAAAGTCGAGCCCCGAAAGTTTTGCAGTATCTTTGGTCATATACTCCAACTTATCGGAAGAGTACTCAAAGAATTCAAATTGCCTGCAAAAGAATTCAATTCGTTTACGGATTGGCGTCGATATGGCAACCGTTCTAATCTGCCCATTGATGCTATCAATTTCCTCTTCCGAGAAGATAATTTCTTCCGGAATCATCGACTCAGGCTTAAAGTTGTACTCAATCCTTTTTTGAAGCTCTTCAATAAACCTCGTGTTAAAATGGAACGCCCGTATAACAATATCTATCCTATCCTTTAATGCTTCAATCACCTGATAGGTTCCACCTCCTGCGTCATCATTAGCAGTGAGATACCAAGCAGACTGAGGACACTCAAATATCTGATCAAAGATTTCCGCATAGTTATCTGACAATACAGTCAGCAAGGCGGATTGTGTTCTAGTCGGTATTCGATTATACTCATCAATAATCTTAACCCTCATGCCTAACCATTTCCTCCAGGCTATTCTAATGTCGGCAGTATTCTCTGCCTTCACCATATCGGATGGAAGCGGATACCCCAGCAGGTCGGAAATGGTCATTTGAGGTTGTCCATGCTGAATTGCCCGTTGAACATCATTCTTGGAATACCCTGCAATTAACCCCATCAGCACCGATGTTGCTGTTTTACCCCGACCGGGTCCACCCACTATAAGGCATTTACCCCTCACAACCAGATTTAAAAGCGGAATTAAGACAAAGCTCGAGTAACTTTGATTTTCAGGCAAACACACTTCTACCTTACTGTCTCCAAAAACAAACCGCTTTGAATCCCCATTTTCGTATTCGATATCGTAAAACGGACTTATAATCGCAGTATTGGTGATCCAGAAATAGGCTTGACGAAGCTTTTCATCCAAACCGAATTGTCTCCGATCTCCCTCCACCTTATCCTCATCGGAATACAAATCTTTTATATTAAACACCTCACTGGCATTGGTCTTATGCGGATTTGTTGGTGCTGATGGAACTTTTTGAAAAAAGCCATGAGCCTTGTTAGCGAAGTCGTTCATTGGGTAAAAATGTTAGTGTCCAACAAAAAAATAACTAAGTGTAATGATTACTACTAATTTTCATATTAAGTATCACACCTCTTTTTTATGAAATGTTCCAAATGTGGGTTTTCGAAATTAGGTAACCCTACCAATATATCATCACTATATTTATTCCAACTAGCTGTTTATGTTGATGAACAGTCCCCCTAGCTTTACATGTATAATGAAAATACTCAATACACCCGCCATCCCCAAATAAAGATGGATTGCATCAAGAAAACACGATTCTAAAAATACAGAAAGCATCTTTATCGGCAATGGGCTAAAACGCATAAACGACAATATTTACTAACCTCGGCTCATATATTAGCAAGGCAACCGCCACCCCCGAGCAAATTCAAGCCTTTAAGCTGGGCGAAAAGCAGTGGGGAAAATAAAATTGTGCTAAAGCAAACGAGAGCCTGCAAAAATGTGGGCTCTCGCTGTTATTGAGATTTCTGGTAATAGCGCTGGTATAATGCCAATAGTATTAGTTGCAACTCTTAAGTCTTAAACTGTTGCCTACAATTGTTCAACCACAGTTACCTTGTGAATATTTGTTTATCCTCTACGAGGAACAAGCCTCATGTATTGCAATACCATTCTACAATACTATATCCGCTACGCGGAAAATTCTCCGTAGGAGATTTAGTTTTGTAGAGAAGGTAGCACAGACCGTTACTTACCTCGTAGAGGTTTAACAATCCTTAGCCATACAGAAAAAGTGTTTTTTTTAACTGTAGTGGTAATATTTGTATCTCTTGATACTACAGACATGTCGGGTTTAAGCGGCTAACCCGAACTACATTTGTGAGTTGAATTCTGCTTTAATTAATTAGACTTCTGATACCTTTTGGATGAACTCCTCAAATCGCTCCTGAATTTCACCCTTAAAATTCTCATCGTTCAAATGGGTCTTCATAAAGGCATCGGTATCCTCCTTTTTACCATCGGGCATTACAAGACCTATGGGAAATGCCTGACAAAGAATACACTTCTCATTAAGCATGCTCTCCACCTCTTTGAACACCAGCCCGTGTCCAAACTTTTCATCTCTCTTGGCATCGGTGCTACCGCAGCAGGTAGCAAAAACCAACCGACCAATCTCGTTACGATACCTCCTAACAAAGCTGCGTAGGGGTGGAACAAACCTGCCCATCCAAATTGGCCCACATAAAATTACGGTATCGAACTCCCCAATATGGCTCCTGAGTGGCCGAATACCCAAGTGGATGTTCATTAGGAAGAGAAGAAAAACGTTGAACCGTGGCCTGATTGCCTCCAGCTCACAGCCTAAGCTTTTCGAAATCCTCTCGGCCAAATATCTATTGCTGCCCTTTCGGGAGTAGTAAACTACGATTGTCTTTTTCATACTATTGTCTGTAATGTGCTCAATTATTTGACGATTCCGGCTATGAGCAGGGCGGGTTCTGAAAACTTTCACGGCTCAACCTCTGGCTTGCCTTATTATTGATTCCATTTTAACATCCAGCTATCTTACCCAGAGCTACTTACGAGTAAGTGTTAACGACTAAGGTTTTGATATTTAATGCCATATCTTTCGAACATTTGCCTTAGATACTTTACACTCCCCATTACGCCGAACCTTCCTTCAGCTCCGGAAACAATTCCAACTAAATAACCATTTGTATCTATTACCGGTGAACCACTCCTCCCATCGAACTGGATATTTGTCGATAGTGTTCGGGTATAAAAATAATCTCCCACATTCTCATAACACTGAAGTTTTATCACGGCAGGCCCACTATTGTCGTTTTGCTTAGTTCCCCATCCAACGGCATAAACAATCTCATAAGGTTTTACTGGCGTGTATCTAATTTTTAGAGGATAGATGTCCGAATGGTTTTTGTTTATTTTGAATAGAATCCAATCACGTACCTTAAGTGTATTAAATTGTCCAATCTCTTCGTGCGCATCTGCATTAATCAAGCGTTGAACAGAAACACTATCTTCAGCATCATTCTTGGGGTATAGTTTCCAGTAATTGAAATTCTTTCCTAAATCTATTGACGTAAACCCAAGCTGATATTCAAAAACCATAAATATGTGTTTACAGGAAATTCCCAATGTATCGTATCCTGTATTAATCAGAAACGAATTGGCCAAATCTTTATAAGTAGTGTCTCTAAAGCTAATCTCATTGGTAAGGGCGAAGTTTGGCCATTGAGCGCAGGGTTTCTCAATCCAGGTCTCTTTTGTTATTGGCGTTTTGTTTTTACATCCCAAAGTCAACAACAAGAGCACAATAGCAATTACGTTAATTCCTTTCATCATTTTATACATTTTCAGTTTCTGTTATTCTACGACTTATTTTTCAACCTTGCCGCTACGTTTCCGTGGTTTAGAGCGTCTGGGGCTTAGCCGCCAACGCCGTCATCCTACATAATAATATTACCTAAAATACAAAATAATTCAATATCTGCATTTTTACCAACAACTTAAATCATAGAACATTACACTTTATATCCAAAACTATGTGGAATCATTATATCTTTAAATTCTTTGTTAAAAAAGTCATCTGTCATGCCCGCCACATAATCACAAACAATTTTAGGTTTTGCAGTGTTATCTAAATATTCTTGGCTCATATTTTTAATATAAAATTTTGTTATAGATGTTTTATTTGCATCTTTTTCCAAATCATTCAAATACAACTCAAAAAGTACATCGAACATGTTTTTTATCTTTTCGTCCTGAGATGTTTTTTTAGGATTCTGATATATTGCGCTCTTGCTAAATTCGTAGAATTCATTAATAGCATCAAATTTCTCATCGGATAACTTTATATAATCTTTACCATAACTGTTATTTATGATATCTAATGCGAAATTATTTACTATTAATGAATTAGTATCTCCAATAGAATCTTTGACAGATTTCGGAATATTTTTGCGTTCAATTAATCCAATAGTTACAGCATCTTCTAAGTCTCTTCCTATGTATGCAATAACATCTGATATTCTCATTACGCAACCTTCTAGAGTCATTGATATTATTGCTTTGCTTGAATCTTTAATTTTCCAGCAATTCTCATATTCAGTCAAAAATTGAACCTTGTCCTTTTTGAAATTTGGTTTATATTCTTTGAGCATTAATTCACCATTATGACACAAGATTCCGTCAAGTACTTGAAGTGTTAAATTTAGACCTTTCCCTTTACGTTCAAGCATTTGCAATGCTCTTACACTTTGTGCATTATGACAGAAGAATTCATTTGAATGTTTTTGGAGTAATTGATTTAATTTTCTTTCACCATCATGACCATACGGAACATGACCAACGTCATGTCCTAATGAAATTGCTTCAATTAAATCCTCGTTTAATGATAAGGCTCTTCCTATTACTCTTGCAATCTTTGAAACTAATTGAACATGCAGTACACGATGTGTTATATGGTCATTTTCAAACAAATAAAAAACTTGCGTTTTATCAATATATCTAGCATATGCAAGAGAATGAATTATCTTATCAGTATCATGAAAAAAGGGTTGTCTTATGTTAATTTTATCAGGAATTTTCCCTTCTTTAAATCGTGTTGCCGAATTACTAAAACATGCATATTTCGCCAAGTTTCTATACTCTCTTCTAAGATTGTTTCCAAGTATTTTCTTGGCAATTTCCAGATTTAATTGTGTTTCTTTCATCTCTTTAAAATTTGTGGCTAACTGTTTTGCAGTATGAAACTTTTGGGAGAGCGTACTGCGTTCATATCCACCATTACCAAACTTTGATGCGCGACAGATTGCCCGAATAACCACTTCACCCCAAATATTTTATGACTACATGTTATAGGCAATTCTCCATTATATCAATGTATATTTTCATCTCTGTAAAATTTGTTCTCATAAAAAGCTTTACGAATTCGATGAATGTTTCTCCAACATTCAATCCCATTATCAGCTAATTTACCGTCAATAAAACCTTCTTCATTAACAGAATTATAGAAGATATTAGCAACAGGAGTTACCGTTTCAAACATTTGTTCAAAGACCTTTTTTGCATTTTCTGTTACATTCAATATTTTATAAACTATATTCTTCTTTTCTACAGGAAACCAGAAATAACCAATTGGAAATAAATTAATTAAAAGTTTGTTTTCAATTTGTTTACCATCAATCTTCTTTTCTTCTTCATCCATACTAATCATTTCATTTCTCAATGCTTCATATTCCATTCTAGCTGCTTCTCTCTCACCAAAAATACTTTCTTTCCAAATTTTGAACTGTTGATGTGTTGTTCCATTATTTCGTAAATATTCAAATTTCCTTCTATGTTCTGTTAAGTCATATGCTTCAATAATTGTTTGTAGTTCGTCTGAAATTTTATTGGCATCATCTATTTTTCCTAGATAATGAAGTATTTCATATTTAGTTGATAAAGCGGCAACAGTATTTTCAATATGTCCTAAATGATTAAAGTATCCAATCGCTTTAGATATTTTCTCTAACATTCTTTCAAACATTGGTTGTTTATCAGGTATTCCTGGTTTTGGAACTCCAGGTAAATCCTGAACAATGGATACTGTTGCTGTAAAAACTTCAAATTCATAAACAACTTTTACTTCATTTATGGTTGCATTATAATAAGCGATGTAGTTTTTTGTTTTGCTCGCTTCTTCTTTTAACTGCTGAACATTTTTGAACCAATTATTACTTGCAGTAACTAATCTTTTTGCAGTATCAGTTCTTAATCTTGCATTGGGACCAATTTCCGTTTCAAGTGCATTTAACAATGACACACTTTTAACATACTCCATATTATTTTGGTATCCTTCGAATAACACCAATTCACATTTAGCATCAAGTATAATACTATCATTTGCTTTAGGGTCATTAATAATTTCATTAATATCTGAAACAAATTTTTCGTAGCAGTCATTCGAATTTATATTTAAAGATTCAATATATCTCCTCTTAGCATTCTCTAATTTGATATAAAGTCCAACATTATCATCGTTCTCCAATTGCTGCATTTTCTTAAAATATTCTTCATCAGTGATTAAGCCAATAGAATATTTAACTGTTGTCTCAAAAAAGAGAAGATGATTTCTTAAATCTTCTGATAATTCAGATTTAAGGTTAGTTGCAGCTCTAAAAAACAAAAGAGCCTCCATCAAATTACCACTATAGTAATTGGCAATTCCGAGAACAAGATTGTATTTTGAAGATATAGCAACATTTCCAGATGCTTTTTTATGAGTATAAATTACCTCTTTCCATTTTCCCTCATTAATAATTAGAAGTCCAAAATCTTCTATTAGCCTCCTAATTTCATTGTCATCTGTAACATTGAAATCAGCATCAATTAAAATCTTATCACCTGTATTAATGGCTACTGATTGTGCAATTACTTTTTCATTAATAGTCCTTTGAAACTTTCCTTTTTGCAAAGTGAGGTGATATATTAATTCTAAAGCGCTTGCATCAATTGTTTTAGAGAATCGTAAAACATGACTTGCTTGAGTATTCCAATTAGAATCTTTTTCATTAAGAAACTTAGTAAAGTCGTTTATATTTTCATAATAAAAAGTATTAGTTTCCTTAAAGTATAATACATAAAATGCTGGCATTGGATTATTTAATAAGTAATTAATATTGCCCGTATCTATTTGTAAACTTATACTGCCATCTTTATTAGCTTCTTTACTATCCGTTGCCTTTAGTTGAACAACAAAGCGAAAATTTGTAAAACGATTTTTATGTTTGATTTCGATTTGAAAATCAATTCCTTTATCCTTTTCTTGTTCTGCACGAATTACAAATCTTTGAACGTCAAAAAGTGGTTTAAAATGATTTTCCGAAATAATAGATAGTTCTTCCTTAGCATTAGCTAATGGTAAATTCATTTCATCAAATATTTTATCGTCAATCATTTCTTAAATATTAAATTCTATTCATTTACTTATGTGTCTATCGTGCAGCATCAACATTTCCCGTAACTCGCTTATATGTATGATAAAATCATACAATATATCCTCTGGCAGTATTTATTGTATGATAGAGCCACACTCTATACAAATATAAAAAACTTTGCCATAAGCCATTAATTTTAAGCCTATTTATCTTCCAGATGTCTCTCTTAAGGAAACCCGATATGGCCATAAAAGCATAAGCCCAAATGTTGGCCTATCATTTTCAATGTGATATTATTCCGTTATTAATATAATGCATGGCCTTATGAAAAAACGACATTCTGGTGTTAATGTTGATCTCTTCAACACTTCC
>Ga0268263_1002011_pt1 | contig 14653 bp, 11 predicted proteins | sample Biomet5_FD_190358 | JGI IMG/M metagenome (GOLD analysis project Ga0268263, IMG submission 190358) | Microbial communities from bioreactor (seeded with sewage sludge) at LBNL, California, USA - Biofuel metagenome 5 (SPAdes) (version 4) | ecosystem: Engineered > Bioreactor > Anaerobic >... | reverse complement strand
CGGTGACTACGCGGGTCTTGGCACGAAGGTCGGCACCATCATCTCCGACGATGCTGACAGGGTCCTTGACGACACCGACCCAGACATCGCCGTCATGACGCTCTTCTCGCTTGTAAGCGACATATACCCGCACGTCATCAAGTGCGTCGAGCGTGGCATCAACGTCGTGACCACCTGCGAGGAGGCCATCTACCCCTGGACCACCTCTGCGGCGCTCACCAATCAGATCGACACCATCGCCAAGGAGACCGACTGCACCGTCACCGGATCGGGCATGCAGGACATCTACTGGATCAACGTCATCGCCAGCGTCGCCGGCGGCGTGAACCGCATCGACCGCATCGAGGGCGCCGTCTCGTACAACGTCGAGGACTACGGCCTCGCGCTCGCACGGGTCCACGGCGTCGACATGACTCCCGACGAGTTCGAGCAGAAGCTCGCCCACCCCGACGACATCGTCCCCTCCTACGTCTGGAACTCCAACGAGGCGCTGGTCAACCGCTTCGGCTGGACCCTCAGGTCGAACAGGCAGGAGAACGTCCCCTACATTGCCGAGCAGGACACCTACTCCTCCACGATGGGCAAGACCATTCCCGCCGGCAAGGTCATCGGCATGAGCACCGTCGTCACCACCGAGACGTTCCAGGGTCCTGTCATCGTGACGTCGCAGATCGGCAAGGTCTACGGTCCCGACGAGGGCGACCTCGCGACATGGAGAATCCTCGGCGAGCCGGACTGCGAGTTCGAGCTCAAGAAGCCGGACACGCCACGCCACACCTGCGCCACGATGATCAACCGCATCCCGACCGTCATCGACGCTCCGGCCGGCTACGTCACCGCCGAGAAGCTCAGGCAGGTCGAGTACCTCTCCTATCCCATGCAGCTCTACGTCGGCGACGGCATCTGGTGACGACGGCACGTTCCGGACGTGACGCCGACGGGGACCGCCCGCACGCAGGGACGGTCCCCGTCATCAAGAAACCTCTGAATCCGACCCCTCGGACCGTAGGAGATGTTTTTTCTCTTGCGCCAGGACGGGATGGGGGGACGTGATTGAAAAGCACTCCCCGCGAGCCAATACTATATGGGTTGCGTCGATGCCACCTCGCTCCGACAGACAAGAAGAAGCTCCCCGCGCGGCTCCTGAAGTTCGGCGTGGCGGGAAGCGTCGCATTCTTTATCGTCTACGACGGTCTGGCGCCGCTCAACCAGGAATATGAGTCGGCTCTCTCGGCGAACGTCACAGACAAGGCGACAGCGTCAAAAGGGAGATAGGAATGGCCGAGCACGGAACGAGAGACCTGCCAACGCTCTCGATCGTCGTCCCCTGTCACAACGAGGAGGACTCGCTGCCCCTGCTCAAGGAGCGGATGGACCAGCTTCTTCCCGAGCTATCGACGCGTCTGGCCGACAGGCCCTCCTTCGTCCTCGTCGACGATGGGAGTGTCGACCACACGCTTGAGATGGCCGAGCGGTTCCACGACGAGGACCCCCACGTTCACTTCGTCTCGTTCTCGCGCAACTTCGGCAAGGAGGCGGCCCTCGCGGCGGGCATCGAGCGCGCCTGCGCGATGGACACCGACCTCATCGCCATCATGGATGCCGATCTTCAGGATCCACCCGAGCTTCTCGTCACCATGCTCGACCGTCTTGGCTCGAGCGGGCATGACGTCGCCGCCGCCTACCGCACGAGCCGCGACGGCGAGCCCCGGGCGCGCAGCTTCTTCGCGCATCGCTTCTACCATCTCATGAGCCACATCTCCAGCATCGAGATCAAGGACGGGGCACGCGACTTTCGCGTCATGCGCCGAGACGTGGCTCGGGCACTGCTCGAGATGCCCGAGCGCACGCGCTTCTCCAAGGGCATGCTCGCGTGGGTGGGCTTTGACACCACCTGGATTCCCTATGAGAACGTCGAGCGCGAGCGCGGCTCGACCAACTGGAGCTTCTGGAGTCTCGTCGAGTACGCCTTCCAGGGCATCATCTCGTATTCCGTGCGACCGCTCGAGGCCATCTCGGTCATCGGACTCGTCCTCTTCCTGCTCTCCATCCTCGCGATCGTCTTCGTGATCGTACGTAAGGTGCTCTTCGGTGATCCGGTCTCGGGCTGGCCGTCGCTCGTGTGCATCATCCTGCTCTGCGTGGGCCTCCAGCTCCTGGCCTTGGGCATCGTGGGCCTCTACGTCTCGCGCATCTACACCGAGTCCAAGCATCGCCCGCTCTACATCGTGAGACGTGAGGCGTGAGGCCCATGCCCGATCGCCTACCGAGAAGGAGACGCATCCTCATCGCCGTCTTCGTGGTCGGCCTCGTCGTACTGCTCGTACGTTGGGGAGCCGAGCGCGGCAAGGGGTCGACGGTGACGCTCACACCCTCCGACCTGATGGCGTGCGCAAGCGAGGCCACGCCCGGGGATGGCGGCATCTCCATCACCGAGGAGGGAGCCACCACCCTTGCAAGCGACGTCGCCGCGGAGGAGAAGGCCGCAGAGGGTTCCCTGTGGCACGTCGACGTCGCCAGCGCCTTCGCCGGCACCACCGACTTCGCGTTGTCGGTCGGCAGCTACTCGGTCACGGTCGACTATGAGGCATCGGGCGCGGACGGCAGCTGCAACTTCTACGACGGCTGGGCCTCTGACGTCGTCGGTGACGACGCGATCCTCTCGACCGCCAACACGTCGTGCACCTTCGAGGCGACGGCCTCGAAGGACCAGTCGTCGGCCAAGATCTACTTCTATTCCAATGGCGGTGCCATGACCGTGCACGGCGTCACCATCACACCCACCAACGGGTGGGCCGATGGTCGGCTACTCGAGGGAATCGTCCTGTGGTGCGCGATCTGCTATGCGGCGGGTCTCGTGAGTCGTGCGCTGAGGAGGCCCGCCCTCGACCTCGGCGGCAGGCGCGTGCTCGTCATCCTTGTCGCGACCACGCTCTTCGCCTGCCTGCCCCTGTGCGTCGACACGATCCTCGTCAGCCAGGACATGAGCTTCCACCTCATGCGCATCGAAGGCATCTACCACGGCTTGCTCGCCGGCCAGTTTCCCGTGCGCGTCTATCCCGACCTGGTCAACGGAAACGGGTATGCCTCTGGCATCATGTACGGGGACGTCTTGCTCTACTTCCCGGCGCTCTTGCGCATCTGCGGACTTTCGCTCCAGATGGCCTACAAGGCCTTCGTCGTGGCAATGACGGCCTTCACCTGCCTCATCTGCTACTGGTGCCTCAAGCGCATGTTCGGCAGCCGCCGCATCGCGACCTTTGGCTCGGCCGTCTTCCTGCTCGCCCCCTATCGCCTCACCGACGTCTTCGTGCGCGCGGCGGTGGGAGAGTATTGCGCGCTGGCATTCATGCCCCTCGTGGTCTACGGGTTCTGGCACATCCTCACGGCAGACACGGAGAGGCGCTCGTATCGATGGGCCTTCATGCCGCTTGCGCTCGGCCTCTCCGGACTCGTCCTCACCCACGTCCTGAGCCTGGAGATGGTCGGCCTGTTCCTCGTCGTCGCGGCGCTCGTGTTCTGCCGCCGCACGTTCCGGTGGCCCCGGCTTCGCGAGTATCTCAAGGCCATCGGTCTTTCGGTGCTCTGGTGCCTGTGGTTCCTCGTTCCCTTCATGACCTACCTGCTGGAAGGCGTATGCGGCGTGGGCGAGAAGGCGAACACGTTCGACCTCCACAACAGCGCCGCGTTCATGGCGCAGATCGCGGCAGTGGTCTCTCCCGTCACCGGCATCTCCCAGTCGCTTGCGGCCGGGACGTCGGGGGAGATGCCGCTCGGCGTGGGCATCGTCCTGCTCGTTCTGGCCGCCGCCTTCGTCCTTGTCGCGGTCGACGTCGATCTCGTGCGTGCCAACAGAAGGCTTGCCGCCGTCGGTGTCACGTGCTGCTCGCTCGGTCTCGTCGCGCTCTGGCTCTCGAGCGACCTCTTCCCATGGGACCTCGTCGCCGACATCCAGCCCCTGTCGCGGCTCCTTGGCGCACTGCAGTTCTCTTGGCGCTTCCTGGCACCGGCCACGGTGCTGCTGCTGATGGGTGGCATGGCAGCCCTCGCCCTGCTCTGGCGCTCAAAGCCCACATGGGCCCATGGCCTGGTCGTGGGGCTCGCGACCATCGCGGTCGTCTCGGCCGGGTTCACGTACAACTCCCTCCTCCAGGTCGAGACCTACAAGTCGGTGTCGAGCGGCGCGGCGCTCGACACGCTCTATGACAACATCATGTGGGGGGAGTGCCTGCCTGCCGGCACTGCTTGGGGCGTGACATGGGGCCATACGGAACCCGTCTACGACGAGGGCCTCGCAGCCACCTCGTATGACAGGACCGACGCGGCCACCACGCTCTCGGTCTCCAACGACAGCGATTCCGACGAGGAGGTGACGTTGCCTCTGCTCGCCTATCCCGGCTATGTGGCGACCGACGTAGAGACGGGGCAGGAACTCACGGTCTCCAAGGGTGTCGACAACGAGCTTGCCGTGACCATCCCGGCCGGATGGTCGGGCACGTTCACGGTGAGGTTCGAAGGCCTCTGGTTCTGGCATGTCGCCGATGTCGTGAGCGGCGCGGGCATCGTCCTGACGATTCTCGCGATGGCGCGCGCAAGACGGCACGAGAAGGGCATGCCCACCGGGGTCGGCACGCGGCACAAGCTGTTGAATACGGTGTCCGTCCCACGTGTGCACGCTGTACCATAGGGGCATCCGCACGTCTTCGCCCAAGGAGGAACCATGCCCTGCACCACGATTCTGGTCGGTAAGAATGCCAGCTACGACGGGTCGACCATCGTTGCCCGCAACGAGGATTCCGCTGGCGGGACCTTCGACCCCAAGCAGTTCCTCGTGGCGGACCCCGCGGGCAGGACCTCCTACACGAGCGTGATCTCCCACCTGACCATCCCCCTTCCCGAAGGCGGCCGTCGCTACACCACGCTTCCCAACGCAGACCGCAAGGAGGGTCTCTGGGAGGAGGCGGGCTTCTCCATCCGCAACGTGGGAATGAGTGCCACCGAGACCCTCACCACCAACGAACGCGTACTCGGCGCCGACCCGTTCGTGACGATGCGACCCGCCGTGGGCACGCCGGGCGAGGAGGGATACGAGCCCGAGGTCGTGGGCGGCATCGGCGAGGAGGACATGGTCACGCTCGTACTCCCCTACATGCGCTCCGCGCGAGACGGCGTCCGGATCCTCGGGAGCCTCCTCGAGCGCTACGGTACCTATGAGAGCAACGGCATCGCGTTCTGCGACGTCAACGAGGTCTGGTGGATGGAGACCGTGGGTGGCCACCACTGGATCGCCCGCCGCGTCCCTGACGACTGCTACGTCACGATGCCCAACCAGCTCGGACTCGACTCCTTCGACCTTGTCGACGCACTCGGGGAGAAGCGCGAGCACCTGTGCTCGGCTGACATGGGCATCTTCGTCGACAGGAACCATCTCGACGTCTCCCTCGACGGTCGTCTCAACCCACGCGATGCCTTTGGCTCGCACTCCGACGCCGACCACGTGTACAACACGCCGCGCGCCTGGGCCATGCAGCGCCACCTCAACGCCACGAGCAACACCTGGGACGGCCCCGCAGCCGACTTGCGCCCCGAAGACGATGACATCCCGTGGTGTCGCGTACCCGAGCGAAAGGTCACCATCGAGGACGTGAAGTACGTTCTCTCCCTCCACTACCAGGGCACTCCCTTCGACCCCTATGGCACGCTCGGCACGCCGGCCTCGCGAGGCATGTACCGCCCCATCGGCATCAACCGCAACAACCATCTCGCCGTGCTTCAGCTCCGTCCCTATGAGCCCCTTGCATCGCGTGCGCTCGAGTGGGTGGCCTACGGTTCCAACGTCTTCAACGTGCTCGTGCCCTTCTACGCCAACGTCACCACCACGCCTGGCTACCTCGCGGACACGACCACGCACGTGACCACCGAGAACTTCTACTGGGCCAACCGCGTCGTGGCAGCGCTCGCCGACGCCAACTTCGGGGCAAACCTGCCTCACGTGGAGCGCTACCAGGAGAAGGTGGGCGCCGCCGCCCGCGCCGTCATCGGCGAGACCGACCGTGCCATCCGCGAGGATGACGTGGACTGCGTGGCAGCGCACGAGCCGCTCGAGGAGGCCAACCGCCGCATAGCCGCGCTCCTGCGCACCGAGACCGACGACCTTCTCGACCACGTGCTCTACGAGACGAGCATGCGCATGCGCAACGCCTTCTCGAGATCGGACAACTAGGGCGGCGGGCGACGTGGACGGATATGGCTTCCTCACGCCCGAGCCGGCCATGTGGGGCAGCGGCATAGGCTTCCCGACCTTCGGGCCCGCGCACGTCGCCTGGCTCGCCGCCGTCGCGACGATGGACGTGCTCGTGGTCCGTGGCTATCGCAGCCTGCCGAGAGGTACCGAGAAGGGAAGCCCCCGACGTCGCATGATGCTTGTCATCGCCCTCGTGCCGCTCGCGCTCCTCGTGGGCGATGACGTCCTCATGGCCTCATGGAACGTGTTCAGTCCGCAGTGGTGGCCGCTCCATACCTGCAACGTCTGCGAGTACCTGCTGCTCGTCTACGCGCTTCGGCCCAATCGGGCCACGGGAGAGGTCATCTTCACGCTCGGGCTCCTGGGTGCCCTGCTCGCGCTCGTGTTTCCCGGCTGGACGAGCTGCGCGCCGTACACCTACCCGTGTCTCTGCGGCTTTGCGGAGCACGGTCTTCTCGTCGCCTTCGTGCTCATGCTCCTGGCAGGTGGCGACCTTCGTCCCAGACGCGAGGACCTGCGAATCTCGCTTGCCTTCGTGGCCATCTACCTCGCCGTGGTCTATCCGCTCAACAATGCCCTGGACACCAACTTCGCCTTCGTCAGCACCCCAGCAGACGGCTCTCCGCTCGTGGCGGTGGCCTCGGTCTTTGGCAATCCGGGCTACCTCGTACCCTATGCGGCGGCTCTCGTGGGCTCGTTCGTTGCCATGCACGTCATCTGGGAGCGCGTGGAGGCACACGGACTCGGCCGATGAGGACGTCGCACATTCCTGTGGTGTATCGCACGGATGGTTTTTGCGCATAACTCGTCCGTACGGATGCCTTTTGCGTCAGCAGCGTATCGCACGGATGGTTTCTGAGCACAATCCGTCCGTGCGATACGCTTCTTGCGATGCCACCAGCTCCCCTACTCGTCCTCGGAGAAGGGATCCGCATCCAGGTCAGACCGGGGGTCGAGCGTCGCCGGACGCGCAAGCGAGAGACCCAGCAACCCGCCGGCGATCACATAGGTCACGGGCAGCTTGATGGAGACGAAGACCGCCACGGCAAAGAGCACGCGAACGGCCGCAGGCAGTCCCGACGTGACGAGCGGGCTTGCCACGGCAAGCACGAGCATGACGAGCGAGACCACGCGGATCACGATGGAGACCGCTCGTGACAACTTCGGCTCGCGCCAGCGAACGAGCGCACCGGCCACGAGCGCACCGGCCGAGAACTCCGCCACCGGCGCGCTTGTCACGGCGAGGTACTGCAGGGCTGCGGACGAGTTGACGATGTCGAGCTTCGTGACCGTGTCGGTGTCGAACCAGATGAGAAAGACGCCGCTCGCGAGCAGCGCCAGGCCAAGGACGACCACATAGATGACGAAGGAGCGCTTGTGGTTCAAGGTCGAACCTCCCGGATGTGTGAAGGATATGACTATTCCTATATCTAGATTATCTAGTCTTAAATACTAGATAAAATGCTGCTATTCGACTGATGGAATACTACCATGCGGGTGTGTGCTCCCCGTATCGTCCGGACGGGAGTCAGGTCATGACAGAGAATCTCGATGCCAGGAAGACCCAAGAGCGCGAGGTCCGTCAGTACAGCAAGGGCGAGGAGATCGCCAACTCGGTCTCGCACGGCGTGGGCGCGGTCCTCTCCGTCGCCGCGCTCGTGCTTCTCGTGGTGGAGGCGCAGGCCTATGGCGGCGGAACGCGTCTCGTCGCAGCCCTCCTCATGGGCGGCGGGCTCGTGGTCGAGTACACGTTCTCGACGCTCTACCATGCCATCGTCAGCCCCGAGGCAAAGCGGCGGCTGCGCGTGCTCGACCACTGTGGCATCTACCTGCTCATAGCCGGAAGCTATGCGCCCTATGCCCTCGTGACCCTCGCCGACCACGGCGGCCCGACCCTCTGCGCCATCGTGTGGATCATCGCCGGCGCGGGAATCATCGCGGAATGCGCCATGCGCGAGCGCCAGCCAAAGTGGCTCTCGGCCGTCATCTACGTGGCCATGGGTTGGCTCGTGGTGTTCTGCGCCTCCGACCTCATCGCGCTTCTGCCTGCGACCGCGTTCGCCCTCCTTCTTGCCGGCGGCATCTGCTACACCGCAGGTGCGGTCTTCTATGCCTTCAAGCGCATCCCCTACCTGCATTTCGTCTTTCACCTGCTCACGCTTGCCGGCAGCATCCTCATGGTCGTGTCGGTGCTCGTGTACGTGATGTAGGAGTGCCATCGCAGGCCCCAAGGCACCTCACCTCGGCTACCATGTACCCCGAAACCAATCAAAGGCAGGCTTGGAGGTCGGTATGGCAGACGAGGAACTCAGGGCACGGGTCGACGCGTACGTCGACGAGGTCTGGGAGGATGTCGTAGAGGACATCCGTACGCTCGTGCAGGTCGAGTCGGTGGAGGACCTCGATCACGCGGAGCCAGGCAAGCCCTGGGGCCCCAAGCCATACGAGGCGCTCTCCCGCGCCATCGCCATCGCCCGTCGCCTGGGTCTCGATGCCCATGACCTCGACGGCTACCTTGGCTACGCCGACCTCGAGGGGGTGTCGCCGCGCTACATCGCCACGATCGCCCACACCGACATCGTCCCGCTCGGCCTGGGATGGACGGTCGACCCACTCGACGTCACGCGGCGCGACGGCTATCTCCTGGGCCGTGGCGTCCTCGACGACAAGGGCCCGTTCGTGCTCTCCCTCTATGCCGCGCACTTCTTCTGCCGCCAGGTCGCCGAGACCGGCCAGAGGCTCCCTTACACCCTTCGCTGCATCATCGGCAACAACGAGGAGACGGGCATGTGCGACGTGCCCTACTACCTCGAGCGCTTCCCCCAGCCGGCCTTCTGCTTCTCCCCCGACGCCGACTTTCCGCTCATCTGCGGCGAGAAGGGCGTCTACCATGGCGAGTTTACCTCGGCGGAGATCGCCGGGGACAAGATCATCGAGCTGGACGGCGGAACCGTGCCCAACGCCATCCCCGGCCTGGCGTGTGCCGTCGTGCGTGCCCACGCGGACGAGCTGCCCGTGGCAGACGGCATCGAGATCGAATACCTTGACGACGGTCGTGCCCGCGTGACGGCACAGGGCAAGGGTGGTCACGCATCACTCCCCGCCGACACCGTCAACGCCATCGGCGTGCTCGCGCGCTACCTCCTCGATGCGGAGGTCTGCGGAGAGGACGAGCGCACCTTCCTCGAGCTCGAGCGCATCCTCACGGCCTCGACCGATGGCTCATCCTCCGGCATCGCCGCCGCGGATGACAAGTTCGGCCCGCTCACCTGCATCCAAGGCACGGTTCGCACGCGCGAGGGTCGCTTCGTGCAGACCATCGACTCCCGCTATCCCACCTCCATCACGGGCGACGGCATCACCAGCGCCATGTCCAAGCTCGCCGAGGGTGCCGGATGCAGCTACCGCGTCCTCGCCGACGAGCCGCCCTTCTACATCGAGCCCACGTCGCCGGAGATCCAGACCCTTCTCGCCACCTACGACGAGTACACCGGACGCGAAGGCAAGCCTCTCGTCATCGGCGGCGGCACCTATGCCCGCCACTTCGGGCGCGCCTGCGCCTTCGGGCCGTATGACCCGGACGAGCAGGTCCCCGCGTGGGTCGGCATGGAGCATGGCCCCGACGAGGGCATCTCCGAGCGAAGCCTGAAGACCGCGCTCAAGATCTATATCGTCTCGATCGCACGCCTCATGCGGCTCTAGGTCAGGCTTGCGCGAGCCTCCCCGAGACCTCGGCCATGATTGCGTGGACGTCGATGCCCTGCGGACAGTACGCGACGCACGCACCACAGCCCACGCAATCCTCTGGTTGGCCCCCGGCGAGGGAACGGACGTCGGCCAGCGCCTCCGACGAGCCCATGCGATAACGGTTGTACGCCGCAAGGACGTCGGGGATGTCAATCCGTGCAGGACAGCCGTCCGTGCAGTAGCGACACGCCGTGCAGGGCACCGAAAGCTCGTCGTGAAACGCCGTGCGCGCAGGTGGCCGACAACGTGCGGTCCTCCTCTGAGAGGGTCGCCTCGTCGGAGAAGGTTCGCACGTTGTCGGCCACCTGCGCAAGGTTCGACATGCCCGAGAGCACCGTCTGCACCTGTGGCAGTGCCCGCACCCAGCGCAGGGCCCATGACGCCAGGCTCCAGTCGGGATGCGCCGTCCGCAGCGGACGCTCCGCCGCGGGCGTGAGCTTGGCGAGCCTACCCCCGCGCACGGGCTCCATCACCATGATCGGCATGCTGCGCTCCTTGAGGAGCTCGTACTCCTCGTGCGTGGTCGAGTACTCCCAGTCGAGGTAGTTGCACTGAATCTGGGCAAAGTCCCAGGGGCGTCCGTACGCGTCGGCAAAGGCTCGCAGGACCTGCGGTGTGGCATGGGACGAGAAGCCCAGATAGCGAATCCTACCCCTGTGTCTCTGCTCGAGGAAGTAGTCCACGCAGCCGGAGTCGAGGTAGTCGCGGTACGTGGCGTCCGTCACGGAGTGGATGAGGTAGAAGTCCACGTATCCCACGTGCAGGCGCTTGAGCTGCGCCTCGAAGACCCTGCGATAGTCACGCTCGGCCTGGATGTAATACTTCGTGGCGACGTGGAACGAGTCGCGCGGATAGCGTGCCGCAAGCGCCTGGCCGAGAAAGCCCTCCGAGGTTCCACCGTGGTACGTCCACGCGGTGTCGTAGTAGTTGATGCCGCTCGCCATGGCATAGTCCACGATCGCCTCGGCGCGCGGATAGTCGATCGAGGCACCATCGACATCACCCTCGGTCGGAAGGCGCATGGTACCCATGCCAAGTCGCGAGAGCTCCGTGTCCCTGAAGGTCTTGCACTCCATCGTGACGATCTCCTCACAAGACGCGTTGCGACAGGCGGGGATGACACTCGCGTGGGACCGCCTGCCGAGGCAAAGAGAAATCGGGCCACGAAACTACATAGCACGAAAGGGTCGCGAGCACCAGCGCCTTTGCGGGAGAGTGGCGCACTAGTCCGTGGGGGGTACCAGGACGCTGGCGACCGAGCGGGCTATCCCTCGATGGAAACCTCGGGGGTCAGACGCGGCTGCCGTCGGATGCTCCAGGCAAGGTAGACGCAGGCTCCCATGAAGACCATGTCGGCGAGGGAGCTGCCCTGCACGCCGGCGAGTCCGTTGACGACCATGTCCATCACGAGGCGAGCCACGTCCACGGCAAAGCCGACGCACGAGATCACGAGGTACGGCAGGATCTTCTCGGGGTGATTGGACCCGCGCACACCGAGCATGCCCACGAAGAGGTCGACCACGGCGGAAACGAGGCCCGAGACGAGCGCGGACATGCTCACGTCGCCTGCGCTCACGACGCTGCCCACCATGTCGAGGCTCACGTCAGCGCCGAACTTTCCCACGATGACGTAGAGCGCGACGGCCGCCGCCGCCTGCATCACCGACATGACGATGACCGCACACGAGATGAGATGCAGCGTGCGCTGGTGATGCGTGCGCCAGTAGGCCGGTCCGACGATGCCCTCGTCGTGCTCGCGCTGCACCTGGTCGGCGAGGGTGGAGCATATGAGCACGTACGTGACCGTGATCATGAGGACCACGGGATGAAAGAGGAGAACCGTTCCCGCACCCCAGCCCCAGATGATGGTCACGAGCGTGACGAGACCCACGAGGTAGCAGAGGAAGCGGTACGGACCGACCTTCGCGGAGTCGCGGGCGGCACGCAGACCGAGTCGGGAGGTCACCGCCAGAAGGACGCCAGAGGCCACGATGAGGGCCCCGAAGCCAAGCACGGTCCCCACCCCGAGCATCGTGGCGCCGCCGAGCGCCGTCTGTCCGACCGCGTCCGAACCGTCTGTGGTAAGGCCCGACCAGATCACGAGTGCGCCGCCGAAGACGAGCACGGCGGCGAGTATCGCCATGACGATGGATACGATGCGCAGCGTCTGCTGGGTGATCGTACGGGGAATTGATAGCTGGACGTCCTCCACGTGGTCTCCTTGGGTTCCATGGTCTACTAGGCCACAGGATACCATCGCGGACGGCTAGGAGCTCGTACTCTCGAGAAGACCCGTCTCATAGGGAAGCGGTTCCGCGAGAAACCCGCGCTCGCTGAGGGCGACCTCGATCTCGTCGAGAAACTCCTGCGAGTCGGCGGACACGTGATGGAAGTGGTAGCAGTCGGTGAGGTTCATGAGCGGCGTCGACACGCCGGAGTTTATGTCGTCCATGAACCTTCTCGCGTCTCGGCGGTTGCGAACGTCGAGACGCGAGGATATGACACCGTACGCACGGTGGTTCACGAAGACGTCCTCCACGCATCCACCGAGGTCAACGACGATATCGAGCTCCTCGAGCGCCTCCTCTATGCTGTGATGGCACTTGAGCACGCGCGTGGGACGGGCATTGCCGGGCAGGAGCACGTAGCCGCGGTTGGTCGAGACGACCGGCACACCACCCCTTCTGAGCAGGGCGATGTCTTGCACCACCACCTGACGGCTCACGCCGCACGCACGGCCGAGCGCCGTTCCCGAGAGAGGGCCGCCTGCCGCACGCAGCGTCTCGACGATGCCGTTCCTGCGTTCTTCTCCTGTCATGCCCACGCCAATCAGTCGATGACCTCGAGATGCTTGAGGCTCAGGTCGAGGATGCCCGCGGAGTGCGTGAGCGCCCCGCACGAGAGAAAGTCTACGCCAAGGTCGGCATAGCTCGCCGCGTTCTCGGCGCACACGTTGCCTGATGCCTCCGTCTGCGCCCGTCCACCAACGAGACGGACCGCGCTCGCCATCGTCTCATGGTCCATGTTGTCGAGCATGATGATGTCGACGCCCGCCTCGAGGGCCTCCCCGACCTGCGCGAGGGTCTCGCACTCCACCTCGACCTTGTCCACGAAGGGGGCGACCCTGCGTGCCGCCTCCACGGCCCGGGCGATGCCGCCCGCCGCCGCGATGTGGTTGTCCTTGAGCATCACGCCGTCGGAGAGGCCGTAACGGTGGAGCGAACCCCCTCCCAGGCGCACGGCCTCGCGCTCGAAGATCCGCATGCCCGGCGTGGTCTTGCGCGTGCACACGAGCGTCGTGCCCGTACCTTCGAGCGCCACCGCGATGCGGTGCGTGTACGTGGCGATGCCACTCATGCGCTGCAGGTAGTTGAGGGCCGTACGCTCACCCTCGAGGAGCACGCGAACGTCTCCCTCGACGTCTGCCACATGGTCGCCGCTACGGACCTCGGCACCATCCGCCAGAAGAGGGGTCGTCACGGTGAGTGGGTCGAGCAGCGCGAAGACGCGCGCGAAGACGTCGAGGCCGGCGATGACGCCGTCCTGCTTGGCGAGAAGCTCAACGCGCCCCTGTCGTGGCTTGGGCATCACCGCCTGCGTGGACACGTCGCCGAAGGGCATGTCCTCTGCGAGGGCGGCGCGAATGTGTTCGTCGATCGTCATCAGGATCATGGGGTCGGTCATGGCGCTCCTATCGGTTGATGCCCGCGATGGTCGCGAGGTCGGGGACGCTGGTGGAACGGGAGAAGACGTGGTTGAACTCGCGCGTCACGTCCTCGAGCTGCTCGGCCGCATCGTCCGCAAAGCGGTCGTGCATGATCTTGTCGGCAGCGCGCCTGGCAAAGACGATGGACTCGAGCAGGCTGTTGGAGGCGAGGCGATTTCTGCCGTGGACGCCGTTGCAGGCCGTCTCGCCCACCGCGAAGAGGTGCGGCAGCGTGGTCTCGGAATCGGTGTTCACGTGGATGCCGCCCATGAAGTAGTGCTGCGCCGGAACCACCGGGATGGGCGCGCGAAGGATGTCGTAGCCCTCTTCCAGGCAGTGCTCGCGTATGTGCGTGAAGTGGTTGCGGACCGTGGCCTCGGGCACGCTCTCGAACGAGAGCCATACATGATTGGCGTTGGCGCGGTTCATCTCGGCGACTATCGCGGCGCTGACCACGTCTCGCGGCTGCAGCTCATCGGTGAAGCGCTCGCCGGCGTCGTTGAGCAGGATGGCGCCCTCGCCGCGTGCCGACTCCGAGATGAGGAAGGCGCGGCCGGGCTTCTCGGTGAAGAGCGTGGTGGGATGAATCTGCACGTAGTCCATATGCTCGAGGAGCACGCCATGTTCCGCAGCAATGCGACAGCCATCGCCCGTGAGGATCGGGAAGTTCGTGGAGTGCTCGTACAGACCACCGATGCCACCCGTGGCCATGACCGTCGCCGGCGCGTGAAACTCGAGACGCCCGAGACGCCCGTCCTCGGCGACCATGCCGCGACACACGCGGCGGCCATGCTGGTCGTACCCCTCCAGTATGTCGGTCATCACGGTGCTCTCCATGATGGTCGTGTTCGGCCGACGACGGACGCAGGACAGGAGGTGCGTGGTGATCTCCTCGCCCGTGATGTCCTCGTGGTAGACGATGCGCGGACGCGAATGCGCCCCCTCGCGGGTGTAGT
>Ga0268263_1002004_pt1 | contig 14697 bp, 17 predicted proteins | sample Biomet5_FD_190358 | JGI IMG/M metagenome (GOLD analysis project Ga0268263, IMG submission 190358) | Microbial communities from bioreactor (seeded with sewage sludge) at LBNL, California, USA - Biofuel metagenome 5 (SPAdes) (version 4) | ecosystem: Engineered > Bioreactor > Anaerobic >... | reverse complement strand
TCGTCTTCTTCGTGTACCGCTCGAACCCCGTCGTCATCGCCAGTGTCTGCTGCTTCATCTTATCCATAGTCGCTGGATTAACTTTACACACTGGCCCTGTGGAATGCAGAGAAGGACTTAATCAGAGTTTCCTTAGGTATTGACCGGAACAGTAAACAGACAGGAGCCGCTGATTAAATTTCGACTCATAAGTATTGTAACTCTCACATATATGTCTGGCAAAGTATGGTGTTCTGCAATTGTTATTAGATCTACTTTTGACTTATGGAATTTCAAGTTAGGATGCTTACACTCTCGTAGCGTCTTACTTTAAATTTGAATACGATTAGTAAAGAAGTTTATCTGCGAATTGAACACGTATCTTTCTGGCGTAATTGTCCTGCACTCGAACAAAACATACTTATTCGGCATCAGTTCTGCGTAGGCCACTCACTTCAGAACATAAATTTGCTATCTCAGTTTTCAGTTAATTCTCACCCTACACTCCGCGCCCTCAGCCACCCGGCTGTGACCACCGAGTCGATTTCAGCCGTCCACCTATACGGATGCAGGTAAAGTCTATGCCATGGTGTCCTGTGTCGCGCCCTCCGCAGAAATCGACATTAATACTGCATGAGGCTTATCTTTCTCCAAATTGCGATGAAGAATGGTTCTCCTTGCTTCCTACAGCACCGACTTCTTAAAATTTGTTGCGTCGATTTAATCAGACTAAGGTCATTCTCAGTATTGCCTGACATGAACTTTTCAGGTGCAGATTATGAAGTGCTAACATCATCGGAGTTAGCAGGACGGCTCAAGGTCAAGGAATCGTGGATCATCGACCAGAGTAAGCGTTCGAAGACCTCAGACCCGATTCCCGTTTTCCGGCTCGGGAAGCATCGGCGTTATCGCTGGGGCTCTCCGGAACTGAATGCGTGGCTGGAACGTCGTGCTGGCAATACATCGCGCAGAGCTGAGCCAAAGAACGGAGGACGTTTTTAATGGCTCAGCAAGGCAGTTTATTCGAATCACATGGGGCGTGGTACCTGCGATATCGAACGCCGGAAAAGCAACCAGATGGCCAAATAGCAATGGTGCAACGTTCCCAGAGACTTGCGAGTAAGCGGGACTACCCCAAGAGATCCGAGGTCGTTCCGCTGAAAAATGAATTCATGGCGAAGCTGAATCGGGTCGGATTCAGTCCGGATGCAGGAGTCAGCCTCATCGACTTTGTCGAGAATAGTTATTTCCCGGCAATTGAAAGGAGACTGGCACCGAGTTCAGTAAAGGGGTACCGGGATGCGTGGCGGTGCCATATAAAAGACCGGGTGGAGCGGTTCCGGGTACGGGGCTTTCGAACCGTAGACGGGGAGCACTTGATGGCTGACCTTGAACGCAAGCATGGGGCTGGATTATCCCACGCGACGTACAAGTGGATAAAAGTTACGCTGTCAGCGGTTTTCACTTACGCTCGGCGGCAAGGGATTATTGACGGCGTAAATCCGATGCAGGGTGTGTCAATTCCGAAAGGGAAGAAGCACGGTCGCAAGCGGCTTGCATACTCTCTTGAGGAAATCGAGCAGCATCTGGAACTGTTCTCAACGGAGAAGCCTCTTGTAGTCGAGAGGAAGGGGAACGTCGCGTACCGGCCGGAGATTTCCACGAAAATAATCAGGGCCGTTATCGGTACTGCCGCTTTCGCCGGACTGCGGGAAGGGGAGCTTCGGGGGTTGTGGTGGGATGATGACGACGGCCATGCACTCAACATCCAGCGTTCAGTCTGGCGTACCCGCGTCAAGGACACCAAGACGGGCGAGGACGAAGAGGACGCGGGAATTGTACCTGTCATCCAGCCGCTTCGGAAAATGCTCAATGCTGTCCGTCCGGAGAACGCTTCCGGGTTCATGTTCGGCAATACGATTGGCGGGACATTGGATTTGGACAATCTCGCCGACCGGATTATAAAACCCGTGCTGAAGGTTAACGGTTTGGTTTGGAAAGGCTGGCACGCTTATCGGCGGGGACTGGCAACAAACCTGAAAAGGCTCGGAGTGGATGACAACGTTATTCAGGCCATTCTGCGCCACGAAGACGTGAGCACGACCCAGCGTAGCTACATAAAAATGGCACGTCCCGACGTCACCGAAGCCATGAATAGGTTGGAAGAAAAAATCCAGTGTGCAGCAGTTGTGCAGCAGTAAATGAAGAAACCCGCTGGGAAGCGGGTCTAAGTACTTGAAACAAAAGAATTTGATGGAGCCGACGATCGGACTTGAACCGATGACCTGTCGATTACGAATCAGCAATCGCTGGCTCTAATTAATTCACAAATAAAGAACTTAGCGCAAAAGGCTCGCACGGAACGTGACACTGTAACTCCTTTGTTGGCAACACGCGACATTTGCTAGTCCCACAAAATCCCCCACAATCGTGAGAACTGCGCAGTAGCGCCGGGAACAATTATCGGGCGCTATTGTTCCGAGCATAAAGCAATTCGCAACGCCTCTAGCTCGCTTCGGCGGGCCTTTTGCATTCAAGGAACATTTCTAGGAGGAGATTCGCATGGAACCTGTGAAACAAGATGTTTCGGAGGTGCAGAAGTCGGCACCGATCATTCGCCCGGCAACTGCAAAGGACTTTCCCGCGCTTGAACAACTGCATCGCGAACTTGAACAAAAGCTCGGGCACGTAATGGATTTGCCTGCTATCGACGATCCGGCCATTCTCGAGTGGTTTGTCGTGGAGCAGGAAGGAGAAATCCTCGATGCTTTCTATTTCGAAAAGAACATTCAGCAGGTGCGGCTAGGCTACAACCCCGCTGCGACAGCCGCACTACAGACGTTACTCCCAGAGATTTACATGAGCTGCTGGAACAAGGGCGTGCGCTCTCTATTCATTTGCGTTCCGAAGGGAGTAGGCGCCGCGGCAAACATCGCCAGCCATGCCGAACTAAACGGTTTTGAAAAGCAGGACGACCTTGATCTCTTCACTTTGTCCATCCGGAAAGGAGCACGACTTTGACTCGCCAGCAGCTCAGCGACACGTACAACAACGCCAAGAAGAACAGCGCAACCGACCAGTCGAACGCTCAACAGAGCTTTGCGAACGCGAACAACTCTGTTTCGAACTTCAGCAAGTCTCTGCGAGACTACATGCAGGGAGCCAACCAGACCTACGGGGAGGGCGGCGACTACATGAAGGACCAGAACACGCTGGCCAACACCACGGCAGCCGCCGGGAGCAATGCAGTTGGCACGGACCTTGCGATGAACCGGATGCGCACCGGGGAGAACACGGCTGGCTACGGAACGACGTTGGCCGAGTCTCGGCGCACGGCTTCGCGCGATCTGACGAATCAGTTAGCTACGGCCGACGCCGCACGACTGGACAAGCTGAACCAGACGAAGCAGTTCGGCGTGGATGCCTCGAAATTCCCGGCGCAGGTGCAGGAAGCTATGTACGGAACCTCGCTCAATGGAGCGAACAGCTCTCTCGGCACGGCCGAGCAGGCAGCGGCGGCCAACACGGGATTCGGGGATATGCTGGCCAACGGCGTCATGCAACTTGGTACAGGCTTTGCGAGGGGGGCTGGTGCGTCGATGTTTAGACAGCCCGCCGCTGCCCCTTCAAGTGGCGGAGGCGATGAGGACGAAGGCGCCTAGGAGCGACGCTGCTGTTTGACTCTCTCGCAGAAGTCGCGCACAAGCTCGGCAGTGGCGTTCTTCTGATCGAAAGGCAGAACAGCTTTTCGTTCCCAATGATGGGAGTTTGTCCAAAGTGTGGCCTGGGTCGGAACGTCGATGATCGTCAGTATAGTGCGACCGTACGCCTGCTCATGTTCCTCGGCGCTAACTGAACCGTCGTCTTCCGGTCTTACCACTGCCCTTGTTCGCCCACTGAAAGATAAGCGAACGATCAGGTCGGCTTTGTCTTTGTCTTGCACGATGACGAAGCACTTTGATTTGAGCAGGCTTTCGTAAGCGTGATCCCCAACTCGGGCGTTACCTGTGAGGTTGTCGATGTAGACGGTCTTCGCGGTGAGAATCTTTTCGGGGAGCGGGGTGTGCTTGGTGGCGGCCACGGAAAGATTGGACAAAAGGATGAGGGCGGCGAGCAGGGAGGCAAGTTTCATGGTTTACCTTTCGGCCTGAAAGTTTAGCGCGGTCGGGAATTCTGGACAATTCCGACGCAGGTAGCCGTCGAGCCGCCGACCATTCGGCTACAGTGCGGGCAAAGAAGCATCGTGAATTCCTGCAAGGCGTTCAAGGCCTTATCAGCGGAATTCAGAAGCCCGAACCGGATTAATCTTTCCAGCCCGAAAGGAGGGGGCGGAGTCGGAATTCGATGAAAAATCGGAACACTGGCGGTAACTCCATTCAGGAGAGGTGAGCATTGGAGGCTGCAGAAAGTGAGACTTCACCCGGCACCAACCGCACTGAACCTGCGCCGGACATACCCGCAGGCCAGGAGGCCTCCAACGCATCGCTGGCGGCGAAAGATGGGAGGACTGGCGTCACCATTCGCACTGGAACCCGCGCTTCCCGCGGGCCAGGTGGCCAACAAATCCATTGTATCTAAACCCGCTATGCCTAAACGTTACTGGCAGGCGGGTTTTGTAGCTACTAAGTGCATCCATAATCAAGAGCTTCCATCTGGTTTAACGGTAGCCTGTGACCGCGACACATTCAGGTGCTCTGGATGGGCTATTTTAAGTGACGTTTGCGGCTCACAATCGAGATTGTGACGTCTGGGGTAAGTTTCTTATATTCAAGAACTTAAGAGGAGATAGCATGAAATCGGCAAGCAACGGGTCCAAAAAGAAAAGGAGTTGCAAGCTATGCGGACACAAGTGGAGCGGTCGGCCCGAGCCTGTCCCGCGCGAATGCCCTGCCTGTCACTCGCGGCGCTGGAATAGGCCGGTGCCTCCACCATTGCCGGATGAGGTGCAGGAAGAGCTTGAGAGGGCGATCTACAAGGCTCTGAGGCTGCGGTACCGTCGTTCCAAGGGGAATCCGAAGCGTGCATCTTCGCACTCAAACCATCGTGCAACGATATATACGACACAATGAAAACGGAGGAGAAGCTGCGAGAAGGAAGGCAATTGGGGTCGCCACCATCGCTTCCATCATCTTGCCTACCTGACAGCCGTCGGAGTTGGTTTGCATCAAACAAGCTCAAGAGCCCGCATCGTGGAAAGAACAACGATCACGAGAGAGTTAGTGCCAGCAACTCTTCCCGGATTGCCGCATCCTTCTCTGCGACAGTCCCGTCAACCTAATCTGGGGTGCCGAATCGGTCCGCGCGCGGGTATGTCTTTGAGGCGCTGACGCGGCCTTTCCATCCTCAAGAACTCCTCGGATTCCTGCAGGTAGAACCGAACCCAATGAAGTACTCGAGCTTGCAGTTATTCCGCTCCGTAAAGACTCTCTGAGATCAAGTTTGCATGGGGTAGTCCGCCATTACACTGTTGAGGCATCCTGAAGCTCGCACTGGGCCGCAGGAGCATAAGCTGTTTTGATACGGATATGGCGCGAACACGAACGGCGCCGAAAGAAGGCGCACAATCGGTTGCTACGCGGGTTCCCATGTCCACCGCTTGGGATGTTGGGCGTAGCTGCAAATGCTCGCTGAATCAGCGCGTCCGTGGAACGACGGAGGTCTGATCATCACGCCGCCGGCGCCCGAAATCATGGCCGAGTTGCAGCGGGAAGTTGAGGAGATACTCGGGGTAAGTGTGAGGTCGAGGAAGAAACAAACGAAAAAACAGAAACTTGCTAGACCAACGACAACCAAGTGCGCACGAAGCAAAACCGCTGAGAACAGCCAAAACAAATGAAGTTTCCGAGAAACAGAATCCGTCGCTGACCGAAAACAATTGTATTCACATTCGGTGCAGCCGTAGTATGGGGGCGATCAAAAAGACTGCCATAGCAAGCACTCTGACAGCCAAATACTGTTTTGCGAAAGGAAGAACTGATGTCAGGAAGCGGTGGAGGTTCGTGGAGCGTTCCAGTAGGGGACACTTGTGACCGTCTTACAAGCGACACTGCATTGACATCCCCTAGCCGGGAGGTCACCTCTCAACTTCAGCCTGGTTCTCTGCTCGAAATTGAGATCGATAACACTGCTGCCACACCCGTAGTTCGTGCGATGTTTCAGGGACAAGTCGCTGGAAGTATTACATCAAGCATTATCCAGAAGCTCGTGGAGTGCGTCGAATCCGGCTATACGTATATTGCAGAGGTAACCAGTGTGCAGGGGGGGGCATGCAGGGTCCGTGTGAGGGCGGTAGCGTGACTCGCAGTTTGACCATTGTCGGTGGCTTTTATCGTGAGATCTGTCGATTTCCTCCGAGTGATGAGTATTGGGGTAGTGGAGGGCGTGCAGCTGCAGCTATCAAAGAGCTGGCAATTTCAACCAAGCTGGTAACTGCGGCGGAATCTTTGGCGCAACCATTCCTTGCAGCCATTTCTCAGACGGTCGGATTCAGTTTTCAATCAACCCCAATTCCTACCACTGTCGTGTTCCGCTACGATCATGGCCTCTCGACCCCTATTATCTCGCCCCCAATTCACGAACTCGAGCGCGTTCATCTGAAGGGGTGCGGCGATTGTGTCCTGCAATTCGGAATGCTTGAGGCTGACGTGGATGTGACGGCCAAGATCATCATCTACGATCCTCAAAACCCACTCTCGCCGAAGCACTTTCATTCAACAGTTCGTCCTGACCGGCTCGCATACGTATTAAATGCGACGGAAGCGAAGCGACTTGGCAACAATAATGACCTGATGAAAGCTATCGCGAAGGTAGTGAAAGACTCTGAAGCTGACGTCATCGTCATCAAGCGTGGTCCCCGAGGCGCTCTCATATGGCAGAACGAGCAAATCACTACCATCCCTGCTTACCAGGTCGAGAATGTGTGGCCAATCGGCTCCGGAGACGTTTTTGCCGCTGTGTTTGCCGCCAAGTGGGGAATCGATGGCATTAACGCAGTAGATGCTGCTCGCAGCGCGTCGCGTGCGACGTCAGACTACGTCCAGACACGCTCCCTTCCGATTTCGCGCGAAGTGATTGACGAAGAAAGCGCGTTACCAATTGCCCAGATTTCTGACAAACATTTCGAAGCTGACACTTTCGACGTGTACCTTGCTGGACCATTCTTTAACATGGCGCAGCTATGGCTAATCGATGAAGCGCGCGCCGCACTTGCAGGCATGGGATTGCGTGTATTTTCACCGTACCATGACATCGGGATCGGGACTGCGCTAGAAGTTGCACCTAAAGACATCTCGGCGTTGAAGAAGAGCCGCGTAGTATTTGCAATTCTCGATGGAGTCGATCCCGGAACAGTCTTCGAGGTGGGCTTTGCCAGGGCGGAACAGAAGCCGGTCATAGCATTTGCGCAATGCACGCCGGAGGAACCATTGAAAATGGTCGCTGGGACGGGATGTGAGGTTGTAGCGGATTTTGTCTCGGCGATTTATAAGACAGCTTGGGCGGTGTGGCAATGAACCGCCTCTTGCTGCTGTCTGGAGGAATGGATTCGATTGCACTCGCCTGGCACTTGCGTCCTTCGCTCTGCCTGACCATTGACTATGGTCAACTTTCAGCAGAAGGGGAAAAACGCGCGGCTACCGCTGTGTGCCAGGAACTCGGCTTGCGGCATTGCGTTCTGTGCGTCGACTGCTCATCTCTCGGGTCTGGAGATATGGCTGGCCGTGCGCCCTCAGCCATTGCACCGGTGCCGGAGTGGTGGCCATTTCGAAATCAGTTGTTAATTACTCTTGGTGCCACAGTAGCCGTGGAAGAGAGATGTAGCAGAGTGGTCATTGGGAGTGTCGCCAACGATTCGTCCCACGCGGATGGGCGGCCGTCATTTGTTGATCTGATGGATCGTCTGCTGCAGTTGCAGGAAGGTGGCATCGCGCTGGAAGCGCCAGCTCTGGGCGAAACCACAGTCGAACTCTGCCGACGCGTTGCTGTGCCGCATTCAGTCCTTGGCTGGGCGCATTCTTGTCATGTCGCGCCGGTTGGATGCGGTGCTTGTAGAGGGTGTTGCAAACATCGGGAGACGATGAGAGAGCTGGGATATGGAGAGTATTGAAACGATTGATGTGATCCGGCGAGATTCCCCCCGAGCTTACAGGCGGAGGTCTGTGCCAGTTTCAACTGTCGTCCGGCTTCCGCCTCCCAAAGCTTCTCCGGTCAGCTTTACCTCTGCCCTCGCGAATCGCGAGTCCGCAGACAATTTCGCACCGCTCCCCCTTTCGCAACTGTCGAGTTTCCTACACGATGTGTCAGGATTGCGATGCATTGAACAGAGTGACAGCAACCGGCAAAAGCGAGCAGTTGCATCCATGGGCGCGCTGCATCCGGCACACTTCCTGATGTTTCTTTCAGGATTGGGATGGTGCGTATACCTTCCCGAGTACCATGCACTTGGAAGTATTCTGACAGATGACAATGCATCAACGAGGCTGCTCGGATTGGTTGAGGAGCACATGCCTGGACACGGTGGTGTGGCCGTGTGTCTCTTGAGTGACTGCGACCTTGCCGATGCCTATTACGAAAACTATAAACCACTGCTGTTGCGCGATGCTGGCGTCTTACTTGGGCATGCCGCACTCGTAGCTTCGGCCCACAACTTGGCATTTCGGATCCTCGGCCGAACTGGCACCACAGCGGCCGAGAAATTGATTCGGAACCTGCCGTTTAGGCCAATGGCAACAGGACTTGCATTGGTAGGTTCGAAGGCGATCTAAGAAGGGTTTTTTTCGTGGGATGGAGAAGGCGCATTACGAGCCGCGGCGTCATCCGCATGGTGGCCCAGATCAGCGCATCGAGATAGGAGGTTCGAACAGAAAGCGCAGATGCGAAGCAAATGAACCTGTTTTCCATACTTGCATAGTCTCTGGCTACACGGTCGGAAGGTGAGAAGAGTTTTGCAAGCAATCCCGCTCGGACGATGTGAATGTCGAGTATCGCCACTTCGTCTGAATCCAACCAGTTTCGGACGATCCAGGAAGCTGTTTTAGGTCCAATTCCCGAAATACGAAGCAGTTGGTTTCTTAGCGAAACAGGGTCATGCATCGAGAACTCGCGTTTTTCGAGTTCAGAATATGCGTTGGCTAGGTATTCGGACTTCTGATGCCAAAACCGGTACTGGACCAACCGTTCACCAATCTCCAGTGGTTCTCTTAGCAGTTTCTGGATCGCTGAAGGATCAGAACATAAATTGCGAATGATCCCTTCACTTCTCAACCTCTTGAAAGCAGCAAGCCCAACCTCCGCAGGAATGCCATAGCCGCCCAAGAGGCATGCTGTCACTTCTTCTTCAAACGTATTTCCGATGCGATGAGCTCGCGGTGCTGAGCCGTTCCCTTCGCTCATGAGAGCTTGCGTGTACCAGTAGGCTGGCGTAAACAGGGCGCACGGATCTCCCCAGTGAATGCCCGGCATCACCTCGTCAGAATCCAGCGGAATCTCCACTGTGTGCGCATCATCGTGCCTTAGGAATGTGAAATAAGGCATGGCTCTTCTCCTTTGTCGAGAAGCGCAGCAGCAAGCCACGCTGCAACTTCGTGTTGTTCTTGAATGCTAAGGCGCAAAATTCTCTGTCGCAGGCGCTCCAATCGCCGTTTGATGTCTTGTCGCTCTCTGAACGTTGTTCCCAGATAACGGGTATCGTGGAGTTTGTGGGGCAAGGGGTAGTTCGCCCATAACGACTCAGTGCGGACGCCGTCATGGGCCTTTGTCGTGAATTGGACCCGAGTCCACCCACGGAGCTCTGAATCGTACAAGTCCGATGGATACCCGGAAATGATGACCCGTGCCCGAATGCGCTTAAGGACTTTAAGTAATTCGAGGTGGTCTTCAGCTGTCAGTTCGTGGCGGTAGACTCGGGACCGCTTGCGGGTAGAGGGGAGGTAGGGCGGATCGCAATAAATGACCTCTGATCCATCAAAACTGTAATCACGGAGAAAGCTTGTAGCGTCCCCCGCAATATATGTAGCCAGATTTGGATGATTAGCCCGCCACCACTCAATCACTCGGGTGTCAACGTCAAGAGCAATGGACTTTTGGGCTGGAGCTTTTTGCAGCAGGACCGCCCCTCCGCCTAAGTGTGTTTCGATATAGGTTGAGTGTGGCGGAAGCAAGTTCACGATCTGTTGAAAGCACTTGCTCTTGCCGCCCGGGTAACGCATTTACTTATCATCGGCAGATTTGCCTATGTTGTCAAGATGGAGGGTCGGCAGGGAAGCTTTCGGGCGGCTGGGGCGGTGGTACTAGAGTGGAGTGGCGCTTGACTGGGGTACTCGGTCACCAAGTGAGTTCCGAGTGAGCTTTGGCTAGGCACAACATCGCAAGTTCCATAATCAGTCCTTCGGAAAATGGCAATGCTGGATTAGGAACTCTCACCATCACATGTGACGTGTGTCACTGCGTATCTGTGCTCCACCCCGCATTCTTAGATCTCCACGGAAGATAGCGAGCGCAGCGGCGTTCCTGCCGTCCATGGACGTCCTGGAATTGATTGACTGTATCTTCGGTCCTTAGTTGAAGTTGGCGCTGTCAGCCGGACTCAAGCTGGGTAGTAGCAGAGATCGAATCGGCAAGGGTTAAGTACGCATCAAACAAGAAGAGAGTGCGAAATGACCGTTAATCTTCAAAAACTCGCGGAATCCCTAAGTAAAGACACGCCAGAGAAAGTTTTGGAGAAGCGCCTAGAACAACGGAAGGCCGAGATTATTGAATCGGTTCGTCGAGGGGATTCGTTCGTGTTGGATCGGGAGAGGAATCTGGTGATTAGACAGAGAAGGCGCGCATAACGGATGCTGGCAATTCTAGCCTCAGCCTTGCTGGGTCTTTATGTATTCCTTCCTGTATTCCTCTTTGATCGATTGGCTATTCCCTTCAGGCTGAAAGGCGAGCGCACCCGAACGGAGGAGATCTTCACGGGTATCCTGGTCTCGGGAATCCCCGTTTTTGCGGCGTGGTCGCTCTCTAAATGCTGTGTTTTTGTTGGCCACCACCCATTTGCAGTCCCAGATACCGCATTTCTCACAAAAATCGATGACTATCAGCGTGTAATTGCGGCAATGTACTCTGACAGTTACTTCAGGGCGAATGAATCTGCCTTCTGGAAATCGGGGTGGATCGTCCTGCACTATCAGCTTAGATTCTTCGTTTGGACCTATTCCTTATTAACGCTAGAGATCGTAGTGATGGCGCTGATTGTGCAAAATTTCGGAAAGCTTAATCAGTATGACTGGTTTAAGAGGCGGATTGGACCAATTCTCCTGAGTAAGACATCCGAGTGGCAACCGCTCTTGACCTCCTTTGTGTTCCATCCAAGGGAAAAGCGCACCGTCGAAGTTGATGTCATGACAACAGACGGTCACCTATATCGTGGGACGGTCGAAAACTATTTTCTAAAGCCGGATGCGAGCCTAAGCGGGATACTGCTCAAAGAGGCCAAGCGTTTCCAATACTCGAGACTCGAGGCCGACAGAGTGCGATGCACTGCTTCAAATGAAGAACTGCCACCGATTGGAGCATATTGGAAGGTGATTCCCGGAGCCAACTTGGTAATCCCATTTGATAAGGTAGTTACGCTCAACATTCGGTACGAATTGCAGCCCGACGCTCTTGTGGATCAGTTGCAAAAATGGCTCCATAAACAAGAAGGGATGACCGATCTTACGATTGATGTCGAAAACAAACCTGAAACAGAGCCGCCCGCCTCTACTGCTCCTCCTGCCTAATACTCCCCGGCAATTTTGGCTCGCTTTGGAGTGCTCTTCTGTTTTCCGATCACGCATTGCGCTCAATGATCATCTCGCCGCCTGTCTCAGAAACACTTAGTTCTGGAACGCCAATCCTCTCAAGCGGTGAGAGTGTGATTTCAGTGGTTTACACATCCTGAGCAAGAGGGGTTATTGGAATGCTATCTTGTCCCATCAGTTCTCTCTCTGTCCGTATCTGATCTTCGTGCCACTTCCTCCACTGCTCCGCCTCATTGCGCACGAACTCGCTGTTGACCAAGCGGGGGCGTAACTGCGGCACCTCAGGATCGGGCGTTGCGGCTATCAGGAGGCGGTGTGCGTGCTCGGCGATGAAGCTACGGATGATTGTGGTTTCTCGCTCGGGGAACCTCCACCCCCGCTTTTGTGGCCGCTTACCAACCTGTGTGACCAGCAAATGTTGTGGACTTAGCGGAAGCATAAGCTCCGTCCCCGCGCTGCCCCATCCCCCACCCAGGTTGTAATCGGTCAGACTGTTGTAATTGAGCTTGATCACAGGATCGTCGCTGGTGAACCAACACATCCCGTTGTGTGGCCGCAGGATCGTCCATCGATGTTCAAGAAGCACCTTGAGCGTTTCTGTGAGATAGCGCTTAATGCCAAATAACCAGTAATCGCGGCCAACAACGGTTTCCGCCCGCACAGTTCCGAACTTCGCTCCCGGCTCGATATGAGTGCTAACGCGAATGGGTAGAAGTTCACTGTGCGGAGTCTTCGTGTGTGTCAGTGGAACTCCGGACCGCCGTGTCTCTTCGAGTTTCTTCACGGACTGCCGAAGTACTTCATCGAGCATCGCCGGAACGGTCTTGTTCCACGCCTGCAGGCGTTCAAATAGCCGAGCGGGTGTCCGGACATCTTGAGCGGCGAAGAATCGGACGAGAGCCCTCCAGTGGCGGGGCGTCAGTGGAAGGTCTTCTGTCGCTCTCCTGATCGCCTCTTCCGCCGGCTGTTCGAACTCGTCGTTCAGCCAAGTTTCAAACTCATCCGATTCGACGCCAGCCACCATCCGGCTGTAAAGGTGTGTGCGATAGCCAATTCCGCTTGGGGAGCTTGCTCGCCAGAATGGTACGTTTTTGTGTGCAACGAACAGAGGATAGGTCCAGAGCTTCCCATTGATGGCAAATCGCTTCAGGTAAAGGCACGGCACGTAATGATTATCTCGGCGGAACGGCATTGTTTTCTGGGCAGTCCTGAAAACGAAAGGCCCGACTCGGAGAGTCCGAGCCCTTTCTTGGGGGGAGGGTTAAACACGTAACATTCTAATCCCACAGCTTGAAATCTGTCAGAGATCCCCAGGTTCGAGGCCTTCTCGATGTGGCCACTCGTGGGACTGCTCAAGCAGACCTTGGGCGCCATTTGCTCGAAGTGATGAGGTAAACTGCACGTAATTTTGATTGGCTCGTGAGAAGGGAGTATATGCTTGGCCTATGATCGTGACTCTAATCCGCCACGCTGAGAGCACGGGCAACGCCGGCATGGCTACCGTCGGGCCATCCGTGATTGAACTGACTGAAAACGGTGTGAGTCAGGCCGAAGAGCTTGCTAACACTTGGACCGAGTCTCCGACCTTAATCGTTATCTCCCCATATCTACGCACCAAACTCACGGCACAGCCGACAATTGAGCGCTTTCCGCAAGTGCCAGTTGAGGAGTGGCCAGTTCAGGAATTTACCTACCTGGATCCGGTTCGCTGGCGGGGCACCACGATGGCAGAGCGGCTGCCGGCGGTCGAATCCTTCTGGAAAAGCGGAGACCCTGCGTATCGAGATAGTTCGGCCACAGAGTGCTTCTCCGATCTGCTGCGGAGAGCAGAGGGCCTGCTGGGTCGCTTGGCAAAGCTTCCAGCTAACAGTCGAGTGCTGATCTTCACTCACGGCCAGTTTATGCAGGCAGTGAGACTGACGCTGCTGATGCCCAAGGAGACTGACGCAGCCAAGCTGAACACCTTCCGTGCATTTGATAATGAATACCCGCTGTCCAATTGCGCGTTCTTTTCGTTGACCGACGTCTGCAATTCAGTGGCCTGGCGTCCAGATGATGCCAGTTCCTGAGGGAAGGAGTAGGAATGTGACGACATCATTCGACAAGGATGACATTAAGACCTGCTTCGGATTGGATTGTAAGAACCCTCCTGAGTTTCGCCTTGTAACGTTGGATGGGGAAGTGACCTATGCTGATGGTCAGCTGACTGAGCCTGAAGTTGGTGTCACGCTTCTATGTCGTAGGTGTGCGATCGACATTGTAGAACACAATTTAGCCGAGCTGGATGACTCCATACAATCAGACGTACCGACTCTCGGTTTCATGTTGCTGCCGATGCGAATTGATCCGGAGATCGCTCAGGACCTGCGAGACGAAATAACCCCGGAACTTTGGACAGATCCCGAGAGTGACAAGCCGGTTTAGGCGAGGGAGTGTGGAGAGTGCAATGGACAAAGTAAAGGCCGGGAAATCAAGGCCCGGCCTTTAATGACGTCTTGATACACATTCTGAGCTACAGAGCTGCCTCTTTTCCGTCCGAAATCAAGCTCTCGCGGAGAACTCCGTTTTTTACGTATTTGGTGATGCAGGCAGCGGCGACTTTGCTCAGATACATCTTCTTGATCAGAAAATCGTTAAAGTCCTGAAGATGCGAAGCAGCCTGTGAATTTGCTCTTGATGAAACCGGGCGGCGTTCGGCGTGGCGTTTGCGCTCCATAAGTACGTTCAGGAGTTCATCGACATCCTCAAACGGGACATACTCCCTCAACATCGTAGCCACATGTAAGCGCCGGAGCAAAAATAGGTCACAGTACGCCGCGGGAGCGGCGTTCTGCGGCGGAGTAAAAGTAGTCCGCCGGAACCTGGTTTCGTGAGTTGTTGCTGAAGCAAGTAGCTCATGAGACACCGGAGGCATGTTCAGGGTGGAGATCTA
>Ga0268263_1002001_pt1 | contig 14705 bp, 15 predicted proteins | sample Biomet5_FD_190358 | JGI IMG/M metagenome (GOLD analysis project Ga0268263, IMG submission 190358) | Microbial communities from bioreactor (seeded with sewage sludge) at LBNL, California, USA - Biofuel metagenome 5 (SPAdes) (version 4) | ecosystem: Engineered > Bioreactor > Anaerobic >... | reverse complement strand
GTCCATAACATCCTTCTGGCACGCTCCGAGTTCGAGCAGAAGCAGCTGGACGACGCCCAGCGCATGAAGCAGGATACCCAGCGGCTGGCCGACCAGGCCAAGGCCGATAGCGCCAAGGCAGCCTTGCAGGCCCGCGATTACATCGAACAGGGCCGCAGCGAAGGCCAGAAGATCAAGGATCAGCTGGTCGCCGAGGGCAAGACCCAGGCCCAGTTGGCGCTGGATAAGGCCCGGCAGGACATCGATGTCCAGAAGCAGCAGATGCAGGCGGCCATGTACGACGACATCGTCGAGGTGGCCATGGAGGCCTCGGCCAAGGTGCTGAGCGACAGCACGTCCGCCGCCGGGGCCCCGGGCCAGAAGAAGGCCGTCGAGAAATTCGTCAAGGAAGTAATGGATAAATGAGCACTATCTCTAAACAGAACGCCGCGGTCCTGATGGAGCGCGCCAAGCAGGAAGATAAGATGGAAAGCTACCGTGCCGACAGCACGCTGCTTTCCGACACCCTGGCCGGCTGCCAGGACCTCGTCTGGTATCTGAGCAACCCGGCCGTCAAGGCCGCCGCCAAGCGGCGTGTCCTGCAGCAGGTCTTCAAGAAGGGCCTGGACGAGGATTTCATCGATGCCTTGCTGCAGTCCGTGGCGGCCAGCGCCGACATGGAGCACCCCGAGGTCATCGCCGACACGCTGAGTGCCTTCTTGGCCGCCGGCGACAAGGCCGGTCGCATCACGCGCGGCACGGTCTATGCGGCTGAGCCGCTGACCGATCGCCAGGTCGCCCAGGTCGCCAAGGCCATGAGCCAGCGGCTGGGCCGTACCATCCAGCTGACCGGCAAGACCGATCCCAAGGTGCTGGGCGGCATCAAGGTCGTCGTCGACGGCCAGGTCTTTGATGGCTCCTACCGCTACAAGCTCGATCAGATGCGTCAGAGCCTGCTGCGCGTCGGCGACCAATTGCCGCTGACCAGTCAGCAGATCTCCGAGCTTTTGGCGAAAAAGACGGAGCAGGCCCCGGCCAAGCCGCTGGCCGCCGCCGACATCTCCGCGCTGATAAAGAAGCAGCTGGATCACATGGACCAGGCCACAAGCATCGACCAGGCCTTGGCCAACACCACCGGTTTCGTGGTCAGCGCCAGCGATAGCATCATCGACATAAAGGGCTTGCGTCAGGCCATGGTCGGCGAGATCCTGAAGGTGGGACGCGCCGAGGCCATGGTCATGAATCTGGACGAGGACAGCGTCGGGGCGGTCATGCTCAACCAGGACGACTCGATCACGGAGGGCACGGCCGTGACGGCGACCAACCGCATCATGGAGGTGCCGGTCGGCGACGCGCTGCTCGGCCGGGTCGTCGATTCCATGGGCCATCCGCTGGACGGCAAGGGGCGGATCGACACGACCAAGCATCGGTCCATCGAACGGCTGGCCCCGGGCGTCATCGAACGCCAGCCGGTCAACCAGCCCCTGGAGACGGGCCTGAAGATCATCGACTCGATGATCCCCATCGGCCGCGGCCAGCGTGAGCTGATCATCGGTGACCGCCAGACCGGCAAGACGGCCATCGCCCTCGACACGATCATCAACCAGAAGGGCAAGGGCGTATACTGCATCTACGTCGGCATCGGTCAGAAGAGCTCGACCGTGGCCCGTCTGGTGGAGAAGCTGCGCCAGTTCGGCGCGATGGACTATACCACCGTCGTGTTCAGCTCGGCCAGCGACCTGCCGGCCCTGCAGTACACGGCACCATATGCCGGCTGCGCCATCGGCGAGGAATGGATGGAGGCCGGCAAGGACGTGCTTATCGTCTATGACGACCTGTCCAAGCATGCCATCGCCTACCGCACGCTTTCGCTGCTGCTGCGTCGTCCCCCTGGACGCGAGGCTTACCCGGGCGACGTCTTCTATTTGCACTCACGTCTGCTGGAGCGCAGCGCCAAGCTTTCGGATGCCCGCGGCGGCGGCTCGCTGACCGCCCTGCCGATCGTCGAGACGCAGGCCGGTGACATATCGGCCTACATCCCGACCAACGTCATATCCATAACCGATGGGCAGATCTTCCTTTCGACCGCCCTGTTCAACAGCGGCAACCGGCCGGCCGTCGACGTCGGCCTGTCCGTCAGCCGTGTCGGCTCGGCCGCCCAGTTCAAGGCCACCAAGCAGGTGACCTCGAGCCTCAAGCTCGAGCTGGCCCAATACAGCGAGGTGCTTGCCTTCGCCCAGTTCGGCTCCGACCTGGATGCCACCACGCGCCATACCATCATGCACGGCCGTCGGCTGACCGAGCTGCTCAAGCAGCCCCAGTACAGCCCGATGTCCTTCGAGAAGCAATGCGTCGTGCTGCTGGCCGCCCAGAAAGGCCTGATGGAGGAGATACCCGTCAGCCAGATACTGGATTACCAGGATAAGCTGCTGACCTACATCGATGCGCACAGCGCCGTCGAGATGAGCCAGCTGCATGAGAAGAAAGCCCTCGATGCCAAGATGCAGGACAGTTTCATCGCGGCAATCAAGGCCTTCAACGAACGTTACGTCAAGACGCTGACGGCACCGGCCCCGGCGGAGAAGTGAGCCGATGGCCAACCAGATGGCGGCTATCAACAGCCGCATCCGCTCCGTCAAGTCGACCCGCAAGATAGTCCGGGCCATGTCGCTGGTCTCCACGGCCAAGCTTCAGAAGTCGCGGGCCAGGGTCGCGGCCAACATCGCCTATTCAGGATATTACCGGCAGGTCATCGACCGCGTCAGCCATCTGGGGGCCGAAGCGGCGGCCGACAGCATCTATTTCCGCGCGGCGGCCGTCGCCAACCCGCTGCACATCGTCATCACGTCCAACTCGGGTCTGTGCGGCGCCTACAACGACGAGCTGCTGAAGTACGTCGCCCGCAACATCCCCCACGACGAACCGATCTTCGCCATCGGCAGCTATGGCATCAAGAGGATGCGCCACGACGGCTTCCTGCTGGTCAAGACCTTCGACAAGCTGGAGAACATCGACCAGCAGACCACCAGCCTTTTGATCTACGACATCATGGAGCTGTACCGCCACGGCGAAGTATCCTCCATCGACATCATATACACGCATTACATAAACACGCTGACCTTCAGGCCGGCGCGTTACAGCCTGCTGCCGCTGACGATCCAGCCGGCCGGCGTCCAGGATACGCTGCTGATGGAGCCGTCCCGGGCGGCGGTGCTGGACGAGCTGGTGCCGCTGTATGTCAGCGCGCTGGTCTACAACACGCTGCTGGAAAGCAAGATCAGCGAGCATGCCGCCCGCCGGGCGGCGATGGAGAGCGCCAACCGCAACGCCGAGCAGCTGCTCGACGAGCTGACGCTCAAGCGCAACCAGGCCCGGCAGGAAGCCATCACCCAGGAGGTCACCGAGATAACCTCCGGCAGCCAAGGATTAGGAAGGAAGGATGACGATGAGTGAATTGAATAAAGGAGTCATCGTGCAGGTCATCGGACCGGTCATCGATATCATGTTCGCCGACGGGCTGCCAAAGCTGCATGGCGCCATCGACATCCCCTTCGGCAAGGACCACATCATCGCCGAGGTCGAACAGGACCTTGGCAACGACCGTGTCCGCTGCATCTCGATGAAGCCGACCAATGGCCTGCGCCGGGGCATGGAGGCCATCGACACGGCCAGCCCCATCAAGGTCCCCGTCGGCCAGCCGACGCTGGGCCGCATGTTCAACCTGCTCGGCGAGCCGATCGATGGGCTTGGACCGCTCAAGGGTGATGTCGACTACCTGCCCATCCACCGTCCGGCCCCCAGCTTCCAGCAGCAGAACACCGAGACCGAGCTGCTCGAGACGGGCATCAAGGTCATCGACCTGCTGTGCCCGTACATCAAGGGTGGCAAGGTCGGCCTGTTCGGCGGGGCTGGCGTGGGCAAGACCGTGCTGATCCAGGAGATGATCCACAACATCGCCATCGAGCATCATGGCCTGTCGGTTGTCGCCGGCGTCGGGGAGCGTACCCGCGAGGGCAACGACCTGTACAACGAGATGAAAGCCTCCGGCGTGCTGGACAAGACGATATTGGTCTACGGCCAGATGAGCGAGTCGCCCGGCGCCCGTATGCGGGTGGCCCTGTCGGCGCTGACCATGGCCGAATACATGCGCGACCAGCAGCACCAGGACGTGCTGCTGTTCATCGACAACATCTTCCGTTTCACCCAGGCCGGTTCCGAGGTCTCGGCCCTGTTAGGCCGCATGCCGTCGGCCGTCGGCTACCAGCCGACGCTGGCCAACGAGATGGGCCAGCTGCAGGAACGCATCACCTCGACCAACTCGGGTTCCATAACCTCCATCCAGGCGGTCTATGTGCCGGCCGACGACTTGACCGATCCGGCCCCGGCGACAACCTTCTCGCATCTGGACGCCCGGACGGTTTTGGACCGCAAGATCGCCTCGCTGGGCCTCTATCCGGCCGTCGATCCGCTGCAGTCGTCCAGCCGCGCGCTGGATCCCAACATCGTGGGGCAGCGTCATTACGACGTCGCCCAGCAGGTCATCCAGACGCTGCAGAAGTATAAGGAGCTGCAGGACATCATCGCCATCCTGGGCATGGACGAGCTGTCCGATGACGACAAGGTGGTCGTCAACCGGGCCCGCCGGCTGCGCAACTTCCTGTCGCAGCCGCTCAACGTGGCTGAGAAGTTCTCCGGCTATCCCGGCCGCTTCGTCAAGATCGCCGACACCGTGCGTTCGTTCCAGGACATCCTGGATGGCAAGTACGACGACCTGCCTGAGCAGGCGTTCATCTACGCCGGGACCATCGAGGACGTCGTGGACCGGGCCCGGAAACTGGGCGTGAAATGACATGTTCGACCTTAAGATGGTCACTTATGAGGGCCTGTACAAACAGGCCGAGGTCGAGAGCATCAATGTCCCGACCAACGACGGCCGCCGCGGCATTTTGCCCAACCACATGCCGATCATCCTCACGCTATGCGTAGGGGTGGTCGCGGTGAAGGTGGCCGACGGCTCCGTCAGCCGTTATACCGTCGGCGACGGCGTGCTGTATTTCGAGGACAATAAGGCGATACTGCTGTCGGACGTCATCGAGGACGTCGCCAGCATCGACGTCGACCGTGCCCGGCAGGCTGCCCAACGTGCCCGCCAGCGGCTCGACGAGGCCATGCCGGCGTCCGAGGTGCGGCGGGCCACCGTCGCCCTGGCGCGGGCGGAGAACCGCCTCAAGGCTGCCGAGAAGAGATGAGGATGAAAAGGACCGCGCATTTCTGCCGGTCCTTGTTTCATTTGAATGGGTGCGGCCGCGGCGTTATCATGAGAGAAAGGACGGAGGTGTCCCATGACCCAGGAATTGATCCGCATCGGGCTGCATTTCGTGATGTTCACGTTCTCGTTCTGGTGTCTCAGCGGCCTTGACATGGGCAAGCATTTCCTGCCGGGCCAGGCGGCGCGCAAGGCCCAGCCCATGCTGATCCTGCTATCGCTGGCGCTGGGCTATCTGTCGGCCCAGTTCATCCTGGCCATCATGTATCACGCTCAGTGAGCGGCAAAGACCTGGGGCACCAGGTCCGGCAGCTGGTCGAGGTCGGTGATCGACCAGACCGCGTCGTCCACCTGGCCGAAGCCGTAGGCGGCATGGATGAACGGGACGTGCGCCTGCCGGCAGGCCTGCTGATCCATGCACGTGTCGCCGACGTAGACCGCCTGGTCCAGGCCGGTACGCTCGATGAGCAGCGGTATGTTGTCGGCCTTGTCCAGGTCGGTGTCGCCGAAGCACAGCTGGTCGTCGACCAGCTGCTGCAGGTGCGCGAAACGGACCAGGCAGTCGATGTAGCCGGGGCCGCAGTTGGATAGTATCGAAATGTGGTATCTGCGATGGAGGATTTCGAAGGTCGCATGCAGATGCGGGTACAGGCGTCCGCCTTGGACGGGCAGCCGCCGGTTCTCGTTGTCCATGCAGGCGGCCAGCAGCCGCAGGCGGGTCGGCTCATCCAGCTGGGGCATCAGCGTCAGGGCCCATTGGTCCATGGTCAGGCCCATGCAGCTGGCGGCCAATGACGCGGTCAGATGGCGATGAGGCAGCGGCTGGGCGTCGAGGACCTCGTTCCATGAAGCGGTGATGGTGCTCGTCGCATCCCACAGCGTGCCGTCGATATCGAAGATCAGTCCTTGTTTCATGCCGCCACCTGGCTTTCCGGACGCCATTATAGCATAACCCGTGCCGGTTGGCCTCAGGGACGTAGTATGTTATACTTATGCGGGCAAACTTAAGGTGTGACCATGATGAAACTACTGTATTTCGCCATCCCGATGCTGATATCCGCCGTTCTGGTCCTGGCCGTCAGGGCCCTGGCGGTCCATTTCGGCCTGTATGCCAAGGAGAACAGCCGCACGGTCCATCACGACCATCCGATACCGCGTTTGGGCGGCATCGGCATCTTCGCGGCTTTCATCATCGGCCTGCTCATCTTCGTCAAGGACCTGCAGCCCATCCAGGCCGTGGTCATCGGCGCGGCGATGATCTTCGCCGAAGGCCTGTATGACGACCTGTTCGACATGCCGCCGCTGGGCAAGCTGCTGTTCCAGATCGCCGCGGCGGCCGTGGTCATCTATGGCGGCCATCTGGCGCTGCAGACCATCAACCTGCCTTTCGGCATCCATTTCCAGTTCGAGTTCATCAGCGTGCTTATCACGTTCTTGTGGATCGTGGGCATCACCAACGCGATCAACCTCATCGACGGGCTGGACGGCCTGGCCGGGGGTATCAGCGTCATCGTCCTGTTGACCATCAGCTTTTTGACCACCCTCAACGGGCGGCCGGAGGTCATGACCATCTGCCTGATCCTGGCGGGCAGCACCATGGGTTTCCTCTTCTTCAACTTCCATCCGGCCTCGATCTTCATGGGCGACTGCGGTTCGCAGGTGCTGGGCTTCATGATCGCGGCCATCTCGCTGCAGGGCTTCAAGAGCGGCACCTTCATCACCTTGGGCATCCCCATCACGCTGCTGTTCATACCGATCGCCGACACCCTGTCGGCCATCGTCCGGCGGCGGCTGAAGGGCGAGAAGTTCACGGTGCCCGACAAGAACCACATCCATCACAAGCTGATGCAGCGGCTGGGCCATACCGGGGCGGTCATCACCCTGTACGTCGTGACGGCGCTGTTCGGCCTGACCTCCTACCTATACATCGTCAACGAGCCGCTGGGGATGGCGCTGCTGATCGTCCTCATCATCATCTTCGAGATCTTCATCGAGTATACCGAGCTCATCTCGCCGCATTACCGCCCGATACTGGGCCTGTTCGATATCATCCGCCGCAAGGCGCAGTCCCATGACCTGCCGGCCGACGGCAGTGATGACAAGACGCACTGACTTGAAGAGGCATCATCGAGGCAGCCGTGCAGGCTGCCTTTCATATGGCCGGGCCTCTTGCCGCCGCCACATCCAGGAACATGCCGTCTTCGTGGCAATAATACGGCAGGAGGACGGCACGATGACAGAGGACAAGACGGCGGCCCGGGCCGGTGGCGATCCCGACCTGATGGCGCAGATCAACGAGTACATGATCATGATGAGGCAGGAATACGAGAACATGAGCATCAAGCAGTGCCACGACAGCCTGGTCAGCGAATACAACTTCCAGCAGCGGCGGCAGCTGCCATCCTGCGGCAGCCTCGGGCTGGCGGTCCGCCGGGGCGACATCTGCTACATCGACTTCGGAAGGACCTATATCCAGGAGGCCGGCTTCCAGCACTTCGGGCTGGTGGTGGCCATGACGTTGGGCAAGGCCTTCGTCATCCCCATGACCAGCAACCCGGCCGCCTATGCCAAGGCCTACGACGAGGCCGACAACGACCGCGGCCGCTTCAACCTGTTCCGGCTGGGCCTGGTGCCGGGGCTGAACAAGCCGTCGGTGCTGTTCGTCAACGACGGCAAGTACATAAACACGGCCCGGATCATCACGATCCAGGCCCATGTCGATACCGAATCACCATTATATAAGGCCATCATCATCCGTCTCAAGCATTGCCTGGACCTGGACGACGCCTACCGCTGAGCCGGGGAATCAGAAGACGACGGTCAGCAGCATCTTGAAGTCCTCCTGGGCCAGGACGGCATGGCGGACATGGGCCGGCATGATCAGCGTCTGGCCGGCCTTCAGGACATGCTGGCGGCCGCCGACGGTGAAGCGTCCGACGCCCTGGAGCAGCTGGACCATGGCGTCACCGTCCGACTCGTGGGCCCCGATCTCCTCACCCTTGGAAAAGGCGAACAGCGTGATGCTGATGGCGGCGTTCTGGGCCAGGGTCTTGCTGATGACCTGGCCGGGCGCCACGGCGACCTGATCGGTCATTGCCAAGACGGCGTCGGCCTCGATGTTCTTGATATGCTCCATCTCATTTCCCTCCTTGCAGGATCTCGAGCAGCGCCTCGCTGTGGCTGAGGCGTCTTTTGGTGGCGGTGCCCAGCAGGCAGATGTGGCGGTAGCCGCCGTAATCATGGTAGAAGACCTCGCGCCCAGACCGGCGGGCGATCAGCGCCTGGTAACGGCGGCGGTAGATGGGCCAGCCGATGCGCTGATGCAGATAATCATCCAACAGCCCGTCCTGCGGGGCGAAGCGCAGGTCGTGGACGTAGGCGGCTCGGGTGATGGTCGGCACCAGATAGCCCAGGTCCTTCTCCTTGGTGAAGCCGCACAGCTGGCTGGCCGCCCGCAGACGCACGTCGACCACCAGGTCGACATGCCCCTGCTTCAAGGCGGTGAAGAAGTCGGCTGCCGAAGTCTGATAAGCGCTCAGCACCATCAGCGTCGGTCGGCTGGCATTCGGTTCCGTTGCGCCCGTGCCGTTATCCTTCATGATGGGTCATCCCCTTTTCCCGACTGCCTATATGATACAGCCGTACCATCGCCAGATATGTTGTCCAGACAACATAACAGACCGATCCCGGGTACCGCGGGCCGCATCGCACCGCCCGGGGCCGGGATCGCCTGCCATGATGGGCCGCAAGGTGTTAATATATGCATATGGATGATATCATCGGACTAGATGTGGATAAGCGCTACCTCGTCGCCGTCTCGGGCGGCTGTGACTCGATGGCGCTGCTGGACATGATGGTCAAGGGCGGCTACGACATCGTCGCGGCCCACGTCAACTATCGGCTGCGGCCGACCAGCGGCCGGGAGGAACGGATCGTACGCGACTTCTGCCGCGCCCATGACGTGCCTCTTTTCGTGTGCCGGCCGGCTCCGAAGGATGGCAATCTCGAGAATTGGGCCCGGCAGGCACGGTACGGCTTCTTCATGCGCGTCTATAAGCGGCAGGGCTGCGACGCCCTGCTGACGGCCCACCAGCTGGACGACCATCTGGAGACCTATCTCATGGCCCTGGCCCGCGGCTCGCAGGGCTGGCATTACGGCATCGTCTCGCCGGCGTATCACCATGGCATGCTCATCGAACGGCCTCTGCTGGCCTGGCGCAAGGCCGACACCCGTGCCTACTGCCTGGCCAACGGGATCCCGTACCATGACGACGAATCCAACGCCTCCGACCTTTATCAGCGCAACCGGATCCGCCATGAGATGGTCGAGCCGGCCTCGCCGCGGCAGATTGCAGACTGGTGTGCCGACATCGACCGCCGCAACCGCCGTCTGGACGCCCTGTACGCTGGTTTCGAACATGACATCGGGGCCGCGGACCAGCTGCCCCTGGGCTATTACCGGGCGGCGGCTTTTCGCACGACGCTGCTGCGGTGGTATCTGTGGCGCCTCATCCCGGGACATGTCTGGTCACAGGCCTTCCTCGAGGACATCGACCGTACCCTGATGAAGGTTTCAGGAAACGGCCATCTGAAGCTGACCGCCGGATGGGAGCTGGCTTATGAATATGGGACGATCTACGCCTGGCAGCCGCCGGTGCCCTATGCCTACGTGATAGACAGCACCCGTCCGCGCCGGACGCCCTATTTCAGACTGGCCCGCCATGGGACGACCATCGAGGGCCTGACCCTTAAGCCGGGCGACCTGCCGTTGACCGTCCGTCCCTGGCGGGCTGGCGATGCGATACGGATGCGGTTTGGCACCAAGACGGTGGCACGTATGATGGTGGACCGGAAGGTCCCCCGGCGGCAGCGCGCCGTGTGGCCGGTGGCCGTCAACGCGGCCGGAAGGATCATCTTCGTGTCCGGATTGGGCTGCGACATCGATCATTTTTCTATTAAACCCAGTCTGTATGTGCTAAAATGAGGAATACGCTGGAGGTAATGGGCATGCTGAAAGATGATTTCGAGAAGGTCCTGATCAGCGAGCAGCAGCTTCATGAACGCTGCGCCGTGCTGGGTCGGCAGCTGACCAACGATTACGCCGGCCGTGAGAACAAGGTCCTCTTCGTCGCCTTGCTCAAGGGTTCGGTGCCGTTCATGGCCGAGCTGATCAAGCATATCGACCTGAAGATCCACATCGATTTCATGGCCGTCTCCAGCTATAACGGGACCGAATCGGTCGGGGATATCAAGATCATCAAGGACCTTGACGCCTCGGTCGTCGGTATGGACCTGGTCATCGTCGAGGATATCGTCGACACCGGCAAGACCATCCAGGAAGTCAAGCGTATGATGTACAACAAAGGCGCCCACGAGGTCAAAGTCGTGACGTTGCTGGACAAACCGTCGCGGCGCATCGTCGATGAGAAGGCCGACTACGTGGGTTTTGAGATCCCCAATGAATTCGTCGTCGGTTTCGGGCTTGACTACAAGCAGGATTACCGCAACCTGCCCTATGTAGGCGTGCTTAAAAAGGAACTTTACAAATAAGGAGCGTGGTTTGAATTGAACACCAATAACAAGAACCGCTGGATGAACTATCTGCCTTATATCGTGGCCTTGCTGATCGTCACCAGCCTGTATTCGTTCTCCCGCATGTCGTCGATCAAGACGCTGAACTACGGGCAGTTCATGGACGTGCTGGATTCCAAGCAGATCAGCTCGATAACCCTGTCGATGAACACGACGGTCATCGACATCTCGGGGACCTACACCGAGAACGGCACGAAGTATAACTTCGTGGCCGCCATCCCTAACACGGCCAGCCAGAACGATTCCCTGCTGACCAAGCTGCAGACCAAGGTCGACGGCGGCAACATCACGATTTCCAACCCCAACGAGAAGAACTATCTCATGGAGTTCATCACGCAGGTGGTGCCGATCATACTGCTGTGCGTCGTGGGCTTCGTACTTTTGACGCGCATGAACAACGGCTCCAACAACAAAGCCTTCGAGTTCAGCAGGTCCCGCGCCCGGCTGGAGAGCAACATCAAGGTGCGTTTCTCCGACGTGGCCGGCTGTGACGAGGAGAAGGAGGAGATGGCCGAGATCATCGACTACCTCAAGAGCCCCAAGAAGTTCGCCAAGATGGGCGCCCGCATCCCCAAGGGGATCCTGATGGTCGGCGCCCCCGGCACCGGCAAGACCCTGCTGGCCAAGGCCGTGGCCGGCGAGGCCGACGTCCCGTTCTATTCGATATCCGGCTCCGACTTCGTCGAGATGTTCGTCGGCGTAGGCGCCAGCCGTGTCCGTGACATGTTCCGCAAGGCCCAGCAGACCGCCCCGTGCATGATCTTCATCGATGAGATCGACGCGGTCGGCCGCCAGCGCGGCGCCGGCCTGGGCGGCGGCAACGACGAGCGCGAGCAGACCCTCAACCAGCTGCTGGTCGAGATGGACGGCATCGGCGAAAACACCGGCATCGTCATCATCGCGGCCACCAACCGGCCCGACGTTCTGGACCCGGCGCTGCTGCGGCCGGGACGCTTCGACCGTCAGATAACCATCAGCCTGCCCGACCGCCGCGGCCGCAGGGCGATTCTGGAGGTCCATGCCCGCAACAAGGTGCTGGACAAGGACATCGACCTTGATGCCCTGGCCGCCCGGACGCCGGGATTCTCCGGCGCCGACCTGGAGAACGTGCTCAACGAGGCGGCCATCCTGGCCGTCCGCGGCAACCGTGACAAGATAACCATGGCTGACCTGGACGAGGCCGTCGACCGTGTCATGGCCGGCCCGGCCAAGAAGAGCCGTAAATACAGCGACAAGGAGAAGCGTCTGGTCGCCATCCATGAGGCGGGCCATGCCACCATCGGCTTGTTCGTCGCCGATGCCGAGGTCGTCCAGAAGGTCACCATCATCCCGCGCGGGGTGGCTGGCGGCTACAACCTGATGACCCCCAAGGAGGATACGATGCTGTCCACCAAGAAGGAGCTGATCGCCATGATCACCGGCCTTTTGGGCGGACGTGTCTCCGAGCAGCTGGTGCTGGGTGAGATGAGCACCGGCGCCTCCAACGACATCGAGAAGGCAACAAAGATCGCCAAGGCCATGGTCACCACCTACGGCATGAGCGAACTGGGTCCCATCCAGTATTCCAAAGATTCCGAAAGCGTGTTTTTGGGACGTGACTACACGGCGGCCAAGAGCAACTCCGACCAGGTCAACTATGAGATCGACGAACAGGTCCGTAAGATCATCGACGAAAGCTACGACGACGCGGTCAAGGTCATCAAGGACCATCGCAACGTCCTGGACGTCATCGTCAAAGAGCTGATCGAACGCGAGACGCTGACCAAGGAGGACCTTGACGCCATCGTCGCCAAGTTCGGCAAGACGGAAACCAAGCCCAAGCGTCGGACCAAGACGGCCCCGCAGGCGGCCTGAGCAAGGAAGTATGACAGCATGCCGCCAGGCGGCATGCTGTTTTGTATCAGGACCCGGCCCTGGACGTGGCGGCCGGCCGCGGTCTATCATCTGTACGGTAGTGAAGAGACGGGTCATGGACGTCTTCCGGAGGTTCGGCGGCCTGCCGCGGACCGGAATCCATGACAGGTCTGACATGATGGCACAGGCCGGCATGACGGCCAAGGAGGCAGCGATGGATACATTGACGAGGGGGATGGTCATGGACGGACAGGTCCTGGTCATGGCCTGCGAGACGACACAGCTGGTCCAGCAGGCCGCCAAGCGGCATGACCTGTGGCCCACGGCCGCCGCGGCCCTGGGCCGGGTCCTTTCGGTGGGCTGCCTGATGGGCAGCTTCCTGAAGGACGCGGGCGAGAAGATCGAGATCCAGATCAAGGGCGGCGGCCCGCTGGGGGCCATCGTGGTCGATGGCTACAGCGACAGCCATGTCCGCGGCTATGTGGACAACCCGCATGTCTACCTCAAGAAGCCGGACGATCCCCATAAGCTTGACGTGGGGGCGGCCGTCGGCACGGCCGGCTACCTGCGTGTCATCCGCGACCTGGGGCTCAAGGAGCCGTTCACCGGGGAGGTCGCCCTGCAAACCGGTGAGATCGGCGAGGATTTCGCATACTACTATGCCGTCAGCGAACAGACGCCGTCGGTCGTCTCGGTGGGCGTGCTGGTCGGCACGGACCTGGCCATCCGCGCCGCCGGGGCGCTGATCATCCAACTGATGCCCGGGGCCAGCGAGGCGGCCATCAGCCACATCGAACAGCTGACCAAGGACGTGAAGCCCATCTCGGCGCAGCTGGATCAGGGCCACGACCCGGCGGCCGTCATCCGGACGCTGTTCCCCGACTATCAGCCGTTGGCCACGGCCCGGCCGCGTTTCGAATGCGAGTGCTCCAAGCAGCGTTTCGCCGACGTGCTGGTCACCCTGAAACGCAGCGAGCTGCAGGACATGATCGACAAGGACGGCGGCTGTGAGACCGTCTGTCATTTCTGCAATGCCCATTACCGGTTCTCCGCCGACGAGCTGCGCGCGCTGCTGCCGGCGGCCCGGGACTGAGACAGCGAAATAGTTATGAAACAGGATATGTTTCTGTTATAATTCAATAAACAGGAAGGGGATATACAACATGAATTGGTCAATGATAATCCTTATCGTCATGATGGTCGCCTATGTCGGTTTCTTCATCTACTCAGGCAAGAAGCGTCAGGATGAATTCGTCAAATTCCAGAACAGCCTGACCATCGGCCAGCGCGCCATCCTGTCGGATGGCATCCACGGCACCATCGTCAAGCTGAGCGATCAGACCTGTGACGTCGAGATCTCCGACGGCGTCGTCATCACCGTCAATCGCAACGCCATCAGCGGCTTGGAACATGCCAAGCAGCCGGAGCAGCCCGCCGCCCCGCAGGCCGAAAACGTGACGGAGGCCCCGCAGGCCGATGCCATCGCCCAGGAGCAGAAGCAGAAGGCCGAAGCTGAGCCGGCACCCGCCGCGGTCAAGAAGCCGCATGCCAAGAAGGCTGCCAAGAAGAACTGAGCATCCGGATCGTCTCATAACAAGACTGCCGCCCCGTAATGAAGTGAACCCACATATTTGGACAAAATAGTTATCTAGATTCTAAGGCTTGAGTCCTTGCCTCGCAAGGAGTCAGGCCTTTTAAATTGACTTGTATGCGTCTGTTGTTGTAATAATCGATATATTCGTCGAGGACTGACTTCAGATCATCAAGCGTGCTGAACTCATATTCATGACCATAGAACATCTCATTCTTGAGCCTTCCGAAGAAGCTCTCCATGATGCAGCTGTCCAGGCAGTTCCCTTTGCGGGACATGGACTGTATGATCCCGTTGTCCTGCAGCTCTTTGTGGTATTGATACATCTGGTACTGCCATCCCTGGTCGGAATGGAATATCAGTCCTTTCAGGTCTTTGTATTTTGAGAATGCCTTGTCCAGCATGTCCTGTACCTGGAAGTAT
>Ga0268263_1001995_pt1 | contig 14743 bp, 14 predicted proteins | sample Biomet5_FD_190358 | JGI IMG/M metagenome (GOLD analysis project Ga0268263, IMG submission 190358) | Microbial communities from bioreactor (seeded with sewage sludge) at LBNL, California, USA - Biofuel metagenome 5 (SPAdes) (version 4) | ecosystem: Engineered > Bioreactor > Anaerobic >... | reverse complement strand
GCGCTGTTCCACGATGGATGCGAGGCCGTCAAAGGCTCCGCCGCAGATAAAGAGGATGTTGGTGGTGTCGATCTGGATAAACTCCTGATGCGGGTGCTTGCGACCTCCCTGCGGAGGAACGCTGGCTACCGTGCCTTCCAGAATTTTCAACAGTGCCTGCTGCACGCCCTCGCCGCTTACATCGCGGGTAATGGAGGGATTCTCGCTTTTACGGGCAATCTTATCAATCTCATCAATATAGATGATGCCGCGCTGCGCCAGTTGAATATCATAATCTGCATTCTGGATCAGGCGAAGCAGGATATTCTCCACATCCTCGCCTACGTAGCCCGCTTCGGTTAAGCTGGTAGCGTCCGCGATCGCGAAGGGTACCTGCAGAATCTTGGCCAGTGTCTGCGCCAGAAATGTTTTCCCGGAGCCTGTCGGGCCCAGCATCAGGATGTTGCTCTTTTGCAGTTCCACGTCGTTGGGCGTGCTGGGTGTATCAATGCGTTTATAATGGTTATAAACCGCCACGCTCAGCGCGCGTTTCGCCATTTCCTGCCCGATCACATACTGATCCAGCACATCCTTGATTTCTTTAGGCCGGGGAACGTCAACGGGCGTGATCTCCTCGTTGGCCGCAAAATCATCGTTAATAATTTCCTGACAAAGCATAATGCATTCGTCGCAGATATGTACGTTGGGTCCGGCAACCAGCCTGCGCACCTGCTCGCTGGTTTTGCCGCAGAAGCTGCAGCGCTTCAGTTTTGGAATGCGGGGGGTCATATCGTCCGTCATTGGTTCACCCTCTTTACTTGGCGGTTCTGGGCTGGTAGATTTCGTCGATGATGCCGTACTTCAACGCTTCTTCGGCGCCCATGAAGTAGTCGCGTTCCACGTCCTTCTCCACTTTGGTAAGCGGCTGCCCCGTCATTTCAGCAATCAGCCGGTTCATCTTCTGCTTGGTTTTCAGCAGCCATTCCGCGCGGATCTGCACATCGGTCGCCTGACCGCTCGCGCCGCCCAATGGCTGGTGAATCATCACTTCGCTGTTTGGCAGAGCAAGGCGTTTCCCTTTTTGCCCCGCCATCAGCAGGAAAGCGCCCATGGAGGCAGCCATACCCACGCATACGGTGCGTACGTTTGGCTTGATATAGTTCATGGTGTCAAAAATGGCCATACCGGCCGTTACACTGCCGCCGGGGCTGTTGATGTACAGGGAAATGTCCGCGTCCGGGTTTTCCATTTCCAGAAACAACAGCTGCGCAACGACCACATTAGCCGTATCGTCGTCAATTTCTCCGCCCAGAAAAACAATGCGGTCTTTCAGAAGGCGAGAATAAATATCAAAGGAACGTTCTCCACGATTGGTTTGTTCGATGACCATTGGGATCAGGCTGCTCATGATTTTTTCACTCCCATCATTGCGGTTTCGGATTTTGGTACCGTCCGCGTCGGTTCGTTACAGTCGGGTTGGAAAGGCGGCGGACGCAGACGCGTGTTTTCCGCTGCGAACCGCCGCCGGATAGATTGCGTTTGGGCGCAAATGAAGTGCTTACGGGGATCGTCAGGCTTTGGGCTCTTCGTCCCCGGCCTTGTGCGCCTGCTTCCTGGCGGCTTTCGGCTTCTCGCCGACGGTTTCCTCCGCATCTGCCTTATCCGCTTTCGTTTTACGGGTCGCGGTTTTTTTTGCGGCAGGTTTACCTTCTTCGTCGATCTGTGCGGGGACTTCCTTTTCGTCGGTCACCTTAGCGGCATCCCACAGCATATCCAGCGTTTTGGTTACTTGCGCGCGATGCTCAAAATAAGCTTTCTGGCCTTCGGACAGCTCCGCTTTCATTGCTTCCAGCGTATGATCCATCGCTTTGGCGTAGTCTTCGATCAGCGCATCGGAGTCTTTCTCCTCAACCTTTACGTCTTCCGCCTTCACAATCTCATCCAGCACGAGTTCGGTCTTCAGGTTGTTCTGCGCTTCGCCGCGATACATTTCGCGCATTTGCTCTTCCGTCTGACCCGTCAGCTGGATATATTTCTTCATGTCGAAGCCCTGCTGCTGCATGCGCCAGTTCATCTCGGCCAGCATGTCGTCCAGCTTCTCTTCCACCATCGGGGAGGGAATCTCCACCTCGGCGGCATCGACGATCTTCTGGATCAGGCTTTGCTTGGCAGCTTCGGTCGCCTGCTCTTCGGCGGTCTTTTCCAGCTTGGAACGAATATCGGCGGTAAAGGCGTCCAGCGTGTCAAAATCGCTTACCTCGCCCGCAAACTCATCGTCAATCTCAGGCAACTCCTCGTGGGTGATGGCGTTAACTTTCACATGGAAAACCGCATCTTTGCCCTTCAGGTTTTCCGCATGATATTCTTCGGGGAATTTCACAGACAGGTCTTTTTCCTCGCCGATAGTCATGCCGATCATCTGCTCTTCAAAACCGGGGATAAAAGTGTTGGAGCCGATCAGCAGTTTCTGATCCTTTGCCGTGCCGCCGTCGAAAGCTACGCCATCCACGGTACCGCTGTAGTCGAGGTTCACTTCGTCGCCATTTTGCACGGCGCGATCGGTCACGTCGACACTGCGGGCAACCCGTTTCTGTTCCTGCTTCAGGCGTTCCTCAATATCCGCCTGCGAGATTTCACGCACTTTGCGGGTTACTTCCACGCCTTTGTAATCGCCCAGTTTCACTTCCGGCTGCACAAAGACTTCGCAGCTGAAGTCCACATCCTGGCCTTTTTCAATTTTCTCCACAGAAAGTTCAGGCTGAGCAACAGGGTGCAGGTCTTCCTTCTCAACGGCTTCCCTGTACGCGTCGGGGAAAAGCATTTCCAGCGCATCGTCGTAGAAGACCGCTTCGCCATACATCCGCTCAATCAGCTTCCGGGGCGCCTTGCCCTTACGAAAGCCGGGTACGTTGATGCGGCCGCGGGTTTTCAGATATGCTTTCTCCACGGCTGCTTCAAAGTCCGCCGAGGGCGCTTTGAAAGTGATCTTGACTTTATTGCCGGACAGTTTTTCCACGGTATGTTCCATGTGTTTACCTCCCGGGCGCGGTTTTCGCAGGCAACCGTCGCCGTAATTTGAAAGTGCACCATTTGTTAGTATAACATCAATCTTTCTGTTACGCAAGGTTTGTGATAAAAGGAACGCTTTTCATTTTATCCGTATTTCCACCAACTGAAGCATGAAATTATATTGACAATCATCTATCTATCGTTTTATAATACATCGACGTGAATCGATGGGAGTGGTTTTTGATGGATTGTAGTAAAGCAGCCCAGCTGTTTAAGGCCTTGGGGGATGAAAACCGTTTGCGAATCCTGTCCATGTTGCAGGGGGGTGAGATGTGTGCCTGTAAGCTTCTGGAAGCATTAGCCATTACACAGCCCACCCTTTCCCACCACATGGCGATTCTCTGCGACGCAGGCATTGTAACCGGTCGAAAAGACGGTAAATGGACACACTATTCCTTATGCCCTCAAGGCGGCCGGGAAGCTGCCACCCTGTTGGCTGAATACATTTGCACGGAGGACTGACACAGTTGTGGAGTTTTATTCAGGATCAGGTTTTAGGGATGAAATGGCTCAACCAGCTGATCGGTAATCTGCTGATCTCTGCGGGCCTTAACTTACAGAGTCAGTGGGGAGCAAGCCTCCAGTTTTTCCTGTATGATGTGGTCAAGATCACCATCCTTCTCTGCCTGCTGATCTTTCTGATTTCGTATGTGCAAAGTTATTTCCCTCCGGAGCGCAGCAAACGAATCATCGGTCGTTTTCATGGGATTGGCGCTAATACGATCGCCGCGCTGTTAGGAACCGTTACGCCGTTTTGCTCCTGTTCCTCCATTCCTCTTTTCATCGGTTTCACAGGCGCGGGGTTGCCCATCGGGGTTACCTTCTCGTTTCTGATTTCCTCCCCAATGGTCGATTTGGGCAGTCTGCTGCTGTTGCTGAGTATCTTTGGCGCAAAGGTGGCAATCGCCTATGTCGTTTTCGGGCTGATGATCGCAGTGGCGGGAGGCACGCTGATTGAACGCCTGCATATGGAAAATCAGTTGGAGCCCCTGGTCACCTCCGCTGCCATGATGTCCGGCAACGGATCAAACGCCAAACTCACCCGCTCTGACCGGACAAGTTTCGCTAAAGAGCAAATGGTGTCCACCTTCCGTAAAGTATTCCCCTACATTTTGGTCGGCGTCGGTATCGGCGCCATCATCCATAACTGGATTCCTTCCGCATGGGTAGAAAAAGTTCTGGGCGGTCAAAGTCCCTTCGGGGTTTTATGGGCTACGCTTATCGGGGTTCCGATGTACGCGGATATCTTCGGCACCATCCCCGTAGCGGAGGCATTGCTCTACAAGGGGGCGCAGTTGGGCACAGTGCTGGCTTTCATGATGGCGGTTACCACATTAAGCCTTCCCTCGCTGGTACTTTTGCGAAAAGCAGTGAAGCCGAAACTTCTGGCGCTTTTCATCGGCGTATGCGTTGTCGGGATCATTGCGGTCGGTTATCTATTCAACCTGCTTCAACCCTGGCTGGTCTGAGAAAAAATCTGGAGGAATGATGATATGGCAATCTTCGGTTTCGGAAAAAAGGCTACGCTCTCTGGCCCTGTCAAGGAAAACGTCCCCGCGCCTTCCGAATCTTCTGTCAATCCCGGTGTTCAGGTTCTGGGCGGAGGCTGCGCCAAGTGCAATCAGCTGGAAGCTGTCGTGCGCGAGGCGCTGGAGGAACTGCATATGGACCCGACTGTCGGGCACACCCGGGACTTCGCTCAGATCGCGGCATTTGGAGTGATGTCCACCCCCGCGCTGATGATTGACGGCAAGGTGGTTTCCTCCGGCCGTGTTCTCAATAAAGAACAAGCGATTCAACTGATCCGTCAGGTTCGGCCTGTATCCGAACCGTAAAGCAACCGATGTCCCTGACTATATAATCAAAAACCCGGTATGGGCATCGCGCCTGTACCGGGTTTCTCTGATCCAACAGGGTTCTTTATCGGGTCAGGCTTTGCTTCATAGCGCGATAACCGATCGCAACCGTCCACACATAGGCGCAGGTTTTTGGGATCATCAGCATTCCGATGGGCGGTATCGTTTCGGCAAACAGCACGACCGGAATGTAAAACGCAAAGCTCAACACAATCGTGAGCCACATCCAGCGGAAGGGCTTGTCGGCTTTTTCCTTCGCGCTCCGGTAAAACAGCACGATGATGGTCAGCCCCAACACCGCAAACGGGATGTTGCGATAGATTCCCCAGTCCAACGGCGGGGTGGCGCTCAACCATTCGTTCTGTGGGAACAGGCAAAGAGCGATCCGCAAAGCCGCCAGCGTGTAAACTCCTGCGGTCAGCGCGGTTTTGCCCTTAACCCCATACCGTTCGCGCCATACATGGTAGAGGATCACATAAAACACCGTCATGGTAATTGATGTTACCAGTTTGCCCACACCAAGCGGGCCGGTCAGGTTCGCTAGGCCTACGGTATTCAGCGCGTAAGCGCGGGGCACCAAATGGAAGGCGTCACCCGAACCCAGGATGACCGCCATCCAGCCGAACAGCGTATACTGCCGGTTTCCCTTGCTCTTGCGAATCATCAGCACGCCAAGGGTAATGACCGTCGCCAGATAAGCAATGTCAAACAGCGTTTCCATAATCGCCTGCATGCCCTGTCACACTCCCCGTTTTGCAAAATCCCGTTCCCGCAAACCGGGCCGTGTTTCGGCATCCGTTTGTGGTATAATACAGTATACGCTCCGGCAGTTCATCCGAATCCATTTTTGCCGGATTTTGTCGGAAAACGAATTACGTTGGGGGGGCTTTACCGTGAAACCACCGGTTTTACTTTGTTATAACCTGACCGGAGAAAAAAGTCGAAAAATCAGGCTGCTGGCCATGCGCCTTACCATCCGTGTCCGGGTGGTGGTGCCGGAGGAATACGGGCAGACACTGGCGGCGCTGTGTGGGATGGAACCGCAAAAGCCAGCCGCCGCCCCGGAGGCCGTGTTTACGGACGAGATGCTGGTTTTAGCCCATTTTTCTACAGACCTGCTGGACCGTTTTCTTTCTGCTTTCCGCCGGGATGGGATTGAGCCCGTGGCACTAAAAGCAATGCTGACGGAAATCAATCAATCCTGGGATTCACAAACCCTGCACGAACAGCTTGCCGAGGAGCATCAGGCGCTGGCGAAGGGCGCTCCGCCCGCGCATTCTTCCACGCAGGAAAGAAGTTGATTCGGAATGTCCATCCTTTCCGCATATGTTGTTCCGCATCCGCCGATTATCATACCCGAGGTAGGGCACGGAGAAGAACGAAAAATCGCCGCTACGACGAACGCTTATCAGAAAGTCATGGAGCGTGCGGCGGCTCATTATCCTGACGTGGTGATTGTCATAAGCCCTCACGCTGTGATGTATGCGGATTACTTCCATATTTCCCCTGGGAAAGGCGCATCCGGGAGCCTTGCGCAGTTTCGCGCACCCAATGCGTCGGCCACCGTGGAGTACGACGCGCCTCTCGCTGCCCGGATTGGGGAGCTGGCGCGTGAGCACGGGCTGCCCGCCGGTCCGCTTGGCGAAAAGGAGAAGGCGCTGGATCACGGAACGCTGATCCCGCTGTTGTTCCTTCGGCAGGCTGGCCTTACCTGTCCCATCATACGTATCGGTCTTTCAGGGTTGTCTCCGCTCACACACTACCGCTTCGGGCAATGTATCGCCGACGCTGTTAACGCGCTGAACCGCCGCGCCGTTCTGATTGCCAGCGGAGACCTCTCCCATAAGCTGACCGAAGAAGGCCCGTATGGCTTTGCGCCGGAAGGCCCTGTTTTCGACCGGGAGCTGACCGCCGCGTTCGCCTCCGGCGATTTCGGCGCGCTGCTAGCGATCTCCCCCTCGCTGGCAGACGCGGCGGCAGAATGCGGATGGCGTTCGTTCCAGATCATGGCGGGCGCGCTGGATCGCCGGGAAGTTACCGCGGAACTGTTATCCTACGAAGGACCTTTCGGCGTCGGCTACGGCGTTGCATCTTTTGAAGCAGGCACGTCAAATCCGGCGCGGAATTATGGCGACCGGTTTGAACAGGCGCGTACCGAGTCGCTGCAGAAAGTGAAGAACGCCGAGGATGACTATGTGAAACTGGCCCGTTTGAGTCTGGAAACCTATGTCCGTGACGGCCGGCATACCCATCTTCCAAACGGCCTTCCTGCGGAACTAACCAGCCGAAGTGCAGGTGTATTCGTTTCCCTACATAAAGACGGGCAGCTTCGCGGCTGTATCGGCACAACTGACCCCACTATGCCGACCGTCGCGGACGAAATTCTCCAAAACGCCGTATCCGCCGGGATGCACGACCCCCGTTTTGATCCTGTTCAACCGGATGAACTGGACGATCTGGTCTACAGTGTGGATGTGCTTGGGAAGGCTGCCCCCATCGACTCCCCCGACGCGTTGGACCCGAAGCGTTACGGGGTGATCGTTCAAAACGGAAACCGTCGCGGACTGCTGCTTCCCGATCTGGAAGGAGTGGACACGGCGGAAGAGCAAATCGCGATCGCCCGGCGAAAAGCAAGCATCCGCGAAGAGGAAGCGGTACAGCTTTTCCGCTTCGAGGTGGTGAGGCACCATTGATTTGCGCCCTTTGCCCCCGGCATTGCAACCTTCGGGAAGGTCAAACCGGTTTTTGCCGCGCGCGTGCCTGTAAGAACGGGCAAATCACCTGCGTAAATTATGGCAGGCTGACCGCGCTCGCGCTGGACCCCGTGGAGAAAAAGCCGTTGGCACATTTCCACCCCGGTAGCTTTGTGCTGTCGGAAGGCAGTTTTGGTTGTAACCTGCGCTGCCCCTTCTGCCAGAACAGCGACATCAGCATGGCGGGCGAGGAATGCCCCACTACGTATGTGTCTCCCGAAGAACTGATTCAGAAAGCGTTGGCTTTGCAAAGCAGCGGTAACATCGGCATCGCCTATACCTATAACGAGCCGCTTGTCGGCTATGAATATGTGCGGGATTGTGCGGAGTTGGCGCACCGGAACGGGCTTCTTAACGTGCTTGTTACCAACGGCTGCTTCTGTGAGCAACCCCTGAGGGCGCTTCTTCCGCTGATAGATGCGCTGAATATTGATTTGAAAGGTTTTTCCCAAACGTTTTATGATTTTGTAGGCGGCAATCTGGAAACCGTTCAAACCGCCATTCGTCTGGCGGCGGCAATCTGCCATGTGGAAGTGACCACGCTGATCCTTCCCGGCCGGAATGACAGCGACGCGGAAATGGATGCAGAGGCCGCGTGGCTGGCTGCCGTTGATCCGGAAATTCCGCTGCATATCAGTCGGTTTTTCCCACGATATCACATGTCGGATGAGCCAGCCACGCCGGTTGCTACGGTTTACCGTCTGCGTGACATTGCGCGGAAACATCTGCGCTATGTTTATACAGGCAACTGCTGAAGCCTGTATCGTTCCGAAAGCCAGAGTGTGCGATGTTCAAGGCCCCTATATGAAAAGCAAGGCCGTAACGCAGATTTCTGCGTTTGCAGCCTTGCTTTGATCAGTGTCCCCGCGTCCCGCATAAAAAGAAGTGACAATTCTAAGCTACCGGTATTCTTCTGGAATTACCGATGTTCCTTCCCCGTCATTTCGGCCACATCCAATCGCAGGATAGCGACGCTTCCGATTTCAGCATCGGAAAAAGTCCAGTCTGTTTTATCGGAATAATGCTCCATGATCCGGGCCAGCGCCGCCTTTTTCTCCTGTGTATCCGTCACGCATACCACGGTACCGCGCCCAATTACGCTTGCGTATAAGAACGTATATCCGCAGGCTTTTTCCGCCGCGCGCAACGCATGGGCCGTATCCAGCTCAAAGCCCACATGCGGGTTCTCCTTCAGCAGTTCCAGTTTGTGTCCTGCTTTGGCGCAGTGGAAATAAAAAACGCCGCGTCCGTTCTGTTCTTCATATCCGAAATTGAGCGGCACGATATACGGCCCGTCTTCGCTGGCAATCCCCAACCTGCAGCAGTCACAGGAAAGGATGAGTTCCCGCAATCGTTCCCGATCCACAATCTCTCTGTCAGTCCTGCGCATTATCTCACCCTTTCTCCGGGTTCGGCGCGGGCTGCCATTCGCTGTCCAACGCCGTTTCCGAATAGATTTGCCGTGTTCCGTTCATTTTATGCAGGTACATTTTCTCATCCGGATAATAACAGGTATCTTCCGCGTCCTGCGTACCCACGTCGAGGATTCGCAGCGGCTCCGTACCGGAATTATAAAAGGTGTGCGCAATACCTTCCCCGGCAGGCTTGGCGAAAAAGTCGCCGGTTTTCACCTGCTTCTCCCCCTCGTTTGTTCGCAGAGTTCCTTCCCCGGATAAAATATAAAAAAACTCTTCCTGCCGGGTATGGCTGTGATATTTCGTGCTGTACGCTCCTGGCGGAATAATGTCCACGTTGGCGTACAGCCGCTGACTACCCGCCGAACGCCCCAGTTCCAGACTGGTCAACCCCGCATTGTCCTTCCAGATAAAGGCATCATCAAGCCGATCCACATTCCCCGTATGTTCCATTCTCTCGATCCTTTCTAATACTTCCCGGTCGCGTCGGCTATTTCATCTTTTGCAACCGGACGGTTGAAAAAGTCGTTGTGAATATAGCGACCATTAACAACGCTCCATCCACGCGCACAGCCCAATCCGGCAACGGCATCACAAAAAAGTGGACAGCCAGCACCACCAGCGCCGACAACAGCACGGCGCGGCTGATCCGCTGCATTTTCCTCATTACAAGCCCTTCTCTCGTCAGTTTTACTCCGGCTTGGCGGCGATGTCACCGCGCGCCTTCAGATCACTCAAAATCTGCGCATAGCGTTTTTCGTCAATCGTAAATTTCTTCATATAAACGATGTAGCCCGCAACTATGGCGATCAACGGCAGGATCAGCATGGAGCCTTTCATCATCGTGATTCCCTGCGCCGTTACCGCGTCCGGGCTGGGCGCCGCGTTGATTCCGGAAAGGATCAGGGTCAGACCGAGCACACCGCTGGCAATCGCGCCGCCAATCTTGTTGATAAACGGCTGCACGGAGAACGTGATGCTTTCGTTACGTTTGCCCAGTTTCCACTGTCCGTATTCAATAGAGTCGGCCAGAAACATCAGCATCAGCATCTGGATAAACGCCTGCCCCACAAAGATGAGCACGCCCGCTGCCCCGATAAACGCCATGTTCATCGGGGAGAAGAAGAACAGCAGGTATCCGGCCACCACCATCGCCGTCGCCGCGGTATAGAGCTGTCGGCGGGTAAAGCGCTCGCGAAACCAGGTAAACACGCTCAGCGCCGCCAGCTGCGACAGACCCAGCACCAGCGCGAAAATGGAATACATATTTTCGTTGCGATAGGCATATTTGAAGAAGTACACCCCAAAGCTGGTCGTTGTCGTATAGCCGATCATGAACAGGGACATCGCGACCGCCACCCACAGCAGCTGATCGTTTTGGAAGATGACCTTGATCATGCCGCGCAGGGTGGTTTTTTCTTCCTGCTTAAAATACCCTTTCTGCTCCTTCACACCAAACAGTGTAATCATCTGGAAGCCGAGCATCAGCAGCGCTATGATGACCGCGAAGGCGAACCATCCCTGCTTCGCACTGCCAAGTGCTGCAGAAAGCGCGTTGGTCGCCGGGATAATGCCCACCACAACGCTGAAAAGGCCGATGTTGGCGCAAATACGCGCAAACGAACCGATCTTTTCCCGCTGCTTCTGGTCGGTAGACAGCGAAGGCATCATGGACCAGTAAGCGATATCGTTCAGGCCGTAAAAAACATCCCAGAACAGATAGCACAGGGCAAACACCACCGCGTAGGCAGCGCCGGTCAGGCCCATATCATAAAACATCAGTACCATGCTTACGCCGCCCAGCAGCGCGCCCACCAGTATCCACGGTTTGAATTTTCCGAACCGGGAACGGGTGTTATCCACCACAAGGCCCATAATGGGGTCGTTGAACGCGTCAAACGCCCGCAGAACCAGCAGCAGCACCGTCATCACTGCCAGCGTCGCATCCGGCACATTCAGTACCTCGGTGATATAAACCATGATATACATGCTTACCATGGAATAGAACATGTCCCGGCCAATGGTGCCCAACCCAAAGCAGTAATGGTTCCGCTGATCGTAATTCTTCTGCACCGCCGTATCCCCCTCTATTTCAACCGACCTTTTCATCCGGTTGCGCGTCGTTTTCCGCTTCAATTACATACAGGCTGGAACCGTAGTCCGACAACAGGCGCACCTGAGGATTTTGTCCCGTGCCGATAAACTGGTTATTTAGCATCACGCCATCCATCAGCGCCCTTCCGCAGCCTTGATAACGTTCTACACAGTCTGTAAGCGCATAGTAACGGTTGATCAGAGAAAATAGCCATCCGTTAGGGTTCAGCCGCACTGGCAGCACATGGTTCACCAGATCGCCGAATCGCCGCAGGGCAATCTTTTGCGGTCGGGTTTGCAGACTGTACGTGTGATCCGGCAGCAGCCCCATCGGCCGCAGACGGTCGAATGTTTCGGCGGCGTTGACCTGCGTTTGGAAAAAGCCGCTCACGCCTGTTGCGCCATCGTCGGCAACGCAGTGCCAGGCGGTCTGGTTGGCCTTTCGGGGTTCGCTTCGCCAGAACCGGCCATACTGGAAAACCCGGCGATACCGCTTGTAAAAAGCGATCTGATCCTTCACCTCCAACCGCTGCGCATGGGTCAGGTGTTTCAGGTCCAGCTCATATCCCAGGCAGCCGAAAGCCGCCACGTTAAACCGGGTGGCAAACGGCATATCCCGGAGGGTCTGCTGGTTGGGAGCAGCGGACACGTGCGCGCCCATGGTGGAAAGAGGATACAGGTAGCTTAGCCCTCCCTGAATGCTCAGCCTCTCGACGGGGTCTGTATCGTCCGACGACCAGACCTGCGGAGAAAAGCACATCATGCCCAGATCAAAGCGGTTTCCTCCGCTGGAGCAGCTTTCCAGCAGCACCCGCGGACGCGGCCCGAAGATGCGCCCAAGCACATCGTACAGACCAAGCATATACCGGTGGTAAAATTCACCCTGATTGGCGATACAGGCGGAGCATGCGTCGGTGATGTGGCGGTTGTAATCCCATTTCACGTAGTCGATGCCGCAGGTATCCAGCAGGTTTGATACGTTCGTTACAATGTAGTCGCACACCGCCGGGTTGCAAAGGTCCAGCACCAGCTGGTTGCGGCCGAGCGCGGGCGTTTTCCCCGGCGTGCCCAGCGCGTACTCCGGGTGCGCGCGGTACAGATCGCTGTCCGGATTGACCATTTCCGGTTCAAACCACAGTCCGAACTGCAGCCCGATCCGGTGAACGCTCTGCGCAAATTCCTTCATCCCCCGGGGCAACTTGCGGCGGTTGACGGTGTAATCCCCCAACCCCGCCCTGTCGTCGTCGCGCTTGCCAAACCAGCCGTCATCCAGCACAAAAAGCTCGACCCCGGCCTTCTTAGCGCGCCTCGCCAGTTTTAACAGCCCGCCCCGGGAAAAATCAAAAAAATTCGCTTCCCATTCATTCAAAAGAACCGGGCGTTCTTTGCCCTTCCAGTCCCCGCGCACGATGTGTTCGTTCACGAAAGCGTGAAAGTGCTGGGACAACCCGTTGAATCCCCGGTCGGAATAAGACAACACCGCTTCCGGCGTTTCGAAACGTTCCCCCTGTTTCAGCGTCCACTCAAAGCAAAGCGGGTTGATCCCCACTCCCACCCGCACCAGGTTCTGGTCGGACAGTTCCACAGTGCTGTAATGATTGCCGCTGTAGACAAGATTAAAACCGTAAACCGAACCGTGATCTTCTCCGGTTTCCTTCGCCGCCAGCAGGAAGCCGGGATTGTGGCGGTTGCTGCTGTCCCCTGTGGTGGAGGAGTTGACGGTAATCCCGTAGCTGATCGCGCGTTCGTGCCGATGCGCTTCCTTGATCCAGTTTCCATCAAAGGTAATCATCCGGAATGCGTCGTTGGGCATATCCAGCATCATGCTCAGCATCTTGCGGAGTGTAAGCGGTTTTTCGTTCTCGTTTTCCAGCACCGCGCGCCGGGTAATCACATCTGTTTTCTTAAAAACAGTGTAATACAATATGAGCGTTACGCGGTTGCTGGCGTCCAGCAGCGTAACGGTAAGGGTCTGGCACTCCTCCGCGCCGCCGTATGCCGAGGGCAGTGTCTCCATCGGCGCGCATCCGTCCGTAATCGTATGGCTTTGGTAGCAGAAATCCGCCGTATAGGTACCGTCCGGCATCTTGATCTCCGCAGGTGTTTCCCGAAAATCCCCTTTGCCGATTCCGGACCACTCAAGGCACAAGGTGTCCAGACTATAGGCTGAGTCCTTCTCGCTGTAGGCAACCGTTCCGCCGGATACGATACTGTGCTTCAGTGCCAGTGGCTCCATCCCTTGCGTATCCGGCAGGCGCACGCCGTAATACACATGCTCCAGATGGCCGAAAGGTGTAACGCGGAACCAGTAACTGGTTTCATCCGTCGTCAGGCGAAATTCCTGATTCTGAAACGAGATCACGCATTTCCCTCCCCGTTTTTAAGCACCATGGCTTCCCAGGGTGCCAACGTACCGTCATAGACGGTTCGCTCCATGTTGGAGACCAGTACTTCACCTGTATACGCCGCTTTCGCCGTCCGGCTGGAGAAGTTGAGGAGCACGGTCAGGCGCTCGCTTTCGCGGGTACGCGCGTAAACCATCACCCGGTTATCGGCATACAGCGGAGTGAAATCCCCGTATTTCAACGTTTCGCTGCCCGCGCGAAGCGCAATCATCCGACGGTAATACTGCAGCACGGAATGCGGATCGTTTTCCTGCGCCCGGTAATTAATCGTCGTGTGGTTCCCGTTGATTCCCAGCCACGGCGTACCCGCAGTAAAGCCTGCGCCCTTTTCCGCCGACCATTGCATCGGCGTGCGCGCGTTGTCCCGGGAGGCCTGCGCAATCCACTTCCAGCGCAGAAACGCAGGAATGTGCTTTTTCTTCATCAGTGAATCCACGTTGCGGCTTTCCACATCGTTAAGCTGCGACAGATCGGTAAAGTCGAAATTGGTCATTCCGATTTCCTGTCCCTGATAAATATACGGCGTACCCTTCAGAGTCAGTTCCAGCGTGGCCAGCAGTTTGGCACTGCGTTCGCGGTATACCGAATCGTTCCCGTAATGGGATACGATGCGCGGTTGATCGTGGTTCTCCAGATAGAGCGCGTTCCAACTCAGTCCCTGCTGCCACTTGGTATACACCTTCAGCAGATTTTTCGCCCTGAACTTCTTGGGCACGTAGCGGGCCACCCGCCGGTCCACTTCCAAATGGTCGAAATAGAACAGCATGTTCAGCTCTTTCCGCTCCGGTTCGCAAAGGTCCCGCGCTTCCGGCAGGTCCACCATCGCGGTTTCGCCCACAGTAAAACAATCGTACCCGTCCAGTACGTCCCGCCGCAGCTGCCGCAAAATCTCGTGGCAGCCTTCCTGCGACTTGTAATGCTCCAGCCCCTGCACCGCCACGCGCTTCACGCCGTCCTCCAGCGAGGTTTTATAAAGCACGTTGATCACATCGCAGCGAAAACCGGACGCGCCCTTGTCCAGCCAGAAACGCATAATCCCCTTGACCTCTTCGATGACTTTGGGATTATGGTAGTTCAGGTCCGGCTGCTTCCGATCAAACAGATGCAGGTAGTATTCCCCACTTTGCGGGTCCAGCGTCCACACGGAGCCCATAAAAAAACTTGTCCAGTTG
>Ga0268263_1001994_pt1 | contig 14752 bp, 9 predicted proteins | sample Biomet5_FD_190358 | JGI IMG/M metagenome (GOLD analysis project Ga0268263, IMG submission 190358) | Microbial communities from bioreactor (seeded with sewage sludge) at LBNL, California, USA - Biofuel metagenome 5 (SPAdes) (version 4) | ecosystem: Engineered > Bioreactor > Anaerobic >... | reverse complement strand
CAATCGTCCGGCTTGTCTTGACGGGCAGCAAATAATCGGCGGTCGTCTCTGGCGATACTAGGGCATAACGTCTGCCTAGTTCAAGAATGTCGCCATTAAATGTCTGTTTACTGATTTTCTGGCTCTCGTCAAGCGGACGGTAAGTGTAGAGGAACCCGTGATCGGCGGTAATGAACACGTTCGTGCCACTGAGATCGTTGACGATGATCTTCACGATGGCGGTCAGCTCATCAATGGCATCATTGCAAGCCGCGAAGACCTTTGACTCGGTGGCGAGTTTGTCGCCATTGGCATCAATGGTGTTGTGGTAGATGTAGATGATTTCTTTGCCAACGACAAGGTCACGCCGCTCCTGTTTTTTCATCTGGAGCAGGTCTTTGTACGTCACAGCTACGCTGTTGGGGTTGGCGATGCCCAGTATCGAGCTTCGCTGTGCAGTGCCAACAGTCGGATTACCGTCTACGAACACGTCCATTTTATCATTTACCGACATCTCTTTGCCGGGCAGGAGCGCTGCCATACCGAATTTTGTGATCCCTGGGAAGACGGCCTGCACCGCTTCCAATGTCGACTTGCCTTTGGTGTCATGACTTAACTTCTCGGATAGCTCAGCAGCAACTTCGTAACGTAGCGCATCCGAAACGACAATAAACACGCGATTCCCTTTGCTCACATTCGGCGAAACATAGCGGTTGTAGAATCGCCTTTGTTCAGGTATATGCGTATCGGATATATAGCCCAGTGACTCCATATCACTGGCTATGGCTTTTGTCCACGCTTCGGTGAGATGCTTCAAAAACCACTCACGATACAAGCCTTCAACCACATCGGTGCTCTTCTTCAACGCATCCTCTAAAAGGGTGTTGGGGCTTTTTAAGGTATTACCAAAGCGGAGATGAAAGTGTCGATAGTGGCTATCCATCTCATATGCATCCGTGATGTAAAGCTTCCAGACCTTCGCCGGTTCTACAATATGGAAACCTTCAATGTGCGAAAGGTAAAATTCCTGCATCTTGGCGATGTAGTAGAGACTTTCGATATAGTCCGACGTCAGTTCATACCAGGCGGCGGTGCGGCGGTTCTCGACTGCCGTGATGATAGCTTCCACCTTGATGACATTCTCGGCAATCTCAGTGAAATAGCGTTTGAGAATGCTCTCGTTGATGGCGGGGAATGTGTCACACTTGAGCAGAAGGCCGATCTCCGTCTTATCGAAGCGATCCGCTAGTCGAAGTTCACGTTCCACATGGCGGCAGATCTCCTCCAGATTGCAGCTGCCATCGCTTCGCTGCCATTCGTGGACAAGCTGATAGCAATATGCTTTATTAGAATCGGACACGAAGCGATCGATACCTTTCAAGGCGGACATCGGCATCGTCTGCGACAGCGCGGTAATCAGGATGTGAGCCGCAAGGTCGCCAAGCGGACGGTTATTGCTGTTCTGGAAGCCTGTATACCTTTGTACCAACTGCCAGAAAGCATCGATGTTACCGAACTTTTCAATCGCAGTCAGCACCGCATTACTCTCTTTATCCAAGCCCGCCGTCAGCACGGCGATGATCACATCCTGCGCCGAACCGCCGTTTAAGCCGCATAGAACCGCCATGATGTCGATGTGCAAATGGAGCGGGGTCTGGTAGGCTCGTCCTATTTTCTTCAACTTCGCCTTGCGGTCTTGGTTGCCTAGGAACTTAGCGTACAGTTTCATGGTCTTCCGCATCGCGGAGGACGGCTCGACAAGCAGTTCCTCCATCTGGAGGGACACGAGATCCGCGCGGAATTCTTCGCTGTACAGACGGATGTCCAAAAGCCAGTCATCCTTGCTTTCCTTGTCGTAGTTCAGAGGGTCATAAACAAGGTAGTCCCCCGTCATGTCATCTGTGGAAAGCAGCTTTTTAATGGCAAAGTTATTCGTGCCAGTAAGCTTAACAATATTCACGCCAGGTATATCGAGGCTGTCTACCTCATCGCCAAATTCGCCGTCCTCGTCGTGCCAGAATACGATTCGGCGTTTATGAAATTCCGGCAGCGGCACGGAGAACCGTTCCAACAGCCTCAATTTAATCGTTTCTGACAACATATTCATCCTCCATAACCCCGATAATCCAGTTCAGACTTTCGGTAAAAAATCATTCAGTGTGAGCTTTCGGACAACCTTAACCGGCGGCTTCATTAGGTATTCATATAATGGTTGCTCTGAACAAAGCCCTTGCCAATACTTGTTTGCGTTTATGAAAGCGCTGGCAATATCACCAGTTAGTAAAGCCATATCTCTTTTCTCTACGTGAGATGATACCACCTCAAAACAAGCTGTACTCGAAGTAAATCCAAATTGGCCGACTATACGGGATACGTCGGATTCACTGACCGCAAAGAACGCTTGCAACCTAGACAAGGCGGCAGGATAACGGGAAAGGCGTATGCCCTCAAACAGCCACTCATATGTTTTGTTATTACAAAGCTCTGATGTTGTTTGTAGTTCGATCCCAAACCCATACGTATGGCCATGCTCACTGATTCCTGATGGGTATGTCTTCGCTATATTGGTGAAAGTATCAATCCCATAGTCATTGAACAGATCTAATGTATCACCTTCGTGCAGTCTGCTGGCACGGTCTAAATGGATAAGCCTCATCTTAACCCGTCTCCTATATCTTCGCCAGCACGTCGGCAAAAAACTCGTAGTTCTTTTTCACGCCATCGTCAAGGTCAATGGTGATATTCTGGTCAGCAAGGTGGTGAACCTTCTCCTCAAAAATAGTGATCTCTTTCAGCTGCTCGGCCAGTTTGTCCTGCTGTTTCAACAGTTTCGCACGCTCCGCACCTGTCGCCGTGGTAAGCGCTGCCGCAATGTGCGAAAGCTGGGTACGGTAACGCTCCTGCTGCTCATGCACATAATCCGTGCGCATTTTAGCAAGCAAATCACGGCTATAACGATGCAGGTAAATAAGCGCCTTGAAGCCGTTCTTTTTGCCGCTGTCAAACATCCAGTAGATCGGGCGTTTCTGATAGATTTTGCAGTGGTCGGCAAAAAAGTCATTCAGGAAGTAGCTGCGAATCACCTCGCGCGGTGTGCCCTTGCCGCCCAGTGCATCGGCAATGAATTTCAGATTCTCCTCCAGCGTTTCCGCGCCATAGGCTGCCCGAATGAAATCGACAAACCGCCCCACGATATCGTCTTCAAAATACTCATCATCGCAAAGGGGGAGGATATTATCTTTATCAGGGATAATGGTGCTATACTTGCTCGCATCCCAGTCACCGCCCGCATAGGCCAGCCCTTCGCAATCAAGCGAGTACCGTCCGAACATGCAGCCAATGGCATAGCTAATGAGACTGCGAATTTCGCGCCCAAGATCGGCACGGCGCACTGTCACATCCTTATCCGCAACTTCTGGCGTTAGTTCATCCTGCAAGCCGTAGATATCGATGAAAATGCGGTTGAGTTCTTCTTCATTAGCTTTGAGCGTGTCAAACCGCTCTGTAGCCTCGCACTCCCACTTGGCAAATGCCGCCCCAACCTTTCGCTCACCGCAGAGCAGTGGGTGTCGCTTGAAGTCCCATGAGGTTTCGAATGCATCCCAGTCAACACGCGAACAATACAAGTTCTCGCTCGTTAATCCGTCAACGCGCTCTTTTTTTGAATCGTTTAGCAATAAAGGAATGTTACAAACATCAGTAATTTGCATATTCACAGTCGGATTAAAAATTGTTAAGTATTCTTGCGCCACTTTTGAATTCAAGAATCCGAGTAAATAATTGTAGATGCTATTGTTGCGTACATAGATTGTTGGAGTTGCTGTGCCACTCACTGAATCAGCGATAACACGGAAGGACTTTGGTCCCGCCCCAACGTATGACCAACCGATACCTTTTTTAAAATAGTAATCCTGTGAACCTCGGCGTACAGATTCGTTTGTCCTGCTTGGATTCCATAAATCTGCGAGCCTTATCAAACATTCATAGTTGCCATAGTACCGTCTATAGGCACCACCCTTGTTAAGGACATGGTATTTTGCATATGGACTATGCTTAGAAAAAGCAATATCCCCATACAATGTTTCAAACCATAGTCTTATGAAATACTGGTCATCGCCAGTTACAATACCTGCTTTAGAATCGACATATTCATTGATTGTCTTTGAAATACCAAATGAGTTTATAATCGCCTTGCTGACCCAATATGCAATAGGTGTTCCCGGCAACCTAGAAAATGCTGCAGAATCCGCTTGAAATATATAGTCACATTTCTTGTCATTGATAGCTTCAAGCGTCCTATCTTCCTGAAGTTTCATTCCTCCCTTGAAGCTTTCAAGTCGTATATATTGGCCCAATAGCGGCACGTTGCTGTTTCGAATTACAAAGGTGCAAATATCTACTGTTGCCTCTTTGAAAAACGCACCTTGTGATAACTGAATCAATGAGGAAATCGTTCGTGTTGATACAATGCTGTTACGCAATTTTTCGTATGACTTAATGAACATCCAAACGTTAGGTGTCATGTACGCTGAATACCCATTGAGTTTGCATAATTCCAAATTACGCATAACAAACACAGAAAATAAGTCGGCATAGTAATCCCTGTACCACTTTGTAATATAGTCTTTCAGCTTAGAATTGAAGCGATTAAGGTATGGCGGGTTAGTGGCGACGACATCATACTTCTGCGCCAAGAGCCGCTTGAAGTTCCATGCGTTCAGAGTAATTTCATACTTATCTGTGAACAGCGTAAGTTCTTTAGGCACTTCCGGCTTTTGTGGAAGCACCTCTACCTTTACAAGCGAACCGAACTCCTCGCCGTCAGGAAAACCTGCGGGGTGGTAGATCTGGGGCTTCACATCGTCGGTGAAAATTCGTCGGTTATACTGCCGCGCTTTCATCATCAAAGAGAAATAGGCAAGCTGATGAGCCCTGTGGTCGATATCCAGACCGTAGATGTTCTTTTCGAGTATCAACTTCGTCGCGTCGCGGGGACTGTAACCCTCGCTCTTATATATTTGCATTAGCACGTCGAAGGCGTAGACAAGTATATGACCGCTACCCATGCAGGGATCAAGCAAGCGAATGTCCTCTGGCGACTTCACTGGCGACTGCGAGCGAAGAACAGATATTCGCTCTGCAACTTCAGGCGTTTGCTCCACTTCGTCGAGGTAATACTTCCAATTGGCTTTTAATTCCGCGTTCGGGTGCAATTCAAGCCACAACCTACCGAGGGAGTTCTCAATCATATACCGTACAATCCAGTCCGGTGTGAAAAGCTGTGTTGCGGCGGGGATGTCCTCTCGTTTCACACCTCTTCCTCTTAAGACATCGACAACTTCCATATGTCTTTCCGATATGTAGTACTGGTACATCCACCCAATGATCTGAACAGCGTCCTTCCAGTCATCCTCATCGATGTCCTTCACAAGGTGGGCGAGTACACTTTCCTGCTTTAAGATGTTGTTGGGCAGGAGCATTTCGGTGTAACTCCCAAGCTTCTCGAACATCTCAGGCAATGCTGCATTCAAAGCGTTGCACTGGGTAAGCAGCAGATAACGGTATAGTTCCTCGGTCTGGTTTGCGTTCAGCAGCTCGGACACCTTTGCTTTATCCAAGCCCTCCAAGTCGAGGTGCAGCACATCCTTGAGGATTTCAGGGTTGAAGCCGCCGCTCGCATCAGAGAACACGCGAACATGGGTCGGTAAATAGTCGTTGACCTCCATAAAGCGCAGGGCAACAAAGCGGTTGAACCAAGTGTAGGCAACTTCCTCAACGGCCTGTTCAAAACCGTTTATCTGTATCTCATGAACAAAGTCTTGGCGCTGGCGTTTCTCGTCAGGGGTCAGCACACGACCATTAATGACAGAAGCATTTTCCTCACCGTAACCCTTGTCGCTGATTCCGTATTGATAGGCACGCTGCTTTACTTGCGTGATCAGTTCGTTCCGTGCCCATATTGCGTATTTCTGTATTGCGTTCTTATCCATTGTACTGCACTCTCTTTAGTTTATTTGAATACCGTCGTTCGTTTCCAAAGAATCATATAGCTTTTTGCGTATGCCATCAAGGTAACTGTCCACATCCTCGCGTGTGGATAGCCGCTTAACGGGGAAAACGTCGTAGCGGCGAATCTGGATAATTTTCTGCGGTTTTACCGGCGCATCGCCGGGCACAGGCGGTGCCTCATTCACGATGCTTTCGATTCGCTTGCAAACCTGATCCTTATAGTTCAGCATCTGGGTAATCATAGCATCCAGCACCGTCAGGCTTGTTGCTTCGTCTACTCTTTGTTTATACTCGATAAAGCGGTTATCGGATTTCCGCACTTCTTCTTTCACTTTGCTTCCGATACCGGCAAGCGTGTGGATGTCGCCCATGCATTGTTGCACGATCCCCAAAATTTCCGCTTTCTTCTGTTCTAGAAGAGCGGCATAAGCCGTGCGGACACCCTGCATAAGATCACTGAGATCCTTGATTCTTCCATAGGGTTTTGGCATGGCAAGAATGGTCGCGATCTCGTGCAGGTTGTTGTTGGTTACCGCATCCGTCACGAAGTAGTCCCGTTCGTCCACAAGGCTTTTCTGCAATGTGCACGCGGAGTCGAAGATGTCTTTCTGCGACTTGAAAAAGGTCTCAACCTCCTCCATATCCTCAGTTATATTGAGAATATCGTCCTGCTTGGCAATAAATCGTTTCAGCAGCGCTACGTTATCGCCTTTTTGTGAGAGGATATCTGCCATCAGGTTACGCGCATTTTGCACGACTTCCCTTTGCGGATAGCGATCATGGTTATATGCAATCAGCAAGTTATCGTAGCGTTGCAGTCGGGCGTCAAGCGTGTCTTTCACAAACGCCACCAAGCCGTCCTCGTCCTCGGCGATGCTCATCTGCCCCAGCCACTCGCGCAGGAATTTGATGGCTTTGCGCATATCCTCTTCGGACGGGGCGATTCGGCGGCTGACGTTTGCCTTGTCTGTTTCGGACTTGACACGCAAGTAACGGACAAGGTTCTTGTCTTCTTTGCCGACCACCGCGCCGCCGTATCGGATTTCAAGTTTCTGAGCTACGATGAGCCGAGCGACGAGAGCGGCAATATCCACCTCGCGCCAGCCATACGGAATCGTCTGATAGCGCCTCTGTACGTCGCCCATCGAAACGGGGACATGACTTATGTAACGCTCCTCAAGCCACTGGCTCACTTCACTTAATGCGAACTCGTTGTTTGAGCCGGTACCCGCAATCATCGCTTGCTGTGGGGTGCCGTTTAGGATCGTCAGAATATCGGCATCGCTTTCATAAAACACATTCACGAGGTTCAATTTGGCGTAGACACTCTCGATGAGTTGTTTCAAAGCTTCATCAAGTCTCTGTTTGGCGTCGCCATATTTGATTTCCACCTTTTCACCGTAAATGAAGAATGTTCCGCCCACAATGGCCTTGTCAATCTGCGCTTTTGCACTCTCTTCCAGCGTGCGGGCTTGTACCTGACGCTTACGGATGATGTCCTGAATGCTCTCGGGCAGCTGCGATACATTTTTCTGCTTGATGTATTTCCGAATCTTTGCGGCGGTCTCGAGCTCTTCGAAATACTGCACTTCACTGGCCAGCAGAACAATCGCTTCGTTGTTGACCTGAGAATCCATGATCAGCCGCGCGTCAGGCGCTTTGTAGTAATCGGTCGCCACGGTAACAAAGCGCAAACGAACTCCGCCCGTTGCAGCCCCGACGATACTTTCATCAATGTACTGGTCGTAAGCGAAGTCGTACTTGTTGTATTTGAACTTTTTGGATGGATAGATTTCAGAGAAGATCGTCTGCCCGATGCTTTGCACAATTGTAGCACTATCCACCGTAGTGTTTCGGATATCAATAGCGATGTCCTGTTCCTCATCGGTGAGGAATGAGTAGGTATCGCCATTTCTGGCCACATAGTTTTGACGTTCCAACCGCTCTAATGATTCCGTGATCTCACGGCGCAGGGTTATCTTGTCTGTGCGGATGTCATCCACCATCAAAATGGCGATGTTATCGATGTTCGCTTTGATATCGTCGATATAGCGAATTAAGTAAAGTAGCTTCAGGACGTTAACATCACGTTGCTCCAAACCGTCATGCTTGTCGGCGGCCGTCTGGCAGCGGTCGATGACGCGGCGGATTGGACTTTCCAAAAACGTATGTACAGTGTCATAAAACTGAGAGAATGGCACAATAGCATTCTCGTCTTTTTCCTGAACCTTCTGGGCTGCCTCCTGAAAGCCGGAGAGCATGGAACGCTCGCCGCCGGACAGATGCTTGCCGCTGTTGCCGTGTTTGCGGATCTCGACGAGTACCTTCTGTATGATGATAAATTGGTAAGGTACAAATGGATATGTGGCGGAGAACTCCGCGCCATCTGTATAGCCTTTAATGTCCAAAACGGCATTATTAAAAGTGAATAAATTCTTTAATATGGCATGCTCTTTATCGTATACCATGCGTAAAAGTTGATCGGCATCCGGGGTTTTCTCCAGGATGCGCTTCTTGATCACCTCATCCACCGAAGCCGAAGAAAGCGACAGGCGAGTATTAAATCGCCCCTGAATCTTCGAGAAGTCGTCACCGCTGATCTTCACAACGGAATCGATAGCCTCTTGGCTCGTGACCATCACCCATACCTTGCCAAGGCACTTGGAACCAAGTTCCTCTACGATGGATTGGAGGTTAATCATCAGGTCGCTGTCGTCGCCAATATACTGTCCAACCTCATCTATACAAAACAGAAGTCTGAAATCTTTCCCTTTACCATCAACATATTCTTTGATTTCCTCTACCAGTTGTTTAATGCTCATGTCGCCGTTTTCTTCGCCGTTAAACCAGTTGCGGGCAGCTGTATCGCTCATGCCGAGAACGCTTTGTAAAACGGCTACAATATCATCCTCAAAGAAAGCGTAGGATGCTCTGGCTTCCACCCAAGGCGATCCGTTCACTTCTTCGAAGCGTTGGCGGAAAGCATCTGTCTTGCCACGCCTATCCACAAAGCGTTCAAGTTTCGCTATTTTCAAGTCCTCGCCGTAGAAACCAAGATGATTATAGAACACCTTGGCAAATACCCGCAGGACGGCTGTCTTATCTTTGTTGATAGGTCCCTCGATGTCAATATTGAAGAGAATTGACTCCGTAGGGATATTCGTACAACGAATGACCGTGGCGTACATCATCGGGTCGTCAAACTTATTCTCGAAAAAATCTAGGGCGTGCAGTTTCCCAACTGGCTTATTGGATAGCAGGTAGGACAGTATTTTTAGGAAGTGGGATTTGCCGCTGCCAAAAAATCCAGAAATCCAGACCCCGATTTTGTCAGTCGGATAGTCGATGGCTTTGGCGTAGTTGTCAAAGAAGGTGGAGAAGTGACGGCGCAGTTCCTTGGTGATGATATACTCACGAAGTTCCTGCAGGATGCTATCGCTATCGTCCTGACCGACCTTGATCACGCCGTTTATCGGACGGTTGATATCCTTTTGGAACATGCTTTGGATTTTCATGGCGTTTTCCTCCTGTCAAAGTAGATTGAAAGCACGATAATAGTTCCCATCATGGAACTTGTTAAACAGGATAAGGCTTTGGCCATTGAATTCCCCCGGATAGAACATCACGATCGGTATATCCGAGAATACCTGCTGCATACTGTCGAGCATTTTATGGCTGCGCATGAAGGGAAATACTTTGCCAACTCCCGTTAAAAATAACACATCGCCGCGCATGTGCGGCTCATACTTCATTTTGGCTAGGAATGCTTCCGGCGTAGCTATCTTTTGCAGTTGAGCAAGGAGGAAGTCCTTGCCCTTCTTTGCTTCCAACATCGGAACCGTGCTGAGAACGCGCTTTTCTTCCAGAATCTCAAGCAGAATCTTATACATGTCCCGCTCTATTACGCGGTAATCATCGGACGGCGCGGCAGTAAGCCGCTCAATATAATCGCGGACTACTAGTTCATGCTCGGGAGCGTAGGTAAAGACGTGAATGCCGACCTCGTTGGAAAGCCCTTTGTTGGCGAGGAAGGCCGCGTCTGAAATACGCCTCTTGATTTTATCAAGTTCTTGCTTGATATCTGTCATAGTCACGCTCCTACCTAAAACAGTTGAAAGCAGAAAGTGCTGCAAAATCTTTATTCTCACGGATGCCCGATTCCAGTTCGGCGCTGATGAAGATGGGGTTCAATGTTGTATCCTTAAAACTATCAAGCATCTTTGTTTCGATCAGACATTTCGTCAACACTTGCTTCAGCTTTGATATGGTCTGCTCACTCCAGGCTGCCACATCGTCGTTCTGTTCTCGCAAACGGGAGAAGAACATGTTAATGTCTTTCTTGGTGTATGAGAAGTCCTGCTGACGGTACTTTTCACCAATCAACCCTTCCATAAACTCTCGAACCAGGCGGTTGTATCGCATCATGGCATACAGGTTGATTTGCTTTGCCACTTCAGAAGGAGCGTTTGCAACCTCATATACTAGTTGCTCATTGCCTAGTGCAATAACCCGTTTGTAACAAGCACGTGCAATCCGGATGATCATTCGTTCCGTTGGGAACTGAAAGAGATTGTCATGCTTGATGTTTTCAATGATCGCTTCAATGGTTCGGCCCTCCAAATATTGCGTCGCAACAATCTTCATCTCATAAAAGAGAAATTGCTCGGCTGTCAGAGTGCCGTTGTACGGCATCGATAAATCCATATAAATAAATCACCTTCTTTTGCCCTCTTGATCTGCATGGCATTTGCGGCTTATTCAATCGCCGCGCTCTTGCCGCTTTCCACCCACTCGTCCACTTCCGAAATTCTAAACTTATACTGCTTGCCAATCCGTCGGTTTGGAATGACGCCTTTCTTAATCCAGTTGCGAATCGTGTCCTTGCTAACACCGAGATGCTCGGCTATTTCTTCAAGGCTAGACCACTTTTCGGGTTCTTTTTGCATGTAATTACACCTCCAATTGTTACCCTATAACTTGACCTATTGCTACTATAGCATACCAATCGTTGAATTACAAAGACTTTATATGATTAAATAGGAATTGATGTGAAAAAAGTGAGTTGATCATCCGATGGTTACAGTAGATCGAAGAGGCTATCAACCTCGCTCCTTTGTCGAGCAACCAGTTCTTTTAAGCATTTCTGGGCGACAACGTACTGTTTCTTAAGAACGAACTTATCATTTTGCAGATTGTCGAGCAGATCTTCATATGCTTCAGGATCCTTTCGTACTTCTGCAATGGAAAACTGACATACAAACCCTGCCTCATCATCCTCGATTTCTTCAATTTCTTCATCACCGCGGGCAGTGACATACGCTATTTGTTTGTAATGAATGATTCGCTCTACTTCAAACTCCTCATAGTATGGTAGGTCAGCAAGCGTGTTATCTCGTGCAAGTCTTTCTTTGAAAAATCCGTTTATCTCAAGCACAGCGTTTAAGATGAAGGATTGTGGCTCCGCTATCTGCCGGGTTAAACGATACTCGTCCTCAGAGGAATACGTAATCTGCGGGTACATCTCTTCAAGGAAAGTCCAATAACCGTCGCCGCTATTGCATTTGTCAAATAGGGACGACAAGAATGGCAACAGGATATATTCCTCCACCTTTTCAGTAGCCATGTCGTATAGCATATAAAACGTGCGGTCGCCAAGCATACGACGTCGATGCTTTTCAAAAAATGCGCCGAGTTTAGCGATGAATTTATCCTTCTGTTTGGAAAAGAACAGGGCACAGAAATATTCTTGGAAGGATCGATGCGTAAAGTGATAGCTATTACCTTCAAAATACATCAGGCACAACCCCGAACACAGGTCCGCAAGAAAATCGCTGGCGGTAGTTTTTGTATCATTCACAACAGCCCTGACATTTAGGGCATTGAAATAACCAGCAAACTCCTCGGCAGTCATCTCAAACTTCTCGTCATTATACGTGCGGAAGCACAGCTCTGCGAAGTAATCAGCAAAGGCATCTACGGACAAACCTGTTCTTAGTGCACGTTTATAGGCGCCCTTACTTGCATCGTGCCGTTTTGCCAACACCTCAAATGCTTCTCTATAGAATATGTGCATTTTTGATGGCACCTCGGCATACTGCTCAAAAGTCAATAACATGATTGTGAGCAAAAGTGGATTCTGCGTAAACGACTGATGCGTCTTGAACAGAGTCTTCTCCAAGGCAGTTTGAAATTTGGCCTTGATCTCCGGTTCATCAGGTCGAAACTCCAGACGATCTATCAACTGCATGGCTTGTCTTCGGGAGAACTCCATAAGCCAAAACAAACTGAAGCGTTCATAGGAGACGAATGACTGGAACGGACGCGATGATAACACATACATGTTATCCGAATACTTGTCTGTCAATGCCTCCAGCTCAAGTTCAAATCGCTTTACTACGCCGGCGCCTATCTCATCTAGCCCGTCCAGTAGCAAAAGGCATGCGCCATTGGTTAGCATTTCCTCGAACTGTTCTTTTCTCAGGTCGCAGTCAATCACGCTAATCTTTGAGTAGACATAGTCAAACAGTGAGGGGGCTGTCTCATTATAGTCCTTCAGTGGCACGTAAACGGGGAATCGCTTGCGATCGTCGTAATTGGCAATGGCGTCGAGCATAAGGTGCCGCATCATCATTGACTTGCCTAGACCACCCGTTCCGATGATGATCGCAAAACGGGTTACTTCCTTTAGTTTATCAACGTTAGCATCATCAATGAACTGCATACTCGTCGTATGCTTTCCTGGCTTTCCCTCTGTGCTCTTATAACGAAGCCTGTTACAAACATGGAAGCTATAGAAAAGCTTGGGTTGATCTTGATACAGTAAGGTTTTCATACTGCTGTATTTCTCAAAAGCGTTTCGGAGGTACTTATACACATCTGGCATCACAAAAACTTCATCGGACGCGGCTGCAAGTTCAGGTTCAGCTCCCATGTCATCAGAGGGCTTGGGAGCTATAAACTTCCCACAATTCACCTTTATCCCGCGCGTTATCGTTGATCCATCCGTTCCAATGTACCGACCCCGTACCGCTGGATGCTGCCATTTCGTGATTGTTGCACCACCCAAGGCGTTATCCTTCCGCTCTGTTACGATAAATCTCCATAAATCCAAAATAAAGGCGGGCAGATAGATCTCATCGGTGATGTTTACTATGTCGCCTTTTGTTGCCGTAGTGCCGTTTTTTGCCACGACAAATTGCACCGTCATCGGAATACTCTGGTCATCTCTAATCAGTTCGATTAATCTCTTGGCAAGAAGAATATCCTTCTGCGCGGCTGTACCAACATCAATGAACTCCCGGACAAACTTTGTTGCCTTGTTGAGTTCCGAAGCGTAATCGGTAGCAAGGCGAGTCAAGAACGCTGAAATAACCTGAGCATTTTCGAACTTCAGGTCTTCAGGCGTGGTTTTGGCACATTTTTTGTAATTGGTGGTGTATGTCCGAAACGTATCGCCTGCAGGACGTTTATAGTCCGGGTTAACAATTTGGACAAGATCAAACAGCACATCCGGTTCTCGGAAGATGTCTGTTTGTCCTTGGGTACGTTGACGGCGCGCTACTGTGGGTTTCCTTGACAGGAGAATCTGCGTGAGAAAAGTACCGCCACATAGTATCGGATATGCAGAATTGTTCACGTATTTTGCCTCCGCAGGTAACTCTTAACCTTATTAACGCTATTTTCCCTATCGCAAGTGGACACCAACCGTATCAAGATTTGGATGGCTCCTGTGAGAGATCGCAGGGGCTTTTTGTTTTGCCGGCTGTCAGGGCTTCGCCCTAGCGCCCCAGCCGCGCACTCAATAAACATTATACCCCGTGACCTCCCAAATGTTAAGGCCTAAATGGCAAATGTTGGAGGTCACTCGATGAAAATCGAGCAATCGCAAGCCCGCTCTCCTCCGTGGCGGTGATGACGCAGACTAGTCGGCTCGTGCCGGACGTGCCAGTCATCAGTGAAAACCACAAGGAGGAAAACACGATGCGGGATTATCAAAAACTGTATTTCCAGCACTATTACACCATGACTCCGGAAGGAGTCGAAACCGAAGTATCCAGGCGCGAGTGCTTTGCGCCACCTGAAGAACCAACACCCGATTGCTCCTTTGTTCAGCGTTGGTGGTACGACCAAGAAGCTGGCTACGCAGTCAGGTTACCCCGTAGCCCTTTAGGGGAGAAGCTCGGTAAACGCAATGCCGCTGACCGTAAAAAGCAAGAACGAACAGTTATTAGCGATGCGAAACATACCGATATTGAACTGGACAAGCCCATCAACTATAGCGACGACGGCTCGGAGGTTTTCACGGAACTGGAGGACGAAACTGCCGATGTCTATGCCATCTGCGAGGATCAGGCGCAGCTTGATGCCCTGTTGGATGTGCTTAACACGCTTTCCGCCGAGGATCGTGAGTTATGGGAACTGATGATATCCAAGGCAAAGAAACAAGAAATCGCGGATTGTTTCCATATTAGTCTCGACGGTGTGCGTTACCGGGAGAAGAGGCTCAAAGGCATTCTCGGCTCCGATCCCGTTCTGAAAACTTTCTACACCGACAATTGATTTTCCACTACGGATTTTCGCCTCTCGCTGTCCTGTAGGAAGTGAGGGGCGATTCGCTCCTACATCAGGGAAACGGAGGGAAAACAGATGCAAACAAGACCCTGTGTCCGATTCGCCAGATACCGCGATAGCGAACGGAACGAGGAGCTTGTCGGCGTTCTGACGGCCATCAGCATCGTAAGCAAGAGGCTCGCGGGCAGGATAT
>Ga0268263_1001989_pt1 | contig 14771 bp, 10 predicted proteins | sample Biomet5_FD_190358 | JGI IMG/M metagenome (GOLD analysis project Ga0268263, IMG submission 190358) | Microbial communities from bioreactor (seeded with sewage sludge) at LBNL, California, USA - Biofuel metagenome 5 (SPAdes) (version 4) | ecosystem: Engineered > Bioreactor > Anaerobic >... | reverse complement strand
AATTGAACTTGCACCAGATGTATATTGACCTTGAAGTTTGTTGCATGCTTTGGCAATCCAAAGTGGTGCAGCTATGAATCCAATACGCCATCCGGTCATGGCATAAGCTTTTGAAACGCCATTAACAATAACTACACGATTTTTGAGTTCAGGTATCTGAGCAAGACTGTGATGAGTTCCGATATAATTGATATGCTCGTAGATTTCATCTGAGATTATGATGATATTTTCGTGCTTTTTCAACACTTCAGCCAGATCCCTCAGTTCGTCTGCATTATATACACTCCCTGTTGGATTTGAAGGCGAGCATAGAATTATAGCTTTTGTTTTAGAGGTTATGGAAGCTTCTAGTTGAGCCGGCGTAATCTTGAAATTCTGTTCAATCCCAGCGTTTACAACAACACTTGTCCCCTCTGCCAGTTTGACCATTTCTATGTAACTAACCCAGTATGGGGCAGGAATAATAACTTCATCGCCCGGATTAATAATACAAAGAAGCGTGTTACAGACAGATTGTTTGGCACCATTGGAGACGATAATTTGATCTGTGGTATAATCCAGTCCATTCTCATTCTTAAGTTTGGCAACAATGGATTTGCGGAGATCCATATATCCGGGAACAGGCGAATAATGTGAAAAGTTGTCGTCTATAGCCTTTTTTGCTGCAAATTTGATATGTTCTGGCGTGTTAAAATCAGGCTCACCAACACTTAAATTGATTACATCAATTCCTTGAGCTTTAAGTTCACTGCTTTTTTGCGACATCGCCAGCGTTTCTGAAGGCGATAATTTAGCTAAACGTTCTGAAACTTGTGTCATAATTGAATAATTATATGGTTATTAATCTGATTCATTTAATATTATGCAGAATATGCCCCATCCTTTCTTTCTTTGTTTTCATATAAAATACATTGTATTGATTGGGCGTTGTCTCTATAGCTACGTTTTCAACGACTGTAAGTCCGTAAGCTTCTAGACCAACGCGTTTGACGGGGTTATTTGTCATCAGTCGCATTTTCGTTATCCCCAGGTGATGCAGAATTTCAGCTCCAACGCCGTAATCGCGCTCATCAGCTTTGTGACCCAAACAGATATTGGCATCGACTGTATCCATTCCACCTTCCTGTAATTTATAAGCTTTCATCTTGTCCATCAGACCGATGCCACGTCCTTCCTGATTTAAATAAACGACAGCTCCTTTGCCCTCTTTCTCAATCATTTGAAGTGCTTTATGCAACTGTTCACCACAATCACAACGCATTGAGCCAAAGATATCGCCTGTAGCACACGATGAATGGACGCGTACTAAAACGGGATCTGTCCCCTTGACTTCTCCTTTAATAATAGCAATATGCTCCAATCCGTTGCTTTTCTGGCGGAATGGAATAAGTCTGAAATGTCCGTATTCTGTAGGCATATCCACTTCAACACCCATTTCGACGAGCGATTCCTGTTTTAGCCTGTATGCTATGAGTTGGGCTATTGAAATCAGTTTGATTCCATATTCGTTGGCCATCTTATGTAATTCGGGCAGACGGGCCATACTTCCGTCTTCATTCATGATTTCCATCAATGCGGCTGCCGGATAAAGTCCGGCTAAACGTGCCATATCTACGCAAGCTTCTGTATGCCCAGCGCGGCGAAGAACTCCTTTTTCCTGTGCATAGAGAGGATTAATATGTCCTGGCCGACCGAATGTTTCCGGTGTTGACTTTGGATCAGCTAACGCTTGTATTGTTGCAGCTCTGTCAGCGGCCGAGACACCTGTAGTACAACCTTCCAGTTTATCTATCGTAATTGTGAAAGGAGTTCCTAAAACTGACGTATTGTTTAGAACCTGATGTGGTAGGTTTAATTCTTGACATCTGGAGATGGTTATCGGTGCGCATAAAACGCCACGTGCATGCTTCAACATAAAGTTGATTTTTTCGGGCGTTACTTTTTCGGCCGCAATAATCAGATCACCTTCGTTTTCACGATCTTCATCGTCAACGACTATTAGAAATTTTCCACCACGAAAATCTTCTATAGCTTCTTCTATTGAATTCATAACGATTCCATCCATGTTACTTTCTCCTTAATTTAATATTATGTAATAAGCTTTTCACTATCAATGATTTCTGCCATATCTTCGCTCGCCTTCTTTACCATCTCAATATCGTGACGCAGTAGTTTGCGCTGATAGACTGCAAGGAGATAAAGAGGCACTCCGATCGGGACAAACATTCCTACTGTGATTCCTGTTTTATTGTTGATTCTGGCATTTATTTTCATATATCCACTGATAATCGGATAATCCATCAATTTATTCAAAACCAAGTTTTGGTCTGAGTTCGATAGTTCTTCGACGATACTTTCCATTTCTTTAGCAATCATTTCCGCATTATAGTCACGTCCTCCATTTTCCCAGAACCTGATGTAATGAATCCATCTTTTATGTCCGGAAATATAACCCTGACAATTTTTAATCAATCCGGCCAGACGTAATCTTATATCTTTATAATCCGGGTAATAGATAATAACTTCCTTACGTTCAATTTTGCGTCCTTCCTTTTTGCCGAACAATTTTTTTATGGCATTAAGATAGGTGTCAGAATTTAGAATAACTGAATCGTGTGCTGCTTTGTAAGTTAAGAATATACCTAATGGAGCCAGTACAGCCGAACTGAGCCACATCCCTTCCCAAGCGGACCATACTCCATCGCGCGCCATTTTAAATCCGATATTATTAATGACATAATAGAATATGAATAGGAATACGGATATGACAACCGGCGTGCCTAAACCGCCTTTGCGGATAATAGCTCCTAATGGTGCACCTATAAAGAAAAATATCAAACAGGCAAAAGAAACCGTGAACTTGTTATGCCATTCTGTTTTGTGCCGACGCACTTTGTATGCCTCATCATCTAAGCTGGAAGCTCTGAAAAAATAGTCTGATTTCAGATTTTCGATAGCCGCTTTCGAACGTGCTAACAATGTAATCTTGTTTTCTTTACTTTTAGCCTCATAGAGACTGTCAAAGTTTATGACCATTGTCTTATCTCTTGCTTGTACAATCTTGTCTTTATCTCCCGGATAAGCTCTGTCGGCAAACGATTTTTTGTATGACATTTGTACAACATCTTTAGCGTTGAACGACCGTACGCTGTCCAGCCTAACGTTCATAGAGTCTATGGAGTGTTGCAGGTTTACGAGATTCTTTCCAATATATTGGTTTTGCAAAAATGATTCATCCGTGCGGGTGAAGTTTTCATCAAACTCTATCAATATATCTCGTGATTTAAAACTTTCGCGACGATAAGGCACCGCTTTCATGCTTCCTGTTGCATCTGATTGATCTTTCAAGTTTGCAAACGACTCCCCGTTATATAAGGAAAGAATTAGAAACAATTTATCTGCCGAAGTTTTTAATCGCCCGGAATCAGCCACCATTATGTTTGCATTATTAAATCCGTTGGCATAATCATATATCATTATATTACGTAAAAGTCCGGTTTCACGGTCTTTATGTTTTACGTATACATTATATCCTGTAATCTCGTTATAGAAAGTTCCTTCAGGAATATCCAATTCTGGGGATTTTTGCCTGATGGAGTAGAGGAGGGAATAGAGTTTTACTTGAATTACCGGCATTGCGTTGTTTTGGAAGAAAAAAGCTCCGACACTTATGGCAGCAACCAAAACTGTCAGTGGCTGCATAATACGGATCAGTGAAACACCGGCCGATTTCATAGCCAGAAGCTCTAATCGTTCTCCTAAATTGCCAAAGGTCATCAACGACGCCAGAAGGATAGCTAAAGGCAAAGCCATTGGTATCAGAAAAAGAGCTGCGTATAAGAACATTTCACCAAGGACAGGCAAGTCTAGACCCTTGCCCACCATGTCGTCAATGTACCTCCATATGAACTGCATAAGTACAATAAATAAACAGATGCCGAAGGTCATAAGAAACAACGGCAGGAATGTTTGTAACATGAACGTATGTAGGCGCTTTATTCTTCGCATCTTTTATCGCATTGGCGGAACAAAAGTACTGCAAAAAATGATAGGAACCATATAGATTTCAGGAAAACTACTAAATTCCTAGTGTTCGTTTCAATTCGTCAATTTGAGTATCCCACAATTCTATGGAATCCTTTTTTTCGTCAGGGTCAGCGAAATCCGTTACTTCCAGACTTGTTGTACCAGTCAGTTCTAATGTGTGTATTCTGAATTCAAAATATGCTTTTTCTTCATCGTCGATCCAATGAAATCTGATTGAATCCTCTGTTTTATTGCTTATGACAACAGCTTTTTGTTCTTCTTTATTCCATTTAAATGTATAGACATCGTCTTTTATTGTGACACTGTCGGCGAACCAAGTAGACAAACCAATTGGTGTTGCGATGTGGTTCCAAAGGCTTTTTCTCGAAACCTGATCGAGAAAATATTCAATATGAAATTTCTCTTGTGCCATTTTCATTACATTTGGCGAAAGATACAATATTCTTGCACATGTACCAAATGTTTGTAATGAAATATTCTTGACTTCTCCCATTTTTCGATTTTTATTATCTTCTTTTTTTGCCAAAATATTGCATAGTATAAAAATTAAGTCTACTTTTGCACCGTCAATTCAAAAACTTATGAGTTGTATGATGGCGAGATAGCTCAGCTGGTTAGAGCGCATGATTCATAATCATGAGGTCCCCGGTTCAATCCCGGGCCTCGCTACTACGAAAATCCGTGTTTTTTACACGGATTTTTTTATTACTAGCTGATAGATGCTTTATTAAATGAAAAAAGTCCGTAATGTTTCCATCTTTCGATGTTGACATTCCGGACTTTATAATAATTATGTAACCTCACGGTTATATTAATTAGGTTTGTTTGCAGAATTATTAGGGATTTCTACAAACAGAGTATAGGGTAAAATTTTACAAATTGTATAGTGTTTATTCTAACACAAAGGTAGTTTATTTATTTGCTGCTTGCCCTTTTTCTTCTATCAACTATGCTGTGTATTTATATCAATGATAATATGTAAAGCTATCATATAAGCTTTGAATCTATCTTCCGGTGTGATTAAATGTTCATTAACGCATGTTTATGTATCATGAACAATGGTGAAAGTATCATTGTGAATTGAATATTTTAAAATAAAAAACGCACACTCGAAAATTTTCGAATGTGCGAAGAGAGTACATAAAGAGGGTTTTAAAAAATTATCCAACTTCAACGATCTGACTTACTGAATTCCAGTTTGCAATATAAAAGTTACTATTCTGTTTCGCATAGTCAAAAGTAACTACGGTCTTTTTTCCAGCGTTTACAGACACGTTCTCCATATTTTGGAAATTTTTGCTTGAGAGAATTGTAGTACCGTTCTTAATGAGTTCTATAGTCACATTTGAAGACGGCATAATAAAGAATGTGCCTGAAACAACGCATCCGTTATCTCCAACTGTTGCGGGGACCGCAAATTCGATATCATTACCTGTTAATTCTCCATTTGCATTAAAAGAAGATTTTGTACTTCTTATTCTATATGTATATATTGCGTTGGCATCGTTGTCTGATTTAGCCACATTCTTTGTGAGTATAGCCATCGAAGCAACTTTACTTTCTATCTTAAGTTCCTGCGTTTGCGCTTTGGTCGTAGCGTTCTTGTAGATGACAGCTTTACCATAAAATATATCAGTTGGCTGGATTTTAGCAATGCCGTTCTCATGGTTTACGCTAACCACTAAATCGCTTAGAATATTTGCCTTACTCATCGAACTGATATTTTCTTTGTTCGCTACGATACCCGACCATACGGCTACCGTTATTTTCTTTGAATTCGGACAGCTTATAGCTATCGGTTTAGCTTCCAATAAGTACGATTTGTCTACTGCAATTTGCGTGTAGTAATTATCGTTTTCATCAAAGACATAGAGAATGGCATTTTCTATTCTCCCTTGAGAAGTAATATTTTCATCCCCTGAATAGGCGCTTAATGTAACGTAAAATGGAACATCCGTGCTTAATGGAATTTTTTCATCGATGATTGAATCGCCTTCTGTTGAACCACAACTTGTAAATGCGATGGTTGTAACTAATGTAAATAATACTACGAACCAATTTTTTGAATTTGAACTTAAAGTCTTCATAATTTTACCCTTTCTTTATGTACTAATTAAACCCTAAAAAATTAAATACCCCTAAAAAACTTCAAATGCCCTATACTCTGTTTTAAAACCCTTTACTATTTTTGTCCCTATACTCTGTGCAGAAATCCTAGTTTTGAGATCTACATCTTGTACTTTGTTTTTCTTATCAACTTCGTAAAAGTAAAGTATTCTTATTATTTGTCCAACTTTATTGGGCTAATAAAAGTTAAAACGATCAAAATAGTTTGAGAAGCTATCATTTGACCTTGTAAAAGTATCTTTTTAATTTGTAAACGTATCATCTATCCCTATTGTATTGCTCTTAAATTAAGTGTATTGATAAAAAATGGCGTACACGCGGAACAATCCGGATGCACGCCTATGCATATTAAAAATTGAGGGTCGTTAATTGTAATTTAAAAACAGCTTGATATTAGTCAAGACCAATTTAAACCTAACTCATGCACATCTATTTTCTGATGATTATTTTTCCTACAGCAGAGGGCATGGATGTTGATTTCTCATTGTTTTCACCTTTCAGAATATTGGCGAGAGTTTTTTCGCTATTCCTTTTGGTCGCTTTTATTATTACATGAATTGTACTTGCATCACTTGCCTCTATGTATGCACTCCTTGTTTCTTTCAGCGCACTGTCAACTTCTTGATAAGCTAATTGATAGTCTCGGATGCTAGCATCTCCCGCCCAGTAGCCCAGTCCTAATATACTTATTATCAAAATAAATATAACATTGGGAATTAATCTGATTACTATTTTACCCTTTTTCATACCCTGAATTTTAAATATACCATTGAAAGAAAAAGAACCCTATACTCCTGAAAAATCCCTAAATGTATGCTTGGCTTAATCACTAATTCCTTTCCTTTCCAGGACAAATGTACATACAAATTCTACTATTGTAGAATCTGCCTACGTAATAAAAGTTAAAAGAATCATAAAAGATTGTATTAATATCAATATGGTATTTGAAAATATCAAATTATGGTTTCAAAACTATCAATATCTCTCTTTTATTTATTCTCTTTCCAATTTCTTTCATGCTCTTGATATTACAGGTCTTTAATCTTGTTTAATCTTTTTTTATTATAATATTAATGTACGCGTACATTAATATTATAATAGATTCTTTTCAGGATTTAATGTTTCTTTTCTCTTTGATGTATGATTCGTTAGCCTCCTTTATTTGTGTTGTGATATATATATAGTATGTGATGATATCAAAAAAGAGGGCTTTTATATCAAATGCGTATCAGTTTAGCTTTCAATGGTGATACTTTTGTTAAAATTCAAAAAAACGTCTTCCTCTATTAAAATAATCTCATAATTTGATACAATGTAAAAATTTTGTATGTATATTTGTATTGGTTAGAGTTTATAAGGTAAAAAGGTTCTGAGGGGAACTTTTAGTTTATAGAGGGAGAATTTTTGTTTTTTTATTTTTAATGCATATTATAAAGCTTATGGGTATTTCAAATAAAATCATGCGGGGAACTTTATTACTAATTTGTATAGCAATAAGTGGTAATTTGTGGGCGGCCGATGGAGGTAGTTCAGTAGGAGAGGTCATTGTAAGCGCAGCCATTTTTTTAATTTTGGTAGTGTTGTTTTTGGGATTTATGTATATACGTAAATTGCATGAAAGTATTTCTGGTCATTCTGATCAAATTTTTCGTGAAAATCGATTGCTAACTGAGAAAAATATTGAAATTGACAAACAATATAAAGCGGCTGTAGCTGCTAATGTGTCCTTGCAGAATCAGTATAAGCAGGGTTTAGATAAAATAAATACATTCCAGTTGCATATTGATGAACTTCAGGGTATAAATGCCGAACTTACAAAACAGTTGAGTGAACAGGAAGTAACCATTTCTACCCTTAACTCCAATAAAGCTAATATGGAACAGTTGCTCCTTCATAAAATTAAGGAGAATGATGCTGTTCAGCGCGAAGCTGCTGAGAAGTTGGCAGTAGCCGAATCTCGTTTGAAGGATGCTGCTTCGATTCACGACACTTTCTTTGTAGATACAATTCATGAGATGCGCACACCTCTTTCATTAGTACTGGGATCGTTAACGCTTTGTGTTCAGAATGATGATCCTACAAAAGATATGTCAACGCAACTTTTGTCGGCATACCGTAATGCGCTTTCCTTGCAGGATTTGGCGGACCAGTTGATTGGTCTTCAGAAGACGAACGATTCGACCGATTATCTTCGTATAGCACGTTATGACATCGTAGAGATCACCCGTCAAATAAGTGATATTTTTGTTGATTGGCAGGTCATGAATAATATCGATTTCCATATTGAAGCGCAAGTTTCTGCATTATGGGTGTGGATAGACCGTCGGAAGATGGAATTTTCATTACGCATGCTACTTACGAATGCGTTTAGGAACACATTCGCTTATGGAAAAGCAGGCGTCAATATCTCCGTTGTCCAGGAAGACGGTGTCGCTTACTGTGCGTTAGCTGTTAAAGACGAGGGTTTGGATGAAAGCGATAATGTTCGCCGTGGTTTGAAACAGGTCGAAGATATGGCCGTTGCTATGGGAGGGATGTTCCGTAATACCAACAATAATGAAGGTTCTGTATATACATTATATATAAGGTTAGGAAAACAGCATCTGATGGATCGTCGTGTGGAGTTTATCGAACCTGAAGGAGATCTGGTAAAATTGAATGCCCGTCAGAAGGAAGAGATTGCCGAATTGATCCAGATCGTTCCGCAGAAGAAAGTGACCGGTAAAAAGTTGTTGGTTGTCGACGATAGCGATCAGATCCGTTGGTTCCTGAAGCATGTTTTCGGTAAGGAATATGAGATCCTTGAAGCGCGCGACGGAGGCGAAGGTGTAGAAGTGGCCAAGCGCGAAGAGCCGGATGTTATTCTTTGCGATGTGATGATGCCTGTGAAAGACGGATTTACTGCATGTCGTGAGATAAAGGCCATCCCGGAGTTGGCACAGACACCGGTTGTGATGTTGACTGCCAAAGTCGAAAGTGAGGACGTATTGAAAGGGTTGGAAGCCGGAGCTGACGATTATATAACAAAGCCGTTCGATATTGAGATCCTCCGTAGTAAAATCAACGGATTGATGAAACGTCACGACGGAATGAAGCGTTACTTCATGAATGTGAAACCGTCAGAGGGGGATGGTGCTGCTTCAGGAGAGAATAAAAGTGCAATACCCGATAATCCGTTCATGGATGCCGTGGTCAAGAATATAGAAAAACATCTGGATGATTCTACTTTCGAAGCAAAAGTTCTTGCTGATCATCTGAATATGAGTCTTCCGACGCTTTATCGAAAGATCAAACAATATTCCGATTTGAGTATTTTGGAACTTACACGAAATATACGCTTGAAAAAAGCGGCTGAATTGTTGGCTTCGCAGCGATACTCTGTACAGGAAGTCGCTGAGATGGTGGGTTTCAACGATGCAGCTACATTCCGCAAGCGATTTACCGAACAGTATGGAACGACGCCATCTCAATATGGCGTCCCAAGCTGATGAATATAAGAAATAGTTTTGAATTTTCTCTGAATTATTTTGAGAGCTGTTTTTGAGGATGATAACGAATAATCCGATGAGCGCTCTAATTTAATCTGGAAATTGAGGGTTACTAATTAAGATTGATTTTATTTATAATTGCGGGTAATAATATCAAAAATTGAGAGAAACGTTTTACTCCAAGCTTAAGTACAGGGAATTCGGTGTGATTAAGAACGTTTAAGATTGAGGAAAGTATAGAGAAATTGAAAGTTTCTCAAAATCAGTTGTAAATTTATCAAAATGAAAGTTTAGAGATTTACCAACAAAAATTGAGAGTTCTGCCTCTAACACAGACCATAAAATCACTCTAATTTTGCTTCGTCAATCAGAAAATGAACAAAGTATGAAAATTGACAACAGTTCTCAAGGACAATAAAAATATTGAAGATTACACTTTGATTCTTTTTTATTATGTATAGGGTAGATAAAAATTAGTAAGATTATAAAATGAAGTTATTAACAATTAAAAATTTTTTGAATATGAAATTGAGAAATTTAATGTATGCGACTATGATCGCATGTGCATTTGCATCTTGTTCTAAAGATGACGAAGTAATTGACAATGGTGGTGCAACAGCTAAAGGAGATGCTAATCTGACAATTGAAATGACTACGGCAGGTCCTTCTACAAAGGCATCATTGGGTAATGCTGTTACAGGAAAATTGGCTAATGAGGATTCGGTTAAGACATTGACGCTGGTTGTTTTTGATGCTTCTGGTAAATATCTGGCAGATGCAACCGCAACTATTTCTGATCAAACTAAGAAAGAAGTTTCTATTTCAAGTCTTCCTACTGGGGCGATTCAATTTATGTTGTTTGCCAATATGTCTCTTGCGAATATTAGCAGTTTGAGTGCAACAACTATTTATAACCAACCTATTCCTGTAGCTGATTTTGCAAAGGACATTGCTACGAAGGGCCTTCCAATGACCAGTGTACTCAAGACAGCTACATTGAAGAGTGGAAATAATTATTATGGTTATGAAACAGGAACAGGAACAGGAACAGCTACTTATTTATCAGAGACCCCAGTATCTTTAGTTCGTAACGTAGCACGTGTGGATTTAGCCTCTTTGAAGCTGGATATGTCGCAAAGTATTTATTCTGCTGGTACTGCGTCCTTTATATTTGAGAATGTATTTATTGCAAATGCTTCAGATACAACAACATTGGCTAATGCGGACGGTGCTAATAAGTATACTGGTGAATCTTTTGGAAATGAAAAAGATGTTTTGTTCTATTACAATGAATCTAAAGCTTCAGCTACAATGTTAACGCAAGATATAAAAACTCCAGGGGAGAATAAGGATATTGATGCTCCTCATGCATACTTCTATGTATTAGCTAATAGTCTGCAAACTAAAGGTGAGAAGGGTGGTACAATTTTGGTAGTTAAGGGTAAATTTAAATTGGAAAATGGAAAAAATAGAACTACTGGGGTTATTGAAAATTTGGCTGAAACAGAAGGTTATTATCCTGTCTATGTCGGTGTTGATGGTTTAGAAAAAGCTGAAGGGACTGTTAATAATCATGTTTATAGCATTAATATCACAATTGCAGGTCAAGGTAAGTCTACTCCGATTGGCGATGAGAAGGCTAACTTCTTTGTTAAGGCTACTGTTGATGATTGGGCTTATTTAACCCAGAGTTCGGTTATTAAGTAAAGGTATAAATGAATAAGAGTCTCCTACCAGAGGAGACTCTTTATTTGTTGGTCATAGATTTAAGGCAGGAGATAAGGATCGAACATGTTAGAAGCCTTTTTTACCGTTGTAAAAGTATCAAATTTTGTTGTGATACTTTTATCTATTAAATAGAAAGGTGTACCGACTTCTCGAATTAGTCATGTATATTACTTTTGTGGTAATAATTGATTATAAATAAATAGATATATGGAGTTAAAAAATTTATTTTTAATAATGTTTATTATTTGTTCATTTTTCTCATGTTCAGATAATAACGATCCAACCACAAAGGTTAAAACGCCCATTATTGCTGATGCAACGATGGCATTGTCTGTTCAAACAGATACTAAAACAAAAGCGGAGGGAGATGCTGCGACAATTACAGCTGACAAACAAATCAAATCATTATTAGTAGCTGTTTTTAATAAAGGAGCTTATACGAGTAATGGCTACGCAGATGGTGATTTGGTTTATACTTTATTCATTTCTTATGATAATCCCGAACAGGAAGCGATTGCTTCCGGTGGAGGTCTTCTTTCAGGAGCAACTCAATTATTGATTGTGGCTAATCCGGAAAGCAATTTTGTTAATACTATTCAAGGTTATGTAAATACCAACAAAGGAGCCGGGCATTATAATCTTACGGATGTTCAGGCACTTCAAACTTCTTTGGAAAATGAAACAACAACCGGAACTAGTTATAAAGGTTTGACTATGAGTAGTAGTCCGATCGATGTTACATTTGTTACGGGTGTTAATTATATAGGTTATGCAACTGCCAAAGGCGCTTATATGGATGAAGGTGGGGCAGGTCAGGAGATATATGGGCAGAATATTGTTTTATCAAGGACAGTTGCCTATATTCAATTAAATTCTCTATCACTGACCTCTTCGAGTGAATTTACAAGCGTAAGTTTTGTGCCGACTGAGGTATTTGTTGCAAATGTAAAAAGTAAATCTTTGGTTACTCCGGTTAATGGTTCGATTGAAGTAGCATACGATGATGCAAATTCGTTCTATTGGGTTGGTGATAATGCATGGACAACTGCAGTAGGTTTGTATAAGGTAGGTGTTTCTGTATACCAAGCTGATTTAGGAAGAGTATTTAGGGGGAGTCCTAAATTAGATTTATCAGGCGCTTCGACTGTTACTTTTAATAAGGCTGATTTATCAGGATATGGGAATAGCTTTTTCTATGTATATACGAATCAAAACGGGGAAAGATTAACCGCTACTGATGCCGAAAAGAATCATACGCTGTTGGTCATTAAGGGCGATTATACTTACAAGCCGGTAGCTGAAAATGATGAAACAGTAACTGAAAAAGATCGTTATTATACAGTCATAGTGAATGACAGTCGTTTTATACAGGGTAGTAATGATACGGCAAACGGAAAGCACATTATTCGGAATACTAAGTATTTTGTTGATCTGACAATTGCCGGTACAGGTAGTGATAGTCCATATATATCAGGCGCATTTGCTCATGTATCTGCAAAGGTTTATGTGGCTGCATGGAATGTGGTTAGTATAAATTCGGATGTTGATTAATTATTCGATGACTGATGAATATGAAAAACGAAAAAAACAGGTAATTATGAAACATATATCATTACTTAAGCAGTCTCTTTTATTAGCAGCCGCAGCGTTTACAGCATTGTTTACCGGTTGTATTAATGAAGATCTGGCGGAGTGTAGCAAACTGACTATTCAGGTTCAGAATGCAGCTGGCGAAGACATTACTAATCTGGGAATGGTGGAGGATGCAACGCTCTATTTTTTTGACACTAATAATAACTTGATTGAGAAGCGTATCGTGGATAAAAATTTTATTCTCAATCATACGGTTGTTGACTTGAGTAATTATAAAGACAATACCAAATTGCATATTGTTGCGTGGGCTAATCTAAAGAGCGACAATCAGACCGTCGCTGATCCAAAATCTTTGAATGAACTATCTCTTTCATTGAAGAGTGCAAACGGCTATGCGGTTTCTCCGGACAGTCTCTATTACGGAAACAAAGACGTAACAAGTCTGGGTAGCGGTATCACAGGTGGTGATGGATATATTCCGGTAAAGATTAAGACCGGTTCGCTTTCAATCAAGACGTCAGGACTTTCGAATGCGGTTCGTTTTTACGGTTTGAAGAGCGCAACAGATTTTAATTATTATATGACGCGTACTTTGAATGCTTACGATTATGCCGGCATACAGACGGGCGACAGCGTCACTTATAATCCTGCAGGCGAATATGATTCGTCGCAGGAATGGGAAACGCAGGGTGTTCAGGATCAATATTCGAAAGGAGGCAAGCAAAATGTTTTTGCCGGCACAAATTTGGGTGTGACATTAAAGAGTACGACAGGCTCGCTTAACGCACAGGTTACTGAAGCGTTGAATGTGGAAACCGGTAAGATGGAACCCCTGATGGTGAATGAAGGTGGGCGTCTGGATGTGCTGATTGAGTTTGGCGTTGATGGAACGATATCTGCGAAGATGCGCATTACACCGTGGGGCGTTGTTGATGATGGCATTGTATTTTAATCTCTAATATAGTTTAGTCATGAAAATAATAAATATATTAATTGCAGGTTTGTCTTTCCTGGCTGTAGTTGGCTGTTCTAAGGATGATAACGGGAACGGTGAAACGAATAATCCGAGTGAGATGAAGGCTGCAAAATTGAATATAACAGTAAAAGCTTCCGGACCTACATCGGCAACCAAAGCTGATGACGACGATCCGAATGCATTGGAGGGAGAAAAGAATATCAATAACATTCAGGTGATAACCTTTAATAATGATGGTTCACAGATACTGGCTACGCCATATTATTCGAATAGTGTCTCTTCAACAGATGGTGAGATTACAGTTACAGGAATTGCTACTAAAGCAACAAAAGCCGTGATTGCAATCGTTGCTAATGCTCCATCGGGAATGTTTGACGATGTGACGTCTTATGATGGTTTTAAAGCAAAGATGGCTCAACTTTCAGATCAGGCACAGTCGAATCTGACGATGAGTGCGCAGGTTATTACCGCTACAGCGGATTTGGCAAGTGGCGAAAATTATTTAGGATATAGTACACAAACCAATATCAACAATTTGAATACACCGATTGAGCTGACTCGTTTAGCAGCTCGTATCGAATTGGTCGGTGCGACAACCAACTTTTCTTCAAAAGCGGCTTTAGACGGCCGTACCGTTCGTATCAACAGCATTCAGGTTATAAATGAAAAGACAGCTTCACTTTTTGTAAGTACTCACTATTGGGGACCTGTATTGGTTGCTGATAATTATAGCGATGGGGCTGTTAATTCTTTTACAGATTTGACATTTAATGCAAATAGCCCATTGGCAACAACGGTCTATCGTCATTATG
>Ga0268263_1001988_pt1 | contig 14772 bp, 7 predicted proteins | sample Biomet5_FD_190358 | JGI IMG/M metagenome (GOLD analysis project Ga0268263, IMG submission 190358) | Microbial communities from bioreactor (seeded with sewage sludge) at LBNL, California, USA - Biofuel metagenome 5 (SPAdes) (version 4) | ecosystem: Engineered > Bioreactor > Anaerobic >... | reverse complement strand
TCTCCCCGGCGAAGCCTCTCTTTCGCTTCCTGCTTGTAGGCCTCAAAATCAAATTTACATTTTCCCATTTCTTGTGTCAAATTTAATTATTTATTCCCTTTGACACAGTTTATTTTACAGCCTCGGGAAAATTATAAACCCTTTGCCAATACCTACTTAGTTTTTGATGGAAAAATAATAACCATTAATGAAATCAGGGCAAAGCTTCAGCTTAAAAGCAATGGAGCGAGCAAATTAAAAAAGGAAAATCGAACCATAGCCACCGATTCGTGTATTTATATCGCAGGCAGGCTACGTTCATTAGCTTCAGCCACTAATAACCTGTTGCTGATGGATCAGGTACGCTTTGCACATTCCGATTTAATCCTGCTTCGCGACAATGAATTCAAAGATAAGTGCAACAGCATCCTTAGCATTGCCACGCAAAACAAGGCAGCATTGGCCGATTACGAAATAACCGATGAAGTACTCGCACAGTTTAGCGATAAAATCAATGCCTATGCCGAAGTAGTAACCTTGCCCATTGAAACAAAGAAAAATCGAAAAATCTTTAACGGCAATATCCGCGCCTTAGTTAAAGAAACCAGTCTGTTGTTAAAGGAACGTCTTGACCTGGATGTTGAATATTTTAAAAAATCGCAGCCCGATTTCTACCAGGCTTACAAAGAAGCCCGTAAAGTGATTGACTACGGTATCCGTCATACTAAGAAAAATCCATTGCAATTGAGTGGAGTAGTTACCGACTTTGAAACCGAACAACCCATCGCCGGAGCTATGGTAAAAATTAAGGATTCTGCCCTCAATACCGTATCCGATGTTAGCGGTAAATTTGTGGTGCAACTTACCGTCGCCGGCAAATACACCCTTGAAGTTACCTATACCGGCTATCAACCCTATAGTCTCGAGTTTGAAATAGAAGAAACCGAAAGTCTGGAGATAGATGTGGAATTAGAAAAAGAAGAGTAAACACATCAATGATTTGTCATACTGCCAACGGATAAATCATAATATCCAACACACCTCAACCTTTCTTCAAATTATAGTAATCAAATCGCAGGCTGCCATGTTCCGGTAAAGGAAGATGGCAGCCTGTATTATAAAAAGCCATAAAAACGCCAAAAAAAAAACACAATTACACCAAAAAAAACTTATAAACTAATTGGATAACTAAAATATTTGTAATTTAGCGGGAAAAAAGAATAAAAACAGATTTGTATGTTGTGAAAATCAAAGAAACAATTCTGCCTATCCCTATATAGATTATTTGAATATTGAGGTTATTCCATTTTAATTTAAACATGACATTTAAAAATGACGATACAAGATTATATTGACAATATAAACCAACGATTTAAGCTGGGTAATGCCACCGAACACACTTTCCGTGGCGATTTACAGCAGCTTATTGAGAGTTTGGTTCCCGAAATCAGAGCAACAAACGAACCCAAAAGACAATCTTGTGGCGCTCCCGACTACATACTTACAAAAAAGGATATTCCAGTTGGCTTTATTGAAGCTAAGGATATAGGCGACAAAGACCTGGATGGCACAAAGAAAACCGGGAACAAGGAACAATTCGACCGGTATAAAGCATCGTTGGCCAATTTAATATTTACCGATTATTTAAATTTTCACTTATATCGCGATGGTCAACTCGTTTCCAAAATTGTAATTGGTGAGGTTACCAATAAAGGCATAAAAGCATTGCCCGAAAACTTTGTCTCTTTTGAAAATCTGATAAAAGATTTTTGTACCCACATCGGGCAAACCATCAAAAGCTCAAAGAAATTAGCAGAAATGATGGCAGGCAAAGCCCGGCTGCTTTCGAATGTGATTGAAAAAGCGTTAACCAGCGACGAAACCAACCAGGAAGACAGTACGCTTAAGGATCAGATGAATGCATTTAAGCAAATACTTATCCATGACATTACACCCAGGGGATTTGCCGATGTATATGCTCAAACTATTTCCTATGGTATGTTTGCAGCACGTTTGCACGATCCTTCATTAGATAGCTTTAGCCGTCAGGAAGCAGCCGAACTAATCCCCAAATCAAATCCTTTTCTGCGTAAATTGTTTGGCTACATTGCTGGTCCCGATATTGACGATCGCATAAAATGGATTGTAGACAATTTGACTGAAATATTTCTGGCTTGCAACGTGGAGGAAATTTTAAAAAACTATGGAAAGACCACTAAAATGGAAGATCCCATTATCCATTTCTATGAAACCTTTTTAAGTGAGTACGATCCCAAATTGCGAAAAGCACGTGGCGTTTGGTATACGCCAGCGCCGGTTGTCAATTTTATTGTTCGCGCCGTTGACGATATTTTAAAAACCGAATTTGGTTTACCTCAAGGGTTAGCCGACAACAGTAAAACCAAAATAAAGATTAACCTGCAAGGAAAACAGGTGGAACAGGAAGTTCATAAAGTTCAGCTATTAGATCCGGCCGCGGGAACCGGTACATTTTTAGCCGAAGTAATAAAATTAATTCACACTAAGTTTGAAGGACAGCAGGGCATTTGGAGCAATTATGTGGAAACACATTTGTTGCCCCGGCTCAATGGGTTTGAATTGCTGATGGCAAGTTACGCAATGGCTCATTTAAAATTGGATTTGCTTTTAAAAGAAACCGGTTACAAACCTATCAAAGACCAACGTTTTAGAGTTTACCTCACCAATAGTTTAGAAGAAAGCCATCCCGATACCGGAACTTTATTTGCAAACTGGCTGAGCACCGAAGCCAATGAAGCCAATCACATAAAACGGGATACGCCCGTTATGGTTGTAATGGGAAACCCTCCGTATAGTGTGAGCAGTACCAATAAAGGAAAATGGATTCAAAATCTTATTGCAGATTATAAAAAGGATTTGAATGAACGGAAAATTAACCTTGATGATGATTACATTAAGTTTATTCGCTATGGTCAATATTATATTGACAAAAATGGTAGCGGTATATTAGCTTATATTTCAAACAATAGCTTTATTGATGGTATTACACATCGCCAAATGCGAAAACATTTATTAGAGAGTTTCGATAAAATTTATATTTTAAATTTACATGGCAATACAAAGAAAAAAGAGGTTTGCCCTGATGGTTTAGCCGACCAAAACGTTTTTGATATTATGCAAGGTGTTTCAATAAACATCTTTGTTAAAACAGGAAAGAAAAAGAAAACTGAATTAGGACAAGTATTTCATGTTAACTTACAAGGGAAAAGAGACTTCAAGTATGAAACTCTAAATAGTAATAGCATAAATACTTTCAAATGGCAAAAAATAGAATATGAGGAGCCGTATAATTTCTTTGTGCCAAAAGATTTTACTTCGAATGTGGAATATAATAATGGCTTTCAAACCAATCTTTTATTTATTCAATCCGGCAGTGGTTTAATTACAGATAGAGATTCTTTATTTTTCGATGAAGATAAAAAAAATTTGATTGAACGAATGAAAGAATTGTTGTCAGGAAATTTAGGAAAAGAATTTATTGAAAAATGGAGAGTAGTAGATTCTAGTGGTTATAATTTAACAGAAAGGATAAAAAAAATAAAATTTGACATTAACTGTATCAGAGAATGTAATTATAGACCTTTTGATAGAAAATATATTTATTATCAAGTTGGCTTAACAAGTAGACCCGGTTTCGAAAACTTTAAACATGTAATTGATAAGGAAAATATATGTTTATTGGTTAAAAGACAGTTTAACGGTTATAATTTTTCACATGTTTTAATTTCAAATAAATTAAATGAGGTTAGATTCATTGAAAATGCTTTTGCACATGCTAATGTTTTACCTCTTTACCTTTATCCCGAAACCAACGGACAACAAACCATTGAACAAACGGCAGAAAGAACACCCAATCTAAACGCAGAAATAGTAAAGCGAATAGCGGATAATTTAGGTTTAACCTTTACTTACGAGAAAGAAACTACAGAAAATACGTTTGCACCGATTGACATTTTAGATTATATCTATGCCGTTTTGCATTCGCCAACTTACCGGGAGAAATATAAAGAGTTTTTAAAAATAGATTTTCCGAGAGTCCCCTACCCCAAAGATAAAGAAACATTTTGGCAGTTGGTAAAATTAGGTGGCGAAATCAGGCAGATACATCTATTGGAAAGCCCTGTTGTAGACAAGTATATTACACAATATCCAATAGACGGAGACAATATTGTTGGTAAAATAAAATACGAAAACGGTAACGTTTATATCAACGACACCCAATGTTTCGCTAACGTACCCGAAATAGCCTGGAACTTCTACATTGGAGGCTATCAACCTGCCCAAAAATGGCTTAAAGACAGAAAAGAACGAAAGCTCGAATTTGACGATATTTTACACTATCAAAAAATAATTGTAGCATTGACAGAAACCAGCAGAATAATGAAAGAGATTGATGAGATTAAAATTGAATAACATAAATAAACCATCCCCCAATTGCAATTTCATAACAAAATAGACACTGAACATAATCTATCCGTATGATGAAAGTAGAATATAATAACCTTTATACCCATTTTGTTTTCACCACCCTCCGTCGCGAACCCATAATTACGGAAGAAAACAGGCAACGAATAGAAAAATACATCACCGGCATCGTAAACAACAACAGTTGTCAGTTGTATGCCATTTATGCCAACCCCGAACACGTACATTTTCTCGTTTCGCGTTCGCCCAACATTGACGAGGAGCGTTTGGCAGGGATTGTGGCAAACAGTTCGGCACGGTTTATCAACGACAACAGCCTTTGTAAGGGCGATTTTCAATGGCAGATGTCGTGTTCGGCATTTTCCGTTTCAAAAAAAGACGTCGATAACGTTTGCAAATATATTTTGAACCAGCCCGAACATCACCGAAAACATACATTTGCGGAAGAATACGAGGCATTTATTAAATTTTATGAAACGAGCATGTTCATTAAATGCAAACACGGATAAAAATATCACATGCGAGTTCCATCCGACCTTAATCTAAAATTATTTACGGATGAAAAAACGATAAAACCAAAATAAGGTAATAAGGTTAAACAATGGATTGATGACTGCATTATCCTACTAAGGTTATTGACAAAAATAAGGTTTTAAGGAATTAATTATTGGAAGGTTAAATTAAACTAAGATTTTAATAATTAATAGAATTAAGCTTATTGATAAGAATACGGTTTTAAATGAATTCAACCTTATTCGTTTCCTTAAACCTTAGTAGAAAAATAATAATTCGAACGGTATTTTAACCTTATTATCATTATGAAAGAAAACAGGCAATGAACAAAAAAATACATCACCGGAATTGTAAACAACAACGATTGTCAATTGTATGCCACCTATGCCAACCGCCAATATTTGTAAAGAAATTTACCCTTCCATATTCCTTTAAATAATGTTAAATAAATCGAATAGCCTATTTCTATTTAACATGTTTTTTCTTATCTTTGTTAAAATTTTCAGACAATGGGGTCGAAACGAAATGAAGAGCAAAGGAATATTCATAAAGAGAAAGTTGGCGAAGACTTAGCACAACAGAACCTTAACCTGCGGTTTCTTAACGATACCGCTTTTCGTCTTGCCCAATTAACGCCGGAGCAGGATTTAAAGGTTTTTCTTTGTACCCGTTTAAAGGAATTTACCGGAGCTGCTTTTGTAACCTATTCGGAATACAACCATGAAAAACGAATGCTGAAAACCCGACATATTGAAACTGATCGAAAAATACTGCAAACGATAATTAATACTGTTGACAAAAATATCCTGAATACAGAATCTCCGGTAAGCGAGGCGATTTACCAGGAGTTGATTCATAATGTAGTAATACAAAGAAATTCATTGTCGGAAATAACCTTTGGAGCTATCCCGAATATTGCAGATTTTCCTATCAAAACACTAACGTGTACAGATCGTTTTTATAGAATTTGTTATGTAAGAGCCGGTAAAATTTTTGGGACTTCGGTAATTGGAATCAAAAAAGGGCAAAATATGCCTTCAACGGAATTGTTAAAATCGTTTGCAAGCCTTGCAGCCATAACTCTTCGCCGTGAAAATGCCGAAGAAACTTTGCGTCAAAATGAGGAAAGGTTCCGCTCATACGTTGAAAATTCGAGCGATACCATCTATTTATTATCACCCGAAGGGATATTCACCTACGTATCTCCCCAATGGACCAAATTACTTGGCTATCCGGTAAATCAGGTTGTAGGCCAATTGTACGAGACATTTGTCCATCCGGAAGATGTTATTCAAACGCGTAGTTACCTGGAACGCGTTATACTTTCCGGCGAAAGCCAGGGTACTATCGATTACCGGGTCAGGCATCTCGACGGAAGCTATAAATGGCATTCGTCCAACACTTCCATTATCCGCAATGATAAAGGAGAAGTTACTTCTTACTTAGGTATTGCCAGAGATATTACCGAACAGAAAAATGCCGCTGAAGAACAGAAAAAATATTATCTCCGTTTAAATAAACAAAACGCCACAATAATAAAGCTGGCAACCGACGAGCATCTGACCAAGGGAAACCTGGATGTTTTTTTCAATAAAGTTACCAAAACGGTTGCCGAAACGGTGGAAGTTAGCCGTGCAAGCATCTGGCTTTTCCAGGAAAACGAATCACAACTTATGTGTGCCAATCTGTATGAACGGCCCGCGATGCGTCATTCCTCGGGACAGGTTTTACTTGCTAACGATTATCCCGAATTTTTTAAAAAACTTCGAACAAATCTGGTAGTGGCAGTCAACGATATTTTGTCAGATGTATTAGCCCCTGAATTTAAGAACAACTATTTACTACCTTTGGGGATAAGATCGTTGCTTAATGCCACATTCCGGGTTTCCGGCAAGGTACTTGGTGTATTATGTCTGAGCCATACAGGTGAAACCCGCATATGGCATGAAGATGAGGTTTTTTTTGTCAATCAGGTCTCCGATCAGATTGCAATGGCAATCATGAATCACGAAAATACGATCATCAGAGAATCGCTGGCACGTAACGAAAAAAAATACAGAAGCTATTTCGAGAACGTCCAGGATGTCTTTTATCAAACAAATATGGAAGGTCTGATTGTAGAAATAAGTCCTTCCATCCAGCGATATTCCAATTATACCCGCGAAGAACTGATAGGAAAAACGTTGGAATCCATCTATGTCGATCCTAAAGACAGGGAGTTGCTTCTAAAAGAGATACAGGCAAAAGGAGAAATATTCGATTATGAAGTAAAATTGTTTAACAAGCACCACAAGATTTTTTGGGCTTCTGCAAATGCACATTTTTTCTACGACAATGAGGGAAAAATACTTGGCATAGAAGGCTCGCTTCGCGATGTTACCGAACGTAAACAGGCAGAAGAAACGCTAAGACGCGAACGTATTTTGCTGCGAACCTTAATTGATAACCTGCCCGATACCGTTTATATAAAAGATGCCGAAGCCAGAAAACTTATAGCCAACCTTGCCGACGTGGAAGTAACCGGTTACAATACAGAAGCAGAGATTCTGAATAAGACAGACCTGGAAATTTATGATCCAATAGTGGGAGCACGTGGACATAACGAGGACATGGGTGTGCTAAAAACCGGTAAGCCATTGCTGAACGAAGAAAGCGCCTTTCCCGATAACAAAAATGGAAAATTACGTTGGTTGCAAACTTCCAAAATCCCTTTATTTGATGAATCAGGAAACATTATGGGACTGGTTGGCATTGGCCACGACGTTACCAAACGCCGCCAAATAGAGGAAGCCCTTCGCGTAAGCGAAGAAAAATACCGCACACTGATAGAATCCATACCCGATGGGGTTTACCGGAGTACACCGGAAGGTAAGTTAATGGAAGTAAATCCTGCATTGGTGAAAATTCTTGGCTACGACAGCCGGGAAGACCTGATGTCTATTAATATTAAAACGGACTTGTATTTCGATATAAACGATAGGAAAAGCGCCATTTTAAAGGAAGAAAAAGAAGAAATGGCTATTTATCCCCTTCGTAAAAAAGATGGTTCCCGTATCTGGGTGGAAGACCATGGGTGGGTAAAAACCGATGAACAAGGGAATATTCTACAGTATGAAGGAGTACTACGTGATGTTACCGAACGAGTGAATGCAGGACTACAATTAAAAAAATATGCCGATGAGCTAAAAATCGCCAACGATACCAAGGATAAACTATTCTCCATTATTGCCCATGATTTACGAAGCCCCTTCACTACCCTGATGGGCTATGCCGGACTCCTCAGTGATGACTATGACGAGTATTCGGAAGAAGAACGCAAAGACATGATAAAGCACATTAAAGATGCGGCAGAAAACAATTTTCTGCTACTAGAAAATCTCCTCACCTGGTCGCGTAGCCAACGGGGACAGATAAAAGTAAATGCTGTAAAAACAGATATTGGAAAGGTCTCTGTGGAAGTGATTGGGATACTTAATCCGGTTGCCGTTGCAAAAAACATTCAACTGACGAATAAAATCACTTCCGGCACTTTTGCATGGGCGGATATTTCTATGGTACATACAATGCTGCTAAATCTTACCAACAACGCCATTAAATTTACCAACCCTGGTGGATTTGTAATCGTTGAAGCCGGTATTTCCGGCGACAAAATACAGGTAAGTGTAAAAGATAATGGAATTGGAATTGCTCAGGAAGAAGTGGAAAAAATTTTCAAAGTCGACGTTGCTCATTCCACTCCGGGTACGGCAAATGAAAAAGGCACCGGTTTGGGGTTGCTTATTTGCAAGGAGTTTGCCGAAAAACTCGGCGGCACTATTTGGGTAGAAAGCGAACCGGGTAAAGGAAGTACATTTATTTTTACTTTGCCGGTTTCATAAGATTAGTTCGCTAAGCTGTATTCACGAATAATCTAAACCGGTAATAATTTCTTTACGAAAATTCCGTTAATTATAAAAAATGATACACCATGGAAAAAAGAACTTTTATTGTATTGTGCATTGCACTGATGTTAGTTATGCCATTTTATGGCAAAACACAGGAAGTCAAAAAAGGAAGTGTAAATTTAGGAATTGCCATGGGACCGGCAGCTAATTTTTATGATTATTCTTCAGATATGCGGCCTGGTTTTTATGGGTATATCGAACAAGGTTTCTGGGAAGCAGGACCAGGAACTATTGCTTTGGGAGCAGAAAGTGGTTTTTCGTTTTTGCATCATGATGGCGGCGACTATAAGTATGACTGGACGAATTTTTTCCTGCTCGCCCGCGGATCATATCATTATTATATCGAACCTGCACACCTGGATGTTTACGCAGGTTTTACCAGCGGTCCACGTTTTACTGCCTTTTCCGACAAATATAACCATAGCACTCACCCGGATTCACCGGACTATAATACCGTAAATTTCCATTTTGGAGGATTTACCGGTGCGGCTTACCAGTTTAATAGTAAAGTTTCCGGATTTGTGGAATGCGGATATGACATTACCAATATCTCTGCCGGATTACGGTTTAAGCTACGCTAACCGTTTTGGCAAAAGGCCTTTTTATTGCATCATTTGCCTTATTACATCATAGAGTTTTATCTTAGAAATAGGTTTTGAAATATATCCGTCGCAGCCGGCTTTTATGCATTTTGCTATCTCTTCAGGCATGGTGTAAGCAGTTTGGGCAATAATTTTTAGCTTAGGTTTTATTTTTTTAATACTTCTGGTGGCTTCGTATCCATTGATTCCCGGCATACGGATGTCCATTAAGATAAGACTAACCTCCGGATTTTCCGAAGCCAAGCGAATTGCCTCTTCTCCGCTTTTTGCCCAAAGAAGATGTGCTCCCGTTTTCCTCAGCATTGCTTCTATCAGGGAATAATTCGATTCAATATCTTCCGCAATCAGAAGGGCTGTATTCTTTAAATCTGGTATACTTGGTTCTGCTACATTTTCCGGTAATTCTGCATCTTTCAGTACAACATCCGGAAGACGGAAATAAAAGGAAGAGCCTTTGCCTTCTTCCGAATCTACCCATAGCGAGCCGCCTAATAAATTGGCTATTTCTTTACAGATAGCCAGTCCCAGCCCAATGCCTCCGTGTTGGCGTGTATGAGTATCGTCTACCTGCCTGAAACGTTCGAAAATCAGCTCTGTTTTATCTGATGGGATTCCAATTCCCGTATCCTGAACAAAGAAAGTTATATCTTTTTCGGTAAAGAAGTATCCAAACTCGATTTTTCCCTTTTCAGTAAATTTTACAGCATTGCTCAGCAGGTTGGTAAGCATTTGAATCAGCTTGGTTTTATCTGTAACGATGGCTGTGGAAGTGGTATTGGGTTCGGGCTCGAATGAAACAAAGATGTGTTCTTTTTTTTCGTTGTTAATTTCGGCTTCAATAACCGATTTCATTTCCAAAAATACGTCATAAACAGAAAAACTTTCCGGCCTTATTTTCAGTTCTTTTGTCTGAAGCATAGAAATATTGAAAATAGATTCAATGATATTAAGAAGATGGTTGCCACTTTTGTTGATTAATTTCGCCATTTCAAGTATTTCGTCGAGGGGCAAACTGCCATCAATCAAACTGCTGAAGCCAATAACCGCATTTAATGGAGTTCGCAACTCATGGCTCATGGTAGCAAGGAATGCTGACTTTAGGCGGTCGCTTTCTTCGGCTTTTTCTTTGGCTAATATAAGTTCTGCTTCTTTTTTCTTTATTTCAGTAATATTGGTAAAGGTGCCAATGATGCCTGCAACTTCATCCTTTTCGTTATAAAAAACGGCTTTGTCATAAATTACCTGATGTTCTTTCTGATCCTTATCAAGAATAACAGATTCGTAACGTTGCTTGCTTTTATCCTGTAACAGTTCCAAATCCTTTTCATTGTATGTTTGGGAATACCGTTCGGTCCATAATTCAGTTACTGTTTTACCACGGATTTCTTCAGCCGATTTACCGAACATTTCGGAAAAAGCTTCGTTGCAACCCAGGTATTTGCCCTCGGTATCTTTATAAAATAAAGGAACAGGAATGGAATGCAACATGGCATCGATAAAATAATACTGCCGTTTGATTTCATTTTCGGCTTTTTTGCGTTCCGAAATATCCCTGACGATGCCCACCGCACCGTAGCCTTGGGAAAGTTGCATACCGGCAAGGGAAAGTTCAATATCAATAATAGTTCCGTCTTTTTTTAAAGCTTCCAGTTCTACTACTTTTCCAAGCATGGGACCTTCGCCCGTTTCCCTGAAATGTTGGAATGCCGGTAAATGCTGCGAATGATATTTTGAAGGAGCCAGCAAGGAATGCATATTTTGATTTCTGACTTCTTCAATGGAATATCCGAATATTTTTTCAGCCCCGGGATTCCAATAATTGATTTTCCCTTCATCATCAATCATGATGATCCCGTCCTGAGCCGAAGTAGTTATCAGCCGGAATTTTTCCTCACTTTCTTTAAGTTTTAGCTTTTCATTTTTAAGTTTTAAAACACTTTCGATGGCTAAAGGCAAACGGTGAAGTCGTTCTTTTACCACATAATCCCAGGCGCCGGCCTTGATGGCATCGGCAGCAGCTTCTTCCGTTAAGGTACCGGTTACGATAATGAATGGAATATTCGGATTGATTTCTTTTGATATCTTTAAAGCATCTATTCCGTTAAATTGAGGTAAATTGTAATCACTTAATACAATATCAAATTTTGTGTCCGTAAGAGCTTTGATAAAATCATTTTTTGAAACAACCCATGTAAACTGAAAATGATAATTTGAAGAAGATACTACAGACCTCTTCACCAGTTCCATATCATATTCATTATCTTCCAGAATCAGTACTTTCAGCGTTCCCATAACGTTTCCTTTCTTTACACGGTTTTATTTACTATTGCCCAAAAAGAACCTATTTTTTTTACAGCTTCTATAAAATCATCATAATCCACTGGTTTCACCACATACGCATTTGCGCCCAAATGGTAGCTTTCTACCATATCGCTTTCCATAGATGAAGAGGTAAGCATTACTACCGGTATGGTCTTTAAATCTTCGTCCGACTTGATGATTTTCAGAACCTGAATTCCATCAAGTTTTGGCATTTTGATATCAAGCAATATTAATACCGGTTTTTCTTTCTCCCTGTTTAGGTATTTGCCATTGTATTGCAGGTAGTCCAAAACCTGAACGCCATCCGTAACTACGTCAATGCGATTGCTTAATCTACATTGCTTAAAAGCGCCTAACGTCAATTCGATGTCGTTTTCATTATCTTCGGCATAAAGAATCGGAGGAATATTTTCCATAGAATGTTATTTTATAATGTTATTAAAAATGTAGCCCCATTATCTATTTCGCTTTTGGCGGTAATGGTTCCGCCATGTTTATGAATTATTTGCTTCACATTGGCTAAGCCAATACCCGTTCCTTCAAATTCACTTTGGGTATGCAAGCGCTGGAAAACGCCGAATAATTTGCCGGCATATGCCATATCAAAACCAGCTCCGTTATCCTTTACGAAAATAGTATTTTTTTGATTAGTCTCTTTATAAGACCCTATTTCTATTATCGCTTTTTCTTTTTTAGAAGTAAATTTGATGGCATTGGAAATAAGATTTTCAAAAACCATTTGTAAAAGCCCGGAATCGCCATGGATCACGGGAAGTTTATCAACTGTTATTTCGATTTTCCGGCTTGTAATCTCCGGTTCAAATTGATTGATGACATTTTTAACCAGAATATTCAGATCGACATCCTTTGTTTGTATAGGCTTTCGTCCCAAACGGGAAAATTTCAGCAAATCGTCAATCATCCTTCCCATCTGGATCACCGAATCACTAATTTTCGAGAAGTACCTGTTGGTTTCATCGGAGGATTCTGAAAAAGTATCTTTTAAAATTTTGGAAAAACCATCTATATGACGGAGTGGAGCACGTAAATCGTGCGAAATGGAATATGCAAAAGATTCAAGGTCCTTGTTGGCATCTTCAAGTTGTAAAGTACGTTCCTCTACCTTTTTTTCAAGATTTTGATTTAGCTCGTTTAATTCAGTTATATTTCGGGAAATGCCCAGAATACCTATCAGATGACCTTCTACATCGTACACAGGCGTTTTTATGGTTTCAAATAAACCTTTATATCCGTTGCCGGCAAAAATTAATTCTTCGGTATTTATGGAAGGTTCGCCTGCCATCATGGCTTTACGGTCTTTTTCTCTGAAGAAATCGGCAAGAGGTGCATCTACAAAATCGTAATCGGTTTTGCCGATAATGTCTTTTTCTTTTGCTCCGAAAAGCAGTTCAAATTTTGGATTGCATAGGATGTAAACGCCATCATGATCCTTCAACCATACTAAATCGGGAATGGATTCAATAAGAGTACGTAACCGTTTACGCTCATTTTCCAGTTTTAGTTCGGTAGTTTTGCGTTCGGTAATATCATGAATTACACCAAGTATATATTGTTCATCATTCAGGCTAATGACCTCTGCCGACACTAAGCAATTCCTGACATTTCCCTTAAAATTGAAATCACATTCAAAATTCTGCACCTTGCTATTTTTCTGTAAAATGGACGTAAATTGATTCCGCTGCTCGGGGATAATCCATAAATGAATGTCGAGAGTTGTTTTTCCAATACATTCATCTTTAGTTAAGCCCGAACAAGCAATAAAAGAATCGTTTGCTTCTATAATCTTTCCTTCGTTAAGGATGGTGATTAAAATAGGATCGGGACTACAACGAAAGGCTTTAACAAATTTTTCCTCATTTTTTTTCAGGTCGTCCAATGTATTTTTCAACAGGGTGATGTCGCGCGAAAACATAGCAACGTTTTCAATGGTACCATCTGCTTCCACTATGGGTTCTATCGTATTTTCGAACCATTTTTCATCATAGGTATCGGTAAACGTAACGCCCTCCCGAGCTTCGATACATTCATTGATAATCTTTACTCTGTTTTGAAAAACAGATGGCGGCAAGACTTTGCCTGCCGAAAATCCAACAATTTCTTCCCTGGTTTTACCCCAGCGCTGAAGCAATATTTTATTACATGCCTGAAATTCACCTTTTCGGTCGGTCATGGTAATGGCATCAGAAGAAGCATCGAGAACTGCCTGTAAAAGATTGTTGGCATTACTGAGTTTTTCTTCGCTTTCCCTGAGTTTTTGTTCGGTAATTTTTCTTTCGGTGATGTTGCGTACGGCGCCATAAATACCTTTTAATGCATTTCGATCGCTGTCCCAAAGAGGATGAGCAAATACCTGTACCCAAACCACTTCTCCCCGTTTATTCAGTGTGCGGATTTCTGATCTTACGGCACGGTTAGCAAAAAGATTCTGCAAATCTTCGTCTTCTTTTGCCAGATCATCGGGATGAATAGAAGCATGCCAGCCTCCTTTAGCCTTGAATTCTTCGAAAGTAAAACCTGTGATATTCTCGAAAGCTCCGCTTACCCAATTTAAATCAAGGGAACCATCCGAAAGCACCATGGTGGAAAAAACATAATCGGTAGAGACCTCTGATATAAGCCGGTAAAGTTCTTCGCTTTTGTTAAGTTCTTCCTGAATTTTTATCCTTTCCCCGACATTTCTGCTGATTCCGATAAATTCAAGTAAATTACCCTGTTTGTCCCTGTTAGCCGAAATAATTACTTCTGTCCAGACCGTTGAACCATCCTTGCAGGTTTGTTCCAATTCATAGCAACCAAAAACGTCTTTTTTAATGCCTTTTGCTTCTTCTTCCAATGTTTCCGCTAATAGTCGTAAAGCTTTTGGGGCTGATGTGGGAGTAAGAACATCATTAATGCTTTGTTTGTATACTTCTTCTACCGTAAACCCT
>Ga0268263_1001987_pt1 | contig 14779 bp, 17 predicted proteins | sample Biomet5_FD_190358 | JGI IMG/M metagenome (GOLD analysis project Ga0268263, IMG submission 190358) | Microbial communities from bioreactor (seeded with sewage sludge) at LBNL, California, USA - Biofuel metagenome 5 (SPAdes) (version 4) | ecosystem: Engineered > Bioreactor > Anaerobic >... | reverse complement strand
GTGCTATGAAAATTAGAAGAGTGGCAGTGACAGCATATTTAAATAACCCCATATACACAGTAAATTAATTTATATATTTGAAAGTTTGGAAAAAACGATATGCTAGGAGCCAACTGCGTAACTCCTAGTAAGAATGCAGAAATTGCATACTGGCTTGGTGAACCTTTTTGGGACAGGGGAATAATGAGCGAAGCAATAAAACAACTTTGTCGGACAGCTTTTGAACAGTATGATATTTCCCGGATATTTGCAGAGCCTTATGCACAAAATATCGGCTCAAGAAAAGCTCTTGAAAAAGCCGGATTTGTTTTAGAGGGCATAATGAAGAAAGGTGTCTATAAAAATGGTAGTTTTTTTGATTATTGTATGTATGCTCTTGTGAAATAACTTGTGAAATAACTTCTGCCTTGTCACTGGTACCAATATTCTCAAATCCGAATTTTAGAGAAACTTTAATTTCTAATTGATCAACAACTCAATTGTTCTTCGAAGGAATTGAGTATGCTCATAATTCACAGTTATGCTTTTTTTCATTTCCTAATCGAATGGTCCGTACGATGAAGAATATTACTGTGCCAAATATGATTATCATAAAAATAGGTAAAAAAATGATTGACAAAGGCTGTGCAGTTACTGTATGATAATTCAGGTAAAAGAACATAGCTAAGATCTCAACTTTCATGAATATAATTAGATTCTTTGTACTGAGGTACACAGCTTCTTTGTTTTCATCTGTTATTTGAACAGGAACATTCCAAATCTGTGGAAAAAAAGATACTACAGTCATGAAAATATAAAGCAAAATACTTATGGTTGGTAAAATAAGGGTTTGATATTTACTTCCCCAGCTATCGATTTCACCCAGTGCATTATAGTGCATAGGAACTCGTTGAGGAATTTGATCCCACTGAGTGTAAATAAAAACGACCATCCCGACTAAAAATAGAAGTCCTATAATTTCCAAAGCAAGTTGGAGTTTAGTATACTTCAATTTCATAGTGAGATTCTCCCTAATAAATAAAACACAAGCTTCTATTGCTTGTATTATCTGTCTTTGGCACATGCCCTATTTTTAGTAAAAGGGGACAAACTCTTCAATTGTACAAAATATATAGGCAGCATATAGCGTTAATGTACTTATAACTTACTTCTACAAGAAGCTAAAAATGGAAGGGAAGATCATTTTAGATCTCCTATTCAATAGTCCTTTATTAAGTATCTTCACTGTGGTCTCTTAAATATGTGACCATCTTGCAAAGTATGGTATTCCTTCTTCGTACACACCAGTGATATTTTCTACGGCAACATTTTTAGCATCAAATGATGTGTCTATGAACTGATTATTTCCTATGTATATTCCCACATGAGTGGCAAGCCAGTATATTCTGCCGTTTTGGGGAACGTCCTTTTGCCAGAAGATCACATCTCCGGGAGTTGGAGAGCTTGTATTTACATAATCTGTATTATTTTTCATCTCAGGTACTTTCTGGAAAAATATGTCTTTGGCGCCTACCTGGCTGTATACTTGATATACTAAGTGAGAACAGTCAATGGCAGTTGTATTATTGCCCCCATGTACGGATTTAACTCCAAGCCAGTTGTTTGCGGCTTCGACTGTTGCGTTTTCTGAAGTTCCGACAGGAGCTGCGGCTCCAAGGGGTATGAATGCTATTAAAACGGTCAGAAGGAATGTAACTATTAATGTTTCTTTACTTATCTTCATTTTTTCTCATCAATATCCGTGTTTTTACTAGGTCGAGTCAATCATCAAGGATTCAATAATTCCAAATAATTGCAATCGATTTTATACGACATTTTGTTGTTGACTCGACACTAGCCTAATTATTGTTAAGGCTTTTTTATTATACATCAGAATAAATTTATTTTTATAATTACCACTACTTAACGACGTTAACATATATACATAACGGCAGTAGTCCAATTTTTTGTAAAACCGAGAGCTTTGGAAAAGTAGCGAAGTAGAAAACTTAGCTTTATAGAAATACGTTAAAATCAATTGCGAAACTCTAAAAACGAATGAGAAAAATTCCAGCAATTGGGTTTAAACTAATGAGATGTGTTATTTTAGAGAAGTTCTGCAAAGCTGAAAACTCAAATGGTTCAAAAAGAAGCCTGGAAAAAGAGAAAATGGACATAACTAAAATCATTTAGCTATGTGTTTTTATATATCTTCGGACTGCCAGAATTTCGATTTTTTGATGTACTTTTCAATTTTTTCAGCGTCCCATACACCTTCCATTCGGGACAAATTAGAAGTGCGGTCAGCAAATTTTAAGACGATCCCACGTATAGAATGCAGATGAGGGAAATACCACCCCGTGTCATCTTCTTTTTTTTCATGTGTGACCTCACGAATTAGATCTGCGACATCTTCACCAAATGTGGTAACTAACATTTCATATGTTGTGTCGGTGTATTCTAACGTGTCATGAAGTAGAGCAGCCGTCTGCAGTTCAAAGTCATCAGGGTAAAGTATTTTAACAATTTCATAAACCTGCCAGCAGTGGGTCATAAAATAGTCATTTCAGGTATCATCAAGCTGGTCTGCATGTGCTTTTGCACCGAATTCCATTGCTTGCCTAACTGTCATATTTATGCTGTTCATTCACATCACTTTCGCGATATTAGTTAAGGTAATTTGCTCATATATATACCTCCTATTCAATAATCAAACCATCAAAGATCGGGAAATAATCACAGACTCTACATGAGTATGAAAATTGAATAGTTTAAGAGTTTACACCGAAAGCTTATAAATGTTTAACAAAAAGAAGTTTATTGGGTTTAATTATAATTTCCAAAATCATCTCAATTCAGTAATTCTCCCAATTCAGTAAAACAGGCTTTAAAAGGCATGATTATGTTAGCTTTGGGAATATTTAAGCTTCCTAAACTTGATTCTGGGTAAAGCACATAGGAGTAATTTAAACGAGAACGAAGAAGAAATTTCGAATAGAAAGTTTGCTTTTAGCCATATTACTTCTATGCATGGTATTTGTGTCGACTGTAAGTGCACAAGATGATTTAACAACAAATGTTAAGTCTTCCGAAATGGAGCAAGGTCTAATAGATGCACTAAATTCTGATACAAAAAGTCTGGCTGCAGACTATGTGATTGCTAATTATTGTAAAGCAAACGAAGACAAAATTTCAACACCGGAAGACAATAATGTTTCAGGCAAAAGTAATTCAAGGATGTATCAACTGGAAGATGGATCGAACATAACTTTTACAAATCGAGGTAATTTTTTAATTGATAATTTGAAAGTTAACAATAATACAATTCAACCAGTTAATAAAGAAAATAAGATGAACTTACAATCCGAAGATAATTCGCTTTATACACCTTCTCTAATATCTTCCGTAAGCGAATACAATTCTCTTGGTTGGAAATTGTTTACTGTCTACACACAAGGATATTTCGGGTATGATAATAAATCTGTACAACCTTATCATGTAGATTCATGGTATATACATAATATGCCTTTCAATCTCTGGCAGATTTCTAACTGGAAAGAAGGTGAGGACATCATTTCCAATAGTACTGCAGAAGTTTATAGCCAGGGGAATTTCCATTATGGTTTTGAATACAACGGTAACAGCTTAACTGTTCAGAACTATTACGTTAAGGTTTATTTATCGTGCGATCAAAACGGAAATTACGGAGCTTACTATTCTGTAACAGAACTTATCCCAACACTCAAAATCGGTCCTTTGAATATGGGCTTTGGATCATCAACCGAATTTCCAAGAATAAAGAATGGCTCTGGAACTCTCACTGTACAGGACAACTTATTATGATGAAAAAATCAAGTTATGAGATATTATTTATCGCTTGCTTTGCCTTTTTCTTTATTTTAAATTTTATAAATGTGATTGGTCAACCTGATATATCACTTCTTATAGCGATAATTATTGGAGCTTTAATAGAATCTCTTATTCCATATTTAATTATAATTCTAATTATACATATAATAAGTCGTGACAGTATGAAGTCTTAAAGTCTGCCCTTAACTGTTCAGTTTTTCTGGATTTTTTGGTTCCAATATTACTAAAAGTAATGTTGGTAAACCACAAGCAAGTTTACTGTGGGCAGACTTTAACACAGAGTCCACAGCGCAGACCTCCCAGTACATTAAACATATACTGTGCACACTTCTGCCTGTCAATTTTTCCATCCCGGGAGATAGCGCCAGCCGGGCATACTTCAATGCACTTCATGCAGTTGCTGCATTTTTCGTTGATAAACGGTAGCAATGTACCCTTTTCTTCTTTTTCTAGCGGAGCATCGGTAAGTATTGCGGTCATTCTAACTCTGGGGCCGAAGTCTTTTGTAATAAGGAGGTGATTCCTACCGAAATTTCCCAGTCCTGCATGGTATGCGGCATATTTGATAGACAGATTTGCCTTAAGTGTCTCGCGGTCAGCATACCAGTATCCAAACTCACTTCCCTCTGTAGGCACAATAGTTGCTTTGTATCCTTCTTTCTCAATAAGTTTTGCAATTTGAAAAGCGACTATTCGAAGGGTTGCAGTTGCTGCCATAAGAGTATTGGTATATTCTGCCCGTCCGGCTGGAAGAGTATCAAAGGCTCCTTTTGGTACGCCAACCCCGAGGACTATTACTGACCGCACGTCTGCCATTACATTCTGAGGTTTGTTTCCTGTATATTCCGGGTTTTCAAAGCAAGCTGCATCTGCAATACCAATAAAATCCGCGTTCATTTTAAAAGCAGTGTCTTCTACCTTTTTTGTAAGGGCGATCTCCCTCATACTTATCTCCTGTTAAAGTTAAATTTCGGTTAAATTTAGGTTCCACATATTTAGAAAGAAGTTTTGTTCCATCTTCTAGGTTAAACTTCGGTTAAACTCAGGTTCCACTTTGTTCTTTTTATGGTTATAACTTTTGAGGTTCAATTTCTATCTGCTTGTAAGGCTTCTCTATTTACAGTCTCAGGTTTCGTGTAGAAACAGAGAGATATTTAAAAACAAGGAAACAGTTAATATATAAATTATTAATTTCATCTGTATATTAATAAATTATCTTCATTATAAACAATAACTGTCGGCTTAAAGTTATTGTATTCTAAGCCGGAGGGGCTATGTAAAGTTTCTGGGGGGATTGGTTCTGAGAATCACGTTTATTGAAGATTGTCACAACAGGTGGAGGTTCAGTGCTGCATTTGTTGTCTTCTTATTTCTGTTTTCAGCAGGCGTTGGAAGTGCAGAGGTTATTTACGTAAAACCAGGAAATTCGATCCAGGCTGCGGTAAATAACTCTACGGCCGGAGATCTAGTTATTGTGAAAACTGGGGAATATCAGGAGAATATTGTTGTCAATGTTTCAGGGATAAAGATCAGTTCGGAGTTTGAGAATCCTGAGAATGTGCTTATAAGAACGAGGGATGAAAATTCCAGTGTGTTCCAGATTAAAGCCGATAATGTAACTGTCAGCGGCTTTAATATAACCGGGTCAGGGGAGGGTTCCAGCGTTTCTGTTTCCAGCATCTCTAATGTTTCAGGTTCTGCAAACTCTTCCAAAATGAGCAATAATTTCAGTTATTCCAATAATTCCGATAATTTCAATGATTCCGATAATTTCAATGATTCCGATAATTCCAATAATTCCAATGATTCCGATAATTTCAATGATTCCAATAATTCCAATGATTCAGAGAGTGCCGATCCTGGGCAAGCTTCCGGTTCAGGGCCAAATAAGCCTATTTACCAATGGGATGGGTTCGGTTGTCCTGCAGCAGGGATTTGCCTTGAGCAGGTTAACAACTGCACAGTCGAGAATAACATATTTTTCGAAAATAGGTACGGGGTTTATCTGCAGGACTCCAGGAACAGTACAGTCTTGAAGAATACTTTTTTCCGCAATGGCATCTGGCTTGACGAAGGGTGCGGCAAAAACCTGCTGATAAATAATGCTATTGAAGAGAGTAATCTCATTATTGGGGCTCACTGCTGGGATAATATAATGTTCCAGAATCGGGTTTCAAACGGCGAAGGGATAAGTATTGCCTGTTGCGGTGGAAACAATCTCGTCTCAAGGAATGAAGTTATAAACTGCAGTAACGGCATTGACATCTATGACGTTCAGGCAAGGACCGTCCTGCGTGACAACGTGATTATAGGCTGTGGGAACGGGATTTATCTAACTTTCGTCTTCGATTCCAGAGTTTATAATAACACGATTTCAAACGGAAGCACGGGCATCTATCTAAGAGAGGACTGCCACGACAATGAGCTGTCTAACAATACAATAACAACGAGTAAAGAATCTGGCATTTACCTGCTGGACTACAGTGCAGATAACCACATTTATAATAACTACTTCAATAATAGCGTAAATGTGAAAGCCGAGAATACTAAAGGAAATATATGGAATACTACACAGTCGCCAGGGACAAATATTGTAGGGGGTCCAAACCTGGGAGGAAATTTCTGGGGGAATCCGGAAGGGACCGGCTTCTCTCAGGTCTCAAATGATTCAAACTCGGATGGGATCTGCGATTTACCATTCCAGATTAACGGAAGCGATTTCGATTATCTTCCACTTGCCAGACCTCCTTTCGTAACCGGGGTAGATCTTGAGGTAACAATCGGAATGCCTGAACCAAATAATACCTCGGACATTTCCATTGAAATTGACAGAGATACTCTTAATTTAGGAACCATGCTCTTCGGGCGGTCAACAGAACAGGTAAGTAAACCACAGGTTTTGACGGTAAGGAACACAGGAAAAAGTAATGTCAGGATTTCCGCTGAGGTCAGTGGTTCCTCAGATGCAGTTTTTTCTGAAGGTATCTATATTTCTTCCCGTTTCTGGCCAGACTTTTCTGAAGTTATTGAAAATAACACAAGTAAAGCTCTGGAAATTGAACTTAAAGTCCCGACAAACTATTCTGGAAATGGCACTAAAAAAGGATCTCTCGTTTTCCTGGCTGAAAAGGTTTGAAAGCTCTGGTTTTTATCTTCAATTTTTTGTTTTATATTCTTTTGTTGTCCACTAATACAAGATTAGTTTTTCAAAATAAAATCTCCAACACGACTTTCGATTGCTTTTTGATGTATCTGTACACAACAGTTTCATTAATCCCAAAAGCATGGAAAAAGAATGTGAGTAGACTTTGTTTTGATTATTGTGGAACAATGATAATTGAGTACAAATAAACGACAGTGAAAACGATATCAGAAATATATAGGTAAGATGAGAAAAAGAACAGGATTTAAGGTGAGAGAAAAAGGATTTAAGATTAGAGAAAAAGAATGGGGGTTAAGGTAAGAGAAAAAGAAAGAAGTTTAAAATGAGAGGAAAAGAACGGGGCTTAAGATGAGAGAAAAAGAAAAAATGCTGGCAGGCAAACCATATAGAGCTTTTGGAGAAGAACTGCTGGCAGAACGTCAGGCTGCAAAGGAATTGATTTTTGAATTTAATGCTCTACACCCCAGCAAAATTGAGCAACGCGATAAAATCATTAAAAGACTTTTTGGCAAAACGGGCAAGAACTTCATTATTGAATCACCTTTTCGCTGCGACTACGGATATAATATTTCCATTGGGGAGAACTTTTACGCCAATTATAATTGCACAATTATCGACTGCGCTAAGGTTACCATAGGTGACAACGCTTTTATCGCACCCAATGTAAGTCTTTTTACTGCGGGACATCCCGTGCATCCGGATGTGCGGAATACCCAGTTGGAATATGCCGTTCCTATTTCCATAGGCAACAATGTTTGGCTTGGCGGTGGCGCTATTGTGAACCCGGGGGTTACTATTGGTGATAATACTGTCATTGGTTCTGGAAGCGTAGTGACAAAGGATATTCCGGCCAATGTAATAGCTGTTGGCAATCCGTGCAGGGTGAGACGCACCATTACAGAAAAAGATAAAAGTGATTTTCTGAAAATATTATCTAATGAATAAGCTCATCAAAAGACCCATAATCCTAACACTCATAATCCCAACACCCATTTTTATTATCGACCCTATAATTATTTAGGTGGCGTGGCAGCTCGCAACTGATTTACGCAGCTTATCATGCTAAGCTTATCATACTATTCTGTGTTTAATATCTTCCCCAGTTTTTATCACTTCATTTTCTTTCCCGCCTTTTATCTAAAGCTATCTCTTCCGCCCTCTATCTTAAAAGATATCTCTTTAACTCCCTATCTCTCTTATTTTTCCAGTTGCGATTAGATAGTTATATCTGCCTTATGCTTAGCTTCTTTAAAAGGTACTGTAAAAATCCCCATGCCTGATTATAGTTAGTAACTGTCACAAAATAAATTATGCATAACCCTCTTTTTTAGGCTTGAATGTATAGTTCCACTCTCCGTGAAATTCATCACGAATAATTCCTAATTTTTCAACTTCCTTTTTTGTGATTTTAATTCTCTTTGGGTATTCATTCTTATCTAATATGCACTTAACTTTAAGCCTTTTTGATGTAGTTGTTGCCGCAATAAGATTCACAATTACTTCGTAGCTTGTAAGTGGTTTACCTCTCCAATTTAAAGTTATAAAAGACTTACATGAGAAAATAGTCTGTGCTCTATTTTATTCCATTTGCTTGTTCCTGGTGGGAAATGGCAAACCGATATTTTCAGTCCAGTTTCATCAGCTAACTTTTGTAATTATATTTTCCATAATCGTACTCTGTATCCATTGCTCCCACCACAATCAGCAGTAATCATGAGTTTCTTTGCTTCTGGATATGATTTACATCCCATCATATTCCACCATCTTCGTATACTTTCAACTGCAAAAGAAGCCGTATCATGATCTATGCCTACATTTATCCATCCTTTATTGTTAGCAATGTCGTAGACTCCATATGGGTTTACTTTTCCCAGTTCTTTGTCCTTAAAATCATATACATTGACGTTTATGGATCATGTTTTGGGCATAATTCTCTACCTTCATTCTTGAAATTTCTAACCAACTCTTTCTTTTTTGTATCAACCGAGATTACAGGCTGATGCTCTTCCTGAAACTTTTTGCACTTTTCATTTATATGGTTGAATTGCTGATCACGATCAGGATGAGAAGCTCCTTCAATTGTCTTCTTATTGGTCTGTAAACTGTAACCAAATATGTGAAGCAAATCTGCGACTCTTGCATGAGTCACCTTATGACCCATTTTTTTAGTTCGTCAGCCAAATTGCGAACACTTTTAGAGGTCCAACGCAAAGGTGATTCCGGATCTCTAAGGCTTGTTGGTTCAATAAGATTTTCAAGGTAGGATCTAAGTGTGGGATCTTTATCAACACTTTTTTTGCGACCTCCTCCAGTAGCCCGAATTTTTCCATCAGGGATAGGCGTTTCGCTTGTTCCAATAATTCCACTTTCTAATTCTTTGCGACCTTTTGAAAGGGTATCACGAGAGATACCTGTTGCACGAGAAACTATGCTGATTCCACTCTCACCAAGGCTAATGCTTCTGCAGCGGCAAATAGACGTTTGCCTTGTTCATCGAGAAAAGGTTTTAGCAATTCATACTTCTTAGAGATAATTTTCTCAAGTTGATTAGTCATAATTAGTCATATATAGAGCTCATCTCAAAACCAATTTTATTATCAAATCATTAAATTTTTAGAATTATTTTTCGTGATCTGAAACTCGATTGATTCTTCTGAATATAGGATTTAGAGAAGCAATTTTGAGTTTTGGGACAGACTCATATTCAATAGGAAAAACTTATATAAAAAATATCAAATTTATTTTGTTACAGTTATTACGACGAAGGAGAACAAGGAACATTTATTGAAGGTGCTGGTTTTGCCAGAGATTCCGCTGCATAACAATGCAGCGGAATTAGCAGCAAGAGCAAAGGTTAGAAAAAGAGATGTGAGCCTTCAAACCATAACAGAGGAAGGAACAAAGGCAAATGACACATTTATGACGATTGTTCAGACAGCAAAGAAAATGGGGGTAAGTGCATATCAGTACATATGTGATAGAGTAGGCAGTACATTTGAGATGCCATCTCTGGCCCAACTCATCAGAGAAAAAGCTCAGTGAGTGGAAATTGAGAGATTTCCACTCAATTTGAAGAGGATACAGACCAGGGTTCTCGAAGGCAACTTTACATCACATGAAACAAAATGCAAAAAGTGATAACCTTTTCCTCTTAACAGTCATGTTTCAGAAAGAGTTAAAACTTGGGAAAAACTGGTTTTGGATGAGCTCGCAAACAAAATGAACAAATTCCAATCGGAATTACAATGACATTACAATGACAAGAGTACATTTCGACCTTTTGCCTCCATTGAAAGCTTTCAGTACTCGTTTTTCCCGAAGCTTCATTTGAGATAATAGCTGCAGATTTTCGATTAGTTCTCCAAAAAAGATAACAAGAAAAATGTTATTTATTAAGATATCTGAGAAGGTCGGCTTAAATTAAATTTTTAATTTTCTTTTTTTAATTTGATATTTTTATATAATATCATGCCAATCCCTTTTCATTCCTTTACGTAAAAATCAGGCGTGAAGGAATTACTATCTTGCTGAACTGAACATAATTTCACTGAACTGAGTGAGTCATGCACAGAGGCATGAGGAAAAGCCTGCAGGTCTATAAAAGCAATTTAAAGGATAAAACAGGAATTCCGGAAAATCCTAAGATTTAGTAAACAGTTCATGGTATACGTTCACAGGTATAAACAGCTGATTGGTATATACTGGATTTAGTTGGGGGTTAGTATATGATTGTACAGGAATGCAATTTATCGTTAGATGAACTTCTGAAGTTTGATGGGGTAATGGCAGCCGGGATTTTCAGTCCAGAAGGAAAGCTTGTGGAGTATAAGTCCAGGGATGAAATGCCAAAAGAGATGGCAGAGATGACTGCCAAGTTTTGCGGAGCCGTGAACCTGATGTTCGATGCTCTGGCCAGTGCTTACACGCAACTCTACAAGATGGACTGGGTACCTCAGCAAAACTGGATGTACAGCGGCGGCGACTGGACCGTTATGATCTCGGGAACGAGAGGGGTTTTTGTTGAGAAGTCAAAGGCGGATTTAAAGAAGCTCTTTACGGCTCTGGGAATGTGTTAACACCTCAATATTGTTTATGCCCAAATAAATCTGGCTGGCAAGTCTTGGTAATCAGGTTAGGTAATCAGGTTAGGTAATTTGGTTAGGTAATTTGGTTAGGTAATTTGGTTAGGTAATCGGGTCAGGTAATTATTTCATTTTTATCAGGCAGATCTGCCTGTATTATGGGCAGTTTGCCGAATTTATCTGTAACCCTTTTAAATAGCTTGCCCGTATCTTGCCCACAGCCCTATTCAAACCTCTAAATTAGATTACACCTTTCTTGCATTACAACTAAAAAAATTAGAAAAAAATTAGATCGTCATTTTATTATACCATTACTTACATAGTAATAATTGGTCCATAGGGTCAAGTCCCGGTGTATAAAGAAGACGTACAAAGAAAGTATGTAACTTAAATAAGTAGTAACTTAACTAAGGTAACTTACTAAGTAATAACTTAACTAAGGTAACTTACTAAGTAATAACTTAAATGAGTAGTAACTTAACTGAGTACAGAACTTAAACTACATTAAAATTGGACCAGGCCTTATGGATCACTTTATAATTCTAAAAGGCTTCATATTATACGATTTTTGACAATTCTTTTGATAACTCTTCTGATTATTCTTTTGATAGCTTCTTTTCGTTAAACTTTAATTTAAACTTTAATTAATAAAAGTTTCAGGCTTACACTTCCCTTTTGTTTCATCTACTTTACTTTTGTTTCACCTTGTGGTCGCTGTCGATTTGTTCTTTATCTTCAAACAAGGATTTAACAGGCCGTATGCTGTCGTATTTCAGAAAAATCATTCTAATAAGAGTAACTGCTAAAGCTCCTGCAGTTACTTTATGAGATTCTCTCCAATCGAGCCGGATAGCAAAATTTCGGTATGTAAGCGCCCTAAGTTTAACATACCTGCAGAAACATATCAATTTTCAATACTTCCTCGTCCCTGTCCATACTATATTATCTTTCAATAAGGTCAAGTCAAGGTGAATCTAAAATGAGGCCTGCCGATTTTATCGAATGCAAGGAATTTCCCTGCTCCGAAGTAAACAACAGCAGATATCTTGTACCTGCTTTGGATATAAACCACAAAAAATTTAAATCAGTTATGATTTCCGAAGCCCCTCCGGAAAATCCGAAAGATTACTTTTATGCCCCCGGAGAGCCGTTTTACCTGAAAACGACATTACAGGCTTTCCGTGATGCAGGCATGTCGGTAAATAGTATACAGGAGATTCTTGACTTGGGTTTCTACCTCACGACTGCGATTAAATGCCCAAAGACACAGTACGGAATCTCGGCTGCAACAATCAAAAACTGCTCCCTGATTCTAGAAAAAGAACTTCTTCTGTTTCCTAATATTGAGGTCTATATGTTAATGGGAGATGTTGCGATAAAGGCCTTCAACTATATCAGCAAGAGGCAGACAGGCAAAAACACGATTCTTCCTGGCTCGACATACAAAATCCGAAAAAATGAATCTTATTATCATGGCAGGAGAGTTTTTCCTTCGTATCTGCAGACAGGACAGAATTACCTGATTGAAAAATCAAAACGGGAAATGATTGCTGAAGATCTGGCTGAGGCAATAAAACTAATAGGATAAATCTCAGATAGGATATCAACGTAGAACAATTTAAAAAATGATATAAATATAAATCAGGTAAACTATGGGATAAGTATGGAATTCTGATAACTATGGGATAAGTATGGAATTCTGATAACTATGGGATAAGTATGGAATTCTGATAACTATGGGATAAGTATGGAATTCTGATAACTATGGATAAGTATGGAATTCTGATAACTATGGATAAGTATGGAATCCTGATAACTGCTGGAACAGTAGATGAACCTGAAAACCGAGCCTTTATGAGCAGGCATTTTCCCTGAATATTATTCTGAATTCGGTTCCTGCTCCTCTTACAAGCTCAATGCTGCCCTCAATCTGGTCCACAAGTATATTTACAAGTTGAAGCCCCAGAGAAGAGGTATGCCTGAAATCTATTTTTTCTGGAATTCCCACTCCGTTATCCGAGACGACCAGCAAAAATTCAGAGGTCTCAAGCCTGCCAGTATCTCTATCTTCCCCACTGATTTTTCCACTCTCTATCTTATGGAGCTTAATCCGGATTTCTCCGTCTCGTCCTTCTGAAAAAGCATGTTTTAGAGAGTTGGATACAAGTTCGTTAATAATAATTCCCAATGGAATTCCGGTGTCCATTCCGAGAAAAACGCTTTCTATATCCATTTTTAAGTGAATATCCCGATTGCCTACCAGATATGACCTGAAGAGTTCATTCGCAAGTTTCTGGAGATATGCTTTAAAATCAAAGGTCTCAAAGTTCCCGGTTCCCCCGGTTTTATACAACTCTTCATGAATTAGAGACATCGATATAACCCGGTTCTGGCTTTCCTGAAAAGATTCCCTTACCTTCTTGTCACTGAAATGCTCGGCCTGGAGGCTCAGGAGGGATGAGATCACCTGCAGGTTGTTCTTAATTCTATGGTGGATTTCTTTTTTCCGGATTTCTTCGGTTTTTAAAAGCGCCTGCTCGGCTTTTTTACGTTCGGTAATATCAAGCATCACACCTACGATCCCTATTACTTCTCCAGATATATTGCTGTAAGTAGCCCTGTGGACAAGAAAATCTCTTTCTTTTCCATCTATAGCAAACTTGATCTTCAATTCGTGAGGTATGCTTTTTCCTTTCTCAAGAAGTATCCTATCATAAAAAGTAGAGATTTCGAGAGCCTCGTCCGAAAATTGCTTCCTGAACTCAAACATGGAGTGTCCTACGATTTTTTCCTTTGGAAGGCAAAGTATGCTGGCAAATCTTTCGTTGCAGCCCTGGTAGATTCCCTCGAGATTTTTGTAAAATACCGGGGAAGGTATGGCATCAAGGAGTGTTTCCAGAAAATAGATATTATTCTGAAGGGCTTTTTCTACCTGCTTGCGTCCTACAATCTCCTCGATAAGTCTTTCGTTTGTTTTTACGAGTTCGAAAGTCCTTTCTTTAACAAGTTCCTCCAGTTTTTCCTTATACTGACGCAGTTCTTCTTCAACATGCCTGCGCTCGATTACCTCTGAAATGAGAAAAGCTGCTGAGTTAAGGAAATACGTGTCATCTGCAGTAAATCTTCTTGGTTTTTTGGAATGTGCGCTCAATACCCCGAAGGGTTTTTCCATTTTGCCTATAACCACACTGATCCCGCTAGCTACATCATGGTCTTTCATAACGGCCGAGACACTGAAACGCTCTTCCTTTTTAAAATCTCTTACGATTACCGGGATTTTTGAAAATAAGGTGTACCCTGCCTGGGATCCTTTACTCCCTTTAACAATGGCTTTTCCCACAAGGCCCGGCTTCCAGCCTGTTCCTGCTCTGAGCAGAAAATCTCCGTCTGGATAAAGTTCAAGAATTCTACTGTATTCTACACCAAGAGCCTTTGCAACCAGCTTTACACTTTTGTCCATAAAAGCTTGCAGACTTTCACACCTGAGAGCCATTCTTCCCATCTGGTTAAGTGCATCATGCTGCTTCTCTTTGATCCGAAGTTTTCCTTTCAGTTTTTGTATCTATTCAGGGTAAGGGAGGCACATCTTCAATCGCCGAATGAAGTGAACTAATAACAGGCATTTTATTCTTTATTAGTGTGGATATGTATCCCCTTATTCTACAGAATACATCCGCTCCATTTG
>Ga0268263_1001986_pt1 | contig 14792 bp, 12 predicted proteins | sample Biomet5_FD_190358 | JGI IMG/M metagenome (GOLD analysis project Ga0268263, IMG submission 190358) | Microbial communities from bioreactor (seeded with sewage sludge) at LBNL, California, USA - Biofuel metagenome 5 (SPAdes) (version 4) | ecosystem: Engineered > Bioreactor > Anaerobic >... | reverse complement strand
CGGCGACCCCGCCGGAAATTTTCAAAACAGAAAACTGGCAGAGCTCCAGCCCTCGCTCGTCCTAGAAGGGGAGACGCCGCGGCTGATCGACGAGTGGCAGGAGGTCCCGCCGCTCTGGGACGCCGTCCGCTATATGGTGGACGAGCGGGCCGCGAAGGGCCAGTTCATCCTCACCGGCTCGGCGACGCCAAACCACAAGGGCATCCTGCACAGCGGCGCGGGTCGAATTGCGAAGCTGCGGATGCGGCCTATGTCGCTTTACGAATCCGGCGATTCTTCAGGAAAGGTATCGCTGGAGGCGCTTTGCCACGGCGAGCTCGCGCCGGTCATGACGGGCGAAGTCGATCTGAAAAAGCTCATCGACCTCATCGTCCGCGGCGGCTGGCCCGGCAATCTGGGCCTCACCACGAAGCAGGCGGCGCTGCTGCCTGTCGAATACCTTAACGCCGTCGTGGACGACGACGTGTACCGCATCGACGGCATCAAGCGCGACACCTCCAAGATGCGCCTACTGCTGCATTCTCTCGCCAGAAACGAGAGCACGACGGCGACAAACAAGACGCTGCGGAGCGACATCAAAGCCATCGACGACGAGGACATCGACGCCAACACCGTCGCCGCTTATCTCGACATTTTCAAGCGGCTGTTCATCACGGATAACCAGCCGCCGTTTTCGGAGAAAATCCGTTCCTCCGTCCGCGTGAAGCAGGCGGAAAAGCGCCATTTTGCCGACCCGTCCCTTGCCTGCGCGCTTTTGAAGGCGACGCCGGAGGAGCTGCTGGGCGACCTTGAAACACTGGGCTTCCTGTTTGAGGCGCTGTGCGAGCGTGACCTGAAGATCTACGCTGAGAGCTTCGGCGCAAACCTCTACCATTATCAGGACTACGCCGGACGGGAAATCGACTCCGTCATAGAGCTCACGGACGGCAGTTGGTGCGCCTTTGAAATCAAGCTGGGCGCAAACCAGATCGACGCCGCGGCGGAAAATCTGATCAAAATCCGCGACGAGATCGCCCGAGACGAAAAAGGGAAGCCGCCCGCCGTCCTCTGCGTCCTGTGCGGCCTGGCCAACGCCGCCTACCGCCGTCCCGACGGCGTTTTCGTCGTGCCGGTCACCGCACTGAAGGACTGAATAGTATTGCTATTTATTACTGAACATTTCTGCGCTATCGGCGCATATATCCGGAAAATATAAACCGCCGCTAATATAGAAAGCGAGAGCATTACATGGACACACAACAAGTAAAATCCCGGCAGCGGGTGGCTGAGCACGGCGAGGTATTCACCGCCGAGCGCGAAGTCAACGCCATGCTGGATTTGGTGAAAAACGAGACGGAACGCATTGACAGCCGATTTCTGGAGCCCGCCTGCGGCGACGGAAATTTCCTTGCCGAAATACTCAGACGCAAGCTGGCCGTGGTCACCAAAAAATACGGCGGGCCGCGCAAACGCGCGTCCTTTGAGCTGTGGTCCATTATCGCGCTCATGAGCATATACGGCGTGGAGCTGCTGCCGGACAACACCGCCGCCTGCCGCGAGCGCCTGTTCAATATTTGGAATGCTGCCTACACGGAAGACTGCAAAAAAGAAGCCTCAGACGCCTGCCGCAACGTGGCCCGCTTCATCCTGGAGCGCAACATCCTGTGCGGCGACGCCCTGTCGCTGAAAGACAGCAGCGGCAATCCGATCGTGTTTTCGGAGTGGGGCGTTGGCCTGGAGGGCACGGTAAAGCGCACGGATTACACGCTGGCGGAACTGCTGGAACCTAAGCCGCAGGAATCGCTTGAAGAATATCTGAAAGAGAAAAAGCCGAAGCCGAAGCAGGAGCCGGGGCAGCTGTCCCTGTTCGACGCGGCAGAGGCAAACGACGATAAAGCCGAGGGCAGCAAGGTGGCGCAGTTTCGCCCGATCCATTACCTGAAGCTGAAAGAACAACAGGAGGCAAAGTGATATGGCAGCAGAGAGCCTGACCAGTTTATCCGACTACAACCCAGACGTACTTTCCTGCCTTGCAAACCTTTCCAACGACGAAGTTTTCACTCCGCCCAACATCGTAAACGACATGCTTGACATGCTGCCGCAGGAGCTGTTTTCCGACCCGAACGCCACGTTCCTCGATCCCGCGTGCAAGACAGGCGTGTTTCTGCGGGAGATCGCGAAGCGCCTGATCGTGGGCCTCGCGGATGAGATACCGGACCTGCAGGAGAGGGTGGACCACATCTTTCACCAGCAGCTCTACGGCGTCGCCATCACGGAGATGACTTCGCTGCTGGCCCGACGGAGCGTGTATTGCTCAAAGTACCCGAACAGCCGCTTCTCGGTCTGCCATTTTGACGATACGGTGGGCAACATCCGGTTCAAGACTATTCAGCACACCTGGAAGGACGGCCGCTGCGCCTTCTGCGGCGCGTCGGAGAAGACCTACAAGCGCGATGAAAGCCTTGAGACCCACGCCTACGAATTTATCCACACGGTTCATCCGGAAAGGATTTTTGACATGAAATTTAATGTGATTATTGGAAACCCGCCTTACCAACTGAGTGACGGTGGTCAAAAAGCCAGTGCAACGCCCATATATCAGAAGTTTATACAGCAGGCAAAAAAACTGAACCCAAATTATCTATCAATGATTATTCCGGCAAGATGGTACTCCGGTGGGCGTGGGTTAGATTCTTTCCGTGATGAGATGTTAGGTGATAATCGTTTGCGTAATTTAGTCGATTATACTGATTCTGATGACTGCTTCCCTGGAGTAGACATAGCAGGTGGAATTTGTTATTTTTTATGGGATAGAGATAATCGTGGCCCTTGTAAAGTTACAAACATATACAAAGGAGAAGCTGAAACATCGGACCGTAATTTGAATGAATATAGTACATTTATTAGGTATGGGGAAGCATTGTCGATTATCGAGAAAATACGGTCAAAAGAGGACGAGTTCTATACAACAAGAGTGAGTTCTCAAAAACCGTTTGGATTGCGAACATATGTTAAGCCGACAGAAAAAGGAGATATACGACTTCGGTATAACGGTGGAATTGGACCATTTTCAAGGGACGAAGTGCCAAGTGGAATTGAATGGATAGATAAGTGGAAAGTAATTATGTCGTACTTGACATATGACCACGCCGGGCGTCCAGACAAAGATGGTAAACGGCGAGTGTTTTCAACGCTAGAAGTTCTTCCGCCAGAAACAATTTGCACAGAAACTTATCTTGTGGTTGACTGCTTTGATAGTGAGATAGAGGCGAAAAACCTATATGCATATCTTAAAACCTGCTTTGTGCGTTTTTTGGTAGCTCAGTTAACCTCAACACAGCACATTTCTAAAGCCAATTTCGCGTTCGTTCCCGTTCAGGATTTTTCCAAGCCCTGGACTGACAAAGAGCTCTATAAAAAGTATAAGCTTACCAAAGAGGAAATCGCTTTCATAGAATCAATGATTCGCCCGATGGACGGGGGCGACGAGTGATGAGTATGGTGCCAACAAAGCAGGAGTTGGCAGATTTCTTTAATGAAAACAGAGAAATAATAACACTTCCTATTCATGTAGATAAAGGATCAGAGGTGTTTCAAGGATTATTTTCAAGATGGGATGATTACACCGAATTGGTTCATTCAGTTCCGTGGCTGTCATCAAAAATATCTCAAAATATTGATAATTCTGTCGATTGCATAAAGAAAGCGATAAATTGTTATTTTTCCGGTGATACAGATGCCGCAAATCGAGAAATTCGCAGTATTATGGATTCCTTCAAATGTAGTGAAAATTCCTATCTTATTACAAAATTACAAGATCTCTATATTAAAGATCTCAATATTGATGGTGAGTATAAAGAGTGGTACCGAGCACGTTTGGGAGATATGCGCCCATTTTCACGAGAAGACATGTACCATATTTCATACTCAAATAGAGCGAAAATAAAAAATCAGAGATATAGCATTAACGGCATACCCTGCTTATATCTAGGCAAATCAATTTACGCATGTTGGGAAGAGTTAAAGCGTCCTTCGCTTGATTCACTGTGGGTAAGCAGATACGAACCTTCAGACATAATGGATATGTCAATATTAAATCTGTCTGTTACAGCTGGAGATATAATAAATAATTACGTAATTAATGAAAAGCTATTTCCCTACAATGCATGCATTGATAGTTTCTTTTCAGCATGGATACTTCAAAGCACTTGTTCTGTTGTAGTTGATGACAATGGAAACAGAACTTTCCGAGAAGAGTATGTAATACCACAACTGCTTATGCAGAATATTAAAGACGAGGGCTTGGGCGGAATACTGTATTTTTCGAATCAGCTGAATAATGCTTATTCGTCAGGCGCTTCGTGGATACTAAAAAATCTCGCTGTCCCGGCCTTTGATTTCAAAGATTGCGACAATGGATATTCTAATAAAATACTAGATGATTTCAGGATATCCTATCCACTTAACGTGGGAATGTATGAGAGAAACGTTTTAGGACAACGGCCAAAAATTATTCCTAGTAAAACAAATTTGGCAAGAACCAGCGCTCCGCTGAATATTAGTGGTGCATATAATACATGTTATTCAAATACGCCATTTTACAGATGTGAAATAGAATTAACAAGGTCATTATATTACGATGACGCAAATAATGAAAAGAATAATAAGTAAGATAGTGTAGGGGACAACAATGCCTGACCAACTGGACCAATTTGTATCTGTCCGGCCGCAGGATTACCCGATGATGTGAGATAGCGAAATTAATGGTTTAATACTTTTAGAAATTGTATGGGCAAAATGAAAACATCAAGTCTGAATATGATTTGGGAGGAGAAATAATGGGAAAAATACTTGGAATTGCCATAAAAAACTATGGTTCGTTAAAAGACGTAAAGATGGGACAACTTTTTACCGACAGAGATACTGCACCTCTCAGCAACATGGTAGCCATTATTGGCCCTAGTGGAAATGGTAAAAGTACTCTTGCAGATGCATTTGGTTTTATTTCAGATTGCCTTTCCAGCGACGTTGAATCTGCATGCGATGCAAATAATCGTGGTGGGTATGATCAACTCGTATCGCAAGGAAGCAAAGAACCGATTCACTTTGAAATTTACTATAGAGAAACGAGCAACTCTCGTCCGATTACGTATGAGCTGACAATAGGTAAGGACAAAGCGGGTCGCCCATATGTAAAGGAAGAACGCCTGCGCCAACGCCGGCAGGGGAACAGGAACGGCAGGCCATTGTCATTTCTTTTCCTTTCAGATGGAAAAGGTTATGCATTTGAGGGACCGGATGGCGGCCAAGATGAGGAAACAGAGATTTCGACAGGCGAAAAGAAAGATGTTGAACTTGCTGATATTAGAAAGCTTGGCATAATAACATTGGGTGCAATGAAACAGTACTCCAGAATTGAAAGCTTTCTGAACTTCCTGCGCAGTTGGTATCTTTGCTATTTTACCCCTGATACAGCAAGACAGATACAAACTGCTGCTCCAGCACCATATTTGGATAGGACTGGAGGCAACTTAAATAATGTCTCTCAGTTTATGTATAGAGAGAATCCATCTGACTTCAAAAGGATTCTCTCAGATATTCAGACTAAAATACCAAATATCAACAGGATTGAACCAAAAAGGCTCGAAAATGGACAGATGGTTCTTGAATTTTATCAAGATGCTTTTTCGAAGCCATTTTATTCACAGCGTATGTCTGATGGAACCTTGAAGCTATTCGCATATTATCTCTTACTACACGAGAGAAATCCGCGCCAACTTGTTTTCATTGAGGAACCTGAGAACGGATTGTATCATCAGTACCTTGCAGATTTGGCCACAGAGATGTCAAGAAATGTTAGTAGCGGATATAGTAAACAGTTGTTTGTTACGACCCATAGTCCTTTCTTCGTGAACGCATTGCTGCCGGAGCAGGTATGGGTTCTTGAAAAAGGACCGGATGGATTTTCTGTCGCGAAGCGAGCGTCAGATTTTGACTTTGTCAAAGACCTAGTCGACGCAGGCGCATACATGGGCGATTTGTGGTACAGTAAATACTTCGGTTGATTGTCTGATGGAGGAAACGATGTATTATATACAATTTCTCGTCGAAGACAATTCAACCGGATGCCTGATAAAGGTGCTCATGGATAGAATTATCGAGACTAATTCTGATGTCTCATATGACTGCAAAGCCTTTCATGGAATAGGTGGTTATGCAAAGAAAAGCACAGTTCAGAAGATAAAAAGCGGAAAACTATTAAATGATTTGCCAATATACTTGCGAGGGTTTAATAAATCTTTGCAAAACTTTCCGGCGGCAATCTTCATTGTTTTGGATGTCGACAGAAGAAATATTGGCTTATTTAGAAATGAACTAGAACAGATTGCCACAGAGAACAAGATTACAGTTGACCATGTTTTTTGCATTGCGGTTGAGGAAATGGAGGCTTGGCTACTTGGTGACGAGCAGGCAATTGTAGCGGCATACCCATATGCTAAATTACCGATAATACATGCTTATGATCAGGATAGTATTTGTGGAACTTGGGAAATACTTGCTGATGCGGTGTATCCTGGTGGACTTAAAAAGTTGCTTAAGGAAAATTCATCCCAATATGAAATCGGCAAGCAAAAAGCTTCGTGGGCAAGTAATATAGGCTTACATATGAACATTCGTATGAACCGCTCTCCCAGCTTTAACTATTTTATTTCAGCATTGGATGAACGAATACCCACAATGTTGGAACTCGGCAGGTGACACTCATGTCTGACATTGAAACAATGACGGTCGAATACACCAACGCAGACGGCGTTAAGGAATACCGCTACCAGACAAAGCCGTTTGTCGGAATGCAGCTTCCGGATTTCATCGGCTATCACGAAGGTGTCCAATTCGACATCGACGACTTTGGAGCTTTCCTGCGTGTAATGCTGGACAAGCCTACCAAAACTGAACTGGACGCATACGGAAAAGATATTAAGGAAATTCGTCTTGCCTATGTAGAAAACGCCATGTGGTTTACGTTCCGCATAGGCGGCCTCGGATGGATAGACGCACCGTATACGCCGTATCTAAGTAAGAACCTGCACCTAATTGACAGCCCTGTTCGCTTTGCAGAACTTTGCAGAAAGATTACCGTCGTTGTAATTGATACTTACACCGGCACTGTCGGGCAAGTGAAAGAGATCGCGCTTGACGATGCCTTCGCCGATACGATATTCAAACTCGTGTACGCGATCAAGGCACAGCCATTTGATAAAATGGCTTACGACGACTTGCTTGCAAGCGTTGAAAACACCTATTCTCCCGGTGAAATCGCGGAGCAGTCCAAAGACCTTTCCTGTATCGTTACAGGCTAAACTCTGAACTGGAGGCTATAAAATGCCTGACCAACTGGACCAATTTGTATCAGCCCGGCCGCAGGATCACCCGATGATCTACGCCTATTCCGTCAATAACCCGGAATACAAGGGCCTGCTAAAAGTCGGATTTACGGCAAAAGATGTGGAAGAGCGTGTGGCACAGCAGTTCCCGGTCAAGCAGCCGGATGCCGTGGCTCCGTATAAAATCGTGTTTGCCGAGAGCGCCATGTATGAAGACGGCGGCTCCTTTACCGATCACGACATACATAAAATGCTCAAGCAGAAACAGGTCACAGGCGTGGGCGGCGAATGGTTCCGCTGCACGCCGGACGATGTGCGCGCCGCGTGGGTCGCCGTCAGGTCCCATACGCTGAATGAGGAAAACCGTACGCAGAATTTCAAAATGCGGCCGGAGCAGGAGGCGGCGGTCAACAAAACCGCGGCATTCTACGCTTCGGAACACGCGGAGGGCCGTATTCCAAAATTCCTTTGGAACGCAAAAATGCGCTTTGGCAAAACCTTTACCGCATACCAGCTTGCAAAGCGCATGGGATATAAGAGAATTCTTATACTTACCTTCAAGCCAGCCGTCCAGACCGCCTGGCGCGACGATCTCATGAGCCATGTGGATTTTGAAGGCTGGCAGTTCATTTCCCGCCCGCAGAATCCGTCGGAACCCAAGCTGGACGAGCAGTACACCGCCTGCGACAAATCACGGCCCATCGTCTGCTTTGGCTCTTTTCAGGATCTTCTCGGCGTAAACGAGAACGGCGGCATAAAGGCACAGAACGAATTTATCCACACTGACAACTGGGACCTTGTCATTTTCGACGAGTATCATTTCGGCGCGTGGAAGGACAACGCGAAAAGACTGTTTGAAGAAGAGGACGACGAAGCCGAAGCCATAGACCCGGACAGCTATGACCGCGGCAATGCGCCGGACGTGACATGGCTGCCGATCACGACTGACAACTATCTGTATCTCTCCGGCACGCCGTTCCGCGCGCTGCTGTACGGAGAATTCGACGAATGTCAGGTGTTCAGCTGGACCTATTCGGACGAACAGCACGCCAAGGAAACCTATGTGGGCGACGACAACCCGTATGCGGCGCTTCCGAAAATGATCATGCTGACATATAAAATCCCGGACAGCATACGCCGCATCGCCATGCAGGGCGAGTTCAACGAATTCGATCTGAACGTATTTTTCAAGGCTGAGGGCAAAGGGAAAAACACCAAGTTTATATATCAGGATTATGTGCAGAAATGGCTGGACCTGATCCGTGGGTCGTATCTGGAAACCACAGCCGATGAGCTGAAGCTCGGCCGAGGCAGACCGGCCATGCCATTTTCTGATACTCGTCTCTTGAGCGTACTTTCGCATACGCTGTGGTATTTGCCGAACATCGCGTCCTGTCAGGCGATGGCAAACCTTCTCCACCAGAAGCAAAACGCTTTTTATAACGATTACCATGTGGTCGTGTGCGCCGGCGCAGACGCCGGTATCGGCGCGATCGCGCTAAATAAAGTTTGGGAGGCCATGGGCGATCCGCTGAAAACCAAGAGCATTACGCTCACTTGCGGCAAGCTGACTACCGGTGTGACGGTTAAGCCGTGGACTGGCGTATTCATGCTGCGCAACCTGAAAAGCCCGGAGTCATATTTCCAGACAGCTTTCCGCGTCCAGAGCCCGTGGGAGATAACGACCGACGACGGGAAAAAGCAAATTATGAAGCAAGAGTGCTATATTTTCGATTTTGCTCTCGACCGCGCGCTGAAGGAAATCTCCGATTACTCCCGGCAGCTCAATGTTCAGCCGATCAGTCCCGAGCGGAAGATTGGCGACTTCATAAACTTCCTGCCAGTCATCGCCTACGACGGCAGCGTGATGCGGCAGATCGACGCTGGTGAAATCCTTGACATCGCCATGTCCGGCACGTCCGCGACGCTCCTGGCACGCCGCTGGGAGAGTGCACTGCTTGTCAACGTGGACAACGACACGCTTACCAAGCTGCTTGCAAATGAAGAAGCCATGCGTGCCCTTATGAGCATTGAGGGATTCCGCAGCCTGAATGCGGATATTGAGACGATTATCAACAAATCCAACGCCGTGAAAAAGGCAAAAATGGAGAAGGACAAGCTCACGCCGAAGGAAAAGCAGGAGCTTACTCAAGAGGAAAAAGACTATAAGTCCAAGCGGAAAGAAATTCAGGAAAAGCTCATCAAGTTTGCCACCCGCATCCCGATTTTCATGTATCTGACAGACTACCGGGAGCAAAACCTGAAGGATGTAATTACTCAGTTCGAGCCGAGCCTCTTCAAGAAGGTCACAGGCTTGGATGTTAAGGACTTCAACCTTCTGTGTGAGCTGAACCTCTTCAACGCGCCGCTGATGGACGATGCGATCCTGCGTTTCCGCCGCTATGAAAACGCCAGCCTCGTTTATACCGGCCTGCCAAGTAAGCATGAGGGAGAAAACGTTGGCCTGTTCGATACGATCCTCAGCGCAGAGGACTATTACAAGACCCTCTATACTTCCCAGCAGGAGTCTTTGTCCGGAATCGGGTACGACAACAGCGAGATGCCTGATTTCAGCGCGGCCGTTTCTGATGACGATGAAGACGATGATGAAGACGAGCCAGAAGAGCCCGTTGTGATCAAACGGCGCAAAACTGAGGACCCGCTTTCAATTCATAAGACCACAACTGCGCCGCTGCCGAATGCCGCCCCGGTCAAACCTGCGGCAGCACCGCCTGAAAAGCCCACAGCGCCGGATATAGACACATTGAGCATAAAGGTTGGAACGAAGCTGTTCCATAAAGCTTTTGGGCATGGCGTCGTAACGCAGGTAGACGACGCAAGCAACAAGTTCCCGAGCGTCTATGTTGATTTTGCGGGAGAGATACATAAGTTCCAGTTCCCCGGAGCAATAGTGCAGGGGTTCTTGAAAATTGAGTAAAGAATCAGGAAGTGAAATCATGGGTCAGAATAATGGCTATATCTACATACTTACAAATCCGTCTTTCCCGCAGTATGTGAAGATCGGATACGCGGACGACGTGGAAAAGCGGCTGGCACAGCTCAACCGCAGCGAGTGCGTGCCGTTTGCGTTTCAGGTGTACGCGACATATGAAGTCAATTCCAGGCTGTCCGATGTCCAGATCCATAAGCTCATCGACAAGATCAACCCCAACCTGAGAGCTATCGAATTTAACGAGGGCAAGAAGCGGGTGCGGGAATTCTATGCCATGAGCAGGGAGGACGCCTACGCAATTTTCGAGGCTATGGCGGAAATCCACGGCTGCAAGGACAAGCTGAAGAGGAACAGGCAGACAAAAGATGAGCAGGCCGACGAAGCAGCCGCGGAGGAAATCCAGGCGGAAAGCAGCGAGCGGGCCGGAAATTTCTCGTTTTCAAAATGCCAGATTCCAGTAGGTGCGGTGATAGAGTACGGGCTTGATCCGTCCATAACCTGCACGGTGGTGGACGACCGCCGGGTGGAATATCAGGGTGCGACCATGTACCTGACCGGTCTTGCCCAGCTCCTGAGCGGCAAGCACTGCGCCCTCGCCGGGCCGAAGTATTTCAAGTATAACGGCGAGTGGCTCAACGACATCCGCCTGCGGCTGGGAGTGTAAGGAGAAATTCCTGTAATTGTAATAATACGCAGCCCGACAAACTGGAATTTTTATGGCTCTATAAAGCAACTAAAAGGAGAAGACTGTGAACAGGCAAAGACGAACCTTTGAGCGGCAGAAAATTGTCTCAAAACCCAATCCGGAATTTGTGGTATCCGAACCGTGCGGCTTGTTGGATTTTCTGCTGCTCAAGTTACCTGATAAATCCAGGAATCATGTAAAGTCTTTGCTGACTCACGGAGCAGTTTTAGTGAACGGCGCTGTGGTTACTCAGTATGATACTGTGCTGCAACCAGGGCAAAAGATTGAGATCGATCGGTCGGCGCCCGAAGGGAAAAAGCAGAAATGTGCGTTGGATATCCTGTACGAAGACAGCGACATGATCGTGATCAACAAACCGGCGGGGCTTTTGACAATTGCTTCTGATCAGGAAAGGGAACTTACCGCATATCACATGCTGACAGATTATGTGCGGACGAAAGATCCAAGGAATCGCATTTTTGTGGTGCATCGACTCGACCGCGACACTTCCGGCGTATTGATATTTGTAAAAAACGAGAGGATGAAACTGGCTCTGCAGGATAATTGGGCGGATTTAGTGTCTGAACGACGCTATGCGGCAGTTGTCGAAGGACAGCTGAAAGAAAAATGCGGCAGAATCCGCTCCTGGCTGAAAGAGACAAAAACATTTCTTGTGTATTCAAGCCCGCGCGCCGGTGACGGCCTGGAGGCCATAACCGACTATCATGTCATTAATGAAACTGCAGGGTATTCTTTGCTGGATATTGATCTGAAGACCGGCCGCAAAAACCAGATCCGTGTGCATATGAAGGATATAGGCCATTATGTCGCAGGGGATAAAAAGTATGGGGCAAAAACAGACCCATTGAAGCGCTTGTGTCTGCACGCATATAAATTAGAGCTTAAACATCCTTTTTCTGATGAAGTCATGTGCTTTGAAACGCCGTTCCCCGAAAGCTTTACTTCTCTTTTTTCGAGAGCAAGTTTAAGCAATATGCAGAATGGTTGATTGTTTCTGCCGTGTCGTGATCGCTCTGCAGACTCCGCTTATAGCATTCAAACGTTGATGGCATTTCTTGATAAAAAAGCAGGAGGTACCGGCCTGGGCCGATGCCTCCTGCTGATCGTTATTATTGCCGTTCTGTTCCATCCATAACCGTAACACCGGGCTATTTGGAACGGTGGATTTTTCAAAACCCTTGTCCTACCTCACTATCCAAAGAAAGCGTTCTATTTTGTTACTTCCATATGTACGGTGGATTTGCTGACGCCGAAGTGTGCGGCGGCGTCCCGGACGGTGGTGCGCTTTTCCAGAATATAATTGCCCAGCGCACAGGCTCTTTCCTCAATGTTGGTTCTCATAATCAACACTCCCAACGATTGGCCTTACGCAAGCTTATGCGGAGGAAGAGTTCATTATGAAATCACAGCATTGCGGTGGCGCAGCTTTTCCAGCGATATTGTTTTTCGGCCGACGATGCGGACTGCCGCGCAACAGGGAGCGCGGAGACACGGGGCCGGACGCCGGAGATCGCCGCCAGGTCCGCGCCTGTCCCCGCTTTTATTCTTCATCCGCGCGGGGGGGCTTGGCACGAAATTAACTATATTAGTGCTTTTCAACGGGGTGAAAGTAGTATATACTGGCCCATAAAAGGGAGGAATCAACTTGCAGTTTCAACCCAAAAATGTCGCGATGCCCGACGGCACCGTCTGCCGGCTGCGCAGCCCGGATCCGGCGGATGCGCAGGCTATGCTGGACTATCTGCGCCTCACCTCGGGCGAGACGCCCTATATGATCCGCTTTCCGGATGAAGTGGATCTCACGGCCGAGCAGGAGCGCGCTGTGCTGGAAGACAGGCTGACCGCGCCCCGCGCCGGCATGATCGGCGCGTTTATCGGCGGCGTGCTCACCGCCAACTGCGGCGTCGATCCCGTGGCGGAGCGGCGGAAACAGCGTCATCGCTGTGAATTCGGTATCGCGGTGAAGCAGGCTTTCTGGGGCAGGGGCATCGGGGGGCTGCTGCTGGACGAAGCGCTGCGCTGGGCGGGAGAGACGGGATACGAACAGATGGAGCTGAGTGTCTTCGGCGAGAACGTCCGGGCCCAGCGATTGTACCGCTCACGCGGCTTTTCCGAGGTTGGCCGGGTGCCGCGTGCTTTTCGGCTGGGGGAGGGCGTTTACGACGACGAGATCATCATGATCCGGGATCTGTAGGACCCGCAGCAGAAAATGGATAATTTAAAATCTGTTAATAATCATTGACGTTGCTTTGAGAATTCGTTATAATTAATAAATCTGAATCTTTATTTCAGATATTACACATTGAGAAAGGGAGTGGGGAACTATGGGAAGGTACGTGGTCAAAAGAGTTCTGCTTGCGTTTTTGACTATATTTATTATCTGTGCCATCACATTTTTCCTGATGCACGCGGTCCCCGGCGGGCCATTTAACCGAGAGAAGGCCCTGAGCGAGGCGACGATTGCGGCACTGAACGCACGCTATAATTTGGACAAACCACTGCTGACGCAGTTTTTTATTTATCTGCGCGAATTTTTCAAGGGCGACCTGGGCGTGTCGCTGAAGAACGGGCGTGAGATCTCCGCCATCGTCGGCGAGTGCTTCCCCATCTCCGCAAGGCTGGGCCTGCTGTCTGTGGCGGTGGCGCTGATCTGCGGCACGGTTTTCGGCAGCATCGCCGCCCTGACACGCAACAAGCTGCCCGACCGCATCATCATCTTCTTCTCCACGCTTTTCACCGCCGTGCCCAGCTTCATTCTGGCCACGCTGCTTTTGCTGATATTCAGCATAAAGCTCAACTGGGTGCAGGTTTGGAACGCGACCTCCCACAGCTACATATTGCCGGTCATCGCTTTGGCGGCCTACCCCATGGCCTATACCACGCGTCTGGCCAAGACCAGCATGCTGGACGCGCTGGGTCAGGACTATATCCGCACGGCCCGGGCCAAGGGCGTCGCCCGCGGGAAGGTCATCTTCAAACACGCGCTGCGCAACTCGCTGATCCCCGTCATCACCTATGCCGGCCCCGAGATCGCCTATATCATCACGGGCTCCATGGTGGTGGAGACGGTCTTCACCATCGGCGGACTGGGCAGCCAGTTCGTCAGCGCCATCAACAACCGGGATTATACGCTGATCATGGCCACCACGATCTTTCTTGCGGTCTTGATGGTGGCCGCAAACCTGGTGTGCGACCTGTTGTATAAAGTCGTGGATCCCCGGATCCAGTACGATTGAAGGAAGAGGGATTCAAATGGCTGAATATGACGTTAATAAAATGCCCAAGAAATCGCCGCTGAGCGTACAGATCAACCTTGAAAAGTTTGAGCCCGCCACCGACGAGGAGAAGCACCAGCAGGACGTGATGAGCCAGAGCGCCACCTTCTTCAAGGACGGTATGCGCAAGCTGAGAAAGAACCCGCTGGCCATGGCCAGCATCATCATTCTGGTGCTGATCATTCTGATCATCATTTTCGCGCCCATGATCGTCCCCTACGGCTATACTGAGATCAACACGGTCAACGGCGTGCGCGACAAGAGCGCCAAAAACCTGGCTCCTTTCACCTACAGTGAGATGGAGCAGGAGTCTATCGCCAACGGCGGCACCCGCTTCCCCCATATTTTCGGAACCGACGAGCAATGCCGCGATTATTTCATGCGCGTGGTGTACGGTACCCGCGTGTCCCTTTGCGTCGGATTCTTCGCCAGCATCATCGTGCTGATTATCGGTATGATCTACGGCAGTATTTCCGGCTACGTCGGCGGGCGAA
>Ga0268263_1001980_pt1 | contig 14860 bp, 9 predicted proteins | sample Biomet5_FD_190358 | JGI IMG/M metagenome (GOLD analysis project Ga0268263, IMG submission 190358) | Microbial communities from bioreactor (seeded with sewage sludge) at LBNL, California, USA - Biofuel metagenome 5 (SPAdes) (version 4) | ecosystem: Engineered > Bioreactor > Anaerobic >... | reverse complement strand
CAAGTTCGCGTCGGCGCCGCTGATCCTGCTCACGCTGGGCCTGTTCCTGCTGGTCATCAACGCCTGCCTGCTGATGTTGGTCTCGTGGGTGTCCGGGCAGATCGGCGTCCCATGGCATGTGGACGATTGGGGCAGCGCCTTCTGGGGTGCACTGATCGTCTCGGTGGTCAGCTTCATCGTGAACGCCTTCTTCAAGAGGGGCGAGGAGCACCGGTGAGTCAGCCAGTGGTCTGCTTCGTCTGCTGGGGCAACATCTGCCGCTCGCCGATGGCCAAGGTCATCGCCGACGCCCGCGCCGAGTACGACGAGCTCCACGGGGTGCAGTTCACCAGCGCCGGAGTGAGCGCTGAGGAGCAGGGGCATCCGATGGATCCGCGGGCGGTCGCGGTGCTGCGCGACAACGGCTACGTCCCGGGCCCGCACATCGCGCGCAAGATCACCGCGGACGAGATCCGCGGCGCGTCCATGCTGATCGGGATGGAGCCGCTGCACCTGGCCCGGATCCGGCAGCTGGTGCCGGAGGTGGAGAACCTCTACCTGATGTCGGATTTCGATCCGTCCGCCGAGCCCGGATCGGGCATCGACGATCCGTGGTACGGCGACGACGCCGACTTCCAGACAGCCCTGGATCAGATCAAGTCGGCCATGCCCGAGGTGATCCGGCGGGCTCGGGAACTCATCGCGCCGCGGGCCTAGCAGGACGCCCCCGGCCAGCCGGCGATTCTCCTGCCCCCGGGCCGGAGCTGGTTCAGCGGTTCACTTCGCGCTGGGGGTGGTCTTTTCGGTCTTGGCGACTCCGTCATCCCGTCGGGTGATCAGTACCAAGACAGTGCCGCCGAGGATGCAGGCCGCGCTCAGCATCAGGTGCAGCCGGCGCATGTCCGTGCAGCCCACGGCCGCCTGGACCGTCTTGTCGAAGAACTCCTGGACCACGCCCACCGCGAGACCGCATTCGATCCCGTTGACCTGGACGGCCGAGACCAACAGCCACATTCCGGCCCCGCCCAGGACCAAGGCGAGCAGGCCGCCGAGTCGGCGGAGTTCGGATGAGGGGCGACGCATCTCGTCCAGCAGGACCAGCCCGATCGTGGCCACCAGGACGGCGGCGGCGAGGGCGATGGTCGCGGTGACCAGGACCACCATGACTCCTGTTCGAACGGGGCGAGCTCGGCCGACGGCAAAGTGAGGGGACGCACACTGGCCCGCCACGCTGGCATCGTATCCCTGGGTCCCCCGGACGAGGGACGCCACACGCCTGGCGCTCAGACATTGTTCAGCGCATCTTTCAGCGAGCGCTGAATGCACCTGGCGGGCCGATCAGTGGTGCGCGGCGATCCGCTCCCGGGTCAGCCGGATGCGTCCGCGGCGCAGGCTCGGCTGGACGACGTCGAGGTCATGGCCGAGGGCATCGACCAGTGCAGCGGCAAGCCGGTCTCGGATCGTCCGGGATTGGCCGGCGAGCCGGCTGCCGCGCTCGGTCAGTCGAATCAGCACCGTGTCGGCGCTGTCGCTGCCGCTGTCGCGGGTAGCCAGGCCGTCCCGTTCCAGCCGGGAGACCAGGCGACTGGGATGGCCGGACTCGGCCACCAGATGGGTGGCCAGCTGCTTGAGCCGCACCGGCCCCAGATCGTCCAGGGCGATCAGGGCTTCGGCCTGCAGTGTGGTCAGGCCGAGCGGACGCAGATGAGCGGCGAAGGCCGCGTTGTACTCAGTGACGACGCGTTTCAGTTCGAACGCGACCTCAATCCCCGATGCTGCCATAACCGCAGCCTAGTGCCACTCCCGTGACATGTCACGGGATATTTGCCCGGACGCTAGGAGCGGCGGCGGGTCGGGTCGGAGTGGCCAGGGCAGTACCAGGTGACTGGCAGGGCCCGGAGCCGAGCCAGTTCGTCGGCGGACTGGGCAAGGCTGGACATCTGCCAGGACGGGCTCGGCACCAGCCGTCCATTCCGGGCACGGGCGGCGTCGCCGACGAAGAGGACGTCACGCCAGCGGAAGCAGTGATGTCCGGGCGTGTGCGCCGGAGTGTGCAGGGCGGTGAGGCCCGGCCACAGTTCGGCGTCACCGCTGATCGGCTGGAGCCGTTCGGGTAGCTCGACGCGTACCAGCCGCGACGACAGCCTCCGCATTCGACTGGACGGGTCCGCGGCGCCGGCCAAGACGGCGATGTCGTCGGCACCGAGCCAGACCCGGGCGCCATTGCGCTTCTGCCAGATCGCGGCCGTCTGGGCATGATCGAAGTCGTGGTGGGTGAGCAGGATGTCGGTGACCTGGTTCGGTGAACGTCCAGCCTGCCGCAGTTCGATGGTCAAGCGGCTGAGCCCAGCGAGCATGCCAGGGTCGATGATGGCGACCTGATCGTCGGCCTCCAGCCAGTAGCACCGGGCACCAACGGCACCGCGAAGCCAGTACACCGACTCCGTGAGCTGCTTCACTTCGGCCTCCGCAGGCGTGGGGGTGAGCTACTGCGTTCGGAGGATCTGGGTCTTCATTCCTCGATGCGACCAGAGTAGGTCTGGGTCGGCACGCCGTCCATGGGGGAGCTTGCGGCAAGCGCAGGCCCGGCGGACGTCCACAACCGCCACCTGCCGGCCTGTCCCGCTGAGCACCCCCGCAGAAAAGGGGACGGTCCCCTTTTCTGCGGGACCGGGGGGACGGGCCGGACACGCGAGGCCGGTCCCACAGCAGAGCGGCACCGACCTCGCGATCAGATCAGACCAGTCGAAGCCGGATCAGCTTGAGCACGGCGTCCTTGGTCGTGGACGACTTGGTCAGCGTCGCCTTGATGCTCACCGAGGAGCCACGCCCGTACCGGCTGAGGTACTTCGACGCCACGGTGATCTTCTTGGTGCCCTTGTTGGCGCTGGTGAGCGTGGTGGTCGCAACCACCCGCCCGTGCAGGTAGACCTTGACGGTGCCGGTGGCCCAGATCCCCTTGCCCAGTGACTTGGTGGCAACGGTGAAGCGGAACGGCTTCTTCGCACTCACCTTCACTGCGGCGACCTTGTGGACCACCCTCACCGTCGCCTTGGTCACCTTCAAGGTCACCGCGGCGGAGGAGCTGGCTGCTGCCTTATCGTCGGCGACGAAGCGGGCCACAACCTTGTGGGTGCCGACGGCCAAGTCGGCCGGCAGCGTGGCCTTGGCAACCCCCGCGACAAGCGCGGCCTCGACCGTCCGCGAGCCGGCGGTGAATCGCACCGTGCCGGTGCGGGTTCCGGTCACCTTGGCGGTCGCAGTGACCGAGGTGCCGTAGCCCACGGTGCGCTTCGACAGGGTGAGGGCCGTCTTGGTGGCCAGTGCCTGGGTGGTCACCGGAACTCGGACCATCGTCTGGGACGGCAGCCCGGTCAACGTCACCACGCCCGCGTTCGGCATCGTGAAGGTCGCCGACGCGGCACCGCCGGTCACCGGAACCGTCGTCACCACGGTGTCGCCGACGCGCACCTCCAGCGAGGTGTTGGCCGGAGAACCGAGCGAGGTGAGATCGAGATCGGAGACCTGCACGGTGTAGGGCTGGCCGACCTTGGCGGTGCTCGCCGCGGTCAGCGCAGCGCTGGTCTTGGCGAAGTTCGGCGAGACCGGCTCATTCGCCTTCAGGTAGTCGACCCAGGCTTCGTAGTCGACCAGGCCGGAGTCCTTGGCATTGCTGCCCTTGGCCATGGTGGCGAAGTTGTCGCCGCCGCCGGTCAGGAAGCTGAAGGTGCCGACCCGGATCTTGTCGTCGGCCGACACCGGCTTGCCGTTGATCCAGATGCTGGTGATCCGCTGGTTGCGGGCGGCAGCTGCGTCGTAGGTGTAGCTGACGTTCTGGGACAGGCCGAGGGCCAGATACGAACGAGAGGCGCCGTCGGGCTGCCACTGCTCCTCGAGCACCTGCTTCAGCTGAGCACCGGTGAGGGTGGTGGTCCACAGGTTGTTCACGAATGGCAGCACCGAGTTCGCCTCGGAGTAGCTGATCACGCCGTCGGAGCTCTCCACACCCGACTTCGCGTAGTTCAGCTCGGCGCGCAGTCCACCGGGGTTGACGATGCCGATCTCGGCGCCGCCGCGATCGCTGTTCGACAAGGTGGCCAGCAGTGAGTCGGCGACCAGGGTGCCCATTGTGGACGGCTTGGCCCGGTTGTCCCGGGCGCCGCCGGTCCAGACCCCGCCGGCGTAGCTGCCGCCGCCGAAGGCCGTGGTAATGCTGGCAGTGAGGTTGCCGATCGGCTCATCGCCGACGGTCGCAGCGTGCGCCAGGGCGTCGGTGACGATGGTGTCGACCGCAGCGACCCGCGGGTAGTCGGTGTCGGCAGTCGTCGCACGATCGAGCACCGAGGCGTCCACGCTGGTGATTACCTTGGTGGAGGTGTCGTAGCCGAGGACGACCTTGCCGAGCTTGGTGCCGTAGGAGGCCGCCTGGACGATCGGACGTCCGGAGTGGGCGGCGTCGGCCCAGGCGTAGGTCATGTGGGTATGACCGTTGAACAGGACATCCACTTTGGCTGAGGTGTTGTCGACGAGGTCGGCGAAGTCGGCACTGGCCGCCGTGGCCGCCGCGAGATCGACGCTCGGCGATGCGCTCACGCTGGCGCCGTCGTGGACCTCTGCGACCACGATGTCGGCCTCACCGTTGGCGTCGTTACCGTCCTTGAGCTGGTTGGCGACGCGATTCAGTGCGGCGACCTCGTCACCGAAGCTCAGCGCGCTGACTCCGGTCGGCGATACCAGGGACGGAGTCTCCTGGGTGACCACACCGACGATGCCCACCTTGATGCCGCCGACGGTCTGAATCGAGTACTCCGGAAGCGCAGGAGTGGTCGTGCCCTTGAGGTACACGTTGGCGCCCAGGTAGTCCCACTTGGCGTTGGCGCCACCGTCGATCACCCTGCCGGTGAGATCGCTGAAGCCCTTGTCGAACTCGTGATTGCCGACCGCGGACGCCGTGACGTCCAGCGCATTCAAGACGTCGATCGTCGGCTGGTCGGCCTGGGTGGCCGAAGCGAACAGCGAGGCCCCGATGTTGTCGCCGCCGCTGAGCAGCACGGTGTTGGAGTCGCCGTAGAGGTTGCGCTGGGCCTCGATCGTGGTGGCGAACTTGGTGGTGTCGGCGTCGATCCGTCCGTGGAAGTCGTTGAAGTTCAGGATCGCGATCGTGGTGCTGGTCGTGGTGGCGCTGGCAGGCAATGCCGGCAGGGTCAGCCCGAGCAGGCCGGTGCCGACGGCAGTCGCCAGGAGCATCCGAATGCTCCGCTTCTGGAATGTCACAGTCATCTTCCTTGGGGTTGGTGGACGGGGTGGTTCAGCGGAGCGGTGCGCTCCACCCTTCACGACGGTCGGGGTGGGTCCGTGCGGCACCGCCGATGATCCCCACTCCGGTGGGAGCCGCGTCGACCTAGGGCAGCCCGAGGCAATATCACTGCCGGGGGCTGATGAGTCATGCGGAGTAGTCGCTCCTGAGGAGGGGGATGCGATGCCCTCAACCTACGGACTGTGGGTGTCGTCGATCCGCCGTTCGGGTGACTCAGGAGTGAACAGCGGAGGGCCGGTGAGGCAGTGCCGGTCGTGAAGCCTGCACTGACCATCCCCGGTGATAGCCGTGCCACCGGCAGCCGTCCTGCCGGATTCACAGATGCGTGCGTAGCCCGCTGGGAGTGAGCGTGAAGCCGGTGGTGAGCAGAGCATCGGCGAGGGGACTGGTGGCTCCCACCGCGGGGGCGCCGTCCAGCTTGGTGATGGTGATCCGGCCGATACCCGGACGTCCGGATGCGGCGGCCAGTGCGCCTGCCGCCACGACCAGGTCGGCCGACTCGGTGCTGAACGAGATCAGGCTGCGGCCGCTGAGGTGGCCGACAAGTCGTCCGCCGACCAGGACGACCAGGGCCCCGGCCTTGCGGGAGGGCTGGTGGCCGGGCACCACCGGCGCGGGCCAGGGCAGCGTGGCGCCGTAGGCGTTGGCCGGATCGGCGGCGGCCAACACCCGCACCTGATCGGACGGGCTACCGCCGCGCAGTGCATCGATCGCCCCGGCGGTGCCGAACTGGGCTGCGCCGAGACCTTCGATGAAGTAGCCGCGACGAACCCGTCCGCTGTCCTCGGCCGCGGACAGCACGCGGTAGAGCCCGGCGAAGCCCCCCGGCAGCTCCTCGCCGGCGACGGCAGCTCGGCTGACCACGCCGTGGCGATCCAAGATGGTCTCCGCCCGGGCCAGCGTCCGCCGGGTCGGGTCGGACGGGCCGGCAGGCAGCACCGACCAGCGGCCGGCGACCTCGGGCGGCGCCAGTTGGCGACTGATCGCGATCGTGCTCAGTGACGGACGGTGCCGCGCCCGAGGGGCGGCCGGACGCCGTCCGGCGCGTGCGGGGGCCGAGCCCAGCAAAGCCCGCAACGGGGCCAGCGAGTCATTGCTCACCCAGCCGGCCCAGACCAGCTCCCAGATCGCGGACCGCACCTGCTCGCGCGGGGCGTCGAGCCGGGTGACCAGGTCGGCGAAGAAGTGGCCGCCGTTGCCCAGGGTCTCCAACAGCTGGCCGGCTAGCGGCGACTCGACGGGCGTCGGCTCGGCCAGAGTGAACTCTGCGGTCGCGGACGGATGCAGGCTCACCCAGCCGTCGGTCTCGCCGATCGCGCCGGCACCCTGCCACCGCACCTCGCCGGCACTGGTCAGCTCGTCCAGCATGGACGGGTTGTAGTCGCTCACCCGGGCCGGCAAGATCAGGCTCTCCAGCGCACTGGCCGGCACCGGCACCCCGGCGAGTTGCTCGACCACCCGGGCCACGCCGTCGGTGCCGCGCAGCTCGCCCACTCCTTGCCAGCCGGGTAGGAACGCCGCGTAGCTGACGGCCGAGACCGGCTCGATCGCCTCCCGCAGGGCGGCCAGCGATCGGCGCCGCAGCAGCCTCAGCACCTCGGGATCGCAATAGCAGTGTTCGCCGGCTGCCACTCCGGAGCCGTCCGCCGGCGTCCATCCGGGCGGACGTAGGTCCCCGGTCACCAGCCGTCCGGCAGCCACCAGACGCTGCAGCTGCTCACGGGCTATGGCCGTGCCCAGGCCGAGCCAGCCAGCCACCTCGGCGACGGTGAATGGCACGTGGCTGCGGGCATAGCGGGCCAGCAGGTCAGCAAGCGGATCGGCGACCGCGGCCAGCAGCGCGTCCGGCAACCCGACCGGCGGACGGATGCCCAGTCCGTCGCGGAGCCGTCCCGCGTCCTCGGCGGCCGCCCAGCGCTGATCGGGCAACTGATAGGCCCGCTGCTGGGCGGCCAGGCCGGCCAGGCCATCCTCCAGCCAGGACGGCTCCGCACAGCGCACCGCCAGCTCGCCGATGGGCAACGGCCCCAGTCGGCGCAGCAGATCGGACAGCTCGTCGGCATCGCGGGCCTGCCGCTCGGGAGCCAGCTGCTGCAACTCGGCCTCGGCGGCGCTGAGCACGTCCGGATCGAGTAACTCGGCCAGCGCAGTGGCCTCGGTGCTGCCGAGCAGGTCGGCCAGCAACCCCGGATCGACGGCCAGCGCGGCCGCCCGCCGCTCGGCCAGCGGCGAGTCATTCTCATAGAGGAACTGCGCGACGTAGCCGAACAGCAGCGACGAGGCGAACGGCGAGGGTGCGGACGTCTCGACGCTGCGCACCGCGACCCGCCGGGCCCGGACGTCGCCGAGCAACGCGATCAGTGCTGGCACGTCGTAGACGTCATGCAGGCATTCCCGGACCGTCTCGGCCACGATCGGGAACTCCGGGTAGCCCGAGGCGATCTGCAGCAGCTGGGACGAGCGCAGTCGCTGCTGCCACAGCGCCTGCCGGCGACCGGGCCGCTGCCGGGGCAGCAGCAAGGACCGTCCGGCGCATTCACGGAACCGGGCTGCGAACAGTGCCGAGTTGCCCAACTCCTCGCTGACTTGGGCCGTCACTTCCTCCGGTTCGGGGAAGATCAGCTCGGTGAGCTCGCCGAGGTCGGCCGCACCGATGCCGGCGCCGCCACCGCGAGGGTCACGCCCGGAGCGTCCCTGCCGCCACTGCGGAGTGTGCGGGTCGTAGATCGTCTCGGCCAGGTCACCGGCCGGCAGCCGGAACAACAAACCGTCATCGGCGTGCATGGCCTGGACGTCCACGCCGTAGCGCTCCCGTAGCCGGGCCGCGGCGATCAGCGCCCACGGCGCATGCACCTGCGCCCCGAAGGGGGAATGAACAACCACCCGCCAGTCGCCCAGCTCGTCACGGAACCGCTCGATCAGTAGCTGCCGGTCGTGCGGCAGTGCCCCGGTGGCCGCGGCCTGATCATCCAGATAGGCCAGCAGGTTGTCGATCGCCCACTCATCCAGCCCGGCCGCCGCCAGCCGGGCCCGGGCAGCCTCGGTGCTCAGCGCCGAGATCTCGCGGACGAAGCCGCCGACCGCTCGCCCCAGCTCGGCCGGACGGCCGAGCGCATCGCCCTTCCAGAACGGCAACCGCGCCGCCTGTCCGGGGGCAGGAGAGACTTCGACCTGCTGTTGGCTGATGTTCTCGATCCGCCAGCTGGTGGTGCCCAGGGCGATCACATCGCCGACCCGGGACTCATAGACCATCTCTTCGTCGAGCTCGCCGACCCGGCGTCCGCCGGCCTCGGCGCCGGCCAGGTAGACCGGGTACAGCCCGCGGTCAGGGATCGTGCCGCCGGAGATGACCGCCAGCCGCTGCGCGCTGCGCCGCCCGGTGAGGGTGTCGGTGGCCCGATCCCAGACAAGCCGGGGACGCAGCTCGGCGAACTCCTCGGCCGGATAGCGCCCGGCCAGCATGTCGAGGGTGGCTTCGAGGGCGGCCCGGCTCAGCCCGGCGAAGGGCGCGGCCCGGCGGGCCAGCGCCCAGACGTCGTCGACCTGCCAGGAATCCATGGCGACCATGGCGACCAGCTGCTGGGCCAGCACGTCCAGCGGATTGGCCGGCACCCGCAGCTGCTCGATCTCGCCGGCCAGCATCCGCTCGACGGCGACCGCCGTTTGCACCAGATCGCCGCGGAACTTGGGGAACAGGACGCCCTTGGAGGTCGCCCCGACCTGGTGCCCGGCCCGGCCGACCCGCTGCAGCCCGGCAGCGACCGACGGCGGTGCCTCCACCTGAATGACCAGGTCGATCGCACCCATGTCGATGCCGAGCTCCAGGGACGAGGTGGCCACCACCGCGGCCAGCCGTCCGGCCTTCAGGTCGGTTTCGATCTGCTCGCGTTCCTCGCGGCTGACCGAGCCGTGGTGGGCCCGGGCCAGCACCGGCGGGGCACCCTCGCTGATCGCCGACTGGGCCATCACCTCGGCCGGGGCCCGCCGTGGCCCGCTGGTGGCATGGCTGCCCCAGCCGCGGAGCAGTTCGGGGGCGGTGCCGGCCTCGGTGCGCTCCAGCCACAGCTCGTTCAGCCGGGCGGTGAGCCGCTCGGCCAGCCGCCGCGAGTTCACGAAGACCAGGGTCGAGGTGTGCGCGGCGATCTCGTCGACGATCCGCTCTTCGATCCTGGGCCACGTCGAAGAACGGAGTTCGGGGGATGCTGAGGTGGCACTCTCGGTGCCACGATCCAGGTCGGCCAGATCCGGGAAGGGCACCACCACCGAGAGCTCCCAGCTTTTGGCCAGCGGCGGATCGACGACCCGGACCGGACGTCCACCGGCCAGGAAGCGGGCCACCTCTGCAACCGGACGTACCGTCGCCGACAAGCCGATTCGTTGCGCCGGGCGCTCCAGCAGGGCGTCCAGCCGCTCCAGGCTCAGCGCCAGATGGGCGCCGCGCTTGGTGCCGGCTACCGCGTGGATCTCGTCGACGATCACCGTCTCGATACCGGCCAGTGCGCTGCGGGCGGCAGAGGTGAGCAGCAGGAACAGCGACTCCGGGGTGGTGATCAGAATGTCCGGCGGCTGCCGGGTGAAGGAGCGCCGCTCAGCGGCGGGGGTATCGCCGGAGCGGACGGCTACCCGCACCGATGGTGTCGGCAGACCGAGCTCGGCGGCAGCCGCAGCGATGCCGGCCAACGGTCGCTGCAAGTTCCGCTCGACATCGTTGGCCAGCGCCTTCATCGGCGAGATGTAGAGCACCCGGCAGCGCTTGCTCGGTTCGGGAGCCGGTGCCGTGGCCAGCCGATCCAATGCCCAGAGGAAGGCGGCCAAGGTCTTGCCGGACCCGGTCGGGGCGACGACCAGGGTGTGTTCACCGGACGAAATCGCCGACCAGGCACCTTCTTGCGCGGGGGTGGGCGCAGCGTAGCTCGCGGCGAACCACTCTCGGGTGGCCGTCGAGAAGCGTGTGATCGCCGGGGCGTCCATGGTGGCTCAACTCTGCCACGCGGCTCTGACTCAACGGTGGGGTCGCTCAGCGGCGCGGTGAGCTGTTCAGCCCGTAGTGGGCGTAGATCGGACAAGAGCCGGTCGCGCTGGTGACGATCAGGGCAACACCGAGCAATGCGACCAACAGCAGCCAGCCGCCGAGCATGAGACCCAGAACCAGCAAGACCGAGCCGGCGGCAACTCGAGTGATGCGGTCAAGGGAACCTAAGTTCACCTTCATGCCGCGAAAGGTATCGCGAACCGCGAGTTGCCGCGCGGCGTCCTAGCAATTCACCTGGTCAGGACGCACCCTCGGTAGCAGCCTGGTGTGCGGCGACGGCCTGCGCCAGTCGGGTTTCGCGCCGGGCGTTCCGCTTGGTCTCGCGGCGCTCCCGCCAGGTCTCCAACAGGTCGTACAGCACCGGCACCAGGATCAAGGTGAGCAGCGTGGACGACACCAGGCCGCCGATCACCACGATGGCCAGCGGCTTGGAGATGAACACCCCACCGCCGGTCAGCCCGAGGCTCATCGGGACCAGAGCGAACACCGTGGCCAGCGCGGTCATGATGATCGGACGGACGCGCAGGCGCGCTCCCGCCGCGATCGAGGCGTCCACGCTCAGCCCGGCCTTGCGCTTCTGGTTGATCAGGTCGATCAGCACGATCGCATTGGTGACCACGATGCCGATCAGCATCAGCAGGCCGATCATGCTCGGCAGGCCCAGTGCGGTGTCACTGATCAGCGAGAAGGCCAGTGCGCCGGTCGCGGCGAACGGAATCGAGACCAGCAGAATCAGCGGCTGCAGCAGCGAACCGAAGGTGGCCACCATGATCAGATAGACCACCGCGATCGCCACCGCCATCGCCAGCCCGAGTTGGGCGAACGACTCGGCCTGCTGCTGCGAGACGCCACCGATCCGGTAGCTGATCCCGTCCGGCAGGGTGAGCGCAGCCAGGCCCGTCTGGATCTGGGTGGTGGTCGCGCCCAGGTCGGAGGACTCCGAGCTGGCACTGATCGTGGCCGAGCGGACACCGTCCACCCTGGTCACGGTGGCCGGAGCCTGGACGACCGCGACCGTGGCCACCGCAGACACCGTCACCGGCTTGGCGGTGGCGTCCTGAGCATCCTTGGACGCGTCGGTGATCGCCTGCTGCTTGTCCTGGGCCTCCAGAGTCTTCTCCCGGGAGGTGGCCAGGCCGTCGAGCTGCTTGTCGACGCTGGCGATACCTGCCTGGCTCTGCATCAGCGCCGAAGTGAGCCCACTGAGCTGCTGGCTCAGCCGCGCCATCCCGGTGCTCATGTTGTAGCAGTCGACGCTGGTCGGGTCGGCCATACAGGTGGCCGGCAGATCGGCCAGCTCCTGCTTGACCGCGGCGATCTGGCGGTTGAGGGTCTTCACAGAGGACTTCGCCTGGGCCCGGGCCTTCTTCAACGCCTTCACCTGGTCGTTGTAGGCCTTGGTGGCCGCGTCCTTGGACTCGTTCTGCAGCGCGGTGGAGTCGTCGGAGACCTTCTGTGCGGCGTCCTTCTTGGCGTTTCCGCTCATCAACTGAGTGACCGGCAGTTCGGCGTTACGCAGCTCGGCGATGCTCTTGGCCGGCTTGTCGACCCGCAGGTACACCTTGACGGTGTCGTCGCCGACAGCGATCGAGCCGATCTGCTGGCCGGCCACCGCACGGGAGACCGCCTGACCGATCGACAGCTGGGTCATTCCCAGGTCGGCGGCCTTGTGATCGTCCACCTTCACCGAGAGCTGCTCGCGGGCCTCGCTCAGGTCGGAGGTCACGTTCACCAGACCGGGGACGTCCTTCATCATCGCCACCACCTGATCGTTGGCGATCTTCAGCTTGTCCGCGTCCGAACCCTCGACGTAGACGACCACCGAGGAGGTCGCGTTGCCGACGCTGACCTCGACGGTGCCGATCGACGAGCCGAGCCCGGCGATGTCGCTTCGAACCCGGCCGACGACGTCCTTGGCCGAGTAGCCGGCCTTCAGCGGCACCGTGAAGCTGGCCTGGTTGGTGTCGGCTTGGCTGCCCATGAAGACGCTGGTGCTGCCACCGATGCTCGTCGAGTAGGTCTGGACGGCCGGATCGGAGGCCAGTGCCTGTTCGATCTTTCGGGAGGCGGCGTCAGTCTCGGCCAGCGAGGTACCGGCGGGCAGCTTCTGGCTGATCATCAGCGACTCGTTGCCCTGCTCGCCGAGGAAGTCGGTCTTCAGCAGCGGAGTCAGGGCCATCGTTCCGCCGAACAGCACCAGGGCCAGCGCCACGGTGATCCAGCGGTGGGCCAGGCTCCAGTTGAGCACCGGCAGATAGCCCTTCTGCAGCCAGGTGTCCTTCTCGGTCTCCGGAGCCACCACCTGCTGACGAGCCTGCTGCTTGAGTGTGGGCCGCATGAACCAGGAGGCCAGCACCGGCACCAGGGTCAGCGACACGAACAGTGATGCCGCCAAGGCGATCGTCACGGTCAGCGCGAACGGACGGAAGATCTCACCGGCCTGGCCGCCGACCAGACCGATCGGCAGGAATACCGCCACCGTGGTCAGGGTGGAGCTGGTCACGGCACCGGCCACCTCGCGGACGGCCTTCAGGATCGACGTCCGTCCGAACTCGCCATAGCCCTGGTGGCGTTTGATGTTCTCGATCACCACGATCGAGTCGTCGACCACACGTCCGATGGCCACGGTGAGGGCGGCCAGGGTGAGGATGTTCAGCGAGTAGCCGCCGATCCACAGCCCGATCAGGGCGATCAGCAGCGACAGCGGGATCGAGATCGCGGTGATCACCGTCGGGCGCAGCGAACCCAAGAAGATCAAGATCACCAAGACGGCCATGGCCAGACCGATGCCACCCTCGACGGACAGGTCGTGGATCGACTGCTCGATGTAGGGGGCTTGGTCGAAGACGGTGGTGAAGGTGGCATTTGCGCCGAGCTGCTGCTCCAACTGCGGCAGCATCTCGCCGACCGCCTTGGCCACCGAGACCGTGTTGGCGCCGGCCTCCTTGGTGACCTGCAGAGTCAGCGCGGTCTTGCCGCCGACCCGGGAGATGCTGGTGGTCTCGACCGGCTGCTCGGTGACCTTGGCCACATCGCCCAGGGCGATCGGACCGTCCGCGGTGGGCAGTTGCAGCTTGGCGATCTGCTCGGCCGTGGAGTAGGTGCGGCCGGTCTGGACGTCCAGGTTGGCGTTGTCGGTGCGCATCGTCCCTGACGGGAAGGCCGTCGAATTCGCCGCAAAGAGTTGGCCGACCAGGGACGGGTCGATGTTCTTCTTGTTCAGCTCAGCCGGGGAGTAGCTGATCATGATCTCGTGGGTCTCTTGGCCGCCGACTGCGACATCGCGGACGCCGTCGATCGTCTTCAGGCCGGGCACCACGATCTGGTTGACCTTGGAGGTCAGCATCGTCGAGTCGTCCGAGGACGACAGCGCCAGCACCACGACAGGGATGTCATCGAAGCTGCCGGTGATCACCTTCGGGCTCACCGAACTCGGCAGGCCCGATGAGATGGAGTCGATGGCCGCCCGGATCTTGTTGGCCATGTCGTCGGGCTTGAGCCCGTAGTCCCACTGGGCAGTGACCTGGGAGACGCCCGATGAGCTCTTCGAGGTGACACTGGTGACTCCGGCCACTGACTTCACCGCGGACTCGATCGGCTTGGACAGCTGCGCCTCGACCACCTCCGGCGATGCGCCCGGGTAGATGGTCAGGACGCTGCCGCGGGGCAGGTCGATGGAGGGGATGAGCTCCTGCTTCAGGGCGCCCGCGGCGTAGACGCCGAGGCCGATAATGAGCAGGCTGAGCAGCAGCACCACGCTGCGCTGGGCCAGGCTGGCCTTGCTGAGTCGAACCATCGTCCCTCTTTCGTCCGGCTGGCCGCATGGCAACTCTTGGGGATGCCCCGCGCCCGTGGCATCGGTTAGCCTAACCCTAACCATTTGACCAAAACGAAGGCTTCCTCGTGGCGTATTCCATCAAGGGCCTGGATCCGGAGAGATCGGCGATCCTCGCCGAGATCTTCGAACTGAACTCCCAGGTCCACGATCGGGCGATGGGCCTGGTCGGCCCGATGCCGATGCCGCCCGATCTGACCATGCAGCAGGTGCGCGTCCTCGGCCAGATCGTGAAGAAACCCGGGATCGCCGGCCACGAGTTGGGTGAGCTGATGCAGATCAGTGCCCCGACCGCCAGCGGCCTGATCGACCGGCTCGTCGAGAAGGGTCTGGTCGCCCGCCTCGATGATCCCGATGATCGTCGAGTGCGTCGGCTGCGTCCGACCGAGGACGGGATGGATGTGATTCGGCAGATGGACTCGATGTTCGGGCGGGCAATGGGGGCCACCATCACCCTGCTCAGCCTGGACGACCTGGAGCTGATCCGGCAGAGCACCCTGGTGATGCTGCGAGCCATGGAACGGGCCACCGAGCAGGCGCCGTAGGACTGAGTTCTGTTTTGTCTCTTTTGTCACTCGACACGCCGACGACACGCCGGTTCGGGCGGAATTGCGGGAAATAGGTCGGGAAATCCTCTTGCACTGGTGCGGTTCGCGGACTAGAAATATCCCTACCAAACCACCTCGGTGGGGCGGGG
>Ga0268263_1001976_pt1 | contig 14878 bp, 15 predicted proteins | sample Biomet5_FD_190358 | JGI IMG/M metagenome (GOLD analysis project Ga0268263, IMG submission 190358) | Microbial communities from bioreactor (seeded with sewage sludge) at LBNL, California, USA - Biofuel metagenome 5 (SPAdes) (version 4) | ecosystem: Engineered > Bioreactor > Anaerobic >... | reverse complement strand
ACCCAAGCCTCGGAGCCGACCCAAGCCCCGGAGCCGACCCAAGCCCCGGAGCCGACCCAAGCCCCGGAGCCGACCCAAGCCCCGGAGCCGACCGGTGCTCCCGAGCCGATCGAAACCCCGGAAGAGCTTGAGCCTCCTGCTGGGGAAATTGAACAGCCGATGGATTTGATGATGGCGCCTATGGTGGAGGCGGTCACAGTTCCGGTAACTATCAGCGTCACCACAAGCCGCGGCGCCCCGATCGAGGGCGTGTCGATCAATGGACAATACCAAAACGGCAGCATCTATGCCGCAGGTTCGACGGATTCCGGAGGCAAACTTGCGCTGTCGCTTAACCCTGGCGAGTACAAGTTTACGGCGATGTACAAATCTACGTCCCAGTCGGAGACGATCACTGTGAACGATGAGGACGCAAGCGGCAGCGTCCCGTTCCAGACGACCGAAGCGTGCGTTCAGGTTGTGGATACAGACGGCAACAAGCTCAAGGGCGCGCAAATTTCCTATAGAGGATCCTCCACGCAATACCTAGGCGGCCCTTCGGATGATAACGGCATCGCCACCCTGGAACTCTTTCCGGGCACCTACCCTATGCAAGCTTCCTACTTGGGGACGCAATCCGCTTTCCAGAACGTAGATATCGCCGGAACCAGTGTCGACGGCACATTTTGCGCGACGGCGCTTAAGCTCACATTCCCAGGACAGATCCGGTACAAATCGGGTTCCACCTACTACTATAACAAGCCCGTGACAGCCTTCTTTCCGGGCACCTACACCTTCTATTTCAAAGGCCCCACCGGCGTAGAGGTCGCCCAGGAAATCACCATCGGTACGAACACGCTCTCCCCCAACTTCATCTGCGCATCCCTGAAGAGCAGCAGTAGCGCGGGCCTGTCCGGCGGCAAGGTTTCCTATTATGCCGGGGGATGGACGAGCAACGCGGGTACGACGAACGAGAACGGCCTTGCGCTGATTGAGATCCCCGCCGGCAAGGTCGTCACCTCGGTGTCGGTAAGCTACAAGGGTGGGACAAAACAGATCGACCACAACATGGCAGATCCTTACTACAGCTTCCAGACCACCAGGGTGAACGTCAGCCTTCTGAATTCGCAGAACAACCCGCTGCCCAATGGCACAGCCTCGTACTACGGTGGCGCTTGGCTGCCATTTGGGGACAACGGCTCCACCAACGCCTCCATGGAGATGCTGCCCACTGTGTATTCCTTCACGGTGACGTATGCCGGCGGCACGCAGCAAAAGAGCAATGTCGATGTCGGCAGCACGCCCGATGTGGTGTTTACTACCACGCAGGTCGAAGTCAGGCTGCTGGATTCCAAGGGAAACCCGCTACCCGGCGGAGGAATCCAGTACTATGCCGGAAGCTGGCGAAACTTCGGCGATGAAAACCCGGGCACGGCAAATAACACCATGGAGATGCTGCCCATAAGCTACTCGTTCCGGGCGAGCTTCGCCGACACGAGTCAGCAGCGCGACGGCGTGGACGTATCGGCAAACCCTGTTGTGGTATTCCAGACGGGCGCGATCACACTGCGCTACACAGGGAATATCTCCTACTACGCGAATGGGTGGAAGAACTACACCGGCCCGATCGAGTTGCTGCCAGCCTCGACGCTGTTCAAGTTCGCACCCGGCAAGAGCGGGTTTGCCAACCATGATCTGTATATTACTCCCACGGCCGGTGCCTCCTATGACAAGACGGTTGCCTACGTCCGCTTGGCTGCCAGCAGCGGCGCGGGCATCGCAGGCGGCCAAATCAAGTTCTATGATGGCGCTTGGGGAAATCTGGGTGTGACCGACCAGGATGGCACATTCTTCGGTCTGCTGGAAGGCAATAAGGCTAAAAGCATATCGTTTGGCATGACGCTGGGCGGCGGGTATGTTCAGAAGGCCCAGAACCTCGCGTCGGATTCGCATGTGCTGTTCCAGACCCAGCAAGTGGAACTCCGACTGCTTAGTTCCAATGGAGACCCGCTGGAAGGAGATGGGCAGTATTATGCGAGCGCCTGGCAGACTTTCGGCGGTGGGGAAACCAATACCTTTATGGAAATGCTCCCGACCAGCTACAGCTTCGGCGTCACGTATATGGGTGGGTACATCCAAAAGACGCAGAATGTTAGCATAGACCCGGTTGTGGTGTTCCAGACAGTTCCCGTAACCTTTACACTGCTCAATTCTGCCGGGGATGCGCTGGAAGGGGAGTCAACCTATTACGCGAACGGATGGAAGACCTTTGCGGACGGAAAGACCCCGGGGGTTATGGAGATGCTGCCGACCAGCTACAGCTTCGGTGTCACGTATCTGGGCGGATACAACCAGAAGACGCAGAACGTGTCCGCGGATCCCAACGTGGTCTTCCGGACGGTTCAGGTCACCTTTAGGCTGGAAAACTCCTGGGGCAAAAAACTGGAGGGCGAAGCCTCCTATTATGCCGGTGGCTGGAAGCCATTCGGAAACGGCGATACCAATACCAAGATGGAGATGCTTCCCGCGAAGTATACGTTTGGCGTGAAGTACCTGGGGGCAAGCATCCAGAAGCAACAAACCGTGGAGCAGGGAGATACCGTGCTATTCAAAACCACGCCGGTGGCGGTCTCCCTGTGCATACCCATCAAGGTTTTCGGCAGTGTGGTCAAAATACCGATCGGCGTTCGCGGCGATGGTTCCTTCTACGCCGCACAATGGCGCTCCATGAACCCCGAGTCAATTCTACCGGCGGTCAAGGAGCTGCTCCCTACCAGTTACTCGTTTGCCGTCTCATATGCTGGCCATCGCCAACAGAAGACGCAGGATGTCAGCAAGGATCCGTTCGTTTCGTTCGCTACCACATGGGATGAGGTGCGCGACATCCTCCTGTGGCAGTAAAGCAAACAGCGCCTACCGTGGGAACTACGTGAGTAATCCGGCGAGTGACGCGACCCGGCACTGAATCCAACTATGGTAAGGGGCAGCGTATCATCTGATGCGCTGCCCCATTATTACATTTCCAAACATACACAGTAACCGATACCCTGGGATTGGGCTGAGCCCCGAAATCCTTTGATCCGGGATTGGCAACCGGATAACCCCTGACATTGGAAAAACGCGGGTGGCAGTACTTACATGGCAAGGCTGCCCGCCTTTCTTCTCTCCTCACACCCCGACCACCTGCCGGAGGGTGCCGTCGATGTCCCCTTCAAAGAAGTGAATGTACCGGTTGTAGGGCTTCTCCACGCTGGCGTGGCCCAGCAGCTTCGAAATGATCTTGACCTCCGCTATAGGTTGCTGGCGAAGGAGTGCCGGAGCGCGTGCAGGCCGCGGTGCTCAACCCCCGCCGTCTCGCAGGCTTTCTCCATCGTCGCCAGCAGGTTCCTGTAGCTCAGGTACTTTCCGGTCTGGGTGGCGAACACGAAAAGGCAGCCGACGATCCGCTGCGCTTTCAAGTGCCGGATGGCCTCCATCGCCCTGCTGTTGAGCGGAATCGTGCGCTTGCCGGACTCCGTCTTGGTGGTGCGCTGGACGATGTTCTTCCCGCCCACCCGCACCATATTCTTGTTGACCTTCAGCGTCCGCTTTTCTTCCTCGATGTCGCCCCACTCCAGCGCCAGCGCCTCACCCGCGCGTAGCCCGGTCTCCAAAATAAGAACGGCTCCCCATCCATATCGGAAGCGGAGCCGGCCGTTTTTCTCCTCGGTGAAGGCGGCGACCAGTTTCTCCTGTTCCTCCTTCTCATAGGGGGAGACCACCTTCGTGTTGTGGGTCATAGGCGGCATCTCGACGCCCTCGACGGGATTGCGCTGAATCACTTCGGTCAGCACCGCGTGTTCCAGCACCTGACTGAGCAGTAGTTTCTGCTTCTTGATGGTTGAGGCGCTCATGTCTTCCAGCCGGTTGACGTACTCCTGGACGTGCTCCAGCCGGATCGCCCGGACATCCATCTGGGCCAGTTCGTCCTTGCGGAGGAGCTGCAAGCAGAACTGGTACCGCTTATAGGAGCTGGGCCTGATCTTGCCCTTCTTGAACTTCTCCAGCCAGTTCAGCATGTAGTCAGCCAGCGGCATATATTCGCCCATCAAAGTGATCTGAGGGATTTTGTCCTTCACGACCGATTGGATCTTGCTATCCGCTTTGGGCCGCCCGCGCTTCTTTTCGGGTTCGGGCTCCTTTTCCTGCGCCAATTGGAGAGCCTGAAACCGCTCCAGCACTTCCTCCTCTGAGTTGCAGGTGATGAATTTCCGGTTTCCGTTCACGTCACGGTACCCCGCCTGATACCGCCCGTCGGAGCGCTTGGTGATCTTCCCCAGCTTCAGGTGAACGATCGTCACTGTATTCCCTCCTACCTTTGCGTTGCCATCCTGAGAACCAGTGACATGGTAAATCGTTCGTTCCACAGTATCCACTCCGTTTCAGATCATATTCAGCGTTATGGGGACATAAAGAAACCGCCGGGATTTGTCTTGGTTTCACAAGACAATCCCGGCGTAAAATGCGTGGCGATACGGCCTGGTACCGGCGTTATTGGGGCTTCTGAGCGCTTCCAGAGCCGTCGCTTTCGTCGCCCGCGCCCTCGTTCTCATCCCGAAGTTTGGTCAGTGCATTGGTGATAAATCCAGGCAACTTGACGCCCATCTCGCCAACATTTTCTACGACCGACAGGCCTTCATTGGCGATAAAGAAGAAGGCCGTGGAGGTGCGGAACACGCCCGCCGCGTTGCCGGTGATCCTGTCGAGCTGCGCCGCCAGAATGACGATCAGGAAGATCGCGCCTTTCTTCATCAATCCCCCAAAGCCTACGGAAGACTTCAGCGTCTTGGTCTTGAACGCCGCGCCGACGCCGGTAATGTAGTCCATGATGATGAAGATGAGCAGAATCTCCAGGCTCTTGTCCCAGCCGCCCAAGAGTGTCGAGGCCACGCCGGCGCTTATGGCTGCCAGGGAAGAAAAGAATGCGTCCTTCATATATTTCTCCTTCCAGTATTATGGGATTCGTTCGTTAAGGCCAAGGAATGTGCGTTAGCGGATATTAACACCCCGAAATTCGCCATAATCTTCAAATAATTAGCTAGACTATTGTCGGGAATTTGTATTATAATCAACGCATTGAGGAGAAGTGTTGGATTTCTTCCTGAAACCCGACCCGTTGGAGGCCTTTATGACTACGAAAGAAGCCCGACAACGACTCCAAGAAATCGTGAGCCACGTCGCGAATATTGATTTCCATAAAATACACCAATGTGCCCATAATCAGATAAACATGGAGACGGTAAGACGGATCGCAAAGCTAAACTCCAAGAAGGCCGATGCATTTATTTCTCTGTTGGGTGAATTGACCTCCCAACGCGATTCGATGCGCGCTCTTTTTGCAGTGGCAGATCCAGCGGTTTTGGTTACGTTTACCTACAGATATATAGTAATCATCAGGTATCTGACAACCGCGCCGCTGGATTCCAGTTTGTATTTATCCGCTATTACTATATACATGCGGTACAAATCACAGCAGCCAGCGGTGATTTGCCCCATCCCATGCCTAAGCTGTAAAATGAGAGGGCAATGGTCTGACCTCATCCGCCAGGGCTACTACGTCCGCATGTCAGTCAGTCAGCCATCCTCTCATTCGCAGCGTTCGATTTGTGCAGGTAGAACCACCGGGAAACCGAAGCGTTCGCGTCAGCAAATAGATGGAATCGGCAATGGGAAAGATGACCTTATCCATTGTGAATCTGTTTACAGGAGCGTGCCTAATGAACGCAGTCGGGATTGATGTCTCCAAGGGGAAGAGCATGGTTGCGGTACCCCGTCCGTTGGCGTTGTGGTGACGAAACCTTTTGAGGTCGGTCACACCGCCGCCGAGCCCGGAAAGCTGGTAGACTTTCTGAAAAGCCTCGACGGTGATACGAAGGTCATCATGGAACATACTGGGCGCTACTATGAGCCGGTTGCCAAGTGATCCATGACCGGGGTCTGTCCGTCAGCGCGGTCAATCCGCTGTTGATCCGGGAGTATGGCGGAAACTCCCTACGCCGGGTCAAGACCGATAGGCGGATGCGAAGAAAATCGCGCGCCAGGCCTTGATAGCTGGGCGGAATTGCGCGAGTATACCCCCATAGGCACGATCCGCTATGAGCTCAAGACCTTGAACCGGCAGTTCCACATGGCCTCCAAGACCCGACTGCCTGTTCTAACAATCTCGTCACCCTTCTGGATCAGTCCTTTCCTGGTGTGCGCGGGTGGTTTAATAGCCTCTCACGCAAGGATGGCAGCTGGAAATGGGTGGACTTCGCCTTGACCTTCTGGCATGTGGATTGCGTCCGCTTCGCCAGCCAGGCCAATTTTTCCGAGCGTTACCGCAAGTGGTGCAAGCGCCATGGTTACGAATTTAGCACAGCTCTGGCGGAGCAGATTCACCGCGAAGCCAGAGAGATGGTTGCCCTGGTTCCCAAATCGGCGACGACAAAGCTGTTGATTCAGGAGGCCGCGTCGCAGCTTTTGAGCCTTTCCCGCACGGCGGAGGTGCTCCGCAGAGAGATGAGCCGCCTGGCTGCGCTTCTCCCGGAGTACCCGGTCGTCATGAGCATGTATGGCGTCGGCGAGTCGCTCGGGCCGCAGCCCATGGCGGAGATCGGCGACATCTGGCGCTTCGCGGGTAAGCAGTCGCTGGTCGCGTTCGCGGGCATCGATCCGATGCCGAATCAGTCGGGCGCGAAGGAAACCCGAAGCTACAAGTCCTCCAAGCGCGGTTCGCCCTATCTGCGCAAAACGCTGTTCGTCTTGATGAGCGTATTGCTGAAGCTGTCTCTTGCCGATGTCCCCGTCTACCAGTTCCTTGGCTGCAAGCGCGCAGAAGGCAAGCCTTACTACGCTTACAAGACCGCCGGCGCCAACAAATTCCTGCGCATCTACTACGGCAAAGTGCGCGACCATCTCGCTGCCTTGAACACTTCCAACGATTCCTTTCCGGCCAATCCGCAATGATTGGCAGAGGTGGCCTTGCCACCTTTGGGTCGCCCGTTTGCTCAGACGGCAGAACCTGTCAAGGACGCCGCAGGCGCGAAGAAGCCGTTTATCCTTGACTGGGCCTGACGGCTGTGCTACTCGGATGCTTCTGGCTGGCGCAATCCGTGGCAGTCCTTTTGTTGTTCCATTTTACTCATCTTCTCTCTACGCAAATTTTCTGCATATTTTCTTGCGTTCAGGCCTGTTTAGGGCTTGACTTTTTATTTGCAGGCTGACAATAAAAGATTCTTCTCGCTGCCCCGGTCCGTGTATTGGTAGACGTGGAGCGGCAGGCTGGCCACCGTTTCGGCGATTACCCGCACGCAGGCGTACACCGCTGTCATCTGCACCGCCGTCCGGGGGCTGACAGGCTTGCCCGCCGCGCTGCCGCCAAAGTAGAAGGCTTGCGCGGCGCTCACGCTATTGGCGGGCGAAGGTCGCCCCCCAGGCGAAGGTCGCCCCCCGGGCTTGTCCCGCGGCCGGAACAGCAGGGTCAATGGGTCTTTCATTGCCACCTCCAAATGGACAAAGGAAAAGCACCTCATTTCTGAGATGCTCATTTTTTTCGGGTGTTACAGACGGTCCGCGTAGTTCTGAAGCTCGCTGAAGAATCGCTCGACGTATACGACTTGGCGCTTTTGGTCTACGCGGTAGACCATGGCGTATCGCCCGACCACAACTTTCCGGTATCCGGACATTTTCAAACGCGCATCGCGGCATGGTTCATAGAGAAATGGGTTCTCCTCCAGATTGGCGTACCGCTCCTTTACCTCGTCCAGCAGCTTTGCGGCGGCGGGAAGGTTGCCCAGATCGCGGATGATATAAGCAACAACACCGTCCAGGTCCTGTTCCGCGCTGGCGGTGATGAGCAGCTTATAGGCCATACTTTTGCCTCAGCTGCCGCAAGGCCTCCCGACCGTCCACCGCATTTCCAGCGGCGAGATCGGCTTCGGCCTCGTCGAGTTTCGCGTAGATGTCGTGCAGCAGCATGCGCTCCTCGTACATCTTCATACTCATGATGACCATTTCCCCGTAGCCGTTCTTCGTCACGAAGATCGGCTCGCGCTCGCTTTGACACAGCTGTGTGATTTGGCTGGTCTTCTTTAAATCCCGAATTGGAATGATCCGCGGCATACAATTACCCCCTCTTTATGGCCTTATTATGCCACGCCTTGAGAAAAGATGCAAGCGCATTCGCATCGCAACCTTTTTTCACAGCCCGCTTCCGGTCTTTCTATCATGGCAGGCCTTGCAGAGCGGCTGCCAGTTCGCCTCGTCCCAGAACAAACGCTCGTCACCGCGGTGAGGAACGATATGATCGACCACCGTCGCGGGTGTCAGGAGGTTCTCTTTTAGGCACTCGGCGCAGAGCGGGTGCCTTTTGAGGAACAGCGCACGTGCCCTGCGCCAGCGCCCATCGTAGCCGCGCTGGGTGGCGGTCTCTCGGGCATACAACCTTTGGTGCCGCTCACAGTACGGCCCGTCGCTGAGGTTGGGACAGCCGGGGTGCCGGCAGGGGCGTTTGGGTGTTCTTGGCATTGATGCCTCCAATTTCAAAGCCTAAATAAACAGCAACCCACGAGAATCGTACACGCTGCCGCCGGATCCCTGGTTCTTCATCGCCCGGTCCAGCGCCATCACCAACGCCACCGCGCCGTCCACCTTCTCGGTGGACTTCTCCTTGTCGATCTTCAAGTTCCCCGCCGGGTCTGTGCGGACGAAGGCATTGTCCAGGTTCCATCGGAGCACTGGATGCCCGCCATGTGCGAGCTTCCGCTCCAGCACAATGCGCATCAGCTCCTTGGTCGGGGGACTCATGTCGCGGAAGCCCTGGCCGAACGGAATCATGGTGAACCCGTCGTCCTCCAGCGCCTGCACCATCATGGTAGCATTCCATCGGTCGTAGGCGATCTCCCGAATGTTGTACCGCTCCCCCAAGCTCACGATGAACCGCTCGATGAACCCATAGTGAACCACGTTCCCCTCGGTGGTCATGAGGAAGTTCTGCGCTTTCCAGACGTCGTACATCACATGGTCGCGCCGCACGCGCAGGGAGAGCGTGTCTTCCGGCAGCCAAAAGAAGGGTAGCACGAAGTAGGGCTCGTCCTCGCTCTCCGGTGGGAACACCAGCACGAGGGTCGTAAGGTCCGAGGTAGAGGAGAGGTCCAGCCCTGCGTAACAGGCCCGGCCCTCCAGCGCCGTTGCGTCCACTGTGCCGCCGCACTCGTCCCACCGATCCATCGGCATCCAGCGTACCGACTGCTTGACCCACTGGTTCAGGCGAAGCTGCCTGAACATGTTCTCGTCGGCGGGTGTCTCCAGCGCCTTGTGATAGGCGTCGCGCACTTTATCGATCGTGATCGTGTGCCCCAGCGAGGGGTTCGCCTTGTACCAGTTGCGCTCATCCTGCCAGTCCTCGTTCTCGCCCAAGCCAAAGACTACCGGGTAGAAGCGGGGATCCCGTTTCCGTCCCTCGAGGATGTCCATGGCCTTCTGGTGGACCTCCCAGCAAATGCTGTTGCGGTCCGTCCCGGCGGTCGTGAGAAAGAACCACAGCGGCTGCGCCCGCGCGTCACCCGAACCCTGGGTCATGACGTCGAACAGCTTCCGCGTCGGCTGGGTGTGCAGCTCATCGAAGATGCAGGCGCTGACGTTGAGGCCGTGCCTGGTCGCGACTTCCGAGGACAGCACCTGGTAGATGCTGCCGGTGGGGTCGTAGATCATGCGCTTGGTGGAGGGGATGATCCGGATGCGCTTCATGAGTGCCGGAGACTGCTTGACCATATCCACCGCGACATCAAATACGATGCCAGCCTGTTGCCGGTCGGAGGCGCAGGAGTACACTTCCGCGCGCCACTCGTCATCGTTGGTCAGCATGTTGAGCGCCAGCGCCGCGCCCAACTCGCTTTTGCCCTGCTTTTTGGGGATTTCGATATAGGCCTGGGTATACTGCCGGATCTCCGGCTTCTCGTCCCGCACGGTCCCAAACACGTCCGAAACGATCTGGCGCTGCCAGGGGAGCAGCAGAAACGGCTTGCCGTGAAACTCGCCCTTGGTGTGTTTCAGGCACTCAATGAAGTCCAGCGCGCGCCGGGCCTTGCGTTCGTCAAACGCCATGCTGCCAACTCCCCTTGAGCAGTCGCTCCATGGGGTCGTCACGGAGCGATTCCTCGCCGCCTGCGCCACCGGCGATGATCCGGGCGCGAGTGGCAGGGGTCAGGCCGAACTCGGTGCAGAAGGACTGCATGATCTTCAGGTTCTGCTGGGCGATGGACACCTGCGGCACCTGCTGCACGTAGCCCGACGGGGTCTTGAAGATGGAGCCGTGCTGCGTGATAAACTCTTCGGCCTCTTTCCAGCGCGCAAACGCCTGGCAGTAACCGGCGAAGGCGGTCAGGTCGGCCATGGTGAGTACGCCCATCGCCTCCAGGGAGGGCGCCAGTCGCTTCCACTCTTTCTTCGCTTCCGGCATCAGCCAGCCGGGGCACTTGATTTCTCCCTTGGGCGGTACCGGCTCCCGGTCGTTGAGCGGGCGCTTGCCGGGATTACCTTCCAGCAGCTTGAGTGCGGTGGGTTTGGGTTTTCTGCCCCGGGTTGCCATGCGGCACACCTCCTTTCCATGAGATGAGCATGAAAAAACCGCTATGCGCGAGCACAGCGGTTACAGCCGTTGTGAGAATCGTCCGTTATGGTTTTCCCCTACTTTTCAGGGGAAACAGGCGCGTCGACGCGCCGGTTGGAGCCGTTGCCGGGAACATCTTCCACGCACTCCACACGGCGGGCGATACCCCCGGCGCGGTTGATCCGGCCGATGGCCCGTTTCTGGAGTTCGGTCAGCCGTCCGCCGGGCAGTTTCGCCTCCAGTCCCAGAAAGCGCCCCTTGTAACACGCGATGATGTCGGGTAGACCGCTTACCCCATAAGGCCCGCCGTGCTCTTTGAAATAAAAAACGTCGCTCCCCAGCGACGAAAGATACCGCCGGATAGCGGCAATCAGGTCACGCTCCAGCATGTTTCCTCCCCGAATAAGAACCGGCACATAAACGTGCCGGCTATAAATGTGTTTTATCTCTAATGGAATTGGACAAAGAAGTCCCCGGTTTTGGGCTTGCAACGTTCACCGGAACTGTATGTTCAGGGTGCCCCCCTCCGCCAGCCCGTCTTCGCGGGGGTAGCGGAGGATGTGCCAGCTTTCAGACCCGTCGCCACCCTCCTTCGGCCGGTCGTAGACAGACCTTTTCACGCCGCCGTCCACATAGGTCTCCTCCACGATCACATAGGCGCAGGCCGCCGAGGGCTCATATGGCTCGTCATTTTCCAGCCTGAGCTCCACCTCCGTCCGCGAAATCGGGGTGGAGGCAATTCGCTCGTCCGTTGCGCTCATTTCAATGAGCCGCACCGACAAGAGCGGCTCCGTGGACTTGACCGTGACAGAGACCGTGGTCGTCTCCTTCCGGGACTTGCCGTTCAAGGTCTCTGTCTGGATTTGGCTTCTCGAATAGCCGTAGTCCCCCACCGCCCCGCCGACCGTTTGGTCGAATTCCCCGGCGTAGAAGCTCCCGTTTGGCCGCTGGTAGACAGGCGCAAACCTTAGCAGGCGGGGGCTTTCGGTGGCGAGCGTTAGGTTGTACCCTGCGTCCTTCGCGATTTTAATCAGCTCCGCGCCATGGGCGTCGATCTGGTCTTGGGACGTATAGGCCATGATGGCATCCGTGTCCTCCATTTCCGGTGCGCCGTCCTCCTTTTCGGGCTCCGGCTCCAGCGCCAGCTTCAGCGACTGGATCACATCCCCCTCTTCCAGCCACACCTCCTGAGGGGGCAGCTCGCTCCACTCGCCCTGGATCAGATACATGGTGCCAGATAGGATGTGCCCCTCTCCGTCGTCGGTGGTCTTCTCATCGCGATGGACATCCCCGAACGCCGTGCCGGTCTTTGACGTGTTGTAGGGGCCAGAGGCGTCTTTCCCCTCATAGGCGAGAAAATATTGTTCGTCATCATCCTCCAAATCGAACTTGTGTGCATCCTCGTTCTCCCAGCTGTCGTAGATCACCCAGAAACCGACAAACGCGTCCTGCGAGGGAACCGCGTCCTCCGGAAGCGCCAGCGAGCAGCCGGAAAGGACGGCCAACATCAACACCAGCGCCGCGAACTTAATCCATCTCATCATCCGAATCCTCATTTCCGTCAAAGTGCAGGATATCCGAAACGTCGCACCCGAGGTGCAGGCAGATCTTATTGAGCGTCGAAAAGCGCACACCCTTCGCGCGGCCGCTGCGCAGGATGGAGAGGTTCGCCTCGGTGAGGCCAATCTTCTCGCAGAGCTGCTTTCCGGTCATGCCACGCCACCGGAGCGCCTCGTCCAGATTCACCACAATCGCCATGGCACACGCCTCATATCATCATTTGATTTTCTTGGTACACGGCGCAGCCCCGCTCCATGAACTGGGCGAAGAGCGCCGACGCGGTGGCCACCATCAGCTCCATCAGCGGGATGTCGGCCACGACGGAGACATCCGTTAGGTATCGCGCCAGCCCCAATTCCAGAAAGCTGCGCCCCAGCTACAGAAGACTGCGACCCAGATCGCCGCCCGCGCGCGCCACATGAGCGCGTGGGCCAACGGGATGTTGCCCTCCGCGAACAGCTCGCGCCCGCAACCCGCCAACAGCCGCCCCGCGGCCGGAATCACCCAAAGGAGCACAAGGGAGGGCATGGCGGAGGCGAGGAAGCGCACCACGGCGAGGAAGCCGTCGGCGGACGCCGTCTGGGGAATCTCTTCCAGGGGCCCCATCATCAGGTCCGGTTCGGCTGCGGCGCTTCCGAGTTTCACGAGCGCCGCCTTCAGCGCCGCCAGATCAATGTAGAGCGCCGAGGCGATGAGGAGCGCGCCCAGCCACCAGAGAAGGCGGATCAGGCCGCGGGCGAGGCCGCCCGAATCCTTACTGGAGGCGGCGCGAATCAAAAGCCAGGACAAAAGCAACATGTACAGAAGCATCACCAGAAGGGCCCTCTGAACCTTCAGCGCTTCCGGCCCGCTATACTGGGGGTGAAAGAGCATGCCGATCTTTGATGGGTTCACCATCATGAAGAGGAGGAAAAAGAGATACACACTTACCAGCGCAGACATCCACCCCCACCGCCTGCGCAGTAGCATGTAAAGGAGCGGAGAAAGGGAAATGAAGGCGTACAGGCCGAGCGCAAGGGCATTTCCCGCCGCGCCGGACAGAGACAGAGCGCGCAACCATGCGCCCACGAGGACAAAGGGCTCGGCGCACAACGCAAGGACATTCGTCTCTGGACCCGCGTCGCCCCAAATCGCAAGGCCAACGCAACCGGCCACGACCGCCGCCCAACCCAACTTCGCGAACTTCGTCATAACGGGCCTCCGATTATTGTTTTACAATAATACCGAGCCAATTGTATCACGGGAATTATCGTCTGTCAATAATATCCAGCTGATTGAGCCTTGCGCAATTCTAGCCAATTTGACTTACTCGCGCCTTCACCGCCTGAAGCAGCGCGTTCTGGTCGGCGGCCTTGTCCTTGAGTGCCTTCATCACCTGCTCGTCCATGGTGCCCTTGACCACCAGGTGGTGGATCACCACCGTCTCCTTCTGCCCCTGCCGCCAGAGCCGAGCATTCGCCTGTTCGTACAATTCCAAGCTCCAGTTAAGCCCGAACCACACGATAGTGGAGCCACCATGCTGGAGGTTGAGCCCATGACCGGTGGCAGCGGGCTGGGTCACCGCAACCGGCACACGACCCGCGTTCCAGTCCTCCATGTCCTGGGCGTTTCGCAGTTCGCGTACTCCTGCAGGGTTCTCCGCGCTCCATTTCCCAAATCGCTCCTGAATCCGCGCCAGGTCGTGTTTGTAGGCGTACAGTACCAGCACCGGCTTGCCGTTGGCCGCCTCGATTAGGTCCTCCAGCGCGTCCAGCTTCTGGTCATGGATCACGCGGATATTGTGGTGCCCATCATAGACCGCGCCGTTCGACAGCTGGAGGAGCTTCCCCGCCAGCGTCGCGGCGTTCAGCGCCAGCACGTCGCCGTCTGCATAGGGGAGCAGCATGTCTCGCTCCATCTGCTTGTAGAGCTTCTCCTCCTGGGGCGAGAGCGCCAGTTCTACGATGTTATCCACTCGATCCGGCATGTTCAGGTGGTCCGCTGCCCGCATGGACACGCAGATGTCGAAGAGCCGCCGGTAGATCTCCTCCTCCGCGCCGGGCTTCAGCTCTCGTTTGTAGGGCTGCCAACTGTTGGGCGTTGCGAAGAACAAGTCGAGATATGTGTGCATCGTCCGCCCCAGCCGCTTCCCGCGGTCCAGCAGGAAAACTTGCGGCCAGAGGTCTTCCAATCCATTGGGGGAGGGGGTGCCCGTCAATCCGACCACCCGATTGAATTGGCCGATGACCTTTTTCAGCGCCAGGAACCGCTTGGCCCGACTGTTTTTAAAGGAGCTGAGTTCGTCGATGACCAGCATATCAAAGGGGAGCCTGCGTCCGGCGAAGTGCTTCACCAGCCACTCCACATTTTCGCGGTTGATGATGTACAGCTCCGCTTTCCGGGACAGCGCGCCAATCCGCTCCTTGGGTGTGCCGAGGATCCGCTCCAGACGGAGCGCTTTCAGATGTTCCCACTTTGAAAGTTCCGCAAGCCAGGTGTCCCGCGCCACCCGCAGCGGCGCGATGATCAGCACGCGGCTGACTTCATAGCTGTCGTATAGCAGATGGGCGATCGCCGTCAGCGCGATGGCTGTTTTCCCAAGCCCCATATCCAGGAAGATCCCGCAGGCCGGGCGCTCTTCAATAAAGTCCACACAATAAGCCTGATACGGATGAAGTGCATCTTCGTTCAAAAGAGCATCTCCCAATCCTGTCACCCCCATAGATCGTT
>Ga0268263_1001975_pt1 | contig 14880 bp, 14 predicted proteins | sample Biomet5_FD_190358 | JGI IMG/M metagenome (GOLD analysis project Ga0268263, IMG submission 190358) | Microbial communities from bioreactor (seeded with sewage sludge) at LBNL, California, USA - Biofuel metagenome 5 (SPAdes) (version 4) | ecosystem: Engineered > Bioreactor > Anaerobic >... | reverse complement strand
AGAAATACCATGATTTGCAAAAAACAATAAAAGATGAAGTAACCCCAGAAATATGGAATGTCTATCAACAAACAACCATCAACTATCAACCATACAAAACAATTTGAAACAATATAAATCTTGTTACCTTTGCCATTAAACATTTAAAATCTCATTATAATGATTACCAATAATTTTATATCCCGCCATAACGGGCCTCGCGCATCCGAAGTGGATTCCATGCTTAAAAAAATCGGAGTTTCTTCGCTTGATGAATTGATTAACGAAACCGTTCCGGATTCCATCCGCCTGAAAAAGCCTCTGGATCTGCCTTCTGGAATCAACGAATACGAATACCTGAACCTTATCAAAAAAATAGGTTCCAAAAACAAGCTCTTTAAAACATTTATCGGACTGGGATATTACAATACCATCACGCCAGGTGTCATCCTGAGAAACATCCTTGAAAATCCGGGCTGGTACACTTCGTATACTCCCTACCAGGCTGAAATTTCACAGGGACGCCTCGAAGCTTTGCTCAATTTCCAGACCATGATCTGCGACCTGACCGGCATGCCGCTGACGAATGCATCCCTGCTCGACGAAGGCACCTCGGCAGCCGAAGCCATGATTATGTTGTTTAACTCACGCAACCGCGACACCGTAAAACGCGGAGCCAATCGCTTCTTCGTTTCCAACGATGTGTTTCCGCAAACCATTGATATACTCAAAACACGTTCGTTCCCTCTGGGAATCGAATTAGTCTTCGGCAATAACGAAGAGTTCACTTTTGGTGAACAATTTTTCGGAGCCATCATCCAGTATCCTACCCAGAAAGGTAACGTTTTGGATTATGGAAATTTCGTTGCCAAAGCCCATGAAAAAGGTATCACCGTAGCTGTTGCCGCCGATTTGCTGAGCCTTGCTTTGCTGACTCCTCCGGGAGAATGGGGCGCCGATGTAGTTGTGGGTTCCACCCAGCGTTTTGGCGTTCCTATGGGATTCGGCGGACCTCATGCCGGCTATTTTGCTACTACCGAAGCCTTCAAACGCACCATGCCCGGACGTATCATCGGCGTTTCGGTGGATGCCCAGGGAAATCCTGCCCTGCGTCTTGCCCTGCAAACCCGCGAACAACACATCAAACGCGATAAAGCAACTTCCAACATCTGCACCGCACAGGCACTTTTAGCCACCATGGCCGGAATGTATGCCGTTTATCACGGACAGGAAGGAATCAAAAAAATAGCCCGCCATATCAATATCCTCACCGGCGTGCTTTCGCAGGAAGTGAAGAAATACGGCTACTGCCAACTGAATGATCATTTCTTCGATACCCTCGAAATCCGTTTGCCGGAAAACGTAAAAATGGATGATATCCGCAAGATGGTTTTGGAAAACGAAATGAACTTCCGCTATATCGACGAAAAAACCATCGGCATCAGCATTGATGAAACCACGGCGCTGACCGACATCAACACCATCCTTTGCATCTTAGCCAAAGCAAATCATAAGGATTATACTGCTTTTGTTTGCGACCCCGAAGAATGCGGAAAGATAAAAACCATACCCGGAACACTGGAACGCCAAAGCGCTTTCCTTACCCATCCGGTGTTCAATACCTACCATTCGGAAACCGAAATGATGCGTTACATCAAGAAACTGGAAGAAAAAGACCTGGCACTTAACCGTTGCATGATTCCGTTAGGTTCGTGCACCATGAAGCTGAATGCCGCAGCATGGATGTTTTCGCTGAGTTTCCCCGAATTCGGAGCCATACATCCTTTTGTTCCCGACGATCAGGCTGCCGGTTATCATGAACTGATCAGCGACCTGAGCAGTAATTTATGTAAAATTACCGGTTTCGAAGGCATCACGTTAATGCCCAATTCCGGAGCCGCCGGCGAATATACCGGACTGATGATCATACGCGCTTACCATCTTAGCCGCGGCGACAACAACCGTCATATCTGCCTTATTCCTGCTTCGGCACACGGCACCAATCCTGCCAGCGCCCACATGGCCGGCATGGAAGTAGTGGTAGTGAAATGCGACGATCATGGCAACATTGATATGACCGATCTGAAAGAAAAAGCCGAACAATACAAAGATACTCTGGCTGCCGTGATGGTAACCTATCCTTCCACCCATGGTGTGTTTGAAGAAGCCATACTCGAACTGGTGAAAATCATTCATCAGAACGGCGGACAGGTTTATATGGACGGAGCTAATATGAATGCCCAAGTCGGGCTGACCAACCCGGGAACCATAGGCGCCGACGTCTGCCACCTGAACCTCCACAAAACCTTCGGAATTCCTCACGGTGGTGGCGGTCCAGGAGTAGGTCCCGTAGCCGTAGCCAAACATTTGGTTAAGTTCCTTCCTACCCACACCCAGGTGAAAACCGGCGGCAACGAAGGCATCACCGCCGTTTCGTCGTCTCCTTTCGGAAGCGCTCTGGTACTGCCTATTTCTTTCGGATACATCAAAATGCTGGGCCGCGACGGACTTACCGAAGCTACCCGCTATGCCATCCTTAATGCCAATTACCTGATGGCTTGTCTTAAGGATTATTATCCCATTCTGTATACCGGAAGCAAAGGCCATGTCGGACACGAAATGATACTCGACTGCAACGGTTTCCACCATACGGCAAACGTTCCGGTGATCGACATCGCCAAACGACTGATGGATTATGGTTTTCATGCTCCCACGGTAGCCTTCCCGGTTCACGGCACGCTGATGGTTGAACCAACCGAAAGCGAACCCTTAGCGGAACTCAACCGTTTTGTGGAAGCCATGATCGCCATCCGCAAAGAAATGGACGAAATAGCCGAGGGCAAAGCCGACAAGGATAACAACGTCATCAAAAATGCTCCGCACACCGCCCGTATGGTTACAGCCGACGAATGGAAATACCCTTACAGCCGTCAGCAGGCCGCCTATCCCGTAGCTTCGTTGTACAACGATAAATACTGGTGCCCGGTAACCAAGATTGACGACGCCTGGGGCGACCGTAACCTGATGTGTACCTGTGCTCCCATCGAAGATTATAAATAAAAAATCTGCTATTGTATAAACTTCCGCTGCCGCTTCGCTTCAAACACGAGGATGGCAGTGGAGGTGGATACATTGAGGGAATCTATCCGGCCAAGCATGGGTATTTTGATCTGTGCAGTGGCGCTATCCAGCCATTTACCGGTCAGCCCAAAGGCTTCGGTACCCATCACCAGGGCACAGGGAATCGTAAAATCGGTTTCGTGATAAAACTTCTGCGCAGTGAGCGCCGCAGCAAAGGTTTTAATTTTTTTTCTTTGGAAATAATCCAGCGCCTCGCCGGTAGTGCAGGTTACCACTTGGTTGGTGAACACACAGCCGATGGAAGCCCGTATGGTGTTGGGATTATAAATATCGCACAACGGATCGCAGATCACCACGGCATCCACCTTTGCCGCATCGGCGGTACGCAGGATAGCGCCTAAGTTGCCCGGTTTTTCCACTGCCTCCAGCACCACGATCAACGGATTATCGCTAAGTTGCAACTCATCCAGACTGCGGTAAAGCGGTATGGTTAAGGCCAGCAACCCGTCGGAACCTTCGCGGTAGGCTATCTTCTCAAAAACTTCCGGACTTACTTCCGTAATCTTAGAACTGCCGGCAATAGCCGTAAGGGTGGACAATTCTTCGCCATGGGCAATTTCCGGACATACATAAAGCATCTGAACCGCGAAGCCGGAAGTCATGGCAAGGTTAATTTCGCGGAAGCCTTCGATCACCATAAGGTTTTGTTCGCGGCGCTCACGGCTTTTCTGCTGAAGCTTCAGGATATTCTTTATTCCCGGATTCTGTACACTGGTTATTTTTTCGGACATGGTTGCGATTTGTGCAAAAATAATAAATTCCCCGATGGCAGAAGCGATGAGTTTGGAGCTTTTGATGGAACACGAATGACACTGATTTAACGGATAAAAACGGATTTCCTTTCCCAGCCCAATCGCTCCATACTCCAAACTCCCGGCTAAACCAATCTTTTCAATCCATTCAATCCGCATAATCCGCACAATCCGCACAATCCGCAATTCCAGAATCTGTAACGGCCTTAATGGAACACGGATAAAACAAATGTGCTAATGTGCTAATTTGATAATGTGCTAATGCTGCACAAAGCAAGATGATGCTAATTTATGGGACGCAGAGGATGCAGATAAAATGTACTCCTTACCGTCGGTGGCAGTTGTAAAGAAATTCTTTACAACTGAGTCAGAGTTCAACTCATTCTCTTTAAGTATACTTGCAATGTGCTGACTAATATTTTGCTTCGAGGTGTCAAAAAGTTCTGCCAGTTGGGTCAGGTTCATCCACACCCTGCCGTCTTTGGCATAAAGCAATACCCTGGTTTTGCCGTCGGCAGTGTGATAAATAATGATGTTTTCCATTTGTCATTAATTTTATTTTTTATTGGTCACATAGCCTGCCCCGATTTCTCGGGGGAATCTCCATAAAATATCATTCTCGGTTGGTATGAGCATAGCCCTTATGGATATCATCGTTTGTTTCTTATCTGTCGGATAGCCCGGAAACTCACCAAAACAATCATCCTATGTGTGAGAAAGAATTCTCATAGCTCGGTTCATCTGTTTATAATTTTGTTTTTTAAATTCGATTTTTTATTTATCAGTCTGTCTTAGGTTGAAAAAACAGAAAATTAGCTAACTCCATACAGGATTTATTTAATGCTGTCAACTTTTTTTAGAACAAGACACATCCTTTTCGATTTCTCCCTTCGGTCGAAATGACGGTTGTCCTTAAAGAAAAGAGAGAAGTGGAAGTGTGGGCGGCTGCGCCGCCCACACTTCCACCATTACCACCATCTTGTGGGCTGTCATTCCGACTGAAGGGAGGAATCTCTAACAAAACCATTTTCGGTTACCAACACTTTTCATTGAGAATTTTTTATCTGTTTATAATCTTTTTATCAGATGAAACTCACCAAAACAATCATCCTGTGTGTGAGAAAGAATTCTCATGGCTCGGTTCTTTCTCCCGGTTTTACAGCCCTGCTGATCTTTGTAAGGATTTCCCGTTTACCGAAAAAAGCCCGTCGCAACGACTCGTATTCGGTAGCGCTGCATTTGGTTTTGCACTCTTCCGCTACCCTGTCCGTCTTCTCCAATACCGCATCGACCTTTGCACAGGGAAAAGACGGGCATTCGCCACAGTTATTTCCCTTCCCTGACTGTTCGCAACGGTTCAGTCCGTAACCACAGGGTTTCTGCCGGTTGCATCCGTTGCATTGCATCTCTCCGGCACTGACCACGCTATCCCTGAAACCCACACGAAACCATAGTTCCGCCACTTTCTCAAGTTCGCCGATGTCGTTGCTCCGGGTAGCGATATAACGCGGACATTCGGAACAAACATCCCCGCAAATGGAAATATTCATGTTTTTCAATTTATTATCTGCTTGCTTTTGTTCAGCCATGTTAATCAATATTTAAGTAATAGAAACTATAAATTGTCGTATCATTGAATTTGAAAACATTAAGAATAAAACACGGATCATATCAATCCGCACAATCCACACAATCCGCACAATCCATTCAATCCGCACAATCCATTCAATCCGCACAATCCGCACAATCCGCACAATCCATTCAATCCGCACAATCCATTCAATCCGCACAATCCGCACAATAAGAACGGTAAAGCTTTGGAATAATCCAGAACGAATACGGCAGGTACAACACCACCGACGTTACCACCGCCGGGACATAACGCTGCAATACTACTGCGCCGGCAATATGAGGAATAAAGGCATTAAGCAGAAAAATGGCTGTAAAAAAAGTAAGGACATTCCTTCGGATATTCTCCTTCTTTTGACTGTTGGCCCATAAAATCACAGCCCAGGCAATAAGGGTAATCAACGCAATAGCCCATACCATGGGAACAACCGCCGAAAGGGGAAAAGGCAACTTAAGGCCGGAAGGATGGCTAAAATAAGCATATCCAACGGACTCCTCAATATTATGCAACGTAAAAAGCAGCCCCGAAAACAGTAACTGTCTGCGGTAATTCAAAACCTTCATGTTCTCCCTGCCGTTGAACCCTACCTCGACACAATCTGATCTGCCAGCCTTACCGCATCCTGCACATAGTTTGCACAACGCAGGCGGAACCACTCAAGCTCTTTCATCTTTTCCATCCCTTCGGGCGTACTCATGTTAATCCCGTCAAGCAGCTCGCGGCAACAGGTGGTGCCATGCAGCTTTTTGAATTCGGACAGAAAATGGCGCGACATATCAAAAGCCCGCTCCTTGTCCTCCGCCGTACCGTTTTCGCCTTTGCCGTATTTCAGGCCTATGGCCATCAACGCCCCGGAAACGGCTCCGCAGGTTTCCTGCATATAAGCGATGCCCGCACCAAAAGGGTTGGCCAGCTTTAAACCCAAATCTTTATTCATGCCCAGCTCTACGGCAAAAACCGTCAGAACCGACTGTGCACAATTGTAACCATTTCTGAATGTTTCGACAGATCGTTTTACTTTATCTTCCATCATCGTATTGTATTTTTCTGGTTGCAAAAGTAAAATAAAGTCGGCGTTAAGAGTTCCGGATACAAAAATATTACGGTACAGGCAGGGTATGAGCACAACGTAATCTTTTATGGGGGCACGGATGACACTGATTTAACGGATAAGAACGGATTACACTATAAAATCCTGTTAAAACTGAAAACCCTGTAACCCTGTCAATAAAAAGGACAGGATTACAGGATTGGCATGAACTACAGGGGCACCTCTTTTGAGCTGGGAGTTTGGAGCATAGAACACCGATGACGAGGATGGAAAGGATTTTTACGGATTACAATATAAAATCCTGTTAAAACTGAAAACCCTGTAACCCTGTCAATAAAAGGACAGGATTACAGGATTGGCATGAACTACAGGGGCACCTCCGCCCCACCCAGCCTCCGCAAAGAATAGGTCGGAAGGGGTGGTGTTTCAATGTCCTTAGTCTTAAATATGACCTCCCCAGCCTCTCAAAAGGAGGGTCTGACCTTAGTCTTAAATAGCTATTCCAACAACCGCAAGGTTTTATGATGTGGCGGTATTTGAAAATAGCGCCGTTTCGGTCATCCGTAGATTCTCTTTTAAAGGAAGCGATTTCTCACCTTTACAAAAAGAGACAAACGCGATCGTCTCAGTCATCCGTAGATTCTCTTTTAAAGGAAGAGTAGAAGTCTTGCGAGGAATGGATGTTCTAATAGAAAAGGTCTCAGTCATCCGTAGATTCTCTTTTAAAGGAAGTGCAAGCTTGGGAGAGAAATTGGATTCCGGACGTCTCAGTCATCCGTAGATTCTCTTTTAAAGGAAGATGGAACATATTTGATATATCCCACAGAAGAAACGTCTCAGTCATCCGTAGATTCTCTTTTAAAGGAAGATCTATTACTCGGAAGCTATTCCTTTCGAAACGAAGGTCTCAGTCATCCGTAGATTCTCTTTTAAAGGAAGGGTTGGTTCTTACATACTGTACACAACGCCAATTCGTCTCAGTCATCCGTAGATTCTCTTTTAAAGGAAGTTGAATCGGTAAGGCAGAAGGTTAAAGAAGCAGCGTCTCAGTCATCCGTAGATTCTCTTTTAAAGGAAGCTGGAAAGTTCAGTAATTGCCGATTCTACTAAAACGTCTCAGTCATCCGTAGATTCTCTTTTAAAGGAAGTGTGCCGACGGATGCGGAATGGACAACGTTAAAAGTCTCAGTCATCCGTAGATTCTCTTTTAAAGGAAGTAAAATAGTTAAAAAATTTAGCAGGCAGAAGACGTCTCAGTCATCCGTAGATTCTCTTTTAAAGGAAGGTGTATAAAAATTATAATCAGGTTGGCCCCATGCAGGTCTCAGTCATCCGTAGATTCTCTTTTAAAGGAAGGAGTTATTATGGCAGCAATCGGAGAAAGCAAAATCGTTGTCTCAGTCATCCGTAGATTCTCTTTTAAAGGAAGGTTGCTACACAAATCACTCTACCAGAAGGTAAATTGTCTCAGTCATCCGTAGATTCTCTTTTAAAGGAAGGTAACTATAATTACTTATCTGGATTGAAACAAAGTCTCAGTCATCCGTAGATTCTCTTTTAAAGGAAGATATGGTTTTGGAACAAATGACGGGATACGATGCGTCTCAGTCATCCGTAGATTCTCTTTTAAAGGAAGAGTTATATTGAAGTGCTTGAAATAAAAAATCCACGTCTCAGTCATCCGTAGATTCTCTTTTAAAGGAAGATTATAATTGATTCTTATTATAACATTACTGAAACGTTTCAGTCATCCGTAGATTCTCTTTTAAAGGAAGAGACGGCGCTATTAGTAGAAATTGCGCTAACCAGTCTCAGTCATCCGTAGATTCTCTTTTAAAGGAAGATATAAAACGCGAAAAAATGGTAAAAAAATACTCAGAGTCTCAGTCATCCGTAGATTCTCTTTTAAAGGAAGTTCTTTTCGTCTTTCCGGAGCTTAACATTCAACGTCTCAGTCATCCGTAGATTCTCTTTTAAAGGAAGTTCATTAAAAAGTATGAAGAGATGGGAATCTCTTGTCTCAGTCATCCGTAGATTCTCTTTTAAAGGAAGATTATAATTGATTCTTATTATAACATTACTGAAACGTTTCAGTCATCCGTAGATTCTCTTTTAAAGGAAGAGACGGCGCTATTAGTAGAAATTGCGCTAACCAGTCTCAGTCATCCGTAGATTCTCTTTTAAAGGAAGGGCTGTTATCAGATTAATAGCCTCGGGGTATTTCAATTTGTCTCAGTCATCCGTAGATTCTCTTTTAAAGGAAGAATTTAGAACAGACGGCAAGTCTTGATGTCGATCCGCGTCTCAGTCATCCGTAGATTCTCTTTTAAAGGAAGAAATAACAGATAGAGTCGGTATGGTTATTATCATACTGTCTCAGTCATCCGTAGATTCTCTTTTAAAGGAAGCCTACTTTTTGTAGGATTGCTCAGTTTGATTTTGTCTCAGTCATCCGTAGATTCTCTTTTAAAGGAAGATTTACGGCATTACCCGGAGGATTTCGATCACAGACCGTCTCAGTCATCCGTAGATTCTCTTTTAAAGGAAGCGATGGATGCCTTATCGCGGCGTAGGGTAAAGCAAAAACGTCTCAGTCATCCGTAGATTCTCTTTTAAAGGAAGTGTCAAGCCAAATTAAACGGCGAAATTAAACTTTCGTCTCAGTCATCCGTAGATTCTCTTTTAAAGGAAGGTAGTAACATTATTCTTTCTGTTTTTTGTATTTGTCTCAGTCATCCGTAGATTCTCTTTTAAAGGAAGTTCCCTGGACATCAAAAATATCCGTCGCCAAGTGTCTCAGTCATCCGTAGATTCTCTTTTAAAGGAAGTCGTCTCGTTAAAGAAGAATATAATATAGTTGAAACGTCTCAGTCATCCGTAGATTCTCTTTTAAAGGAAGAAACACCCCTACCATAAGCGGAATAATCATTGACAACAGTCTCAGTCATCCGTAGATTCTCTTTTAAAGGAAGAAAACGTTTGATATATATTTAGATTCCGACTTCTGTCTCAGTCATCCGTAGATTCTCTTTTAAAGGAAGTTTGGGAAATTATTGCTCCAAGATTAAAAGAAAGTCTCAGTCATCCGTAGATTCTCTTTTAAAGGAAGATCAATTGGAGACGGCGCTTATACAGCATATTTAGCGTCTCAGTCATCCGTAGATTCTCTTTTAAAGGAAGACCATAATTTTCAGTGTTTTCCTTTTTATCTTTTCGTTCTGTAGTTTTTCTTTTAGTGCCATAATCCATTATTTTCCAAACTTATTTATATATTCCTCGCTTCTTGTTCGAAAATGCTGATTTATTTTCCCGTGTTTTGCTTACCCGGCATTATTTTTCATCCTTATTTCCTTTATTATCGCTATTTTAACCCGATAACTTGCCTTCGCAAATGCCGGATATCTTCCCATCTAATCATCATTTTCGAAAATGATGGATTTTGCAGGATTTCAAAGAACTGAAAACCAATGCTACTTTTGCACATCAAAAGGTGAATGTTCGCAAGAAATCCGGGTTCACCCAAATGCATCGGGCATTTTCGAAAAAAAGAACGAGCCATCTTCTATAGTAACGTACACCAATATTGCTTTATCCTGTTAATAATAAGCTATATAATATCAAAAGTACAAGGTTCGCAAATGTTTTTACACATACACCGTTTCGGGTTCCCATCCTGGCAGGCGGCCAAGCCCTTCGCGTTTTTCGACACAGGCTTTACAAAGATAATAATATAAAACACTATCCTCCGCAGCATCGCATATTTTTTTTAATTGTTTTTGCATTTTCTTTATTTGCGACGGCGTAATCATACACTCAAAAACGCTGTAATTGCATCGTACGCCATAGGTTTCAAGTGTTTTGGCTGTTTTCTGCCTCCGGCGATCGTCGCTGATGTCATAAGCTACCACTAAAAATTGTTTTGCTGCCATAGTATTTACCATTTTCGGATATAGGGACGGTATATTTTTGATTTGCCTTCCAGGTAAAGAACTAAGTTTTCTGCCTGGGAATGTATAATTTCGAACAAGCGCATTTCGTGTCCACGAAATACCTCTACGGTATTCAGCCGTTCTATCACTTTTTCCACCACCAATTTTTTGGTATGTTCGTCTAATTTTCCATCCGTTGCATTCAGGTTTTTATTCTTCATGATAACGGCAAAAACAGCACGGTCAACCGCCTGCTGGCGGAATTCTTCGATAAAATCAAAGATAAGCGAAGGGCGGTTATTTTCGGGCTTATGCAGGTAGCTGAGTGCAGGATTGAGTTTTGCACGAATGATCGCCTGGGTAACCCGTGAATACAATATACCATAACCATAGTTAAGCATACAGTTTACCAAATCGGTGGCTCCCTTTCGTTCGCGTCCGTTAAAAGGGATATGAGCGTTGATAAGCAAACCTATGGTATCCCAGTATCGTGCTGATGCCTGCCCTTCGATGGCAAACATTTTCAACCGGAATTCGTCCAATACCGGATGTTCAAGGCTAAGCGCTTCCGAAGCCCGGCATTCGATGGCGTCGATAGCCGGGGCATAAGCCTGTCCAAAATCTTTGTTGTGTTTAAGGTAATACTTACTGTAATATTTCAGCAGATTTGCCTGGTTGTTGATTTTACCCCAGATAATCTGCTTAATCAGGTTAAAGCATTTTCCATTGCGATAGGCTTCCAGTTGTGCCAATCCTGTTTCGGCTTCGAAAAGGGAAGGCTGATACAAGGTAGCGTAAGGTAGACCGTCGCTTTTCAGAAAATTTATGGCTACTTTATTTGCCGCACAGGCTTCAATAACATTGGAAGAAAAAACTACTCCTTCACTCATCACGGTAACATTTTTAAGGTTAATCAATGCTACTTCCTGTATGATGGTTTTATCCTTTTTTACCACGATAGCGTTATCGCGTTTGCCTACCCATAATCCCGGTTTTGACAATACAAGGCTGAATCCTGCGGCTTCCAGTTTCTGGTACTCGTGCTTGCGTTTTTTTACCGCTTTTTCGCTTTTTACAGGAGCAATAATAACCTTTCCTGTATTTTTGACTGTCGTATGGTGGTGGCTGTTCCCGGATAAACGTTCCTGTACGTACTCCGACCGTTGAAAATTATGTTTACTACAGAAAAAATCAAGTTTCTGCACCTCACGCATCAGGGCATAATGTTTTTCCTTTCCTGGTTTTAAGGAATCGATTTTATTTCTGAGTATACTTACCAGTTCGTCGTCGAGCATACCCAATGTTTCCTGAGGTACCAACTTACCATAAAAATTACGGATACCCTGCATTGTCTCGCCGAGCTTATGTGTGATAAATCCTTCTCCTGTTTTAGCCGAATCATAAAGTTTAGATACCAAACGTTTGTATTTCCGTTCCGAGAGCGATAATTGCTGCCCTTTAAAATAGATTCCCAGAAATTCAAACCCGTTTTCAACGGGTATTACTTCGGTACCTTCGTTTAACGAAAGTTTCAACTGATTAGTTATTATATCTATGGCTTCCTGTAAAGCCTGCTGTGCAATCGCTTCCGTTTTACCCAGGATGATAAAATCGTCGGCATAACGGACAAAACCATATCCTTTTTCCACCATCAGTTTATCGAGCGGATGCAGATAAAAATTTGCAAGCAAAGGCGAAACGACACCTCCCTGCGGAACACCTTTTCCTGTATTTTTCCATTGATACGACCGGTTAACCCGCCCCATGCGTACAAACATTTTCATCAACTCAACAATACCCGGACTCTTGAGGTAAGCCACAAGACGTTTGAATAAAATATCGTGAGGTATGGTATCGAAAAAATTATCAATATCGCAGGAGGCCAACCAGGTGTAATGTTCGTTGGCAATCAGGTGTTGTACTTTATGAATGGCTTTTACGGGTCCTTTTTTACTCCTGTAGCCATAGCTTACATTAAGAAATCCTTTTTCAAAGATGGGAGTAACAAGATACCCAACGGCGGTTTGTACAATTTTATCATGAACGGTAAGCAGCCCAAGCCGTCGTTTTTCCGTCTCATTTTTGGGTATAAACACTTCATGATAGGGCTGCTGAATATATTTTCCCGATTTTAGCTGATCTAAAAGGTCATCAATATTTTTATCGGCAGCCTTGGCATACTCTTCCACCGTTCTACGGTCAATACCGCCAGCCGTATTTTTTTCCTTTACCCGTTGCCAGGCAATGAAGAGGGTTTGTTTGCGGCAAAGCAATTCATATAAATGGTCGCTCATGTTATGATCTGGTATTTCCCCAGACCAAAGGTGGTATTGCTCCCGGCATGTAACTGCTCTCCCAACAGAAGCATAGGCAGGTAAGCCGAAAAATCGCCGCGAAAGCCTACCCTTCCAGTAAGTCCGCCAAAATTCATGTGGTCGTCCTGGGTAGAGGAATACCGTTGCCAGTCGAAAAACTGAAGCCGGCAACCGGTAGTTGCTATGCCATTATCCATAAGCGACACGGGCATCTGCCATTCCGCTCCGCAATGCAGATGTGCCAGCAAAGCAAGGCGTTCGCTTAAACGGTTGGCAAGCAAAGCAAAACCAACATCGGAAGCCTGTGCCAGCTTGCCGGCAATTTTTATCCGCAGAGGCGTTTCAAACTGTAAGCCCAGCTCACCGTTTACTTCCGGCAACGCTAAAGATTCGAGCGAAAGGGGTTCCGGCTGCTCAAAGGTAGCAAGGAGAAGCGACTGCCCATCCGGCATTACTTTGCAAAGACTTACCGGGCGGAAATGTCCGCGGTTTTTACCGATACCCAGACTCCCCATCACCGAAATTCCCTGCACCAGCAAAGGCAGGTATTGCATGGCACTGCCAATAAGCACCACATCAAACCCAAAGGTTTGCCCGGCGGTAAATTCCATCGTGGTATCGGGCATGGGTTCGATGATATACGGATGTGGACTCCGGTTGTATTTCCCTTTCAGCGGATGGTTATCGGGAAGAGGACTTTCGTACAGGAGCGCTACGGAACAGGTATGCACATCCCTGCACTTCCGACAAATACCGGCAGGTTTGCGGCAGGCAATCCGGCGAAGCGCATCGCCCAGACAGCCCCTGAACGCCGACCCTTTATAAGGTGGCAGGTTTACAGTATCCATTGCCTCGAAAACGGCACGGACACGGATAAAACGAATGGCTTGTAATGTAGGTTGTGGTATCATTTTATTTTTTATAATTTTCGTTAGACATCCCGAATCGCTTTGCTTCCCGACGAAGAATCGTTAAATCGTTCCTCCTGAGCGATTCCATACCGGGACTTCGCTCGGTTTTAAGCATCCCGAATCGCTTCGCTCGGGACTTCGCTTTGCTCAGTTTTTGCCATTTTCGTCAAAAAAGCCACCGTTTCGGTGAAAATTCCACTGATTTGGTGAAACGTTTCACTGATTTAGTGAAAAGTTTCACTGTTTTGGTGGAAATTCCACCGTGGCAGTGAAACGTCGCACCGTGGCGGTGGATCGTTCCACTGTTTTAGTGAAATGTTTCACCGTTTTGGTGGAAATTCCACCGTGGCGGTGGGTCGTCGCACTGTGGAGGTGCAACGGCTCATCGCCTGAGTGGGAAAATACATTCGGCGGGTAAGCCATGTCCGTGCACAGCAACCATCCGCCGGTCAAAAGAAAGAACGTTTGTTAAGCAGGATTTTCGGGGGTAGCGCCTCCGCCCTGCACTTTAAATAGTTTAGCCAATTCATCAACGATGGTCTTCATGCCGGGAACACCCATATCGTTGGCTAAATTGGCTTTCTTTTTAATAATAAGAGCTACGGCATATGCTTCGGCACCTGCCGTCTGGCGGGTGTCGTGCACCATCTCGGTTAAACGGTTAAGTTCAAGCTCTATCATCTCCAATGCTTCGAAAAGCGCATAATCCTTGCGTGCGCCCTCCACAAGCGCAGCACCGGGACTGACTTCCGGTTCGTTGTCGGCAAAGTCAAACGCCTTTTTGGTAAAAGGCTTACGACCATCCTTCATCATCTGCATACCATCGCGTTCTTCGTTCGAAAGCTTAATCAGAAAAGGCAGCATACCCCTCAGAATAAGCAGCGTTTGCAAAAATTCATTCCTTTTATCATCAGGAAGAACCGCATTAATTAAATTTTTCATGATAAATAAAATTTAGTTAGTAATTAAGTAATATATAGAGCAGCCGGGGCTGCGTTAGTTATTTTTCTGTTTTGGGCTTTGTTTGCTTTTTATATTCTTTTATCGCTTTCTCAGCAGTAAAAGGAATATCAAACTGTTCTTCAAGTCTAACTTTAAGAAACTTTTTATTGTTTATATCATTAATCCAAATCAAATATTGATTTTTAAGTTCCTCCTTTTGCAAATTTCTT
>Ga0268263_1001974_pt1 | contig 14881 bp, 14 predicted proteins | sample Biomet5_FD_190358 | JGI IMG/M metagenome (GOLD analysis project Ga0268263, IMG submission 190358) | Microbial communities from bioreactor (seeded with sewage sludge) at LBNL, California, USA - Biofuel metagenome 5 (SPAdes) (version 4) | ecosystem: Engineered > Bioreactor > Anaerobic >... | reverse complement strand
CTTCGATTGGTCCGTGCTTTCCCATGACACTTCTCCTATCTTTAAGTAGTTGCATTTCTAGGCTGAATATCGAATGCTTATGGATGCAATGCAGAATCTGGCGGGCAGGGATGCCGACATGACGTATGAGAGCCTCAGCATCTCGAAAAGGAGAGTGGCATCCTGCCCCACTCAGGCAAGGCCGCGGATTAGCTGGATGAAGGGAGTGAGCCATCACTTCACTTCGGATCTCTTTTGGGAGGTTGCGGCCCTGGGTGCCAAGGGCAGAAGAGCCCGTCAGGAAGCAGACGACGGAAGGAGCTGCCCTCATGATCTTCGCAGGTGTGGACATCGCCAAGGTGGACCACGTGGTCGCCGCCATCGACGAGCGCGGCGAGGCCGTGGCAAAGCCGATGCCATTCAAGAACTCGGGGACCGGATTCGAGAGGTGCGTCGCCTATCTTGAGGGGCTTGCCTTGGACAACGCCGGCGTCTTCGTCGGCATGGAGGCCACCGGCCACTACTGGATGGCCTGCTTCTCCTACCTCGTCTCAAGGGGCTTCAAGGTCGCGGTCATCAACCCCATGCAGGTCAAGGCCGTGCGCAAGCTCAAGGGATACTCACGGGTCAAGAACGACCGCATCGACAGCCAGATCATCGCCGAGACCATGCGCATCGGGGATTTCGACGAGACGCGGCTCGCCACGGACGAGCTCCAGTCGCTCAAGACCCTCACGCGCTACCAGCAGTCCTTGAAACAGGAGGTCGCCACCGTGAAGACCCAGGCGATCTGCCTGATGGACGCCTACTTCCCCGAGTATGCCGGCATGTTCACCGACATGTTCGGGACATCGTCGATGGCCATCCTCTCGAAGTGTCCGACGCCCGCCGAGTGCAACCGCACGCACGCGGCCACGCTCGCCAAGATCCTCTCCGAGGCCTCGCGTGGCAGGTTCGGGACCGAGAAGGCCGCCAACGTCAAGGCGGCCGCCAAGGGCTCGGTCGGCATCACGCTGGGGTCTGACGCCGCGTCGTTCCAGATCAAGGAGCTGGTGTCCCGGATCGTCTTCCTGAACAAGAAGGCATCCGAGGCCGACAGGCGCATCTCCGTCCTGTTGCAGGGGATCGAACCGCTCATCCTCACCATACCCGGCATATCCACCACCACCGGCGCCCAGATCGTCGCAGAGATAGGCGACGCATCGCGTTTCCCCAATGCGGCGGCCATCGTGAGCTATGCGGGACTCAACTCGGCGGTGAGCCAGTCGGGCAGGTTCGAGGCGACGGGCGAGCCCATCACGAAGCACGGGTCGCCCTACCTCAGGAGGTCGATGTGGCTCGCGGCAAACCGAGCCAGGCAATACGACCCGAACCTCAAGGCCTTCTATGACAAGAAGCGTTCCGAGGGCAAGTGCCATCGCGTCGCTGTCACCGCCGTCGCGAGGAAGCTCTGCCACATCGTCTTCGCCGTCATGCGCGACCAGATCCCATACGACCCAGAGAGATAGGCCGGCGGAACAGATCACCTGCGGGAAACACGGCATAGCCGCGTCGCTTCGTTGTGCCCGAAAGCATTCGATATTCGACTTTCAAAGTGCGTTCTTTCAACAAAACACGAAATTCAATCCCATCGAAGTTTCTAGCTAAAACCTCTTGACTTCATATAGCTGGTCTCCTTTGATTTGGACGGGGTGCTGCCGAGTCGAGGTGCGTCCCCTGAAATGCGTTAACCACATACTACCCATGAACGCGAGGTGCCAATCCGTTAGTTAGATAAAACTAACAATAGCCGTGTGCCAAGGGAGGCGCTGTCCTCCGGCTACCTGCAGAATTATCGGCCGAATGCGTGGGCCGATTCTCGGCATGTCGCAAAGGAGGGTGCCGGGTCCTGTCTCAACAGGGATTTTCCCGTTTCGCGATGCCCGTGCTCGCGACGCCTTCCAAGAGCTCGTACACTCGGGGCATTACTCTGCAGGTCCTTCGGGTTCTCTCGAATGTCTCGGTAGCTCAAGGCTTGTTGACGGGTATGCCTGGCTTGGAGTGATGGCTTGACGGCGCTTTGCTGCTCCAGCCGTTTCCCAGAGAGCTATTCCGCGCCAGATGACAGGTCCTGTCGACCAAAGAGCACGAAGGCTATGGTCAGAGATGCGGCGCTCACCACGAGACAGAGCATGACGGGAAACACCTCTATGGTCTGGTCCATCAACGAGCGAGGGTCAAAGAACTTGAACGGTGTGAGATAGCGCAGGATCGTCTGATCGTCCATCGACGAGCAGACGATCCCGATCATGTAGAACACTAGCACGCTCAGGTTCCCGGCACGCGCGCCGACCTCGGGAGAGCGAAACAAGGCGGAGAACATCGTCCCCAGGCCAAAGAACGCAAGGCTGACGACGAACAGGGCAACGGAGAAGACGGCAAACACCCCGTCCATGTCGGTGGAAAGCCCGAGCTGGGCATATCCGGCTTGGGAGAACGCGAAGTTGAGCAACGAGAACGCCGTCAGAAAGACCAGGCCGGCAAGGACCTTCGCCCCCAGAACCGACGAGCGGGAGCGAGGCTTGGTGAGCAGGAACTCGTACGTCCTGTCTACGCGCTCCCCTGACAAGGCGACCTGGCCAAGATGCACGGCATAGAGCGCGGCGATGACCGTCACGTAGACCTCAAGGATGGCGTAGAAGCCCTCTATGCCGCTCATGTCGAATCCCGAGAAGCCCAGCACCGCCAAGACGATCTTCGGGAACGAGTCGATGAGCGCATTGATCGCGTCCGTGCCTCCCGCCTCGACCCCGGTGTACTTCACCATGCCGGCGAAGACGAAGACGAAAAGGACCATCGACCAGACAAGAAATGACCTCAGGCCGAAGCGCAGATCATGGATGAAGACGTTCACATGATCTCCCGTCTATCGTGTCGGAACATCGAATGCCCGATAGCGGACGAACGATATGGCAAGGCAGGCGACGATCACGGCAAGCGCGCACATGACATAGCCGCCGTCATACGAACCTCCGGAGAAGACCGTTGACGGGTCGAAATACTGGGATGGTGAGAAGTAGCGAAGCGTCTGCTCTCCCGTCAGGTTTACCAGCGCCGTCATGACGAAGCCCATGAACCCGAGCATCGTGGCAGGGCCTGACGCGCTCCGGACTCGTCTCATGAAGACGGAGAGCAGCACGGAAAGCGAAAGGAAGACCAGCTGCGTCCCGGCCATTCCCAGGGCGACGAGGACGACGGTGGAGACGGCGAGCGAGTCCTCGCCCGTCCCCTCGTACAGGGCGATCGAGACGGCGACAAAAACGAGGTTGACGACGAGGAGGCCCACGATGCAGGCCAGCAGCTTGGCGCAGAACGTGCGCGTACGACCGAGCGGTTTGGTCAGCAGGAAGTCGGCGCACCGGGAGCGCTTCTCGCGGGCGAACACGGCGAACCCGAGGGAGGCCGCCATGATGGCGCCGACGAGGACGAGATAGAGGTTTCCAAAGGAATAGAAGCCCCCATAGCTGAAGATGTTGGTGACATCCATACCGAACATGGTCGCAAACTGCGGGGGAAATCCCGAGAGCATGGTCTGAACCTGGTCTTGCGCGGACAGGTAGATCGGATACATGCCGAGTATGAACAGCATCAGAAGTCCGCTCAGCACCACTGTCTGGAGGAGGATCTGTCGCATCTGCTGTCGTAGCTCGAACAAAAACACGTTCATGACGGCCACCTAGCGAGACGACGAGGTTGGCGTGTCGGAATAGTAGTGCATGAACACCTCTTCGAGCGATGGCTCGACGATCTCGACGTCAAGGAGGTCGATGCGCGAGAGCAAGCCGACAAGCTCGTTGCAGCTTCCCTCGTAGAGAAAGCTTGCGTGCGCCCCGTCCACGGTCACGGCGCGAATGCCGGGAAGGGTCAAATCGGTGGGGGTGAGTGCCTGGCGACTCGAGATGCTGACTCTCTTGGCCGTGTCCTCTATGAGGGAGGCGATCTCCCTCGTTTCGATGATGGTGCCGTCTTTGATGATGGCGACACGATTGCAGATGTGCTGGACCTCACTGAGGATGTGGGAGGAGAACAGGACCGTCGCACCCCGCTGGTTCTCGGCCCTGATCAGGTCGAAGAACCTCTTCTGCATCAGGGGGTCAAGCCCGCTTGTCGGCTCGTCGAGGATGATGAGCCTGGGGTTGTGAAGCAATCCCTGGACGATGCCGACCTTCTTCTTGTTCCCCAGGCTCATGTTCTCGATCTTCTGGTTGAGGTCAAGCTCAAGTAGGTCGGCGAGCTCGCCTATTCTCTTCGAGCAGTCCCTCCCGTAGAAGCTCGCGGAGTATTCCAGCAGATCCCGGGCACGCATGTGGTCGTAGTAGAAGACCTCGCTGGGCAGATAGCCCACGTCGGCCAGTATCTTCACGCTGTCCTTCTCGCAGTCCAGTCCGAAGACGGTGGCCTCTCCGCTCGTCTTTCGGATGAGGGACAGAAGAAGGCGGATGGTCGTCGACTTTCCCGCGCCGTTCGGGCCGATGAACCCGAGTATCTCGCCTTCTTCGACCCGTAGGTTGGCGTCAACGATCCCACGGGACTTCCCATAGCATTTCGTCAGCCCGTGCGTCTCGATCACAGCTCCCATAGAAGCCTCCCGGCGCTGCCGTTTGCGTAGCCTCGACCTGCACATCATACATGAGTTCTGTTCTGTTATGTGTGCTGTGACGGGATGGCATGCGTCTGGTCACTGTGGGTCTTGGCTGCAACGGCGTTGCGTGCATAGACAGTGCGAAAATAGATGAGAAAAAAGGATATCATGGTGGTTGTAGATAAATTAGTATGACAGGTAACGGACAGAAGCATCTTCGTGCATAACGTATAAGGCGAAGGAGCGGACATGGAAGACAAGGGTAGAGGCACCGACGACAAGGACACCACTGCGCAGGGAAGGTTCGGTTCGATTCCCCTTGGGCGCCGCGCGTTTGTCAAAGGGGTTCTTCTGACAGGTGCCCTGGCTGTGCCGGCCGTGCGGACGCTCGCGTACGCGGAAGAGGACCCGACCATCGCCGACGACACCACGGACACGACGACGGTAACCACTACTGCGGTGCCGACGCATTCAGGATCTAGCAAGCCAACGAAGCCCACGACGCCCTCGGGGACCACCACGGAGCCGACGCCCTCGGGGACCACCACGGAGCCGACGACGTCGGGGACCACCACGGAGCCGACGCCCTCGGGGACCACCACGGAGCCGACGCCCTCGGGGACCACCACGGAGCCGACGACGTCGGGGACCACCCTGGAGCCGACGCCCTCGGGGACCACCCTGGAGCCGACGCCCTCGGGGACCACCACGGAGCCAGCATCGTCGACGGCTACCACGAAACCCAGCGCCACGGCTCTGCCGCGGACCGGCGATGACGCGACGCATGCCGCCATTGCCGGAGCGGGGCTTGCCGGTCTGACCCTTGCTGCCCTCGGTGCGGTCTTGGATGCGCACGGGGATGACGAGGACTAGCTCGGGGTAGTGCGAAGGGCTTTCTGCAACTTGTACGTCGGCGTCCTGCTGGGACGTCTGCTGTATGTTGGATCTTGAGCGCAGGATCTGGGGTTCCATGCAGCGGGCGCAGTCGTTCTCTTCGCTGGCTGCTGGATTCCAGGACATTGGTAGCGAGGGGACTACGGTGAACTATCAGGAGTTCCAGGATATCGTCGGTGCCCGGACGGAGCACCCGCAGGTGGCGGAAAGGGTGGGAACCCCTCGCAAGGTCGACCTTACGGTGGGCATCGCGACCTACGACGACTTTGATGGGGCATACTTCACCGTTCATGCGCTGCTGCTCTACCACCCTGAGGTGATGAGTCGTGCGGAGATCCTAATCCTTGACAACCATCCTCAGGGTCCCGAGAGGAAGTACCTCCAGGGCTTTGCGAGAGACCTTCCCGGGAGTGCCAACATCCGGTATATACCATACGACGAGGTCCGATCGACGGCCGTCAGGGACGTCCTGTTCCGGGAGGCCCAGGGGGATGTGGTCATCGTCCTCGACACCCATGTGCTGCTGGTTCCCGGTGCCGTCGATGCCGTGCTCAAGCTGTTGTCGCAGCCGGAGCATGCGAAGGACATGGTCCAAGGACCCATGATCTACCAGACGGGCTCAATGATTGCGGCTACCGACATGACTCCGCGCTTTGATGACGGGATGTACGGCGTGTGGCATTCGGATCCTCGGGGGGAGGACCCCTCGGCCCCTCCCTTCGAGATAGCCATGCAGGGCCTTGCTGCGTTTGCCATGCGCAGGGATGCCTGGCCAGGGATCAACCCCCGCTTCAGAGGGTGGGGTGGTGAGGAGGGGTACATCCAGGAGAAGGTCCGGCAGGCAGGCGGGCGCGTCCTGTGCCTGCCCGCGTTTCGCTGGCAGCACAGGTTCCCAAGGCCGAAGGGGGTGCCGTATCCCATCAGATGGGTTGATCGCCTGAACAACTACATGGTGGGCTGGAACGAGATCGGCTGGGACACCACGCCCGTGGTCGAGCACATGGCAAGCTGCATGGGCTCGGGTTTTGGTGAGGCGTACGCCCGGTTCATGCGCGAGGACGCCCATCCGGTGCATTGCGCCGATGGAGTCATCGTGCTGGGGGACGACGATCGGGTCGTCGCCTGGAAGAAGGCCAGCGCCGAGCTTGACGCGGCCGGGGTCAAGGCGGTAAGGTGGCCGATCATCGTCTCCGGGGTGGGGCGCGCGGCTGATGCCGCCCATGCGCTCGACGATGCGGCCGAGAGCTGCAGGTCCCGTGGATGGCATCATATGATCGTGCTGGACGAGTCATGGGCTCTCGACGTGGGGCTCCTGTATGCGTTGTCCAGGGCGGTCGCGCAGAACGATGACGCCTCGCGCGAGGCCGTGCTTCTCGCCGACTCGTTCGAGGTCCCGGAGTCATCGCAGGCGTTCCTGCCTGGTCCCCTGTGGAGCACGACCGACCAGCGCGCTTCCTCGAGCGACTTGAGGACGTGGGTGGGGGCGAGGGGAGGAGAGCTCAGGAGAGTGTCTCCGTCGTTGGGGTGCCCGCGCGAGACGGTTCGACCGGGACTGCCCGACATGCTCGGCTCGGTGGTTGCCGTGGGCTTCTCCGAAGACGACGACGTCGTCGTGCCGGCGTTCGAGCGGCGGTTCGGGCAGCGCGGCCTGGCGGTTCGGGTGGAGAGGCTCCGTCTCATAGAGCGGCCCGGCGTTGGCGCGGGAGCCGATGCGCGCAGGGACATCGCTGCCATGTTGGGCGGGCTTGTCGCTGCGCCCGATGCCGTGCGCGCTTCCCTGTTGTTCGTCCGGGACGATTCCTGGGTTCTCGTGGATGCGGCCGCCGTTCTGTCGCGTGCCTTGGAGGAGGCTGCTTCGCGCGCATGGGACGTCATGCTTCTCGGCGATGCCGCCGAGGGCGTGCCTGACCCTCTCCCAGAATGCTCCGTGCTCTCCTGCAAGCCAGTCCATGCACAGGGATATGCGTTCGTGGTCAACGGAGCCTCGATCGAGAGGGTCCGCGCCGTCCTGGATGCTCCCGACTGCGATGCCGACCGTGATTCCATCGGCAGGCTCTTCGACGCCGCCGCCTCGTCGGGCAGCCTGGATGTCGTGTCCACCTGCCCCAGCGTGTTCTCGTCGACCGTGATCCTGCGCGATCTGCCCCAGGGGCCCTTGCGTCACCGATTCGAAAGGATCTGAAATGGTATCCGACCATGCCGTCAAGGGGCCATGCAGGCGTACCTCGATTGACTCGAACGACCTTCCTGACGGTCTTGCCCTCTTCAACAGGGACAATGGCGAGGCCTATTACCTGAACCCCACCGCGACGCTGCTGTGGGAGATGTGCGATGGGCGTCCCGAGAAGGATATCACCCAGGCGTTTGCCAGCATCCTCGAGATCGACGACAAGACCTCGGCCGATTACGTGACCGCTGGTCTGGAGGCCTTCCGGTCGAGCGGAATCATCGAGCAGGAGGCCATTGGCACCGGAACGGAGTGATCGAGCGGATCTTTCCTTGGGGTGCCCTGTGCCTTGGTGCCGCACGGAGGGATTAGGCGTGCAATTTGCTCGTACGGTAGGATTGCATGCCTGTTTTGTCGCGCAGGGCGCGTTCTTGCGTACAAACGCACCGTGCGACACGAACGTGTGGCCTGGGTCCTCCGTGAGCCCGGGCGAGGTCTGCCATGGTAACAGTTTGGGCAGGGGTTGCAATCAACGGGCGTTGGGATTAACCATGTCGATCGCCCGTACGCCGGCCTCTCTGAGCCGTGTCAGCTCGTCGTCGGGCGCCATCGTGTCCGTAACGAGATGGTCGATGCCTGAGGCAGGGGAGTACCTGAAGCTCGAGGTGAGACCTATCTTCGAGGCATCGGCGAGCGCGAAGCGCCGCTCCGACCGCTCGATCATGAGGGCGTTGACGGGTCCCTCCTGGAACGACCCCGTCGTAAGGCCATTTGCTGCAGACAGGCCCGTGCACCCCATGAAACACTTTGACGCCTTGACTTGGTTGATGTTGCCGAGTGCGAAGTCACCGGTCATGGACCACTTGGGAATGCGAATCTCACCGCCGGTCAAAAGAATCGTCGTGGTCGGCCTGAGGGGCATCTGGAGCGCCTTGCCGTTGTTCGTGATGATCGTCACGTTCTCGGCGGTGATGAACGGCACGATGGCAAGCGCCGTCGTGCTGGTGTTAATGAAGATGGTCTCGTCGTCCTCGACGTACTTGGCAGCAGCCCTGGCGATTGCCGTCTTTGCCCTCTCCTGGGTCTGGGTCGTGCCGCCCTCGCCAGTTGCGAGCCTGGCTGAGCCATACTGCCTTGTGATGATACCCTGCTCTTGGAGGGAGTCGAGGTCTCTGCGCATCGTGAGGGCGGAGACGTTCATCTTCTCCGCGAGCGAGGCAACGCTCATTTGGCCGTTTTCCTCGAGAAGGGAGACTATCAGTTGGCGTCTGTCCTCAACGAACGCCCTGCTTCGTTTCATGCGGACTCCTTCCTTACTCCGAATCATTGTATACGATATGTTCGTTATGACTGGTTCGGTACACGAGAAGAATTAAATGAACGATATGAACATAATAAATGAATTGTAGACGGTATAATTCTGAACTTGAATGGTAAAAGTTCATTTAATGCATTCTAAATGACAAAATATCTGCTATAACTTTTGCCGCGCAGAGAGATCTCTCGATTATATGAACGTATTGATTCTTATAACATTCAAAAGAGCCAGGAGAGGAGGAGCTCGATGCTGCTTAAGGAAATCTATGAGAAGAAGCGCTACATCCTTGCTGACGGCCCACTCGAGTGGAGGGACGCCCTTCGTGAGGGCATCAAGCCGCTTGTGGCTGACGGGAGCGTCGAGCCCGAGTACGGAGAGTGTCTTATCCACAACGTTGAGCAGCACGGTCCTTACATCGTGTTGCTCCCGGGTCTCGCCATGCCCCATGCGATGGAGGGTGCGGTGGGAACCAACCGTTCCGCAATCGGCTTCATGAGAGTTAAGGTTCCCGTTCATTTCGGTGACCCGAGCGACCCGGAGACTGCTGCCCAGGTCTTTTTCACGCTGAGCGACGTCGACCCGGAGTCACACCTGCAGAACATGCAGCGACTCGTCCAGGTGATGTCGAACGAGGAGGTCATTGACCGCCTCAAGAAGATCGAGACACCAGGGGAGCTTCTGGATATCGACAAGCTCGTGGGTGACGAGTAGCAATCGCCAAGGCTTCTTGGCAAGTTTCGGACGAGGACCTTCCAGGGAGCATCAGCAACAGACAGAAGGGAATGCTAAATGGATTTCGTCAACTGGTTCTCCAAGACTATCTTGTCGAACCCTGCATGGATTATCGGTTTCATCGTCGTCATCGGTTACGCGCTCCTCGGCAAGAAGTGGTATGAGGTTCTCGCCGGCTTCATCAAGGCGTCCGTCGGCTACATGATTCTCCAAGTCGGCTCCTCCGGCCTAGTCAGCTCCTTCCGGCCGATCATCGTCGGCCTCAAGGGTCGCTTCGACCTCTCTGCCATGGTCATAGATCCCTACTTCGGCAACAATGCGGTCGATGCCGGCATCAAGGCGGCGCAGAGCGGCGCGGAGGGCGCGCTGAGCTTCCTTGCCAACGCCAACATCTCCCAGTACATGCTCCTGCTCCTGTTCGCGTACATCTTCAACATCGCGCTCGTCGCGTTCAAGAGGCAGACGAAGCTCCGTGCCATCTTCACCACGGGCAACGTCCAGGTCCAGCAGGCAGCCACGGCGCTCTGGCTCATCATGTTCTGCTTCCCCAACCTCATGAGCACCCCTGCACTCGTCATCATGACCCTGCTCCTCGGCCTGTACTGGGCAGTCGGCTCCAACCTCACGCTCGGTCCGACTCAGGAGCTTACAGACGGTGCCGGGTTCTCTATTGGCCACCAGCAGATGTTCGGCATTTTCCTCTCCTCCAAGCTTGCTGGTGCCATCGCCAGGAAGGATGCCAAGAAGGCTGCCACGGGCAATCGCAGGGAATCCGTCTTCGACAAGAAACTCGAGGACATCGAGCTCCCAGGCTGGCTCTCCATGTTCAACGAGAACATGGTCTCCACCGCGCTTCTCATGACCTTCTTCTTTGGCATCATCCTCATGGTCATCGGGCCGTCCTACCTCATTGACCAGACGACCGCCGGTACGCTCACCGGCAACGCCGCCCTCACGGCGGGCCAGGACTTCTTCTTCTACATCCTGAACAACTGCTTCCAGTTTGCCGTCTACCTCACGATTCTCCAGCTTGGCGTTCGTACCTTCGTTGCCGAGCTCACGGTCTCCTTCCAGGGCATCTCCAGCAAGCTCCTCAAGGGCTCCGTCCCCGGCGTTGACTGCGCCGTCACCTATGGCTTCGGCTCCACCAACGCTGTGACCCTCGGTTTTCTCGCCGGCGCCGTGGGACAGTTCCTTGCTATCGGCGCACTGCTCGTTTTCCACAGTCCTGTGCTCGTGGTCGCGGGCTTCGTCCCCCTGTTCTTCGACAACGCCACGCTTGGCGTGTTCGCTAACAACAAGGGTGGCCTCAAGGCCTGCCTGATCTGCCCGTTCATCTGCGGCTTGCTCCAGGTTTTCGGCTCCGCGCTCATCGCCTCCTGGGTCGGAATGGCCGCTTACGGCGGATACCTCGGAATGTTCGACTGGGCAACCATCTGGCCGGCCTTCACGGTCATCATGAAGTTCCTCGGCTACGCTGGTGTAGCAGTGGTCGCCATCTTCCTGATCGTGATTCCGCAGCTTCAGTACAAGTCCGCTCCTAAGGACGAGAACGGCAAGAGCGCCTACTTCCTCGAGGTCGAGGACTGGGACAAGTACAAGAAGCTCCGCGACGAGAGGGATGCGAAGACGGACTCCGCCGCATAGCGACTTGCATTCCAGCTTGTTTGACAGGGCTCGGACCTGTCGGCCATGCAAGGCTCGCTGACAGGTCCGTTCTCGTAGCAAGGGCAGTTCGGAACATTTGTCAACTCGAAGGTCTCAACGAAAGGTGAGAATCATGTCTGCAAAGATTCTCTGTGCGTGCGCCAACGGCTCCGGTACCTCCCTCATGATGCAGCTCACCGTGGAGCGAGTCGCCAAGGAGCTGGGCATGGACGTCTCGACCGTCCATCACTGCGCCCTCGCCGAGGGCACGTCGACCGCCAAGGACTACGACATCGTCATGTTCCCCCGCAACTTCGAGAACATGTTCAAGAGCGTCGAGGACTCCGGCAAGGTCATCTGCATCCCTCTCAGAAACGTCATGTCCGACAAGGAAATCCGCGAGAAGCTTGTCGAGGCCGGTGCTGACAAGAAGTTCGCCAAATAGCTCGACCACGAATCGTCCTTTGAAGCCCTAGGGAAGGTCTGGGATGCAGTACCAAAAGCATGTGATTGCCACGGACATGCCTCTCTGCTATGCCATCGGCATGTTTGAGGGCAAGGATGCGAGAAGCTTCGTCGTGGGTGTCGAGAAGGAGGGCCCCGTCCGTCGGTTCGCGCTGGACGGGACGCCGATGGAGACGATCGCGGAAGGGCCTGGCGGTGTCATGACCGTCACTCAGGTGCCCGGTCGAGACGACCAGCTCCTCGCCACCTGCAAGTTCTTCTCGCCGAACTTCGGCGGGGATGACGCAAGGATCGTGAGCTATACCCGTTCGGAAAATGGTGCCTGGCACGAGTCGACCTTGTGCGACCTTCCGTATGTGCACCGCTTCGGCGTGCTCGAGGGTGCTGACGGCCGTCTCTGGCTGCTCGCCTGCACCATCAAGGGTGCCTGTCGCAAGGTCAAGAACGACTGGCAGACCCCCGGCGCCGTCTTCATGGCCCCACTGACCGGAAGGCTCGAGGACTACGACGATGCTCATCAGCTCAAGCTTACCTGCCTCTCGTCCTGTCAGCTCCAGAACCATGGCTACTTCGTATCCGAGGACGAGACGTACGCCCTCGTCTCGACGGCGTCCGGCGTCTTTCGGTACGTTCCCCCCGTTGACGGGAACGGCGAGTGGACGGTCTCCTGCCTCATCGTCCAGCCGACGAGCGACATGACGGTCGTCGACCTCGACGGTGACGGCTGCGAGGAGATTGTGACCATCTCCGCGTTCCACGGTGACACGCTTTCGGTCTGGCATGCGACCGACACCCCCGACGCCTACAGGCTCGTATGGACCGATCCGATCAAGCACAACTTTCTCCACGCAATCTGGGGCGGCACGATCGAGGGTGTGCGCTGTGCTGTGGTGGGCAACCGCAGGGAGGGACGTGACCTGCTCCGGCTCTCCTTCGTCGGCGGCACCTACCAGGTTGAGACTGTCGACCATGACTGCGGTCCCGCCAACTGCCGGGTCTTCTCGGATGGCGGTCACGACCACATCATCGCGGCCAATCGCGAGACCAACGAGGTAGCGCTCTACGACTGCTCGAGATAACCCATAGAGCGACCGTTCTCGGTGCATAACAACCAGCGGCATGGACGTGCCATTGACACGCCTCTAGGCCATGCCATCAAAAAAAGGAGCAAACATGTCGGCAATTGACGAGGTCTCTCGCGAGAAGTGGATCATGGACACGTTTCCCGAGTGGGGTACGTGGCTGAATGAGGACATGGAAAACGACGTTGTCGAGTCCGGTACCGTCAAGATGTGGTGGCTTGGCTGCACGGGCATGTTCGTGAAGACCCCCGGTGGTGCCGAGGTCACCATCGACCTCTGGACCGGCAACGGCAAGCGTAGCCATGGCAACGGTCTCATGAAGCCCGGCCATCAGATGGCCAACATGGCCGGTGTTCGTGCCATGCAGCCCAACCTCCGCAACATCCCCTACGTCTTCGATCCGTTCGCCATCAAGCACGTTGACGCCGTTCTGGCCACGCACTACCACCAGGACCACATGAGCAAGGAGTTCGCTGCTCACGTTGTCAAATCCGGCATGACCACGACTGACGAGGACGGTCACGAGATCCCCGTGCCGTTCATTGGGCCTCAGAAGGCCGCCGACTTCTGGATGAAGTGGGGTGTGCCTGCCGATCGCATCGTCGTCGTCAAGCCCGGCGACAAAATCAAGATCAAGGATCTGGAGATCGTCGCCATGGACTCCTTCGACCGTACCTGCATCGTTACGACCGATGATACGAGCGCGAATCGTCCCGACCTCTACGGAATCTGCCCGACCGACATGGACGAGAAGGCCGTCAACTATCTGCTCGTCACGCCCGGTGGCAACATCTACCACAGTGGCGACTCGCATTACTCGATCTACTTCGCCAAGCATGGCAAGGACATCATGAGGGAGTACGGCGGCGTCGACGTGTGCTTCGGCTCGTTCGGTACCAACCCCGTGGGTATCCAGGACAAGATGGAGGCTACCGACATTCTCCGCATGGCCGAGGCCCTTCAGGCCAAGGTCGTCATCCCTATCCACTGGGACGTCTGGACTAACTTTCAGTCCAACCTCGACGAGATCAAAGTGCTCTGGGAGATGCGCAAGGATCGTCTCGGCTACACGTTCCATCCCTATTTCTGGCAGGTCGGCGGCTCCTACACCTATCCCACCGAGAAGGACAGGATGTACTACAACTACGACCGCGGATTCCATGACTGCTTCGACCACGAGACCAACTCGCCCTTCCGCTCGGTGCTCTAGGAGGCTGCCATGCTTGAAGAGCTGAAGCAGCAGGTCTACGAGGCCAACATGGATCTTCCCCGCTACGGTCTCGTAACGTTTACCTGGGGAAACGTCTCTGGCATCGACCGCGAGAAGGGTTTCTTCGTCATCAAGCCCTCCGGCGTCGATTATGACAGGCTCACCGCTGACGACATGGTCGTCTGCGACCTCGACGGCAACAGGGTCGAGGGCGGGCTCAACCCGAGCTCCGACACAGCGACGCACGCGGTGCTCTATAGGGCGTTTCCCAAGGTGGGCGGCATCGTCCACACACATTCGCCCTGGGCAACCTCATGGGCGCAGGCCGGGCGTGCAATCCCGTGCTACGGCACTACGCACGCCGACTACTACTACGGTGAGATTCCCTGCGTGCGCAATCTCACGGCAGCCGAGATTGACGAGGGGTACGAGCACAACACCGGCGTCCTCATCGCCGATTGGTTCGCGGACAAGGACTACGATGCCGTTCCTGCGGTCCTGTGCAAGAATCACGGTCCATTTGCCTGGGGAAAGGATTCCGCAGAGGCCGTCTATCATGCCGTCGTCCTTGAGCGCGTCGCCGAGATGGCGACCAGGACCGAGATGATCAACCACGACGCGAAGCCTGCCCCGCAGGAGCTACAGGACAAGCACTACGAGCGCAAGCACGGCCCCAATGCCTACTACGGACAGTCGGGTGCCGGGGCGAGGGCGAGGTAGCCATGACAGATGACTATCAGCTCGGCATCTACGAGAAGGCCCTCCC
>Ga0268263_1001973_pt1 | contig 14893 bp, 6 predicted proteins | sample Biomet5_FD_190358 | JGI IMG/M metagenome (GOLD analysis project Ga0268263, IMG submission 190358) | Microbial communities from bioreactor (seeded with sewage sludge) at LBNL, California, USA - Biofuel metagenome 5 (SPAdes) (version 4) | ecosystem: Engineered > Bioreactor > Anaerobic >... | reverse complement strand
ACCTTCTGTAATGAATTTGCATCTTGTGATGCTAAAATAGCTGAGTTAGTTAACAGCTCTGCCCACTGTGAAAATGGAAGATTATTTGTAACAATGAGATTGTTTCCTTCACAGTGATCGGGAATAACCTTAAACAACAATTCGACTGAAATCTGTCAAAACTCATATAACTTATTTAGTATATAAAAAGCAAACCAGCACTACTGTACCGATGACTTGAATAAATACCTTTCTGTCAATTGTGTAGGTCTGACCTCTATCGCATGCCTTATTGTGTTGGTCTTAAGTCTCTGATGTTCCCATTAAAATAAAATTCCAGCAAGACAACCTCGTGTTATCTATTACATCGACCATTTCGCTATGTCAGAAAAAAGGATATTCCCGTTCAAGTAAGTGGCCTTATATTTCCAATAATATGCCTTTGTATTCGATTTTCCTGAAGGGTATCGTATAGTGATTGTTTCTTTTGTCTTCAACTCCATGTCGTTGTCGGAAAGCCAATCAATGTTAACGACATGTGCCTCAACGACCTTCTCCTTGATCTCTTTCTGAACCAAATTGTTAACCAACGCAATCTGCGAATCCCATAACGGACTACCTTCTAACAAAAAGGAACTAACCTGACTGAAGTCCCCTCCATTTATCGCATCTATCATTGCATGAACATAACCTACGTAGGCATTCACTATCTGTTCGTTTAGCAGTGTGTTATCTCCATGAGAAGCACCATCAATATTTGTCGATTCCATTTGTGGCTCAGCAGTATTAGAAAGTTCCACATTATTGGCTTCCTCTGTTTCTCCTTGCTCCGTGTTAGAAGCTGCTCCGGGTGAATTTTCGGCACTGTTTACATCAGAAGTATTCTTTTCCTGAGTATTCTGGATAGCAGTTTGAGTTGAATTTGGGATAGTTTTTGGTTGAGCAGACTCTGGTTCCCCCGCAATTAAATAAAAAACTAGTGTAAAGCCTATAAGAGCGCCAGTTGCAGCACCGCCAAGCCTGGATAAGAACATATTTATGGGACTTTTTCCTATTACATCAATAAAGCTTAGAGTGTAAGGGAATATTATCCATCCTAATATTAATCCGACAAAACCTCCAGCTGCCCCTAATGTCATTCCAAGGTAATACCGGAAACCAGCTGCAAAAACAACCGTAGGTATAAAAAAGATAATGCAAATAGACAATATGCTAGCTTTAACATAATTCTTTTCCATTTAGTCGCCCTCCTTGAAAGAATTGAAATAACAAATTAGCCGCCAATGAAAAATGTGTATGTTTGACTCCTTTGGTATTATGCGATGACATTTTTTATAATAATACAGGCAATGAAAGTAAGGCAATTAGTGGGTGTCAATGTACACTGCCCCATAGTATCCTCTATCATAATCTGCTGAATTATCCTTAGTAGGCATTTCTATTACAACGTCTTTAGGAAGCACATATTTGTATAACTTTGGGCGTGGGGTCGTTAGTCCATAAGCAACCGCAAGTCGCGGGAAGTCATAGTATTGTATTCCCTCAAGGACTAAATCATCAGGTACAGCCAGTCTTTCAACTTGGTAAGGCCCCCAATTAACATGTTCGTACTTATACCATGATTCTTTAAAAATTTCTTTAACCACCTTGAGCCCACTTCCACCACCACAGACAAAAATTTTTACATTATTTTTCTCCCATTTTTTCTGTCCTAATTCTTTGCCATATGCCGGCCCCCATACTTCATAACGAGATTTCTCCCAAAGCTGATATAGAAAATTTTTTATTTCTTTTTGTATTATCTCTGATTGTGTATATGAATGTTCAACTGCATATTTAAGATTTCTATAATCTAGTAAATTATCAGCATGTTTTGCGACTATTCTTTCTACATTGGACATACCTATTGGATAGGTAACTGCATTCAACCAGTACGCACATCTCTCTCCGCCTGAATCTTTACGTAAATTAAAAATTGAAAAATCAGTTGTTCCAGACCCGAAATCAATAACGCCGTGTATTTTATTTTCAGCAGTGAGGGAATTTAAGTAACATGCCATCTGAGCAACTGCCTCAGGCACAATATGTATTTTTGAATTTTCTATTTCATCTGCATCAGTACTTTCCCAGAACTCGGCAATGTTTTTAATTAATGTAATATCATTCTTCCCATTCCACAAACTGCTGATTTTTTCAACCACATTAATCGCCCTTTGAAAACCTTTTCGTAAATTCTCTTTTTCATAAGTATCTAAAGGAATACAAATATTGATATTAAGGTTAATAGAACGTTTGTACTGACTATCCAGTTTCGATTTGATTTTTCTTATTATCCAAGCCAGATATGCAATAACCCAATAAGCAGGATTTATATACTGAGCACTAATGTTGTTTAACTCACAATACTGAATGAATTTATCGTATAATTCTACGTTCTTATAATCTGGATCGATTGAACCGGCAAAAAGCATCTTGACACACATTATCCCAAGATCCCAATTTCTGTTTTCTAAATACCTATATGCCTCTTCACCAAACAATATTTCATTATTTTTATTTTTAAAAGCAATTAGAGATGGTTGAGCATAATGCATATTGGGCATTGTACTTATCTCCATAGGAATTACTTTTTCTACACCTCCGGAGATCCTGTATGCGACTTTTGTTGAACTTGTCCCAAAATCGAGTCCAACATAAATAGTGTATGGTTTTTCATCAACTGGCGAAATTCGTTTCTTCTCTAGCACTTGCAATGGTTTTTCTCTTATCGTATTTTTTTCTTTATTATCAATAAAAAAATCATTTTCGGTATTTGGAATAGAATGACTAGTCTTCTGTCCATTAAAGAAAGATGTAGTTTCAAGATCTTTTTTTATTTTTTGACAGCATTCTACATCTTGAGAATTTTTTTCATCTTTATTCAAATCATCTATCCAAGAATAATTTTCTATGTCATCACTTTTCATTGATTTCGATTCAGAAATAACATCTTCATTTTTGAGCTCGTCAACCCAAGAATAATCTCCCGCATCATTATTATTTAATCTAGTTTCTTTTTTTATTGTTTCTTCTTTTTTGTTATGAGAAACAGTTGTTTTGTTTTTTTCTGATTTGCTTTTTGTTTGATCTTTATTATTTCTTGGATTAATGTAAAAATCTGTCTTCTCTATTGCCTCCTTAATTTTTTTGTTTTCAGAATAATCATTTGACATTGAATTTGCACAAAGGATAACAATAAGCACTATACTTATTATAAGTATTAACATATTATTGCCCCTATACATTAAGTTTTATTTATTCTCAAACATCCAAAACATAATGGCTTAAAACTTAGAATAATTTTTCTTCTTTGCTCCATTTTTTCAATTTCATTTTTCATTTCGAATTCCCTATTCCTTATATCACCATTTATCATTCGTAAATATTGCATATTTTGATCTTTTTTTGATTTATAATCTGACAATCTTTCTTTCTTACTATCTATTATTCTATTATAAAATGAATTTATAGTTTGAACTCTTCTATCAACAAAAACATTATTAGCAATCTGTATGTTCTCTTTCATGTTACTTACTCTTTTTCTAATAATAGATTCTGCTTCTTCATAAATTAAAATCATTTCTTCAAAATCAAATTTGGGAGGTGGAGTTATTGAACTTTTCCCATTTTCAAGCATTTCACCAAAAATATATTCAGCTTGGTCAGCATTACATGCTTCTTGCCCATAATCGTTGATAATAACGGCTTGCAGCAAGTTTTGATCCCGTGCCGCCCTAACTTCAATAATATATGTAAAAAAGAAATAATACCCTTCTTCTAATTCATCTGAGGTTAAACAAATAAAATGCGACTGGCTTGAGTTAAATGAATTTTTTGAGTAAAAACCAACAATTGCTTTTATAAGGGGGTGTAATAAATTTATAAATTCAATTCTCGGATATTTAAATGCGACCTCACTATTGAATGTTATTTCTCTACCATTTGCAGTAGAGGTTAACCCGCGCATCTCTTTCAAACAATCTTCATTTGCTAATATTTTTATTAGGTCCTGGCCAGGAAAAATTCGACCTATGTCTGCCTGTTTATCATAATTTATTCTTGTTTGAGGTACAACATTTCTAATGAAGTGATCGACTAAACTCCTTATTTGTTCCGGCGTTATGAACAATTTGTTCCTTCTAAATTTCTCAACTTCCTGTTCAAAGAATGCATCCGTTCCAATAAATCTAGCCGCATCCTTTTCAATCTCTTGAAGTTCCTGCTGTCTGGCTTCTATGACCCTCAATTTTCGGTCAAGTGCGGCTTGCTCTTCTTCATGAGATAATTCCCGTGCGAAAAGTTCATACTCCAAGTCACTTGAAATTTCGCCAAGGATCAGTTCAAGTTCTCCTATTGATTTCTCAAATATTCCAATTCGCTCGTATAATCTTTTTAGTATTCTTTCTTCAATTGTTCCCTTTATCCAAAAATGATAGACAGCAATAAAATCTGATTCCTGACCGATCCTATCCAGTCGACCAATCCTTTGTTCAACCTCCATTGGATTCCAGGGCAAATCATAATTAAAAAGAATGTGGCAGAACTGAAAGTCAAGCCCTTCCGTACCAACCTTTGAAGAAAGCATCACCTCTATTTTAGGATTTGTTTTGAATTCTTCTATCTTCTGGATGCGATCTTCGCCCTTAATATCACCGGTGATCAGCACTGAATTGATGCCTTCATCTGAAAGCTTTCTGTATAGATAGTGCAATGTTCCTTTGAAAAAAGAAAATATTACTATTTTGATCTGTTTTTCTTTGTCCCTGATAGTTTTTATTGCATTTGATAGTGCGTCATATTTTGAATCAGTCGAATTCCTAGGCCATTTCATAAGAATATTTTTAAGTTTTTCTCTTGCTTCTTCAACCGTTGGAATTTCTTCTGGTTCTTCATCATTCTCATCATTAGTGCTTCTCAATTCAGTATACTTGACATCAGTATCATCTTGCCAATCGCTGTAGAATTCTTTTTGTTCGCTGCCAAATAATTCTTTTTTATAATATTCAACCATTGCTGGAATTGATGATGCCATTCTTCTTTGAGGAATATTCAGCACCCATTTCTCAATTAAAGGAGATTGTCCCTTGCGTGCAGAGAGAGAACGAACATAATTCGTGACAGCATAATAAAAGGCACTTTCGATAGAGGTAAATTCAATTATGATGGGGTGTGCTTCTCTTCTTGTAAAATCCTCGTTTACATCCCTTTTGCGGGTCCTTGTGTATATATGACTTATCAAGTTGAGTGATGCCAATTCTCTTTGTACATTGATATGCTCTTTATTAATTTGATTTATTTCTACGTTATCTAAAACAGCTTTATTCAAACATTCAAGAGCTTTTTGTGCCCTTGGAAAATATGGGTTGTTTCTTATTACATCGAATTCTTGTGCAGTCTTTAGATAATTCAAGGCTTTTGGAGCGTTATATGGGGAATTTGATATAACATTCTGCGCCATTACAATGTTTTCGTTTATGCTAAATCTTTCTTCAGCAGCATGTTGTTCTCTGAATTCTTGATTGTCCAATATTTGAAGCAGGACAAACAAATTTTCTCTTCCTAATTGAACAGGCGTTGCTGTAAGCATTACCATAGCAGTTGCATTTTCAGAAAGGACAGTACCTGCTCTCCATTGTTTTCTGCCAACATTTCTCATATGGTGTGCTTCATCTACAATAACCAGATCAAAATCTGCAGATACTTCTTTTAACTTGTTAACAATTCTGTCCGACCTTATGGTTTCAAATGAAACAATGCCGTTAAGACTAACTTTATCGGGTTCCTTTTCGTATTCTTCTAACTTTTCCATAAATTCTGATGCTTTATAAATTGTGAACTCTTCATCAAACCTGTTTTTCATCTCGTCTTTCCATTTTTTTCTCAGGCCAGAGGGACAGGTAATAAGTATTTTTTTAGCTGTAAAACGTGCTTTGAATTCAACAAGAATAAGTCCGGCCTCAATAGTTTTCCCAAGTCCAACCTCATCACAGATAAGGACTCTATATCTTTCTGAATCAAGAAATTTAACTAGCGGTTTGAATTGATAGGGGTAAAATCGGGTCCTCGAAGCGTTAAAGGCATACAAGGTGTTTTTTATTGGTTGACCTTTTGAAAGACGGTTAACTGTGATAAACCGCAAAAAATCTTCATGTCCTGAGAAACTGGAGGAAATGAAATCTGAGTCAGGTCCTCGATGAGGGTTAAATGATACAATATCTTCTTCCCAAACACTTGTAAGCCCACAAGGATATGGCCAAAGGACTTGATAATATTGTTCTCCTCCCTCAAGGGGAAAGACCTTTTCTACTGTACCGTATTTAGTTGAATCGTTGATATCCTGTACATGATCCCCTTTTTCAAATTTAGCCATTCTCTATTAATCTCCTTGATTAATTATTGGCCAACCAATATTTATAACTAGCTTGTTATTTCAAATATTTATCTATTAGACTTCTAATTACATGAGAATCTATTCCGCCGTTTTAATCATCGTAAGAAACAATAAGGTCTATAGCTAGGTCTCTTCTAAATTATTTATGTTCCATTTATTGTTTTCTCTACAATGTTATGTTGAAATTATGTTGACATATGGTTTTTATCTGTGTGCTAATATTGTTGTTTTCAAAAGATTCTAGCAGTCGTTCAGGAAAGTGTTTTTCATACCACTTTTTCTTCTCAGCCGTGTGTGCCGCATAACGTTCCTTCTCTAGTAACCCCCAATGTTCCCAGTAATAATCGTTACCTTGAAATGTTACAGTGAAATCTGGCAAATACATGGTTCCATCTGGTGCAAAGAGGGGCTTCTCATAACTAAAGTCTAGCCCTGAAGCGTGGAGGGCATTCGCAATAAGTGCCTCCGACTTTGAGCGAACGAAGTAATCTGCCAATGTTGCAATAACCTTGTATTCCTCGTAGTAACCGGGTAGGTAGGACAACTGCTCAGGCAACGGCTGAAACTTAAACACAGAAGAGTTTATCCGGCGAACCGCCGAACGCTCAATTTTTGTTAGGCAAGACAGAGCCGAAATATCCTCTTGAATAAACAGAACAAGTCGTCCCTTTGCCCTCGTTACTGCCGTATAGAGCAGTTCCATAGACAGTGTTGAACTCTTTCGTTTGGGTAATACTAGGTAAACTGTATTAAACTCACTTCCTTGAGATTTGTGGACAGAAATTGCATAGGCCAGTTCTAGGTTGCTTACGGGGTCCTCATTCTTTATGTACCGTCCCTTGTTTGTTTTGCCTAAATTACTGCCGTACCCGATAGAGTAGTTTTCTTTGCCTTTGAATTTAACAGAAAAATGCTCAAGCCTGTTCATATAGTGAAACTTCTTTGTGTCAAAACCGTGTGGATACGCAAAACCCATGTCGCCGTTAAAGACCTCAATCGGCTCATTTTCGCGTGTATCCCAGTTGTAGGCAAAAATAGGGTTTGATTTTGGGCGGTTAACAACCTGGATGACTTTATCGTAAAGAGTGATAGTATTATACGTGAATTTGTCCGCCCAATAACCGTTCAGAAGTTTCTGAAGGACTGTGTTTAACCTGTCAGTTCCATGTTCTTCGCCTCTAAATGGCGATAGCAATTGCAGGAATGACGGGTTTCGCTCTTGGGTATTTGACAGTTTAGAAGCGCTGACCCAACATTCACGTAATTTTTCACCATCGTCATCAGAACCTAAATCACGGATTAGTTCTTGTCTGATAAGTTCATCGAGGTCATTAGAAGTTTGCCAATAGCGAACGGTTAAATCCTTATCAATTTCACCGCCTTCTTGTATTTTGCGTAAAACAGTTTCACGCCTCGATTTTTCAATGTTGTTCTGTTTTTCTTGAATCAGAATTTCTGCAAGGTCCACTATGCCTGTTCCTAGATTATTAATGTGATTTTCCATCTGCCGAATGTTGTGTTTAAGCTCTCCTACATTTCCAGGGTATTCTTTGCGAAGCCATTCAATGGTGTCAGAGAACACCTTTCCACGACCTATAGGCGGTAACTGATTTGGGTCTCCTACTAGGATAAGGCGTTTTACATTGTTCCAATGTACGGCCTTGAACAACGTAGCAAGCAAGCTCAAATCAACCATTGATGTCTCATCAATTATTATCGTATTGACATCTTTATCCTGCTTTCCGCCAGAGCGTTTGAATGTCATGTTGTCATTTAACCATCCAGCGCTAGCTATCAGAGAGTGAATGGTAGTGGCAGTTTGTCCGGTCTTTTCACGGATGCGCTCTGCAGCTTTTCCTGTGGGGGCGAGTAACTTAATGCTCACACCGACGCCTTCGGTCTGTTTTATTTTCTCAATTATTCTGCTGACAAGAGACGTTTTGCCTGTGCCAGCCGCGCCGGATATAACACATAAACTTTTTCTAAATACTTCGGCGCACACATCAGCTTGCTTTTGGATTGCTTCACCATACTCAGTAATGCTCGCTAACGGATTCGTGCTTTCAAAGAGCAACTCCTTGAACTTTTCAGCTGTTATCGGTTGCTTTAACTGTATGTCACCTCGTGCTGCAAGGCTCTTAAGGGTGCTCTCAACAAGTCTCTCGTCCTCATAAACCTCATTGAGATAAAGATACCGTTCGCCACTCTTCTCATCATTACGAAATGTGATAGCCTTTGAAAGAGTTTCGCTGTCTACCTCAAAATAAATATCGTCGAATTTATTCTGCCGCCAATCGCGCATCTTGCTAACTCGATGGTTTACCAAATCAAGAATTCGTTCACATGGAGAAAAGCTGTGGGTATTGTCCCAACGCAAAGCATCTACGCACAAGGCACGGAACCTTTCAGCAGAGTTCGCAACTGTCATAGGCACGACACCATATTCAGGCGATGGCAGAGCGCCGTTGTCTATTTGATAAAAAGAAATCACATCGTCTTGGCTGTTTCCTATATACTGTTCGCAGAGCAAATATGGGTTTTCGCTGATTTCTTTTGCTGAAGCTGTGATGCCGTTGCAGAAACCATCTTTGTCAATTAGTGTCACAATTTGCTCATTTGAAAGATTAAACCTAGGAATGATTTCCAAGAGTAACTTCTCTTTATCTTTACCTTTGAGAGCGATATTTCTTTTCATTAGTGGGTCTGTAAGGAGTTCGGCTCTTATTGTATCGTATGCTTTAACGCTGTCATTACTGCGAGTTTCAATAAGATACTTCTGGGCAAGGTCGTTACGACCGAGATAATTCAGAACTTGCGGAAATCCCGGGTATGCACCACGGTTCTTCCATAGGTCACCTAGAAGCACTGACAGCCATTGTTTACGCTGTGACCAATTCTGAGAAGTGTCACCAAGCTCTGCAAGGTAATCAGCTACACCAATTAACCGCTCTACAAGAGTGATCAGATCATCATCCGAAATTTCACGAGTTGCATATTTGAAAGGCCTCGGATTATCTGGTTCGATAACGATATTGTCTAAGATTTCTTGGTTCTCATAGTAAAGTTCATAAGGGATACGCATACCCTGTTCAGGGTATGCCGATGTGAGCGATCGCTGCCAAACAAGCCCGTTTGCGTATTTGGACTTATCTTCGTCGGAAACATTCTCGAAAAACATCTCTCTACTAACAGGCTGGCTTAACCTGGCAATGCCTACAACAATATAACGCTGTTTTTCTTCGTCACTGAATGGATTGCTGTAATTAGAGTAATAAACAAGTATCGACTCATGGGGGGTCAACTGGTCAAAAAACTCCTTTGCCAGTTTATGGCGTGTGTCGTTGTTGTACGAACTTCCTGCGGCAGCAGTGGCAGTCACTTCCTCAGTGTACATTTGCTCATATGGCCAGACATTTACGGTATACGGAGGTACATCAGACCATATACCTTTCGCTCCAACAAACCAAGTCGGTGGTTCGTGGCGACAACGTATTGCTTCACTGCCGAACGCATTACAGCTTAATGTACACGGCGGCGGTGTATCAAGTTTTCCGCAATGTTTACCGGCGTGCTGGACTTCATAATCCTCATTCTTTGCTTTGGCAATGACTTCGCCAGGATATGAAAATCTACCGGAACAGTAAGTGTTGCATTTAGGGTCTTTACAAACAGTTCCGTTCCAGCCGTTCATGTGCCAAGGCAGACGCACTGTGATATTAGTTGCCATTTATTCTCCTCCTAAATTACTTATGATGTTTTTCTTTCGTATATCACTACATGTTTATTTGTATTTTCATCACTTAATAAAATAGTTAGAGTCTATTGTTTAATCTCTTATGTTGGCCATTGTACTAACACTCAAATTGTTGTTGATCATTAGATTGGTAAGTCCCTCAGCATATATCAGTACAATTTTGCTTCTGCAATCATCTCTTTTGTGAAAATTTCAGGCATCACCGAGATCTTACTTTCTTCCATATGTTCTTTATCAGGATTTGGTCTTAGGTATTTGTTGCAAACTGGCTATTGCTTACTCTTCCGCTACACCAACCCCAAATACTTCTCAAAGAAAGCCAATAATTTTTCAATGATGCCCTGTTTCTTTACTGTTCGGGCACCTCCAAACCGCGACACTGCTGGCATGATTTTGTCAATTGCTGTACCAGTCGTTTTCAGCGTGCCGTCACGCAATGCATTGGCAATAAAGCGCCGGGTCTCTTCCGGCTTTAATTTTTCTTCTTCAATGATCGCGGAAATCTCTGCTTCCTTGCTTTCGTCCAGGAATTTATGCCAGTCAACGTCTACCTTCGTAGAAACGTTGATCTGTTCTATGAAACGCTCTATGAGCTCTTTTTTGCTGCGGAGCTCAATGCTTGAATTAATGGCCTTATCAATGGTCGTGAGAATAGTCTTGTCCTTGCAGTTGGACTCATGGTATTTGGCTACAAGCATAAGGATGTAGTCAATATTTACCTCTATCTGCCGGATCAGTTCGATCTCAAAAACGATATCGTCATTTATGCTTTCCTTATCTGCTCCGGCGCTTTTTTTGAATTCCTGGTACATATCTATGTAAACGCTCTGATAGTCCTGAAAATCCCTTTCGGAGAGTATTTCTTTGCCTGCAAAGTCGTCGAAAGAGGTAAGTATATTTCTTAACCGCAGTATAGCCCCGTAAAGCCGGACAAAGTCCTTTTGAGATTCTTCGCCTACAACTGGCTTGCCGAGCGGATGCTGTGCAGTAAGTTCGGCGATCAGTTCTTCATAGCCAGGCTTATGTCCTTTGTCATCTTCATATCCGTTGTAGTATTCATCGAATGTTTTAAGCAGCACAATGCCGCCTGCATCCTTGTTGCCGAAAAGGGCGATGGCCTTGTCGGTTTCTTCCTTTAAATCACGGAAGCAAACAATGTTTCCGAAGGTTTTGACACTGTTCAGGATACGGTTTGTACGCGAGAATGCCTGAATCAGTCCATGCTGTCTCAGATTTTTATCCACCCAGAGAGTATTCAGTGTTGTTGCGTCAAAACCTGTCAGGAACATGTTGACCACTATCAACAAATCTATCTCCCTGTTTTTCATGCGCAGGGACAGGTCTTTATAGTAGTTTTGAAATTTGTCCGAAGATGTGTCGTAATTTGTGTTGAAAACTGCATTGTAATCTCTTATTGCAGAATCAAGAAAATCACGTGAACTTTGGTCAAGGCTGTCTATGTTGAAGTCTTCGTCCGGCAGCAGTCCTTCAGGCTCTTCCTCATTTGCACTGAAGCTGAAGATAGCAGCTAATGTAAGATTGCGGTTCTTTTCCGTAATCTGCTTCTTAAACTCTGCATAATATCTTATGGCCATCGGGATCGAAGTTGCGGCGAAGATAGAGTTGAAGCCCGCCAAGCGTCTTGTTTCACGCTTTTCGATTCTGGTTTTGGGATTATGTTTGTCGGATTCTTCCCATTTTGCAGTAAATAAATATGAACTGCCCCTTTTTGTTTTCTGGTCAAAGTGATCCAGTACATATTCGACTATCTCGCTGATCCGCTTCGGGTCTGCCAAGGCTTTTTCACGGTCTATGCTGTAAACTTTTTTATCATAAATGTAGTCCGGCATCTTGATGGTGTTGATGAAGTCGATCCTGAATGGTAGGACATTCCCGTCATTTATAGCATCCACAATGGTGTAGGTATGCAATTTTTCACCGAAAGCCTGCTCTGTCGTCCGAAGAAGAGGGTTGCCCGCTGTACCGGCATTTGCAGCAAAAATAGGGGTTCCGGTAAAACCAAAAATATGATAATTCTTAAAACTCTTCGTTATTGCCTGATGCATATCTCCGAACTGTGAGCGGTGGCACTCGTCGAAAATAAGGACAACATGTTTTTTATAGACATCATGCTGCTTGTTTTTGCGGATAAATATATCCAGCTTCTGGATCGTCGTAACTATGATTTTATATTCATGAGGACTGCCTTTTTCATTTCTGTCCTCCAATTGTCTTTGAAGTACTCTTGTTGATGTGTTTCCGTTTGCTGCGCCTTTTTCAAAACGGTCATATTCTTTCATCGTCTGATAGTCCAGGTCTTTGCGGTCGACGACAAACAGGACCTTATCAACATATGGAAGAGAAGAAGCCAGCTGTGCTGTTTTGAAACTGGTCAGAGTCTTACCGGAGCCTGTCGTGTGCCATATATATCCCCCTGCATCCGTTGTTCCCATTTTTTTGTAGTTGGTTGATATGGCTATACGGGATAATATGCATTCAGTTGCCGCTATTTGATATGGGCGCATTGCAAGCAGCAGTTCTTCAGATGTGAATACACAATATTTCGTAAGAATGTTTAAAATGGTGTGCTTCGCAAAAAACGTACTTGTAAATCCTGTAAGGTCGGGAATGATTTTATTGCTTGCATCCGCCCAAAAATTAGTAAACTCAAAACTGTTGCTTGTTCTTTTACTTCCTCTTTGTTCCCTGCCGCTCCTCTCCCTGATATGGGCATTACGCGTTGTGTTGCTGTAATACTTTGTATGTGTACCGTTGGAGATAACAAATATCTGAACATATTCAAACAATCCAGACGAAGCCCAAAAGCTGTCCCGCTGATAACGGTCTATTTGGTTGAAAGCTTCCCTGACTGCGACCCCGCGCCTCTTCAATTCCACATGAACAAGAGGAAGGCCGTTCACAAGAATAGTAACATCATACCGCGCTTCATGCGTACCGCCCGGTTCTTCATACTGGTTGATGACCTGCAGGCGGTTATTGTGTATATTTTTCTTATCCAAGAGGTAGATGTTCTTAGTTGTTCCGTCATCCCTTTTAAGTATCTGGATGTGGTCATCCTGGATTTTTCGGGTCTTTTCAACAATCCCCTCGTTTGAGTTCGCGATGCACTCTTTAAAAAACCTTTGCCATTCTCCTTCAGTGAAGCAAAAGTTATTGAGCAATTCAAGCTGCGCACGCAGGTTTGATATCAATTCAACTTCATTGCTGATCTTCAGATGCTCATACCCCTGTGATGTCAAAAGGTAAATAAATTCACGCTCAAGGTCAGCCTCACTCTGATATTTGGGGGATCTGACATAATAATTCGGCGTATATTCGGCTACGACCGTCGATTCCTCGGTACTTGCAACAATATTATATTTGCTCAAGCCTTCGCCTCCTTGAAGGTCAGCAGCTTGTCCCTGTAATATTCATATTGCTTGTGCCTTGCTTCAATTTCGGCAGGAAGACCGCTTGTAAGGTCGTTGCAGAGCGTATCAAAGCGGTCAAGTATGGATACAATATGCTGCTGTTCTTTAATTGGAGGAACAGGAGCAATAACTTTTTCTAATGTAGTTACTGAAAGCCCTGGTTGAGCTCCTGCAGTTTTATACTGATTTAGTTTCATGGCAGAAAGTAAATAATATAAAAATCGTGAATTATAATATTCCTTCCCTGCTACTACAATAGCGTGTTCTGTAGCATAATATTTGCTTTTTGCAAAACAGACATTTCCACACAATGCACCCTGCCTTCCTATTAATGGAGCTTCATTGTTTTGATTATATGTTTTAACAAAACCCCGAAGTCCATTCCCTCCATAGCAGGGATAAAGATAAGCATTATCTTTCTTACTTGATATTTCATTTGAAGATATTATTTTACCTGCTCTCATTGAACAAGCCTCACCCAAAGTCATCCATTTAACCTCAGGGTTATCATCAAACTTTAAAAGCAAATTCCTATAATATTCATACTGCTTTTTTCTGGCTGTAAGCTCTGCTGTAAGCTCTGCTGTAAGCTCTGCTGTAAGCTCTGTGAAATTGTCCAGAATACGGACAATTTCACGCTGTACAGCCAGTGGAGGAAGGGGGATTTTGTATTTCATCACTACAGACTTATCGCCACGTGGCATCTTGGCTCCTTTGGCATTTTGCATATCAAAAATAAAAAATTGATCTGAAGATAAAACATAAAAAAGATATTCAGGGGAAAGTGTTTCTGGATTATTGACTTGAATAGTTAAAACATCACCGTTTGTTCCTCCGTCATGGTTTGCCATCCATATCTTCTTCAAATAAGGGCGTATATTTCCGATAAGAATATCTCCATTTGAAAAACGTGTTAGCCGACCATCTGTTGGGACATATGATGAATTTATTTTTCCCTTCTTGTCTGGTAATAAATTATCAACACCCACATAACTATGAGAATCGACTTCTTTAGCATCAATTCTAGACGAGGAATAATTTGCTACATCGCTTAATGTTTTATACTCCACTCCATCTGGACAAAGCTCATTGATCAGTTCTTCCAGTCTACTCATCTGAGGTGCTCCCTTTTTCCAATAACCGCTTAACTTCCTTGTCAAAATCGGAGATGATCTTCTGCGTCTTGTTGAATGACTCGTATTCTTTTTCAGCCTTTGCGTTGGCCAGTTTTTTTGAAACTGCGCCCTTATCTGTCAATATCTCATATTTTCTGAAAGCCAGAAATTCATTGATACTGGC
>Ga0268263_1001967_pt1 | contig 14946 bp, 15 predicted proteins | sample Biomet5_FD_190358 | JGI IMG/M metagenome (GOLD analysis project Ga0268263, IMG submission 190358) | Microbial communities from bioreactor (seeded with sewage sludge) at LBNL, California, USA - Biofuel metagenome 5 (SPAdes) (version 4) | ecosystem: Engineered > Bioreactor > Anaerobic >... | reverse complement strand
ACCGCCAACGTCGCCGGATACAGCCGCGTGGCCGAGCCGCCGGCCAGGATGATTCCCTTCATGCCCTTATATACCTCCCGCTCATTTTCCGTAGAATGACTTGACCTGGGTGATGACATAGTCGACGTCCTGCGGCTTGAGGCCGTAGTACATCGGCAGCCGCAGCAGGCGATCGCTCTCCTTGGTCGTATACCGGTCCGTGCCGTCGAAGCGGCCGAACTGGATGCCGGCCGGGGCGCTGTGCAGCGGCACGTAATGGAAGACGCTGTTGACGCCATGTTCCTTGAGGAAGGCGATCAAGGCCGTCCGTTCAGCCAGGTCCGCCGCTTTGATATAAAACATATGTGCGTTGTGCGTACAATGTGCAGGCACAGTCGGAAGGTTGATACAGCCCTGGGCCGCCAGATCCTTGAAGCCGGCATAATAACGGGCCCAGCTGGCCAGCCGGTCGTCATTGATCCGATCGGCCTCGACCAGCTGCCCATACAGGTAGGCGGCGTTCAGCTCGCTGGGCAGATAGCTGGAGCCATAGTCGACCCAGGTGTACTTATCGACCTGGCCGCGTAAGAAGCGGCTCCGGTCGGTGCCTTTCTCACGGATGATCTCCGCCTTCTCGATGAACTTGGGATCGTTGATCAGCACGGCGCCGCCCTCGCCCATCGAATAGTTCTTGGTCTCATGGAAGGAATAGCAGCCGATATCGCCGAGGCTGCCAAGACGGCGGCCCTTGTAGTCGGCCTTGACGGCCTGGGCGGCATCCTCGACCACCAGCAGGTGATGCTTCTTGGCGATGGCCATGATCTCATCCATCTCGCAGCCCACCCCGGCATAATGGACCGGCACGATGGCCTTGGTCTTGGGGGTGATGGCCTGCTCGATGAGCTTCTCGTCGATGTTCATCGTGTCGGGCCGGATGTCGACGAACACGATCTTCGCCCCGCGCAGCACGAAGGCGTTGGCGGTGGAAGAGAAGGTGAACGACGGCATGATGACCTCGTCGCCCGGCTGGATGTCGCACAGCATCGCGGCCATCTCCAGCGCCGAAGTCCCGGAGGTCGTCAGCAGGGCCTTGGCCGTGCCGGTGTCCTTCTCGATCCACTGATCGTCCAGCTTTGTGAACTGCCCGTCGCCGCAGATCTTATGGCTGGCGATGGCCTTGGCGATGTATCCCTGCTCGTTGCCGACGCACGGTGGGACGTTGAATGAAATCATGTTCTATATCCTTCTTTCTTTCAATAGAAATAGCAGACCAGGGTCAGACCGACATATACCAGCGGCTCCAGGACCCTGAGCCATTCGATCCATGGCTCGCATGGCACGATGGCCGTGTCATCCGGATCGGCCGCCGTCGGCCGGTTGAGGTAGACCAGCGCGACCAGCGCGGCGGCGAAGATGCCGCCCGCCATCGGCAGACCGGCGTCGCTGATCTGATGATGGTTGTAGACGAACATGTCCGTTATCGAGTTGATCCGGAAAGGGCCGTAATTCATCCCCAGCAGCGGGCTTTCGGTCATCGCGAACTTGGTAGAATATGAGTCAGGCGCCGAGAAGCACGACATTACCGTCCGGCCCCAGCCCATGAACAGCTCGAGGATGACGTTGAGGCGGTAGTTGGCCGGATGCGTGGCCATCGTCATATGCAGGAACGGCACGACCATGATGACCCGGTAATAGCCGGTGTTGGTGAACAGCGTCAGCAGGGCATATGCCATCGTGATCGCATAGACGACCATGCGCGCCCGGTACTTTTCCTGTTGCGGTGTCTTGGTCATGTATAGATAGATATACACGAAGACCAGCCCCATCGCGAACAGTGATATCTTGCCGGCGCCGACGGAGAATGCGGTGCTGAAAAGACGATATGCATAGTTCGAGTCGACGGAGTTGAAGCTCTCGATGAACCCTGGAGCCTTTAGGAAGATGACGTCATAAATCAGCGTCAGCGCGACGAGGCTTATACTTTTGCCGATGACGCGCAGGATGTTCTTGTCGAGCAGCATTATCACGCCGATGGCGGCGATCAGGCAGAACGGCTTGAAGGCGACGGCGACGTTGGTCAGGATGATGAACCATTTCCAGCTGCCTTTGTTGAGCTGATATATCGCCATCGCAAAGACGGCGATGGAAACAATGTCGTTAGTGCCGCCATAGCCGATGGCGGTATAGACGAACATGCACGTCGACCCCAGGAACACCGCCGAGCAGCGGCCCTGCGGGCCGATGCCCATCTGTTTCATGATCTTATCGGCGAAGTACATCGCCACGACCAGCCAGGCGACCAGATAGGCATGGCTGTAGAACATACACCATGCATTGTCCATGACACGGATGCCGTAGAAGTGCTGGGCAATCCATATCGGCAGGTTCCAGATGGCCAGAGGTATCAGGCTCAGGATGTTGCCGCCCAACACCTTGTGCGGAGCACCATTGAGGTTTTCAACCGCATATTGATAGACATCATATAATCGACCTTTAATGACCAGGTCCCAAATGTTGGTCGACCACACGGTGTTGCTCTGCAGGTCGATGTATGTATATAGCAGCATCATCAGCAGCATGACGCCGCCGGCCGCGACCCACATCCAATCGCGCCATGTAAATCTCCTCAAAGTATTCTGCATGTCCCGTTCCTCACTTCCTCAGCATCTACGATAAGCAATCCTTCTTGAATAGTGAAACCCTGGATTGATTTTCAGCTGGCCTTCCAAAGGCGGCGCGGCAAGGAGGCCATCATGGCGTCGTATCCCGTTATATGTTTACATAGACGCAGCAGTTCGGCGGCAGCCCAGCATGTCCCCAAAATGACCAGCAGGCGCACAACACTGCTGCCAAACATCTGTTCCGACAGCAGGTGGATGACCATCGTGTGAAACATGAAAATATCCCCTGACACCACGCCGAGAGCCGCTAAAGGCGCAGCGACAGCCGCCGGTCCCGCCAGCCAGCACGACGTGAAAGCGATGACCGCCAAGGCCAGCAACGGATCGGCCAGCAAGCATAGCTGACTGCGGATTGCGATGCTCAGCAACAATGCGGCAAATGTAATGGACATCATCAGGACCGGATGGCTGTGCCTATATGCGACAAGGCGGTCAAAAACGCCGTAGCGGGCGCAGGCCATGCCCAGGATGAAGGAGAAAAAGTAATATATCTCGCGATCAGTATGCCAAGCCCATCCTGCATTGATAAAATACCAGATCCATGGCAGATAGGATACAATCAGCAAGACGATGGTTGCGCTATTGCCTTTATCTATAATCTTCATGAACAGTGGGAAAAGCATGTAAGACGTGAAACAGGCTTCCATATACCACCACACGCCGTTGGCTGTGGGGGTGACAATAAGCAGGTTGGACATACCGAGCATATCCTTGATCATATAGACAATTGCCAAAGGCCCGGTTCCATAGAACGATGACGGTTTCGTCCCACATGCCAGCCATACGAGCAGCACCAAGACGTATATCAAAATATAAGAAGACCAAATCTTGTAGATGTGGCCGCCTACGAAACGTGCCATCCCTTGGCCCTTCGCACGAAAGCTGCACGTTAGTCCATAGCCGCTCAATATCATAAACAGGCTGACACACATCTTGCCGCTGGCGGCAAGCAGCGTTGTCAGATTGGACGCGGTTAGCACAATCGGCTGTCCTGGCTCGTTGGCTATCGAGTGATGGATGAGCAGCGCAAAGATACCGACACCCTTAGCTATATCTGTCATTTTTTTTGAATATGAGATGTCCGTGCTTTCGCTCCTCGGTTGATACGAATTAGCCATCATTACCTCGCTTAATATTAAATCATGCACTCGATTTCGACATGGTTAGCATAGCACAGTGGGGCTCACACGTTAATATTTCGTCCATTGAATACAAAGCCCAAAATGCACCAATCATGCCACAAAAATGGTTTATATATGGTTTCATAGTTATAATGTGTTATACGATAAGAGGTTCGATTAATAAGCCTTATCAAAGCAGAGACGCGCCGTTATCAAGGAGGACTATATGGTAATCATCATCGGAGCCACCGGCTTCATCGGCATGTATACCGTCGAGAAGTTTATCGCCGCCGGGAAAAAAGTCATTGCCACCGGACGAAACAAGGAATTAGGCGCCATGGTGTCGGCCATGGGCGCGACCTTCATACCTTTGGATATAACACATAAGGAAGATTTCGATAAGCTGCCCACTGCCGACGTCGAAGGCGTGATCTTGCTGGCCGGGCTGTTGCCGGCCAACGCCAGAGTCGATCTCGCCGTTCAGGAGAACGCCGCCGATTATTTCACCGTCAACGTCATTGGCACCATTAACGTGCTGGAGTACTGCAGGCGCAACGGCATCCGCAAAATTATCTCGAACACATCCTATTCCGACGTGGCCGGGGCTTGGCGAAAAGACTACGCAATAAAGGAAAGCGAGCCGCGCAGTTTCCGTTTCACCGGTGATCATGCTGTATACGTCATTTCAAAGAACGCCGCCTGCGACATGATGGAATATTACAATCAGCAGCATGGCATGCGCTGTGCATGGTTCAGGTTCCCGCCCGTCTATGGCGTGGGCCCTCATTCAGTTATCTATGTAAACGGCAAGATCTATAAGACCGGCATCCAGACATTCATTGAAAACGCCCAACAGGGCAAGGACATTGAAATATGGGGCGATCCCCATATCAGCCGGGATATCATATATGTCAAGGATGTCGCCACAGCCTATCTTATGGCCCTGACAAGCAACAATACGCTGGGTCTTTATAACATGACTTCCGGAACCGCGCTCGATCTGCAGCAGCAGGCTGAGACGGTCATCGACGTATTCGGCGGTGCCAAGAGAAGCCGGATCGTCTATCGCCCTGACAAGCCCAATAACACGCCGTCTTTCCTGTTTGACATGACCAAGGCCCGGAACGACTTCGGTTTTATACCGCAGTATGTGTCGTATCGTGATATGATGACCGACTATAAAAAAGAATTGGAAAGCGGCCGCTGGGACACGCTGATCCGCGCACGCGCCAAGGAAGCTTGACATGGGAAGACAGCGAATAGTGATTATCGGCGCAAATGAGTTTCAGGATCCTCTGATACGCAAAGCCCGGGAGATGGGCTATGAGACACATGTCTTCGCCTGGGAGAAAGGCGCTGTTGGTAAAGCAGATGCCGATTTCTTTTATCCCATCAGCATCGTCGAAAAGGATCGCATACTGCATGAGTGCCAACGCATAAAACCGGCGGCCGTCGCATCCATCGGTTCCGACCTTGCCGCCATCACCGTCAATTTCCTTGCGAATGCGCTGGGCCTGCCATCAAATGCACCGGCAACGGCTTTGATAGCGACAAACAAATATGAGATGCGCAAAGCCTTCCGGGAAGCCGGTGTCCCGACGCCTGCCTTCTATAAGGTCGGACCAGAGGAAGAAATAGGCATGCTGTACGGAATGCACCTGCCAATTATCGTCAAACCGACTGACCGCTCCGGAAGCCGCGGGATATATAAGCTTGATTCTTTTGACACCCTAAAAGACGCAATTAAGGCCTCGGCCGGCGAGTCATTCGAAAACAAAGCCATCGTCGAGGAGTTCATGGACGGTGAGGAATTCAGTTGTGAGTGCATCTCCGCCAATGGGGAGCACCACATGTTAGCCATCACAAAGAAGTTCACCACCGGAGCGCCCCATTTCATCGAAACCGGGCATCTGGAACCTGCGGACCTGTCCGTCGAACGGACAGCAGCGATTAAGCATACGGTGTTCATGGCATTGGACGCCCTGGGCGTCACCTGCGGCGCTTCCCATTCCGAGTTCAAGTTGACCAACGATGGGCAGGTACGAATCATTGAGATCGGCGCCCGGATGGGCGGCGACTGCATCGGATCGGACCTTGTATATCTGTCTACCGGCATGGACTTCGTCAAGATGACGCTGCAGGCCGCCTTAGGCCAGCCGCTTGATCTGACTCCTCATAGAACACCTATGTTTGCGGCGATTAAGTTTATCTTCTGCTCCGCCGATCTTGAGCGTCTTCGCTGGATTCAAGCCAACCACCCAGAGATTATTTGGCGCGTCAGCGACATGATGCCCTTCGACCATCAGGTTGTTGATAGCTCAAGCCGCTATGGCTTCTACATCACAATGTGTGAAAGCCGGCGTCAGGCCTTGGAGATGTCACAGCTATGACTGAAAATAACAAGGATGTCAACATCAAGAAGAAGATCGGCGTGAAGGATGTTCTGCTGCTCCAACTGATAGTCGTCATCTACACCCTCGCCGGCGTCGCTAGCAAATTCGCTGCCGGCAATCCCTTCTTATCATGGCGCTTCATCATGTTCTACGCCATTGAGATCGCCGTTTTAGGGATCTATGCGCTGGCCTGGCAGCAAATCATTAAGCGCTTCGACCTGTCAGTCGCCTATGCCAACCGTTCCATCGCACTGCTATGGGCAATGGTCTGGGCAGTTGTTTTTTTCCATGAAACCATAACTTGGAAGAATGTCTTGGGCGTTTTAATCGTCGTTGTCGGCACAATCATCGTCAATGGTGAAGATCATGAGTAGCTATACCATCTTGTTGGTTATTTCCGTCGTCATCTCCTCAGCCGCGCAGATTCTGCTCAAGGCCAGCGCCCGGCAGCCGCATCCAACCAAGCTGAGCGAATACCTTAACTTCGATGTCATCTGCGGCTATGGGATGATGGTGATCGCTACGGTGACTACTATACTCGCCTATCGCGGGTTGGATTACAAGAATGGGCCGATCATCGAATCGCTTGGATACATATTGGTGATGATTCTCAGTCGTATTTTCTTCAATGAGAAAATCACTCGCCGCAAGGTGATAGGAAATTTGCTGATCCTAGCCGGCATCTTTGTATTTTACTTATAGGAGGTAGTCAATCATGGAGCTCTCTGTTGTAATCCCCGTATATGGCTGTCCAGCCGCCCTGGATCCTCTTTACAAGCGGCTTACCGACACGCTGTCCTCCCTGGTCGCATCCTATGAGATCATCTTAGTCAACGATGCCTGCCCCAAAGGGTCCTGGTCGGAGATTGAGAAGATATGTGCCGCCGATAGTCATGTGGTAGGGCTCGAACTATCCCGCAACTTTGGGCAAATCAAGGCTATCACGGCCGGGCTGGATCAAAGCCGCGGTGACTGGGTCGTTGTAATGGACTGCGACCTGCAGGACCGGCCAGAGGAAATCAGACGCCTGTATGCCAAAGCCCATGAAGGCTATGACGTCGTCTTCGCACGACGGGCGGTACGTCATGACTCCGCACTAAAGATCTGGATGTCCAATCGCTTCTATGCTCTTTATTCATTTGCCTCTGGTGTAAAATACGACCCGGCGCTCTGCAATTTCAGCATCGTGAGTCGCAAGGTAGCCGATGCCTACTGCAGCATGCGTGAACTACACCGTGCATACATCATCTATATCCAATGGATCGGTTTCCGGCAAACCGCTATCGATGTCGATCACGATGAACGATATGAGGGCCAATCCGGCTACAATTTCAAGAAACGCATGCGCATGGCGATTGACATTCTTACCTCACAATCCGACAAGCTTCTGCGCGTCACAGCCATTACGGGGATGATTATCGCGGTCATCGCGCTGATAGCCATGCTGATCATCATCATCCGTTACTTCCTCGTTCACCAAATGGAAGGGTGGACCAGCCTTATAACCTCAGTCTTTTTGATGGGTGGACTTACGATGATGTCGATTGGCATCGTCGGCATCTACGTCGGGAACATCTTCATGCAGGTAAAAGAGCGTCCGTTATACATCACCCGTACAATCCTCAATGGCGTGGGACCTGACAAACAACATATCAAGGCCGCCAAAGCTAGCCATCACTGACATTCTTTAGCCGCTGCAGTTTTATCACCGTCAGCCGTTAACCATTGAGGCGTTTCATAGGCACATGTATAAAAGAAAGCAGTCATGATGGAAAAAATTAAACAAAAAGCCGTCGCCGTCTATCACCGATTAACCTCTGGCCTGCATCGTAAATTCCTTCTGGCCATAGTCATAAACACAGCCTTCATACTGATCCTCAACACCTTCAAGCCTATCAGACTGACCGTCAATGACGACTACGCCATGGAATTGATGCTGACCGGGGCATATGGACTGCGTTCTGGTTTCGATGTTTTCAATAACATCGTCCTCGGCACAATGTTGACCTGGCTCTATACGCTCCTGCCGACGGTGAATTGGTATAGCCTTCTTCTGGTGGGAACCGTTATTTGTTCGTTTTCGATATATGATGCCATCCTGATCGATCGCTATGGTTTTCGATCCGGTGGATTGCTCGCCGCACTCATCACATCATTATTCGAGGCCTTGGCGCTTTATACGCTGCAATGGACAATCTGTGCCTATCTTTGCGCTTTAGGATCCATATCGCTGTTTGTTTACAGCAGCAGCTGCGTCGGCCGCAAGCAACATGGATGTCTTTGGGGAGCTTCAGTCTTTTTTGTAGTTGCCTTTATGATCCGTTGGGCTGCCGCTTCATACGTCGCCGTTCTGCTCATTGCCTATGGTTTATTCACGCTCTGCACCAACCATCGGGCAAAGGCCCTGACCGTATCGATCGTATCGACGCTGACCGTCTGCCTGCTGTTGGGCATCGTCAATCACGTCTGCTATAATGCCGATCCGCAATGGAAGGAGTACCTTGAATATAACAATCTTCGTTCGGAGTTGGTTGATTATTATTGTCCTACATATGATGAAGCGCCGAAACTGTACAAATCCATTGGATGGACGAGAAACGATCTCAAACTATTCCTCAGTTTCGTGACGCCTGATGATAGCAAATTCAGCGCCGCCAACCTGAAGAAGATCATCGCGGCACGCGACTCCTATCAGACACCGTCATCGAGCCTGACCGTCACAAAGACGATTCTCAGCCTTTATAAGGGGCTGACCTCTTCTGCAACTTCCAATTGCATCCTCTTGTTGTTCATAACAGCTTTTTTCTGCTGTCTTTTTTTCAGCGATCAGATAGTGCTCAACATCGGATTGGCCGTCGCCCCGATAGCCGCGACGACGGTCCTCTTGTTCAAAGGTCGGGCCCTGCCGCGTGTTTATCTGCCTTTGTTCGTCATTTCCCTCATGTTAAGCTTCTTGCTCAGTGATCCTGGATTGCTGAACGAATTCCGTCAGCGGGCCGCTAGTCATCTCGGTGCAATAAAGAAGCTAATCTTCGTGCTGGCCATCATCGGGACAATCTGCCTAGGACAGATCACAGCTTTCTCAATTTCACCGATGAAATACAATATCGATACCACATCCTTCGCGGCCCTAGATGCATATGCGGCGAAACACAAGAACTGGACCTTCGTCGTTCTTCCCGACGCCAGGCTGGGTCCCCGCAACCTATGCTATTCAATCATTCAGGCGCCGACCAACGGTTCGCTTTCCAACATCTTCCCGCTGGGCGGATGGGAACAGCGAACGCCATACTATTACAACTTTGAGAAAAACAACAATATAAAAAACATTATCAAAGATTTGATGACGAAAGATAACTACTATATAGTGCCTCTAGACTATGGGCCATTGATCATTAGGTATATTCGTGAGAATTACGGGAAAATCGTTAAGCTAAAGACAGTCACAACTGTTGGCTCAATGAAAATCTGCAAAGTAGTAGTCATTAAATAACCATCAGGCGGAGAACGGTGACATGCGCAAAAAAAGAATGACCGTATGTGGCCATTCTTTTTAAACCTACTCATGACGGCGGTATCAGTTCTGTTCTACGAAATTATCCTTGGGCTCGCTGCACATCGGGCAGACCCAGTCGGCAGGCAGGTCCTCGAACTTGGTGCCGGGCTTGATGCCCATGCCGGGCTCGCCGGCCGCTTCGTCATAGACGTACCCACAGACGGGGCAGACATATTTCTTCATTTCCGGTTATCTCCTTTTCAGCCTTGTTACTTCTGTTCCGTGAACTCGGACTTCGGGGCGCCGCACAGCGGGCAGGTCCAATCGGCCGGCAGGTCCTCGAACTTGGTGCCGGGCGCGATGCCCATCTCCGGATTGCCCTGCGCCTCGTCATAGACATAGCCGCAGATCCCACATACGTATTTTTTCATTTCATTCACCTCTTATGGCTCACCACCATCTTACCATCAGCCGGCGGCGATTGCCAAGGGGATGCCCGCGGTCAATCCGCGGACGGCAGCTGCAGCACCTGTTCCTGGTTGTTGACTATCAGGTACCGGCTGCGGGCGTAGCTGCACACGTAATCATTGTTCTGCAGCTTCTCGACCTCTTGGTTGAGCTGGACGTTTTCGGCCTGCAGGTCCTGCAGCTGCTGCCGGGCGGTGGCGACGTCGCTGGTCAGCGTGACGGTGGTCTTGACCTCCCGATAGATGTTCAGCAGAAAATAGCCCGACGCGATGAGCATAACCGTGCATATCATGACCGACCAGACCTTGATCCGTATCTTGCGCGGGTGCACCTTGCGGACCGCCATCGTGATCACGCTCCTTAAGGCCTTCAATGTATATCCGCAATATGTATTATTCATGGAATAAATGTGAATTATATGCAATTTTTAACATGCCCGCGTTTGTGCTACAATATCGTGAGTATCATCGGAGGGACATATGGCCCAGCAATATACGCGCAAGGCGATCCGTGAGACCTTCATCCAGATGATCAGCGTCCAGCCCCTGGACAAGGTCACCGTCAAGGACATCGTCACCGCCTGCCAGATAAACCGCAACACGTTCTATTATTACTATCAGGACATCTATGCCATCCTGGACGAGATCTTCCAATCCGAGATCCAGAAGGTCATCGAGGAGTATAACGACACGCTGTCCTGGGAGGACGGCTGCCTGCTGGCCTGCCGGTTCGCCATCAACAACCGCAAGGCCATCTACAACATATACAACTCCATCCAGAAGGACCAGCTGGAGCGCTACATCTACAGCGTCAGCGGCCAGGTCATGGAACGCTTCGTGGCCAACAAGGCCATCGGCATCAGTGCCGCCCCCAGCGACATCAAGCTCATCGCCGCCTTCTATCAGAGCGCGCTGACCGCGATGGTGCTGAACTGGATCGGCGGCGGCATGAAACAGGAACCCCAGCAGGTCATCCAGCGCATCGGCCGGCTGTTCGACGGCAACATCGACGCCTCGCTGCGGCGCAGCGCGCAGCTCAACGACAAATGGTAGGACCAGACACCGCACGGCCGGTGTCTGGTTTTCATTCATCTTGACCGCCATGTCTGTAATTCATACACGGGCCGGCCGCTGACCATGCGCCGCCGGACGGCCTTCTGCTAGTATGACGGTGCACCGCGATGAAGCGGTCTGCCGATAGGAGGCAATCAAGATGTATTACAGCAGCGGCAACTATGAGGCCTTCGCCCGTCCTCGCAAACCCAAGGGCGTCGACAACAAATCCGCATATCTGGTCGGATCCGGCCTGGCGGCCCTTTCCGCGGCCTGTTTCCTGGTCCGTGACGGCCAGATGCCCGGCGGTCACATCCACGTCCTGGAGAAGGACAAGCTGGCCGGCGGCGCCTGCGACGGCTATAAGTACGAGAACGTCGGCTATGTGATGCGCGGCGGCCGGGAGATGGACAACCACTTCGAATGCATGTGGGACCTGTTCCGCTCCATCCCGTCCATCGAGACCGACGGCATCTCCGTGTTGGACGAGTACTACTGGCTGAACAAGGACGACCCCAACTACTCGCTTTGCCGGGCCACCGTCAGCCAGGGCCTGGACGCCCACACCGACAAGAAGTTTGGCCTGTCGGACAAGGGGGCCATGGAGATCCTCAAGCTGTTCATGACGCCCGACGAGCAGCTGTACAACAAGCGCATCACCGACGTGTTCGATGACGAGGTGCTATCCTCCAACTTCTGGCTGTACTGGCGCACGATGTTCGCCTTCGAGAACTGGCATTCGGCCCTGGAGATGAAGCTGTACCTGCAGCGGTTCGTCCACCACATCGGCGGCCTGCCCGACTTCACGGCCCTGCGCTTCACCAAGTACAACCAGTACGAGTCGATGATCCTGCCGATGACCCGCTACCTGCAGGCCCACGGCGTCGTGTTCCATTACGGCACCCAGGTCGTCAACATCGCCTTCGACATCAAGGATGGCCGCAAGCAGGCCGTCCGCATCGACATCCTCAGGGACGGCCAGCCCGACAGCATCGGCCTGACCTCCGATGACCTGCTGTTCATCACCAACGGCGGCTGCGTCGAGAATTCAAGCATCGGCGACCAGGACCATCCGGCCCGCTTCAATCCCGAACTGAAACAGGGCGGCGGCTGGGACCTCTGGAAGAAGATCGCCGCCCAGGATCCGGCCTTCGGCCACCCGGAGAAGTTCTGCTCCAACCCGGAGCAGAGCAACTGGATGAGCGCCACCGTCACGACGCTGGACGACAGGATCCCCACCTACATCCAGCGCATCTGCCAGCGCGACCCCTTCAGCGGACGGGTCGTCACCGGCGGCATCGTGACCGTCAAGGACTCCAGCTGGCTGATGAGCTGGACGGTCAACCGTCAGCCCCAGTTCCGCGACCAGCCTAAAAACGAGCTGTGCGTCTGGGTCTACGGCCTGTTCTCGGACCAGCCGGGCGACTTCATCAAGAAGCCGATGCGCGACTGCACCGGCCAGGAGATCTGCCAGGAGTGGCTGTACCACATGGGCGTGCCCGTCGACCAGATCCCGAACATGGCGGCCCACAGCGCCAACACCGTGCCGTGCATGATGCCTTACATCACCGCCTTCTTCATGCCGCGCCAGGCCGGCGACCGGCCGGCCGTTGTCCCGCAGGGGGCCGTCAACTTCGCTTTCCTGGGGCAGTTCGCCGAGACGCGGCGTGACACCATCTTCACCACGGAATACTCGATCCGCACCGGCATGGAAGCCGTCTACACCTTGTTGGACGTCGATCGCGGGGTCCCCGAGGTCTGGGGCAGCGTCTATGACATCCGCGACCTGCTGAACGCCACCGTGCAGCTGCGCGACGGCCGTAAGGCGACCGACATGGACATGGACTTCAAGACCAAGCTGGCCGTCAACGCCGGCATGAAACGCATCGCCGGCACCGAGGTCGAGAAGCTGCTGAAGGAATACAAGGTCATCTGATTGCGTCCGACCGCCGGCCGGCAAGCCGAACCGGCCATAGTCGGGCGGACAGCTTATATATCAAAATGATCCACGATGCCTGATCGAGCGCTATCGGTCAGGCTTCTTTTTGCCCTGGCAGCTGGCTGCGCCAGAAGCCCTTTATACATGATGATGCGCCTGTTTTTGGCGACAGGGCGTTAGGTTATCCCGAAGGCCGTGCCGCGTCCCACGCCCGCAAAAAAACCCACCTCCGCAGACTTGGGGGTTGCCCATGTCCGCCTCAGTGGGATCGTATCATGCGGCCGGGGATGCTACAGCAGGCTGGCCATGATCTGCACGGCGTTGGCCGCGGCACCCTTGCGGATCTGATCGCCGCAGCACCACAGCGCCAGCCCGCCGTCGAAGACCTCGTCGGCACGCAGCCGGCCGACATAGACCAGGTCCTGGTCGGAAGCCTGCAGCGGCGTCGGATAGGAGCCTTCCATCATGACGTCGCCCTTGAAGCCGGCGATGGCGGCGGCGGCCTGCCCGACGGACACCGGCCGTTCGCACTGCAGCGACACGGCGATCGAGTGGCAGCGGTAGACCGGCACCCGTACGCAGGTGCAGGTGACCTTCAGGTCAGGCAGATGCATGATCCTGCGCCCTTCGTTGCCCATCTTGCGCTCCTCGGTGGTGTAGCCGTCGTCCGCGAAGCTGCCGATGGCCGGGATGCAGTTGAAGGCGATGGGCGCCGGAAAGACGGTCAGCTCCGGGGCCGGCCGGTCCGCCTGCCGGGCGTCGATCTCGTTTTCAAGCTGCGCGATGCCCTTCTGCCCGGCCCCGCTGACGGCCTGGTAGGTACAGGCGACCATGCGGCGGATGGGGCTCAAACGGGCGATGGGATAGACGGCCATGCAGGTGATGATGGTGCTGCAGTTGGGGTTGGCGATCAGGCCATGGTGTTTTTTGGCATCCTCCCCGTTGATCTCCGGCACCACCAGCGGCACCTCGGCATCCATCCTGAAGGCGCTGGAATTATCGATGAACACGGCCCCGGAGGCCTTGATGGCGGGCCAGCATTCCTTGGACAGCGCGTTGCTGACGGCCCCCAGCACGAAATCCAGGCCCTTCAGACGGGCCGGGTCGTAGGCTTGCACGGTCAGCTCGCCGGCGCCGTATGGCACCTTGAGGCCCTGGCTCCTGGGGCTGGCGAAAAGGCGGATCTCCTCGGCCCTGATGCCCTGTTCCTGTATGCAGGTCAGCATCTGCCGGCCCACGGCGCCGGTGGCGCCCAGAATCCCGATCCTCATATGTGCTGTTCCTCCTTGATGAACCGGTCGTAGATGCAGCGGATGGCCTTCTCGAAATCGCGGTTCTCGACCCCGACCATGATGCTGAGCTCATCGGCCCCCTGGTCGATGGTCTTGATGTTGATCCGGTTGCGGCCGAACTCCGCGAACAGCTTGCCTGACATGCCCGGACGTTCCTTCATCCCGCGGCCGACCACCGCCACCAGGGCCAGATGCTCATGGACGGTCACGTCATCGGGATGCAGCTGCTCGTTGATGTCGCCGACCACCTCGTACAGGCATTTGGCGACCTGCGCCGAGGCGACGATGACGGAGAAGGAGTCCACGCTGACCGGCACGCTTTCGATGGAGACACGGTAATTCTCGAACACCGTCAGCGCCTTGCGCAGAAAGCCGACCTCGCTGGAGATATGGCTCTTGGTGACCGTGATGACGGTGAAGTCCTTGCGGCCGGTGATACCGGTGATGAAATGCGGCGGGTCGGCCCTGTCCTGGGCCGTGCAGTCGGCCATGATCATCGTGCCGGGATTGTCCGGCTCGTTGGTG
>Ga0268263_1001963_pt1 | contig 14963 bp, 13 predicted proteins | sample Biomet5_FD_190358 | JGI IMG/M metagenome (GOLD analysis project Ga0268263, IMG submission 190358) | Microbial communities from bioreactor (seeded with sewage sludge) at LBNL, California, USA - Biofuel metagenome 5 (SPAdes) (version 4) | ecosystem: Engineered > Bioreactor > Anaerobic >... | reverse complement strand
TACCATATACCACAAAGAAAGTCAAGCATTATTTCTATTTAAATCAATAAATTATCAAATTATTCGAGATGGCCTAACGTACCATAGTGAAGAACATGGGTCTTTTATCGAAAGGGTGGTGTTTTCCAAAAATGAACGAGCTGCTTCCATCTGTAGTCGTGTAAAGTAGTCGATGGGACTTGTACCCATTGTCTTCTTGAACAACCGCACAAAATAAGAAGAATTCAAATTGATGGTTTTGGCAATATCATTCAGACATAACTGAGAGAACACATGCTCCTGCATGTAGACAAGACTTTGCTTGATATACACATTCTCCTCTTCTTTCTTGCTCTTGAGGCAACCTCCATAGATGGAATACAGCAAAGATATCACTTCATAACACGCACTTTGCATAAGAGCTTCATTATTTGTTAAGGCGCGATCCCTTATGTTTTCAAAAACAAAACAAAGATTTCCGTTCTTCTGTATAGGATTGCGTTCATTCAGTCCTTTTATAAGGTCTGCTTGATTCTCATCCCGTTTCATCAATGTGGCGAAATAGGTGAGGTTTTCGTCTTTGCTTGTCTCGATGGCATGGGTTGTCATCTCTGGCGTGATGAAGAGAGATCCTGGGGTTATCGTGTATTTCCTGTTTCCTGTATGAAACACACCACTTCCTGAAATGAAGTAGTGAAGTTCAAATTGCATGGGACCATGGCTATGGATTCGCTGATGCCAATGGAGATCTTTATCTGTGTGCAACATATACACGAAAACACAATCCAGCATTTCCATATGTCAATTTTACATATCAAAATTCAATTTTGTCCATGGTTATTTCTTGTTTTCCAAAACAATCATGTAAGAAGAATTCGAGTCTTTAAAGGGAGGAAGATATGCAATTGTATGTTGATCAAAAAGCTGGTAAAGAAGGTGATGGTTCCCAATGTCATCCTTTTTTAACGATTTCTGAAGCATCCCGCATCGCTTTACCTGGCGATGAAATTCTTGTCGCACCTGGTGTCTATCGTGAATACGTCAATCCGATACATGCTGGAACGGAACGTAATCGAATTGTGTATCGCTCACCGCAAAAACTCGGTGCCGTGATAACTGGAGCGGAAAGGATTGCAAGTTGGAAACCGATGAAAGGGAATGTATGGTGTGCCAGAGTGCAGAACACAATTTTTGGTGCATACAATCCTTACACGACCGTCATTAAAGGCGATTGGTATAATTCTGTACTTCCTGTCCATACGGGGGAAGTATACCTGAACGGGAAATCTTTATATGAGGTTTTTTCAATGGAAGAGGTGGAACATCCTCATGTACAGAAAACTTCTTGGGATCCAAAGGGTACTGTCTTTGTGTGGTTCGCAGAACAGGACAGCGATGAAACGGTTCTTTACGCCAATTTCCAAGGTTCGGATCCGAATATGGAGAATGTTGAGATCAATGTTCGACGCAATTGCTTCTATCCAGACAAAGAAGGTGTTGGGTTTATCACTTTGTCGGGATTTACGATCAGACAGGCTGCTACGACATGGGCTCCTCCGACAGCATACCAAGAAGGAATGGTTGGTCCCCATTGGTCGAAAGGCTGGATTATTGAGGATTGCGAAATCTCGGATTCCAAATGTTCTGGCATTTCTTTGGGAAAATACCTACAGAGAAACAATGAGAACAAATGGACGCAAGGATTCTTGAAGAACGGTACACAAACGGAACGTGATGCGATCTGCCAAGCGCAGGTTGAAGGATGGAACAAGGACAACATCGGTTCCCATATCATCAGAAGGTGCAACATTCACGATTGTGGTCAGACAGGTATCGTAGGTCATCTTGGAGGTGTATTCTCCATCATCGAGGATAACCATATCCATCACATCAACAACAAACAGGAATTGAATGGTGCGGAAATCGGTGGCATCAAGATGCACGCAGCCATCGATGTCGTCATCCGTCGGAATCATTTCCATCATTGCACGAGAGGTTTGTGGCTTGATTGGCAGGCTCAGGGGACTCGTGTCTCCCAGAACCTTTTCCACGACAACGTGCCACCTGAAGGTACGGAAATGAAAAATGACCTTTCTTTGGGAGAAGATATTTTTGTCGAGGTATCTCATGGACCAACTTTGATTGACAACAATTTCCTTCTTTCACCGTGTGCCTGCCGACTGAGTACGCAAGGATTGGCTTTCGTACATAACTTGATTGCCGGTTCCTTCACGTGGGTAGGAGCAGGGGTAGAGAACCACGGTACGAAATTCCCTACGCCACGATATACTCCTTACCATATGATTCATCGTACAGAGGTGGCGGGATTCATGACCATTCTTCATGGTGATGCACGTTTTTACAACAATGTATTCATTCAGGGGGAAGAACGAAGGGATTTGGTGGAATATGCCAGGCAGCATCATACTGATACCATCAACGGATTCAATTTTGTTGTGGGCACCATTCCCTATGAAGGGTATCCTACGGTAAAAGAGTATTTTGACAAATTCAATGCGGCATCAACGCGTACAAATCGTGATCTTTTCTATGATCATTTGCCGGTTTCTGCCGGAGGGAATATCTATTTCAATGGAGCACGACCTTGCACCAATGAAAAAGATGCCAAAGTGGTTACTGGGAAAAAGGTGACATGCAAACTTGTCTTTGTCGATGCTGGCTGGAAACTTGATACGGATTATTTCCGATTTCTTGATACAACAGGCATGCGTCTCATTGATACGTATTTCCTTGGAGAAGCGTTTGAGCCGGAAGAGAAATTTGAGAATCCAGATGGCACCCCCATTCTCTTTGATAGCGATTATTCAGGTGGAAGGAGTCAGAAACGAGTTGCAGGACCTGTTTGTGATGCAAAGGATTTGGAGAGTGTCCTTGCAGTCCAAGATGTGAAAGCATAAGCTTTCTCGACCCTTCTTAGTCAAAAATGTGTATGAAGTGCAAAAAACGGTTATGGCGCTCTGATAAAAGCCATGGGAAAATAAGATGAGACTAAGGAGTTGCCTTAGCGTATGATTTTGTTTCCTTACAAGATGAATTCATTGAATTCTACTTTGTTTGGAAAAGAAAAAGGAGAGGAGAAATGAAAAAATGTTTGGTTCTAGTCGTGTTGTTGCTTGCTTGTGGCGTACTGTTCGCAAATGGCGGCAGCGAGACATCAACAACAAAGTCCTCGTCATCCAGCGAGCAAATTACACTTACTGTTTGGCACATCGGAACGGACGCTACGAGACATGCATCCATACAGAATGCAGTCAAGCGTTTTGAAGCAACGCATCCGAATGTAAAAGTCGTTGAGCAGGCAATTGAGAATGATCCTTATAAAACCAAACTGAAAACCGCAATTGGTGCTGGGAATGCTCCTGATGTTTTCATCAGTTGGGGTGGTGGTTGGATGGAGGAATTCGTCAAAGCTGGAAAAATCCTCGACATCACAGACAAGGTAAAGTCGGTTCAGGACAAATACCTGCTGCCTGGCATTTCAATCGGACAGGTTGGTGACAAGTATTATGGTCTTCCCATTACCTGTGGACCTTCGGAAATCTATTACAACAAGGCGATGTATGAAAAATATGGACTGAAAGTCCCAACAACACTCACCGAGTTTGAGCACAATTGTGATGTCCTCAAGGCCAATGGCATCATTCCTATTGCTCTTGGAAATTCGAGCAAGTGGCCAGGTGCCATCACGTTCATCTATCTCTCAATGAGATATGGTGGGGCTCAGACATTTGTTGACTGCATCAATCGCAAGGCCTCGTTTGAAGATGAGAGTTTTGTGAAAGCGGGAAAGAAGATTCAGGAATGGGTCAAGAAAGGGTATTATCCTGATGGTGTGAACGGCATCAACTATGATACTGGTGGGTCAAGAATGCTTTTCTACAATGGCATGGCATGCCATATCATTCAGACGAACGGTCTGATCGGTTCTTGCCGGTCGGAAGCTCCTGATTTCTTCAAGAATAATCTTGGACTGTATAAGTTTCCGATTATCGAAGGGGAGAAGGGTTCTGCAAGTGAAATAGTCGGTGGCGGCAACGCACTGCACATTTCTGCTGATTGCAAACATCCTGAAGAGGCTTTCGAGCTGATTTGCACTCTTTCTGACATGGACTATGCGCAAGAAATGGCAGACAAGTCCAGTATGGTCACTGGAGCGAAAGGTGTAACCTATTCTGATCCTCTTGTTGCTAAACAGTACGAAGTGCTTACAAGTGCGACATTCATGCAGAATTTCTACGATCAATTCCTGCCTCCAGCTCTTGCTGAAGTCCATAAGGATACGACTCAGGCACTCTTTGGCCTGACCATGACTCCTGAAGATGCTGCAAAAGCGATGGAAAAGAAAGCGGTTGAGGTTCTCGGACCAGTAAAGAAGTAATTTGTTTGACATGAGGGGGATTACTGTAGGGTTTCCCCCTCATTTTCTTCTTCCAATATGATTCGCAGAAGTCTTATTGGATGAGGAAAAACAGACAAAAGGGAGGAATCGCAGAATGATAACCAGTGAGATAAGACGAACTGAAAACCGGAAACTCTTTTGGCTTGCATTGGCTTGTCTTGTTCCAGGTTTTTTGGTGTATGGCATTTTCAATTTATTGAGTATTGTAAAGACACTCTATTATAGCGTACTCAACTGGAATGGAATGAGTGATGGAAAATTCATTGGTTTGGACAACTATATCCGGCTGTTCAAGGATGCTCGAATGGGTGGGGCTGTAGCGCACAACCTGATTCTGATGATCACATCAATTTGTATTCAGTTGCCTGTCGCGTTGCTCATCGCCATGGCTTTGAATTCAATCAAGGTCGGTTCAAAGTTTTTCAGAACCGTGTTTTTCCTGCCGATGCTCTTTTCCACAGTGGCTACTGGCATTATGTGGCAACTGTTCTATGACCCGATGTTTGGTCTTCTCTCAATGATTGCAAAAGCGATTTCGCCAAATGCCAAATCTGTTGCATTACTGGCTGATGTCCATACGGCAATGGTTGCTGTTCTTGTAGTTATTTGCTGGCAATTCATACCGTTCTACATGATTCTCCTCAAGGCTGGATTGGCGAACATTCCCATGGAACTATATGAAGCGGCTGAGATTGATGGAGCGGGACGATGGGTGCGTTTTTGGAAGGTTACCCTGCCGATGATGATTCCTACGATTCGTACCTCCGCAGTCCTTTCTATGGTGGGTTCTCTGAAATACTTTGATTTGATATGGATAATGACAACAGGTGGCCCTCAAGGTGCAACGGAATTGATGGCGACCTACATGTACAAGAAAGGGTTCGTGGAATTCGAAATGGGGTATGCCTCTTCGATAGCAAGCGTGATGTTCGTCATTTGTTTCGCATTTGCATGCTGTTTCCTTTATTTTACCCGTGCAAAGGAGGATGACTGATATGTCGAAATCATTGATGAATACTTCAGATAAGATTTTCAATGCATTTGTGTATCTTTTCTGCATTATTGTGATGGTCATCACGGGATTTCCGTTGGTATTCCTTCTTGCCAACAGCTTCAAGGATATGCCTGAATACATGAAGAACATATGGATGTTCCCAAAACACATCTATTTTGGAAACTACAAACAAGTGTTCAAACTGACCTTCTTGCGGTATTTTATGAACAGTTTGATTGTCAGTGTTTCCGGAGTTCTCTTTATTTTCATCTGTGGTTCTCTCATGAGTTTCGTATTTGCTCGATTCAAGTTCAAATTCACAAAGCCCCTCTATTTCTTGGTGATTGCCGGTATGATGATTCCTATACATACGACATTGATCCCGATTTACACCATGAGCAACCAGATTGGAACGTATGATACGAGAATAGGTTTGATTTTCCCTTATGTCTCTTTCAATCTTCCCGTCACTGTTTTCATCATGACCCAGTTCTTCAAGGAACTTCCCAAGGAATTGGAAGAGGCCTCGATGATTGATGGCGCCTCGAAGATGTGTTTTTTCAGGAAAATACTAGTCCCACTTTCTTCTTCCGCATTTTCTACGGTAGGCATCTATACTTTCCTCAACATGTGGAATGAATTCATGTATGCACTTGTTTTGATTGATTCTCCGGAAAAAAAGACGCTTTCTCTAGGCGTGAGGGATTTCTATGGGTTCATGACAGTCAATATTCCTGCCGTGCTTACAGCAATTCTTGTGGGATCTTTGCCTGTCCTCATTTTCTATTTTGTTGCACAGGACAAGGTCATCAATGGCCTTACACAAGGTGCAGTCAAGGGGTAATGGAGATGACTATCGGAAAAAATCCAGTCTTGAAAGGTTTTAACCCGGATCCATCAATTCTTCGGGTAAAAGATGATTTTTACATTGCGACCTCAACTTTTGAATGGTTTCCTGGAGTTCAAATACATCACAGCAAAGATCTCCTCAATTGGGAGTTGGTCACAAGACCTCTTGATAGGGTGTCCCAACTGGATATGAAGGGATGTGGGTCTTCTTGTGGGGTCTGGGCTCCGTGTCTGACGTATGATGGGAAACTGTTCTATCTCGTGTATACGGTCGTCAGAAGCAAAGACAGATGGAAGGATACCCATAACTATATTGTAACATCTCCCTCGATCCAAGGGCCTTGGTCAGAACCGCATTATGTGAACAGTTATGGTTTCGATCCTTCTCTGTTCCACGACGATGATGGTAAAAAATGGGTTGTGACAATGAATACTGACCTGCGAAAAGGAAAAAATCGTTTTGCAGGAATCATCTTGCAGAGATGGGATGAAGAGAAAGGTATGAGTGTCGGGGAAAGGGAACTTATCTGGAAAGGGACAGATATTGGTCTTACGGAAGGTCCGCATCTCTACCATATCGGCAAGTATTACTATCTATTTTGTGCTGAGGGTGGAACAAGTTATTGCCACGCAGAATCCGTTGCTCGTTCCGCTTCCATTCATGGCCCCTATGAAACGATGCCGGGGAACCCTTTGGTGACGAGCAATGTTGGAGCTGATGAAAAATATGATTATGGAAACAAGCCGTATGAGAAACCAAGTTCATTGGCCATCCAGAAATCAGGACATGCTTCGTTGATACAATTGCCAGATGGTGGATGGATGCTTGCACATCTATGCGGTCGTCCTGTCGGTGGTAGATACTGCATATTGGGAAGAGAGACTGCATTGGAGAATGTCGTTTTTGACAAAGACGCTTGGCCTCGTTTAAAAAAAGGTGGCATGGCGGCTTCTGCAACATATGAAACGCCTTTCGATGGAAGTGCTCCCAAACCCGTTTCGAAGGATTATGATTTCTCAAAGGGTAAACTGGATATTGATTTTCAGACACTGCGACATCCCCTTGGCCCGGATATGCTTTCATTCCTTGATCGAAAAGGATACCTGCGGTTGTATGGAAGAGAAGGATTGATGTCATGTTTCGACCAAAGTCTTGTCGGCCGTCGGCAACAGTCCTTCCATGTTGTTTTTACGACAAAACTTGATTTTCATCCTACTTGGTACAAGCAGATGGCTGGTTTGGCCTATTATTATAATACCCAAGAATTCTATTACCTTGCACTTACTTTCGACGATGAGATGCATTCCAGGGTGTTGCGGATCTTCTCCTGTGACAACAACGTGTATGACGAGTGGATCAGCCCGGTTCAAGTTCCAAAGGATGGCGAAATCTCTCTGATGCTTTGCGTAGATCAAGAAAAGGCCCAATATCGATACTCTTTGGATGGAAAGAAATATTTCGATATAGGCCCTGTGCTTGATGCGACAAAGATAAGCGATGATCGGATTGCCGGTTCTGCTTTCACAGGTGCCTTTTTTGCACTCTGCTGCCAAGACATGTCGGGATTCCATCTACCAGCTGACTTCAGGAATGCTCATTATGAGGAATTGGATTGAAGGGAATAGTTTTGCCAATGAGTCTTGATAAAGGGTTTGTACGTTTTTTTAGATGAGTTTATAAGTAAAGGTTGGTTTTCAGTCGGGAATCGTTTTGTTGTTCCCGTAGTGTTTATACCCAATAGTTGCCATTTGGTCGGTCGAAAAGCACACTTTAGGTCAAACCAGATACGATTGAGAACTGATTGCTGACAAAGGAAGAACGGATTATTTCTGGTTATGGAGGAAAAAATGAACGTCAAGAATAAAGTGGTTTTGATTACCGGTGGCGCAGGGGGTCTTGGGATGGTTATGGCGACTACTTTGCTAAAGAATGGTGCGATTGTCTATCTTCTGGATCTCAACGAAGCGATGGGAAATGAGATTGTAGCCAAACTTGATTTGCCCGGGTTGGTGTTCTTCAAGAAATTGGACATAACGAAACCAGAGCAATGGCAGAAGAAAATTTCTGAAGTAATCGCTGAACAAGGGAAGATCGATGTACTGATCAACAATGCAGGGATCAACATCAGGAAGCCGATTGAGGAAATGGAACTGGATGAATGGAACACCATGATGCTTGTGAATGTGGGAAGCGTCTTTCTGGGGATCAAATATGTGTTGCCGGTCATGAGGAAACAGCACAACGGAGCAATCATCAATACTTCGTCCGTTTGTGGACTTATCGGCCACCGTTACACGCCGGAGGCATATTCCGCTTCGAAAGGGGCGGTGACGATACTCACAAAAGCGATTGCTTCTCGATATGCAAAAGATGGGGTGCGGTGCAACTCGATTCATCCCAGTACGGTTGATACTCCTTTGGTGCAGAAATTGTTTCAGGATCCAGAGCGAAAGAAGGAACGTCTGGATGAAGTTCCTCTTGGGCGTCTTGCGTCGGCCCAGGATGTAGCAAATGCAGTGTTATATCTTGCTTCCGAGGAAGCTTCATTCATCAATGGTATATCTCTGCCTGTCGATGGCGGAGTGACTTGCTGTTAAGCAGGAGGAATCATATGTATGCAAAAGAAGAAGTCACATATCTGAAAAGAATGGCTGTCCAGATCAGATCAAACATCATTGACATGATTCCCCCAGGAAAAGTCGGGCACCTGGGGGGGAGTTCTTCCATTGCGGACATCCTTGCCGTCCTGTATTTCCAACGGATGAGAAATCTTGATCCGAGAAACCCGAAGAATCCAGCAAGGGACCGTTTGGTATTCAGCAAGGGACATGCCGTTCTTGCCCAATATGCGGCACTGGTCGAACTCGGCTATTTTCCACGGGAAGAAATGGAGAAGGTCAAGACCTTGGAAGGGAAACTGCAAGGCCATCCTGATATGGAGAAGACTTCTGGAATCGAGGCCGTCACCGGTTCTCTAGGGCAAGGTCTCAGCATCTGTTCCGGTATGGCGATGGGGCTAAGATTGGATCAAAATCCTGCACGCGTCTACTGCATATGTGGTGATGGAGAGTTGGCGGAAGGACAGATTTGGGAAGCTGCGATGAGTTGTGTCAACTATAAGCTCGATAACCTTTGCCTTATCGTTGACAAAAACGGTGTACAGGCGACCGGAACGACGCAGGAAGTGTTTCCCATTCCTTCAATTCCAGAAAGGTTGAGAATTTTCGGATGGAATGTCGTGGAGATTGATGGACATGACATCAATCAGATACTGTCTGCGTTCGATAGTGTCGAGAAAGTAACGGGGAAGCCGAGTGCGATTGTCGCGACGACGGTAAAAGGGAAGGGGTTCCCATTTGCCGAAGGGAAGGCACAATTCCATAATGTGGCTTTGAACGAAGAACAATACAAGGAATGCAAGGCGATCATCACGAAGATGAGAGGGGAGGTCGATCATGAATAATGTGAGTTTGAGAAAAACCTATGGTGAAACCCTTGTCGAACTTGGCGGGAAACATCCGGAAATCGTTGCTTTGGAAGCTGACCTCGGAAAATCCACAATGAGTATCTTGTTCGGACAAGCATACCCGGAAAGATACTTCCAGATGGGGATTGCCGAACAGAACATGGCGTCCACGGCGGCCGGTCTTGCCTTGGTTGGGAAGCGTCCGTACATGAGCACCTTCGCAGTATTCGCTTCCGGACGGCCATATGACCAGATCCGTTCCTCCATCGCAATCCCAAATCTTCCAGTCGTCATCTGTGGTTCCTCTGCGGGATTGTCTGATTTTGGTGATGGCAAGACACATCAGAGCATCGATGATATCGGCATCATGAGGATCCTTCCTCATATGACGGTCCTGTGTCCTTGCGATGCGGTTGAAACCAAGAAGATGATGATTGCCTCGTTGAAATCAGAAGGTTCGGTGTATATTAGGATATGCCGTGCTGATTTGCCTGTGCTTCTCGATGATAAAGATGAATACCATATCGGGAAAATGACCCAGATGAGAGATGGAAAAGATGTCGTGATTTTTGCAACTGGAGTGATGGTTGGAAAGAGTCTTGAGGCCGCTGCATTGTTGGAGCAGGAAGGCATACGTGCAAGAGTGGTGAACATCTCCACAATCAAACCTCTTGATACAGCATCTCTTAAGAAATACTGCAATGGCATGAAAGGTGTGGTGACCGCAGAAGAGCATAACATCTATTGTGGACTTGGTTCTGCTGTGGCTGAGGCATTGTCTGCATCAAGATTGCCAATCGGTATGGTTGCGATTCATGACAGTTTTGGCACGAGTGCAAAACAATACGAGGAATTGTTGACGAGTTACGGTCTCCAACCAAAGAATATCATCGATAAAGTGAAAGAAGTGCTGAGTGTGTGAGACCTGATTGGATTCTTGGTTGTAAGTTGTTTTACGAGTGTTGGAGAAAAGGTATTGTTTCAGAAGATTGTGGATATGATTTATAAAAAACTTGAAGATATGGATGATTGCTATGGAGGCATTGCAGTGAGTATCTACGCTGGACTTGATGTAGGGACGCAGAGCACGAAGCTGGTCTGCTATGACCCGAAGGATAGGAAAATGGTGGTCAAGGCCTCTTCTTCCTATGGACTAGTCAGCAGGGATGACGGGACACGGGAACAGGAGGCTTCATGGTACATTGATGCCATCAAGGATTGTTTCTCCCAGGTGCCCGAAGAGATCAGGAAGGATATCGTCGCCATCGGAGTTTCCGGCCAACAGCACGGGTTCGTTCCACTGGATGGGAAAGGGAATGTCATCGCTCCGGTGAAGCTCTGGTGCGACACTTCGACGGCAACGGAATGTGAGGAACTTACTAAAAAAATCGGTGGTACGGAAAAAGTCTTCTCCTTGATCGGCAACCGCATCCTTCCTGGCTACACTGCCGGAAAGATCGTCGCGATGAAAGAGAAGAAACTCGAACAGTACAAACTTCTTGCCCACATCTTGCTTCCCCATGACTATGTCAATTTCTACCTTACCGGAAGGTATGTGATGGAAGCGGGGGATGCCAGCGGCACCGCCCTGTTCGACATCAGGAAACGGGTATGGTCGAAAGAGGTGCTCAATGCGATCGACGCAGAAGTGGATTGGAATTCGCTTCTGCCTGAGGTTGTCTCCTCTTCTTCGGTTATCGGTAATGTGTTGCCCAGCATAGCAAAGGAACTCGGCCTTCAAGATGGGGTCAAGGTCTCTGCCGGTGGTGGCGACAACATGATGGGCGCCATCGGCACCGGTTGTGTCGAGAAAGGGAAACTGACGGTCAGCATGGGGACGAGCGGGACGCTGTTTGGGTACAGTGACACTCCTGTCGCCGATCCGAAAGGATGTCTTGCAGGGTTTTGCAGTTCCACGAACGGTTGGTTGCCGCTTCTCTGCACCATGAACTGCACGGTGGCGACCGAAGAGGTGCGGAAACTGTTTGACATGGATGTAAAGACGCTTGATGCGTTGGCAGGGAGCGAACCCATTGGGGCAAAAGGAGTCACGATGCTTCCCTATTTCAACGGTGAGCGGACGCCGAACTATCCGAAAGGGAAGGCGGTTCTCGCCGGTTTCACGTTGGACAACATGACCAAGTCGGCCATCGCGAGGGCTTCCCTGGAGAGTGCTGTCTATTCGCTCCGCTATGGTCTAGGCTCCTTCCTTGAGCTCGGTTTCGAGCCGAAGGAGATCGTCCTGACAGGAGGCGGTGCCAACAGCCCGATCTGGCGGCAGATGGTCAGTGATTGCTTCGGTCTTCCCGTAAGCGTTCCTGCTCTGAGCGAAAGCGCCGCCATGGGTGCCGCACTTCAGGCGCTCTGGGCATGTGGGGAAGAAGGGAAAGATCTTGCCGTTATCGCACGGCGTCATGTCGCCATGGATGAGAAGAAAGGATGTATGCCCATCGAAGGCAATACAGTCGCATACAAAGAGGCCTATGCACGGTTCTTGGACTACAGCAAGGCACTCTCTCCGATGTTTTCATGAGGAGGAAACGGATGAAGGATTATTTTGTCGGTGGGAAGGAATACTTCCCGGGAATCGGGAAGATCGCATATGAGGGAAAGGATTCAAAGAATCCGCTTGCGTTCCATTACTATGACGCAAACAAGAAGATTGGAAGCAAGACGATGGCGGAGCACCTGCGCTTTGCGACGGCCTACTGGCACAGCTTCTGCGCCAATGGCACCGATCCCTTCGGCAGCGCCACGATGGATTTCCCGTGGGATGATAGCGACCCGAAAGCGAAGGCCGAGAAGAAGGCCGATGCGGCGTTTGAGTTCATCACCAAGCTCGGCACTCCGTTCTACTGCTTCCATGACCTGGACGCTTCTTGGGAAGGGGACAGCACCGAGTCCTATGTGAAGAACTATCATCAGGTCGCTTCCTGGTTGAAGGAGCGTCAGGACGCCACGGGCGTGAGACTGCTCTGGAACACGGCGAATGTCTTCAACAATCCGCGCTACATGAATGGCGCCGCGACAAACCCGGAGTTCGACATCCTGTGCCGGTCTGCTCTGCAGGTGAAGACCTGCCTAGATGTCAACGTGCTCCTTGGCGGACAGAACTATGTCTTCTGGGGCGGAAGGGAAGGCTACATGTCCCTCCTCAACACCGACATGAAGAGGGAGAGGGAACATCTCGGACGTTATCTTTCACTTGCAAGGGATTATGGCCGGAAGATCGGATTCAAGGGCACCTTCCTGATCGAGCCGAAACCGATGGAGCCGACAAAGCACCAGTACGACTATGATGCGCAGACAGCCATCGCCTTCATCAGGGAATTCGGCCTGGAGAAGGACTTCAAGTGCAACATCGAGGCGAACCACGCCACACTCGCCGGCCATTCGTTTGACCATGACCTGCAGGTATGCGCCGACAACGGCATGCTCGGTTCCGTCGACGCCAACCAGGGCGACCAGTTCAACGGCTGGGACACCGACGAGTTCCCGAGCAACGTCTATGAGACGACCAAGGCGATGCTGGTCATCCTGAAGAGTGGCGGACTCACCAGTGGAGGCTTGAACTTCGATGCCAAGCGCAGACGGAATTCCACCGATCTGGAAGACCTCTTCATCGCCCATATCGGTGGCATGGATTCCTTTGCCCTCGGTCTTGAGATTGCGGACAAGATCATCAGGGACGGCGTGCTTGATGGTTTCGTGAAGGACCGCTATGCGTCTTACGATACGGGACGTGGCAAGGAGTTCGAGGAAGGGAAGCCGGACTTCGCACAGCTTGCGGAGTATGGCATGCATGCAAATTGCAGGAAGGTGAGCGGCAAGCAGGAGTACCTGAACAACCTGCTGAACGATTACATGTTCGGCAGAAGATAGCAAGAAACAAATTGCTTGAGGGGAGGGACTGCGGTGTGGCAGTCCCTTTCTCGTCGCACCATTGGATTTTTTGTCTATGACAGGTCTGTAGGAGGTGGGAACCATTGTTGCTTTTCATGGTTCCCTGTCAAGTGCAAACAACGGTTGTCTTGTACTGACTGGACTACAGGAAGCCGTAATGTCTTCATCGTTTGAATTGTGCCTTCCAAATCAATCTTGAGTGTAGCCTTCTTTTTTTTCTTGTGAAATTGTTTGTTTACCGAAAGTGTCATTTTGGGTTTCATGTCATGTTCTTATTCCTTCCTATAGTTTATTTGGTCAAGTAGGATTTTTGGATATAAAAAGACCGCCTGTAGTGATACAAGCGGTCTCTGTGTGACACAGTGCTTCCGATTATTCCTCTTCGGTCTTTGCGTCCTGAATTTCCTTGCGGCGTTCCTTGCAAAGCTTTGCGATTTCGGCAAGGGCCTTTCTCGCTCTGGCGGCGGAGACTTTTACTCCCTTTTCGGTAAACTTTGCGTTTTCTGCCAGATATGTCTCGTATTGTTGCGTAAGCTGCTCGTGAATGGTCATGTAAACCCTCCGTTTCTTTTTGAAATATATCAGATTGTACCATGATTTTTTCGCATTGCAAATTGTAAAACATTGTTTCAAGCGAAAATTTGAGGTTTTTTCAGATAATTTTTCTGCCTTTCCATACGAAACCGTGCCCACTGCGCTTCAGATAGAGCCCATGGACATACATGATGATGACGAACAGGAACGTGAGCTGCCCCATGAGCTGCACCGGAAAATGGTAGCCGTGGAAGGTCGTCACCATGGCAAAGGACCCCCAGAACAGAATGGTTCCGGAAAGAAGGAGCAAGGAAGTCGTGTTGACTCCTGTCATGATGAGGGCGATGACGGAGACGATCGGGCTGGCGATGAATCCGAGCAGGATGATGACAAGGAACACTGTGCCGATGAAGAGCATCGGACTGAGCTTGATCGCTCCGGCGACGCTTCTCTCAATGCCGGTGAACGCCTCATTGAAGGATTCGTACATCTTGCAGGAGGCGGCCCGCTTCATGTCGCAGAAGATCTGCTTGTGACCTGTCTTGGCGAAGGTCCTGGCGAGCTGCACATCGTCGCAGATGGCGTTCTTGATCTTCTCCATGCCTCCGATTTCCTTGAGCGACTGCCGCTCTACAAGCACATACTGTCCGATCGCCATGGAGAACCAGCTTTTCTGTATCCTGTTCTGGAGAGGAATGGGGAGGTAGAGCATCGTGTTGAACACCATGCAGGCGATGCAGGAGGCGATGATCGGTTTCCTGCATGTCTCGGTCGGGTAGCCACTGACGAATTTCGCATTGTTGCTGATGGCGAGGTC
>Ga0268263_1001958_pt1 | contig 15013 bp, 10 predicted proteins | sample Biomet5_FD_190358 | JGI IMG/M metagenome (GOLD analysis project Ga0268263, IMG submission 190358) | Microbial communities from bioreactor (seeded with sewage sludge) at LBNL, California, USA - Biofuel metagenome 5 (SPAdes) (version 4) | ecosystem: Engineered > Bioreactor > Anaerobic >... | reverse complement strand
CAACATCAGTATAGTCCGGAAAGATAAAGCAGAACGGTTTAAGGAGATATTGAAAGAGAAATATATCAGAAAGACCGGATACATACCGTCCTTTTATCAGTCGGATGCGGGACAGGGAGCCCGGGAGGTGGAAAACTGGCAGTAATGCGGGGCGTTCGGGGGAGTGCGGCCATACGGTGGTCGCAATGCTGCAAAGGGGCGTAGTTTATCGGGGAGATCGACAATTGACTGATTGCGCTTTCGTTTAAATTTATTATTTTCTCGGACATATGGTTGGTTTTCAATGTATGAATGGTTTTCGCAAAACCTATTCTATCAATTGGCCGCTATATGTCATTTTCATTTTGCGCAAGTTATTGTACCTTATTGCTTTTTGCGGGCACTCAGATCAAATGCGTTTCCGTGGATACAGGACCCTCCAAACGGCTTGTTATCATAAAAAGTGACAATTATTCTGTCAATCACGCAATCATGACAAAGCTAGTGGATATATTGACAGTACATATCTGGCTTGCAATAATATAAACAGATTACAGAGCAAACTCATAAACGGATTCAGAGGTCCCATAGCTTAAGAAATATGATGGGTAAAGCCTTAGTTTCTTATTGCCAAAAATCGAAAAACTGATCGCCGGAATGGATTGCATATGAAACGATGCATAAAGGAGGACGTCGGTTCTTCGGTAAAGAATATGAGCAAAGGAGATAACAGAATGAAGAAACTGAACGCGGTACTTGATCCGAGAGGCATTCAGGAACGTACAGTTATCAAGCTGGCGCCACGCAAGTCGCTTGAGGATCTTAAAAAGGGAAAAGTATTGTTTTATAACAATACAAAGCTTGGCTTTTGCAATTACTATACGGTGTTTGATCGTATTAAAGAGCATTTGACAGAGCTTGGTATCACCAACTGGGTCGAGTATACCGAAACGGTCCGAGGTAAAGACGCGGCTATGCTCGCGGAATATGCGGCTATGCTTGCGAAGGAAAAACCCGACGCTGCGATCGTGGCTTTCGGCGATATGGGCACTTCCTCGTCCACGACGGTCGTTACGATTGAACTTGAAAAGCTGGGCATTCCCACCGTTTATATGACGGCACCTCCCGGAACAGGCATCACAGAAGGCGTGGGACTCTACAGAGCGGGCAACCTTTGCCTCTGTTCCGTAGATATCATGCAATCCACGACGGTTGAAGAGGTGGCTGCGCAGGTTGACCTTAAGTGGGATTACATCATCAATTCCCTGACATCAAATGGTGAGAAGCTTAAGAAACTGGCCGAGATCAAGGCAAAGATGGACATTGTTGCGCCTGCTAAAGATGGTCTGTTGCCCATTATTGACAAGATCAAGGTAGATGATGATAAATTGCTAGAACCCGGTTGCTACATGGAGGAGATCAACGATTTCTTCAACAACGAGCACATCAGCGACGGTCTGCCCATCATTCCACCAACAAAGGCACGTTATAAAAAGATGATGGAGTATTGCCCATTTGACGAAGATATGAAGCTTTGTGATCCCAGCGGCCCCAGCGGGAAGATCGTCACCGTTAAGGATGTCGCGATTGCGGCGATTATGGCAGGTTGTAAACCCGTGGCGATGCCTGTTCTGATTGCTGCTTTCAAGGCGCTCAATAATAAGAAATACAATCTCAATCAGTCGATCACGACATCTCATCCCGGCGGGAACATGCTGATCGTGTCCGGGCCGATTGCACAGGAGATCGGTATTTCGGGCAAGCAGGGCTGCCTGGGCCCGGGCTGGCCGATGAACGCCACGATTGGCCGTGCCATCAATCTTATTATGATGAACATTTTCCGTTCGGTGCCCGGCATTTGCGATCTGGACTGTCTGGCCTCACAGGCTGAGTTCACTTACTGTTTCGCAGAGGACCCGGAGCTGGCCTGCTGGAACATGATCAATGAAGACCATTACGACTCAAAGACAACGACGGCGTATGTGCTTAAAGCGGAGCCTCAGCACGATATTATCGATTTTCTGAGCTTGGACGGGTATGATTTACTCGACACAATTACGGCCTGCTGCACGACGCTTGGGTCCAATAACGCTTACATGCCCGGACCGTTGGTGATCTGCCTGACCCCGGATCACGGCAAAATGCTTAAGGCGGCTGGGTATACGAAAGAAATGATTCAGGAACACATTCATCAATATGTGTATAACGAAGTTCCGATGGTGCGAAACAGAGGCCTTGTGCCCGTACGTCCCAAGGAATGGGCCAACAGGCATCCGCTGCCCGTAACGCGCTCGCCCAAAGACGTTGAAGTCGTCGTTGCTGGCGGACGCGGCGGACATTCCGGCGTGATACTTCCCTGGGCGCTTCACAGCGAAGGCTGCGTTGAACCCGTTGTGCTGCCGGATGGCAAAGTTGCGACAAGTATCAATGAATTTAAGGTGAAGTAAGAGGAGGAATAGGATATGTCAAACTACGATAAGCAATTCGACGTAATTGTTTGCGGCGGTGGTACGTCAGGCGTTTCGGCAGCCATAGCCGCGGCTCGTACCGGCGCGAGTACGCTGCTGGTCGAGCGCATGGGCGCTTTGGGCGGTCAGCTCAGCGTATCGGGCCCTCCCGGTTTTGCATTCGCCCATTTGTTCAATCCCCGCGGGGAGCAGGACGCGGCGGGCATCATCGAGGAGATCCACGCCCGCATGCTGAAGGACGGGCACGCGTTGCCGCACCTGAAGCCGGAAATCCGGCTGAACGCGGGTTATACGTTCTCGTATATCGACCCCGATTGGTTCAACCTGATCATATTCGATATGATGGAGGAGAACGGAGTTAATCTGTTGCTCCACACTTTGGTAGTGGATGTGACGAAGAATGGTGACAAGGTGACGGGTATTGTGGTGGAAAACGCCAATGGCAGGAACGAGATAAAGGGCAAAATCGTGATTGACTGCACAGGTGAAGGCGACATCGCGTCCCGCGCGGGGGCTCCTTCCGAAATTGTCGACAGGGATACGATCCAGCCTCACAGCGTCTCCTTTACGGCGGATGGTGTGGACTGGGAAAAAGTGCTGGAATACGTCCGTTCCAACCCCGACCAGTTTACATATTTTGAATTGACTCTGCCGGATATGAGCAAGGAACAGATCGAAGAGATCCATCAGAAGGCATTGCAGGTATACAGCCATGTCACCGACGTCACGGAACTGGGCGAGGTTATGGGCTATTTCAAGCTGCGTGACAAAGGGCTTGCGACGGGTGAATGGCACAAGTATGCGGGCGTCGGCTTCTTCCTGACGCCGCGTGAAGGCGGCCATATTCAGGCACACTTCCAGCATTCCGCACAGGTGCCGAATGTACTGCCAACGGATGCATGGGATCTTACCAGAGGCGAGATCGAATGCAGGAAGCAGATACAGATTGCATGGAAGTTCTTTAAGAAGTATGTGCCGGGCTTTGAGAACGCGTATATCACGAGAATTTGTCCCGAAATGCGCATACGTGAAGGGCGCAGGATCATGGGCGATTACAAGCTGACCAGAGACGACGTGGCGGAAGCCAGGAAGTTCCCCGACGTTATTGGCAAGAGCCACTTCAAGGCGGGCGCGCATCACGCCGCGAACAACGATACAATCGTGCTTTCCAACAAGTGTGCGCCGAAGGACGGCGGCTCTCACGACATTCCGTATCGTTGTCTGGTTCCGCTGAATGTGGAGAATATGCTCGTGGCGGGCAAAATGATTTCCTCTGACAGAGATGCGTACCAAAGGTACGTTCAACAGACAATGATCACAGGACAGGCTGCGGGTGTGGCCGCGGGGCTTTGCGTCAAACATGGTACCTCACCCAGAAAGCTTGAGAAGGATGTTGCCGAACTGCAGAAAATATTGAAGGAACAGGGCGCTGTTCTGGATGGGACCCATTAATACAAATCTATAAAGAAATGAAGGGGCGGGCGTGAAAGCTGTTTTTGCGCCCGCCTTTTCAAGAGGGGGATAAGATATGTCGGAAGTCAGTGTTGTCGTCAATCAGGTCATCGAATTCTTCATACTCATGGCGGCGGGCTTTATTGCGGCAAAATTCAAGGTGCTCACGAAATCCATACTGGAAGGCATTATGAAGCTAATCGTGAAAGTGCTGCTGCCCTGCCTGATTTTTAAAGTGGTGGCGGGCAGCGGGGTAGCCGCCGGCGATTATTTAGCCAATGCGGGTTTTGCGCTGGCCATACTATTGTGTTATGTAGTCCTGCTTGCGGCTGGCCTGGGCTCAGGCAAGCTTTTTGGATTGAACGGCTCCACATATAATGTATTCGCGGCAGAGTCGACATTCGGTGACATGGGCTTTATCGGAATACCGCTTTTAATGTCCGTATTCAAAGGGGCGGAAACGTCCATCGCCATATCCGTATACACGGTGATTGATATGGCATTGCTATGGACGCTTGGCGTCTACCTTTGCAGCAAACACAACAAAGGCGTTGACGGTCAGCCGAGCGCGTGGAAGAATATGATCAGCCCGACGAGTGTGGCGCTTGTGCTGGGGCTCATACTCGTATTCTGCGGGATTCAGGTTCCCAATGTGATCATGGAGCCGATTACGTCGATTGGAGACGCCAGTACGCCGCTGGCGCTGATATATATTGGCGGGATGCTGTCGTTTGTTCCGTTTAAGGCTCTGTTCAAACGGGTCACCATATTCGGCATCGTCGGAGTTAAGATGATCATTGTCCCCATATTGGTGTTTCTGATTTCAGGGCTTTTCTTCGGCCTGCAGCAAAGGACCACGTTGATGTATATGGTTGGATTACCGGCAATGACAACGATATCCATGCTTGCCCAGCTGTATGGATCGGATCAGGAGTATGCCACTTCGACTGTTTTTGTCACGACGCTGTCGTGCATTGGCACCCTGCCGCTGATTACGTGGCTCTCAGTGCTGCTACAGTAGGACGGCTTATTCTACCGGCGGGAAGATGGTCTCGGTCAGTATATGAAGTTTATTTGCGACATATTCTTTGCTGCGTTTCTGTGGAAGTATGGAACGCCACAGCCTGTCGCAGTACATAAACAGCGAAAGGATCACAGTCGGTTCACTGGACGTGAGGATAAGCGGTTCACGGGACGATTTGGGATTGGGCGACAGAAATACGGAAATGCAGCTGTTCTTTTTGACAAACATATTGATATTATTAAGCTGCTTTTCGTATACGTCGTCGAGAAAAGCGATATCGTAGTCGATTTCGCCGTTCATAAGCTTCTGGGATATCCTGCGCAGCAGATCCCTGAAAGCTGCATTCGATAGGCATACCGGCTGCCCGGAAAAAAACGAGAGCGTATCGAGCATGATCTCGTCTTGTGTCAGCAGCTGCTTCAGTTGGTTTTGCAGTATCAGATACCGGAAATAGTTACCGTCACTTTTTTTGGAATCGGTCTGGAGCGCAGAAGCAGAATTTAAAACAGTTTTTTTCTTTTCATCGGGAACGTTATTATCCTCAAGTATCTGTTCGATCTCGGAAAGGCCAAGGTCGTTTACAAAAGGGAAGCGCATAATCACGTATTGCTGTTCATTGATGTTGACCATCCTTGAAAGGAAATTGGCGTAGCTTTTATAATCCTTCAGCAGATATGTGGTGAACAGTGGGCTGGAGTTATCAAATATCCGCTTTAGATTTAAAAAGGTTTCATTTAAAACCAAAGGATTGCTGAATATAAGCGTGGTGGAATTGGTAGACGTGGCGTCTGTCGAGATTCCGTACATTAATAGAGTGTCCTTAAGGAGGGTCATAGACATTTTGATTTCGCTGATCTGTTCATTGGCAGCATAGTATGGATTGACCCGGCCTGTCAGGTATAACGGCAGCCACATCATCAGCGAGTTTGCCATCACCTGATACTGGCGGTCCAACGGGTGGATGACGTTTATCGTATTGCCGGCGTTGAGAAACTCAAGATTTGCGTTTCGCCATTCCTGCAAGAAGTCGTCGTTTTCGACGAACCAATCCTGGGAACCGCACATATAGCACCATAATTCCTGAGCAGGTTCAAAGCCGGAGGCGATTTTCAATATCGACAAAGTGGCCTGGCGTTTGCCTTCGTTTCCGTGAAACTGGAGATAGGAATGCTCTTTCCCCTTTTTGCTTACCTGCATAAAGTCTTGCAGGATGGTAGTTTCTGAGGAGGTGACGGTATTGCTCATCAGCCAGCGCTTTAAGGCAAGAGACAGTTCTTCGGGAGAAACGACTCTGTTTTCGGTTCCGTTTCCAATGAGAGAGAGGATCGTTTTATAGCCGGAGACGGAGTCGAGCAGCATAAAATGATGGACAATGTTGTTAAGGTGTGGAGAATTTCCCTTCATACTCCGTTTATTATTCTTCCATTTGCTGACTAGGGATGAATCAATATGCATGAGTTCAGCCAGCTCTTTTCCGGATATACCAAATGCGTTTAATAACAGACCAAAGTGTGATTTGCTAGATTGCATGATCATGAAGCCTCCATATAAAATGCGAACATAATAGACTGTATATAGACCGATGATACACAGCGAAAACAGTCAGAGCGCTAAGAAACGTTCATTGTTGTATGATTATTATAAATAAATCTGTTCAGGTAAGCAATAGATTATTGATGTCAATTATATGTCAACTTAGTTATTTTGACAAGTCACCCAATTGTATTGACAGCCGCTGTACGCGGCACGATAATGACAACGTTAAGAGAAATTCAAAATGATCCGCCAGATGCAAAGCGGATAACGTAAAACACGCAGCATTAAAACCAGATAATCGGCAGATAGAAAAGCTGAAAACATTATACGGACCAATTTATTCATACATTCAAAAATCAAAAAAGGAGCAGGGATATGGCAAGGGATAAGAAGTATTTGCAATTTGGCATTAAGCAAAGGCTGTATCAGGGATCGGGGTGCATATCGGTTATACCCAACGTACTGGAAACCGAAGGCTGGAAAAGGGTCATGTTAATTGCAGACCCCAGTCTCTATAAGGCGGGAGTGGTCGCGCCGATCGAGAGGCTTTTAAAGGATGACCCAAATGTTTCGTATATTGTATTTACGAATGTTCGTCCTAACCCCGAAGCGGTGACGATCGAGAATGAGGCGATACCCGCGGCTCATGAATTCAAGGCGGATGTGCTGCTGGCGGTTGGCGGCGGCAGCACGATGGATACAGCCAAAGGCGTCGCGATCGTAGGGGAAACGGACGCTCATGTGATGGACTTTAACGGATGGGATCCGGCAAAGCCGCTGCCTCATAAAACATATCCCATTATCGCCGTTCCGACGACGGCGGGGACGGGCAGCGAAGTTTGCCGAAATGCTGTGATTTGCGATAAGTACGGGTTCAAGCTGGTGCCGATGCACGACTCGATCCTGCCCACATATGCGCTGATGGATCCCGATCTGCTGGCGGGGCTTCCGTTTTCGGTGGCGGCAGCCACGTCAATCGATGCGTTCACGCACGCGCTGGAGTCCTATACGAATATGAACGCCAACGATTTTACGGAGCTGTTTTCGCTACGTGCGCTGGAACTGATCGGCGAAGCCATTCGGCCGTTTGTGGCGAATCCGGCTGTGGATAAATGGGCCAGCATGATGAGCCTTGGTTCTATGTATGCGGGGTTTTCTCTGGGTATTGCGAGCATTGGACAGGATCATGTGATCACCCATCCTATGTCAGAAGAACCTTTCCATATGCCACACGGCGATGCCTGCGGCATGGTGCTTCCGGCTGTAATTGAGTGGAATGGGTTGGGGTGCAGGGAGAAATATAGGAAGGCGTACAACGCTATCACGAAGAAAAACGTATCTGAGGCCGACTTTGAAGTCCGGATGCTGATCGACTGGGTCATTACGCTCAATAAGGACCTTCATATCGCAGGTGATAAGACCTTTGAGGAATGGGGCTATAACGACGACGAGGTTTTGAAGCAGATGCTAAAACATCCGATTTTCAACAATAAAGACAAAACACCGAACACGTCCTGCGCTTATCCGAGAGTGACCAGAATGAAGGACTTTGAATACCTCATCAAACGCACAAATGAATATTCAAAAATGCAGACCGAAGAATAAAAGGAGAACGCCATTATGAAGATGCTGATAGGCGGAAAAAGGGTTGATTCACGGGACAAAAAAACGATCGATGTCATAAACCCGGCTACGGGCGCATTCCTTGACACGATACCGATGGCTACAAAGGAAGATGTGGACCAGGCGGTTGAGAATTCCAAGTTAGGTCAAAAGGAATGGACGGCTATGCCGCTGTTGCAGCGTGAAAAGATCATCCATAAGTTTCTGGAATTGATGGAGAAAAATAAACGCGAGATCATCTCCATCTGTACCCGCGAATGCGGAAAGCATGTGGGGACTACTATATTTGAGTTTAATCAGACACCAACGCTGTTCACCGGCTATATGGAGTCGGCAAAACGCATGGACGGAAAGATGCTTGTACCGGGGACCGAGTTGGGTCATGATGGTAAGACGGCACAAGATATGATTATGGTGATGCACGAGCCTTTGGGTACCGTCGCCGCAATCGTTCCATTCAACGCCCCCATGCTGCTGTATTCATTCAAGGTGGCTCCTGCGCTGGCTGCAGGCAACGCGGTTATCGTCAAGCCGCCGACGGACAACCCGCTTACCGACATTATGATCACGGAACTTTTATTGGAGGCGGGCGTGCCGGGAAATACGATACAGCTTGTTAGCGGCAGCGGCTCGAAGGTGGGGAGCTGGCTTGTAGAGAATCCCGGCGTGGATGCGGTGAGCATGACCGGTAGCACAGAGGTGGGAGTCGGTATCGCGGAAACGATGGCAAAACGTCTGGCGCCATGCGTTTTGGAACTGGGAGGCAACGATCCGTTCATCGTGCTTGAAGACGTGGATATTGACAAAGTAGCCAGGATCGCATGCGGTTCAAGAAAGGGAAATTCCGGACAGATATGCATTGCTTCAAAGCGCTTTATTGTGCAGAACAGCATTCGGGAGGAGTTTACAAAGAAGTTGATCGAGAATGTCAAAATGATCGAATGTGGTTTTGACAATGATTTTGAGCATACGATGGAACGCTATTTCAGCAATTTTGACCGCACTAATACTGGAAATGAAAAGATCGGAAGCTTGATCAGCGAAAAAGCGGCCATAGAGGTTGAAGCTCAGGTGCAGCATACGATTGATCAGGGCGCAAAACTGGAATGCGGAGGCGTGAGGACGGGTGCATTCTATCAGCCGGCAGTGCTGACAGGCGTGACTAAGGATATGGACGTTGCGAAGGATATGGAGATATTTGGGCCGGTATATCCAATCATTGGGTTTGATACGGTTGAAGAGGCAATCGAAATCGCTAACGCCAGCAAATTTGGCCTTTCGGGTTGTGTTATGACGGACAACTGGCAGAAGGGCATGTATGTAGCCAGAAAAGTGCAATCCGGAGGTATGGTCGTGAATGGCTCTACGGTCTACAGAAATCAGATGCAACCCTTCGGCGGCTATAAGATGAGCGGAATGGGAAACGAAGGCTTTACGACTCTTGAAGAAATGACAAAGACAAAGAACATTGTTCTGAAGGGATTTCTCCAGTAATCCAGTTTGGGCGCGGCGGACAGGGCTGCCCTGCTGCAATGTGCCCGCATGGCAAGCCATACCGATCACAAATAACATAACAGGATTGAGGATCGTAATGGAAAACTATGTTGAGTTCAAGGATATTTGTAAAAGCTTTGTTGGCGTTAAGGCGTTACAGAACATAAGTTTCCGGGCCAATGGAGGCGAAGTGTGCGCACTCCTGGGAGAAAATGGCGCTGGCAAAAGTACGCTTCTTAAGATACTGAGCGGCGCTCAGCCTGCGGACTCCGGCGTATATATCATCAATGGTGATGAGATGAAATTCAATTCTCCCGTTGAAGCCATTCGTTCGGGCGTCAGCATCATCTATCAGGAAAGGCAGCTTGTCAAGGAACTGTCGGTTACGGAAAACATATTCATGGAGGACCTTCCGTCCAACAGGCTGGGTTTCGTGGAAAGAAAGAAAGCCGCTTGTGAAACCCGAAAAATCATTGATTTATTCAAACTTCCCTTTTCTCCGGGTACAAAGGTGAAAGAGCTTTCTGTTGCCCACCAGCAGATGGTGGAAATCATGAAGGCATATCGCAGAAACAGCAGGATCATCGCTTTTGATGAACCGACTGCCAGCCTTTCCGATAACGAAATCGGAGTGTTGTTTGAGCTGATCGAAAAGCTGCGTCAGGAAGGGAAAGTGATACTGTACGTATCGCACAGATTAAAGGAACTGTTCCAGATCACCGACAAGATCGTGATTATGAAGGATGGTTGCTTTGTTTCAGACCTTAAGACAAAGGACGCGACCGAACCAGAACTAATTCGTCTTATGGTTGGCAGAAAAATAGGGGATATATATAACAACCTTGACCGCAACGACAATATTGGCGATGTCGTTTTGGAAACAAAGGACATGACAAATGATTATATTAAAAATGTTAGTTTCAAGTTGCATCGGGGAGAGGTGCTCGGTTTTGCAGGCTTGGTTGGGGCAGGGCGGTCAGAGACAATGCGTGCTATATTCGGCGAAGATAAGCTGACTTCGGGTGAGATTTGTGTGGACGGAAAACAGCGCCACATCAGGAGCCCGAAAGATGCCATAAACGCAGGCATTGGCCTATGCCCGGAAGACAGAAAGGAGCAGGGGCTTGTTCTTGGAAGGTCGGTACAGGATAACATCAGCATCACGGTTTTGAGGCAGCTTTCAAAGGCGGGCGTGATTGACCGGAAAGCTGAGAGGAAAATGTCTGAGAACGCGGTGGCAAAGTATCAGATCAAGACGCCTACGGTTGATAAAGTTGTCATGGAACTGTCCGGGGGTAACCAGCAGAAGGTGATTTTGGGACGATGGCTTTCGGCAGACCTGAAGATACTAATATTGGATGAGCCGACCAAAGGCATCGATGTCGGCGCAAAAGCTGAAATATACAAGATGGTTTGCAGCCTTGCCAAAAGTGGCCTGGGAATCATATTTATCTCGTCGGAATTGCCTGAAGTGCTCAATATTTGTGACAGGGTGATTATTATGAAAGACGGGGGTATTGCGGGCGAACTTACAAGAAACGATGTATCCGAGGAAAAAGTGCTTGCCCTGGCAATGCACGAATGAGCATCAAGAAAACAAGAAAGGTGTAATGCCTCGGCATTATGATTGGTATTCGGTCATGGAAAACGCCAAACAGGGATTAAGAAGAAAGAACATATTTAAATCAAATACGGTAATGATGTTCATTGTTCTGATCGTCGTTGTTGTATTCTTCACGATCATGAACCATAACTATTTTTCATACGGCAACATGGCGAACATTTTGCTCGCGGCGTCGACGGTGGGCCTGCTTTCGATCGGACAGACGTATCTGATTATAGCCGGGCATATCGACCTGTCATGCGGAAATGTGGCGGCAATGTCAGGTGTGGCGGTGGCATTGCTGATTAACGGCGGCGTGCCGTGGCCGGTCGCAATCATCATTGTTGTCATCGCAAGCTCTGTGGTTGGGTTTGTGAACTCCGGACTGGTCAATATATTCATGCTTCAGCCATTTATCGCGACATTAGCCGTATCGTCGGTATGCGAGGGCGCAGCGTTTCTGATATGCAACGGAAAATCGCAGCCGGTCAACGACAAGGTATTCACCTCGATTGGGACAATGCGAATCATCGGTATACCTTTTCCGGCCATACTGATGCTCTTCCTGTTCCTGGTGTTCGGTTTTATACTCTCAAGAACGGTGTTTGGCAGAAGTGTGTATATGATTGGCGGAAACCCGACGGCGTCTCATCTGGCGGGCCTCAATCCGAAAAAGATCAGCACGATTCTATATATTATCAGCTCGATGATTGCCGCGCTGGCTGGTGCGGTTATGACCTCAAAGATGCATTCCGGGCAGCCGGGCGCCGGGTCAGGATCGGAATTTGATGCGATCACGGCGGCGGTGCTCGGCGGTGTGGCGTTCACAGGAGGCAAGGGGAATTTACTGGGGTGCTTTATCGGCTTGCTGATTATACAGACTTTCAGTAATGGTCTGACGGTTGTCAACGTATCGTCGTTCTGGCAGGTGGTGGCTAAAGGCCTGCTGCTTATCGCGGCGCTTGTGTTCGACTATGTACGTCAGAAAAAGCTCATGATCTAACCAGAAAAGAATAAAATAGAAGATGTTTTCTTCCGGAAAGGAAGATATAACAAATATACTGGTAGAAGGAGAGGACAGATGAAGAAAATAGTCTCAGTATTGTTGGTGTTGGTTCTTATATTCATTATGTTCGGATGTACCGCCTCGACGACAGAAAAGACCGCGGCTGCCGAATCAGCCTCGGAATCGGCCGCTGAAACGGCATCGGGATCTGTTACCAATTCGGCGTCGGGAACGGCTGCCGAAACCGCCGGCGAGGACCCATTAACCATTGAATACTTTGCCACATCGTTTTCAGTGCAGTGGATACAGCAGATCCAGGCTGCACTGGAAAAGCAAGGAGCAGAGAATAATTTTACCCTTCTGACTGCTGATGCCAACCGTGATATCAATGAGCAGCTTGCTCAGATTGATACGGCGATCAATCAGGGAATTGATGGGGCGGTGCTTTTTGTGGTGGATGAAGGCAGCGCAACGGCGGCTGTAGAGAAGTTTACACAGGCCGGCATTCCGGTGATTGGCGAAACGCTGAAGCTCAAGGACGGCGACGGCAACAATATCGCTCCTTATGTTGAACTGGACGCTGTGGCTGTAGGAGCAAAGTGCGGGGACTGGGTCGTGAACAACTATAAAAACTGTGGAGTTGATTTTTCAGATCTATCCAAGGTCGGATTTATCGCTAATACGAACAGTAAATACCAGTCTGACTTAAACCGCATCGAGGGGTTCAAGAGCACTTTCCTCAAAACGTTCCCGGATCTGCCCAAAGACAATATGTTTACAGCGGACTGCTCGGCAGAGGCTTCGCTGAACGACAACACTGAGGCGTCGTACAATCAGGTTTCGGCGATACTCTCAGCAAACCCGGATATCGAATATTGGGTGATCATGGGCTCTGTTGACAGTTATGCGACAGGCGCCTGCCGCGCTGTCGAAGCGGCGGGTTTGGAGGATAAAACGATCCTCGTCAGCTCCGGCGGCGAGCTCGCGGTGCAGGAATGGGCAAATGGAACGGCCAAATGCTGGAGGGCAACCTGCTATTACAGCGCTATGGATTTTGCGAAAGCCATCACGGACGGCATGATGAAGGAATTGCGTGACAAAGTTGACGCAAAGGACCTCTTCCCCGAGTTCAAGAAGGATGGCCAGAAATACGCGGCGGTGGAGATATCGGGTAATATATGTACGCCGGATGATTATAAGCAATATATAGATTAACGCCTGAGTCTTATCGAATGAGACGGAGCGGGTACGCCGGATACATCCGTTGTACCCGCTTTTGGATTGAGAGGAGATGGAATCGGTATGAATGTAAGAGATAATGTTTTGGCGGCTTTCAGGCATGAGGACACTCCGTGGACGCCGAATGTTTTAAGCGATATCGATTTGGTGTTGCAATCGACGGTGAACGAGCGGTACGAGGGAAAAGAGACGGGCAGGGATGAGTTTGGCGTCAGCTATACCTATATGGAACAGTCGGGGACGCCGATAGTAACGCCAGGGACCGAACTGCTGGAGGATATCACTGAGTGGAAGATGATCAATTTCCCGCGAGTGGAGGAATACGATTGGGAAAGCGGCGCAAGGAGGGATACGGCAGGCTGGGATAGAAAGAACAAAGCGAACGCGGTGATGCTTTTCAATGGCCCGTTTGAGCGCATGCACGCACTGATGGGGTTCGAGAATGCTCTTATCGCGCTGCTGACAGAGCCCGAAGCTGTTAAAGATTATCTAGATGCGTTTGTGGATTACAGGTGCGCACTGATCAAACAAATCGCGAAATACTATAAGCCCGATGCAATTATGCTTTTTGACGACTATGGAACGAGTACCGAGATGATGATGTCACCGGACCTGTGGAGAGAACTGTTCAAGCCCAGACTGAAAAGGCTGATTGACACAACACACGATAGTGGTATGTATTATATTCTCCATTCATGCGGATACATCAGACCGATATTTCCTGATTTTGTGGAACTGGGCGCAGATGTCGTGCAGCCCATGCAGCATATGAACGGCGTTAAGACGCTCAAAGATATCTATGGTGGGAGGATCACCTTTACAGGCGGCTTTTTAGCGTTGGAGGTGCTTGATAATCCCAGTGCAACCGAGGAAGAGATGCGGATGGAGGTCCGCCGGGGATTGGATGAATTGGCCCCAGGAGGCAGCTACATCGCATGGCAGACGTTGCTTTCACCGAAAGCGAAAAAAATATTTCTGGAAGAAGTTATGAAGGTCAGCGAGCCAAAAATGAAGGCGCTGGGTGTAAAAATACCCGATTGGAAGAGCATTCGTTTTGATTGAAATATAAAGAGACGTATTTATGGCGTCAAACCAAGCCGCATGTACCGTATATGATATTAGGTATTGCAGATGGTGGTTGTTCTTATTTTGTTACCAATAGGTAAGAAAACCAAAGTTGAGGAACGACTTATCGTGATATGGGCCATAATGTTGAAAAGATAAGGAGCCTGCTTGCGTCCATAACGTCGTACACATTCACGAATGCCTTCCAAGTTTTCGGACAGGAATTTCGCGAACCATCTTGTTACTGTGTCAGGGTGTATGGGTTTACCGTTCTATGTCGTGGACAGCCGTTCTGAGTTTTATTCTTTATGTGAAAGAATTTACTATAGAAGGATTGAATAGTACAATACGTCCGGAAATCAAAATGTTAGACTTTCCCTAGAAATTGTGTTAATGTATACAAGTTGAACGCCTGTTTAAGAACAGGCCTGATTCCGAAAAACTGAATAGACAGTTTTAAGAAAAAGGAAGTCCGGTGATACCGGCACAGGCTTACCCCTACTGTATGCGGGGACGAATGGCGG